>JAABUQ010001796.1_pt1 | contig 44501 bp, 52 predicted proteins | sample 5560001 | NCBI WGS metagenome assembly JAABUQ01 (sample SAMN10711888, study PRJNA513371) | rock metagenome | isolation source: Antarctica rocks | place: Antarctica: Victoria Land, Finger Mt nord | collected 2015-12-18 | reverse complement strand
CTCCGGCAACCAATCTTGAACACTCGGGGGGAACAGATACATCGTGTCGCGATCAAGAGGCCTAAAATGATCTGGCATACATCAATTATACCAAACTTTCGCTCGCTAAGCCCTACAGGCTCCTAGATGGTACACTGGTTGCGTTGCAGCGGGCCTTCGGTGTGGAGCTCGGGCGCTATACCCGCGGCGACGAAGCGTTTCGCGGCCGCGTTGGGGCTCTCAGCGTCCCGGCTGCGCTCGGCGCCATCATCACCGGCGTGTTCGGGTTGGACGATCGCCCGCAGGCCAACGCTCAATTTCGAAGAGCCGTGCGCCCCGCGGCAGGTTCGGCAATGAGTTATACGCCGCTGCAGATTGCGACGCCTATAATTTCCCAAACGGTCTCGACGGATCGGGCCAAACCGTCGCGCTCATTGAACTCGGCGGCGGCTATACCGCAGCCGACCTCGACGCGTATTTCGCCGGCCTCAACCTCAAGACGCCGAACGTGGTCAGCGTCGATGTGGACGGCGGCAAAAACGGTCCGGCCGGCGATCCGCACAGCGCCGATTCTGAAGTGTTGCTCGATATCGAAGTCGCCGGCTCGATCTCGCCAGGCGCGCGCATCGCCGTCTATTTTGCGCCGAATACCGATCAAGGATTTCTCGACGCGATTACGACCGCGATCCACGATACGGCGAATACGCCGTCGATCGTTTCGATTAGCTGGGGCGGCCCCGAACCCCGCTGGACGGCGCAAGCTCTCAAGAATTTCGATGACGCGTTCGCCGCCGCGGCGGTGCTCGGCGTTACGATCTTATGCGCCGCGGGCGATAACGGTTCGGACGATGGCGTCGGCGACGGCAATTCGCACGTGGACTTCCCGAGTTCGAGCCCGCACGTCGTCGCATGCGGCGGAACGCGCTTGACGTTAAATGGTACGACGATTGCAGATGAAACGGTGTGGAACAACGGCGTGGGCGGCGGTGCGACGGGCGGCGGCGTCAGTGCCGCATTCGCGCAACCGACGTGGCAAGCGCAGGCGGCCGTGCCGCCGGGCGGACGCGGTGTGCCCGACGTCGCGGGCGACGCCGATCCGCAAAGCGGCTATATCGTTCGCGTCGACGGGGCGACCAGTGTCGTCGGCGGAACGAGCGCCGTCGCACCGCTTTACGCGGGGCTGTTGGCGCGCATCAATCAGCGCGCCGGGAAGCCGGCGGGATTCATCAACGCGCTGCTCTATGCGAATCCGGGAGCGTTCCACGACATCGTCACGGGAAACAACGGCGCGTTCAAGGCCGCTCCGGGTTGGGACGCTTGCACCGGCCTCGGCTCACCCGATGGCACGCGTATCGCCGCAGCGCTCGGCACCGCGGCGTCGTCCAAGCCGACTTAACGCGTTTCGTGGAGCTTGCCCGTGGCAAGATCGAACGTGAAGCCGCGAACACGATCGCGGTGCGGCAGGTGTGGATCGTTCTTGATGCGCGCGATTCCGGCCCGTAGGTCGGCATCGATGTTGTCGAACGCATGGAACGCATAGGCGGGCTTGGAACCCGTCTCGGCGGCAATCGACGTACCCAACGACTCGTCCGTGAACGTCAGCATGCCGCAATCCGTGTGATGCATCAGGATGATGTCCGTCGTACCGAGGAGTCGCTGCGAAATGACGAGCGAGCGCATAACGTCGTCCGTGACGACCCCGCCGGCGTTGCGGATCAGGTGCGCATCGCCGGTGTGCAAACCCAGAATGCCGTAGACGTCAAGCCGGCCATCCATGCACGCTACCACAGCCATGTGTTGCGCGGGCCGCAGCGGCAGCGGCCCGGTAAAACTCTTCGCGTATTCGACATTGTGACGGAGGTATTCGTCGGTAACGGTCCCGGCATTCGACGCATCCGAGCTCGAGCCCCGGGCGACAGCTTCGGGAGGCGCATCTTTCATGACGGCCGACTCGATTCGTTCGCGCTCGCCAGATGCCTCCGCCGCTCCGCCTACGCGTGATCGTGAGCGTGACCTAGGTCGGCGCCGTGGTCGTGGTGATGATCGTGATCGTGATGATCGTGACCGTGTTCGTGAGTGACGCCGTCGAAGTGGACGTGCGTATGTCCGTGCTCCATGTGCTCGGCTTCTTCCGATTGCGCCATGACGGCTCGCGCTCGGTCGCGTTCGATCTTCATGCGTGCGAACATTCGGGTGAGGGCAGCGAACATGCGCGTTCGTTTCGTGCCGGCATACGCCGAAACCCCCGCCGGCCACATGCGCGCCGCCCATTTCAATTTGAGTACAAGAGAGACATAAACGCTGGATCGCATCTGCAACGGCCTGCCGAACGTTTTTGGCGAAAGCCGCCGGCATGAGCGCGCGGTTCCTCAAGAGACCGGAACGAAAGAGCGCGGGACGCGGAATGATGCGGTCGCTGCAACGAGCGTGGACCACTGCTACACCGGAGTTCAGACGCCGGCTCGTCGTCGTCTATGGCGTGCTCATTGCACTGAACGTCGGCGGTTGGCTCTCGATCATCGTCGCCTCGGCAAAATATCCGATTTTACTTGGGCTCGGGGTGACCGCCTACGGATTCGGCTTGCGCCACGCCGTCGATCCCGATCATATCGCCGCCATCGACAATACGACGCGCAAGTTGATGCAGGACGGGAAGCGGCCCGTCGCCGTCGGCTTCTTCTTCTCGTTCGGGCATTCGAGCGTCGTCTTACTGTTGAGCGTTTTGCTTGCCGTCTCGGCCGCATTGGTGCAGAAAAACCTGCCGGAGTTTCAAGCGGTCGGCGGCGTGATCGGCACCTCGGTCTCGGGTCTGTTTCTGATCCTCATCGCCGCAATCAATATCGTCGTGCTCTTCGGCATCGTTGCGACATGGAAACGCGCGGTCAATGACGGCAACTACGACGATTCGACCCTCGATGCGTATCTTTCCAACCGCGGCTTGTTCGCACGCCTCTTGCGGTCGCTGCTGCGCATCGTCGGCGAAAGTTGGGCGATGTTTCCGATCGGCTTTCTGTTCGGGTTGGGGTTCGACACGGCAAGCGAGGTGGCTCTTCTCGGTATGGCGGCCACGACCGGCGCCAGCGGCATGCCGATCGGCTACATCCTACTCCTGCCGTTGCTTTTTGCAGCCGGTATGTCGCTGATCGATACGACCGATGGTGTTGCGATGCTGGGTGCGTACGGCTGGGCATTCGTGAAGCCGATCCGCAAACTCTACTACAACATCGCGATCACCTCGATCTCCATCGTCGTCGCACTCCTGATCGGCGGCGTCGAGATGTTGCAGGTCATTCAGCAGGAGACGAGCGCCAAAGGCGCCTTCTGGGATGCCGTAAAGAACGTGCCGCTCGCCAATTCCGGCTTTTACATCATCGCGATCTTTCTCGCTAGCTGGCTGATCTCGATCGTCTTGTATAAGGTCAAGCGCATCGACGAGCTCGACGCCGCGCTCGTCGCGCGACGTCCGGCGACCACGGACTAACGCAACGGCCGCTTCCCATCAGTGAGGCGCGAACGGATCCGTTGCATAGATCCGCGCGACGTTGACATCGGGTACGGATGTGCCGTACGCCTTATTCATCGTGTCGATAAAGGCGTTGGCCGTGAGCGCGTAGCCGGTGTTCGACGGATGGATCCCGTCGAGGCTAAAAAAGCCGCCGCCGAAGACGAGACTACAGCACTTCGGCGGATTGATCGGGACGCCGCCGGCGGCTGCGATCTGCTTTACGAGTGCATGATTGTCGACGAGCGCCGCGCCGGTTTGCGCGATCGCCGACTGGATCGAGGCATTGTAGGCATCGTTGAGGTTCTGCACCTGTGCCGCGAGCGCGTCGGGCACAAAATCTCCCGCGCCGAGCGAAAATTGCGTCGATCCGCCGGCGAGCGCCGTGAGAATCTTTCCGAAGCCGCTAAGCGTCACGTATCCGCCGGGTCCGACCCCGTACGTCGATTGCAGCGTCGCGAGAACGAGCGGCGCGGCCGCTGCGGCGGTGGGACCGCCCTTGGCGCGAAGAAACGCCGGAAGCGCCGGCTGCTTGATGAAGAACCCCGCATCGAGCACGTCGATGAGATTCGAGACGAGCACTTTCGCGCCCGATCGCTGCAGCGTCGAGACGATGTTCACCATGTCGGTTTGCATCTGGGCGGGATCGGTCGGCGTAATTTGGCCGAGCGCGAAAACGTATTTGAGGAGATCGTTAGACCCCAGCCACACGGTGGCATATTGCCCCTTGAGGCTGGCGGCCGCGGCGAGCTGCGTCGTCCCTTGCGGAAAATTGCCGAGCACGGGATAGAAATTGACGCTTTCGCTATTGACCAGCGCCGCAAGCGGCGACAGTCCCTGCGCCGAGATTTGCTGGCATGAATTGACGGGCCCGATCATATACGCGCCTTCATGCACGGTCTGACCAGGGATCCCGACATCGAGCGGCGTTTGCGCCGCATTGACGCGCGTTTGCAGCGCGGTCGCGTACGAATAGGCGAGCGCGTTGAGCGGACCGCACGGCGCACTGATCGGCGTTGGATTCAAACGCGCATCGGGAACGAGCAGCGTTCCGATACCGGGTGCGGCGATCAGCGGCAAGGGCGAGTTGGCGGGATTATTGGTTGGCGCTCCAGCGTTCGCTTGCGACCATAACAGCGCGAAGAAGCCGTTGGGCTGCGTGGCTGGAACCCCCGGCTGAAACGGCGATCCAGCAATGGGATTGGGCACGATGGGAACGCCGAGCAAGCCGGTCGACTGCACACCGGCCGTCAGCGAATCGCCGAACCCGACGATGCGCAGGTTCGATGAGACGATCGACGGCGGCGGCGCGAGACCGGCGGGTGGCGTAGCGGACCCGCCCCCGGAACACGCTACGAGCGTCGCCGCGAGCGCCGCTGCAGCCATCGGACGAATATATGCGGCGTTCACAGCGGAATCACCGAGGGTGTACCGATGCCGAACATCACTTGAACCTGCGCCGCATGAAGCCCCTCGATCGTCACGGCGGGCGAGCCACACCCGCCGACCGGCGTAATGCGCTGACACGTGATCGACGTAACGCCGACCTTCTTGCGGTTTGACGGCGTTCCGGTCGATGCCACGACCTGTATAAACGTCTGTTTCGTAAATTTATGCGAGAGGCCGTAGATGAACGTCGGGATGAATTGCGGATAGGGATCGGGCGGCAAGTAATCGATCAAACGCGACGGCTGCACGAAAAACGTGGTCCGGTCGTTCGCGCGATACTCGAGCTAGGCAAGTTCGAAGATCTGCGCGCTGTTGCCGGCCGCGTTCGCGCCATTGGTGTTCACGTTCCACGTCGGCCCGGCGGTGAGCGTACCGAACATGCGCGGCGTTGCAAGAAACGGCAGCGTAAGCGGCAGGATGTAGCTCTGAACCGTTCGCGTGTGCACCGTTTGCGGGAAACCATTGATTTCGACGAGCGTTTCGTCCGTGTGGCCACCGACCGTGCCGCGGCGGCTTATATACGTCGGCGTGAAGATAACCGGAAGCTTTTTGCCGATGAGGAAGAGCGTCTGGAGATTCGCGGTGAAGACCTTATTCTTGACAGCGACGTCGCTCGGCACGTTCGCAAGATTTTGCACACCGACCGGCGGTCCGAAGCCTTGCAGATTCACCGGCACGACGCCGGTGTTGAACCCGATCGGATACTCTTGCAATTCGTAATAGCCGGCTTGCACGCGAAACTGCTTGTTGAATCCATAGCCGAGGACCGCATCGGTTCCGCCCGGTAAGCGTGAGTTGCCCCCCGTGTCACCGTACGGGAACGCGGCGGAAAGGTCGACCGTATAATTGAGGCCGGTCGGCAATCCGGGTGCGCTCAGCGGTTTCTCGGGCTCGCCGATCGGGACGGCTTGGGCCATGATACCGCGTAGGGCACCGTTCGCCGGCGTTACGACCGCGCTGCTGATCGCGTGGGCGACGGAATCATCGGCAACCGCGGCGAGCGACCGCGAGGCAAGCGCACATAAGCCGCTCAACACGAGCATAGATTTGAAGTGAAATTTCATTACCAACATAAATATCAGTTAGAAAAGAAAATTCCTCGTACCCTGCGATGATGCCAAAGAGTTGCCAATATGACGGCACAGAAACCGATCTCGCCGTCGCGCCGGCGGTCGCGAAGGTGTGACCGACATCAAGGCGGTCGCAGGTCGCAATCGTGTTCGTGCGGCCGACGGTGCGGTCCGCGAAGATGTCCGGCTCGGTAGCGCGATGGAACGGCGGGTCGGGACGGCCGGCTGGACGTTGCCCCGCGCCCTTCGCGAACGCTTCGACGGCGATGGAACGCACCTGGAGCGCTACGCGCGCCGCTTTTGTTGCGTCGAAATCAACTCGTCGTTTTACCGGCCCCATCGCACGACGACGTACGAGCGCTGGGCGCGCAGCGTTCCGGAAGATTTTCGCTTCGCGCTCAAGCTTCCGAAACAGATCACACACGTGCAGCGCTTCGTCGCAGCCGACGAGTTGTTGGCGCGCTTCCTTGATGAGAGTGCCGCTCTGGGCGTGAAGCGCGACGTCATACTCGTGCAGCTTCCGCCGAGCTTTGCCTACGAGGCGCGTGTCGCTGAGCCGTTTTTCACGTTGCTGCGCGCGCGTTATTCGGGCCAGGTGGCGTGCGAGCCGCGCCATGCGAGTTGGTTCGCGTCCGCGCCGGATGCGCTGCTGCGCGCGTTTCGAATCGCTCGCGTTGCAGCCGACCCCGCGCCGGTCGAGGCCGCTGCGGTGCCCGGCGGTTCGTCGGAGCTGCGCTACTGGCGGCTGCACGGTTCGCCGCAAATGTATTACTCGTCGTATGGCGAGGCGCGGCTCGAAGCGATCGCAAACGCAGTTCGCACGGCGGATGGCGCCGCCTGGTGCATCTTCGACAATACCACACTCGGCGCCGCGACGGCCAACGCACTCGCGGTGATGGACGCGCTTTAAATTCTTCTCGCACGCCGGCCGTGGAACGATAGCGCTATGCGTGCGCCCGCCGAGCGCAAATTTCCAGCCGCGTGCCAACGGGATCCTCGAAAAAGAGGGCGGGGTAGCCGTCGTCACTCGACCACTCGACGATCCGTCCGCCCGCGTTGCGCACGAGCTGTTCGATCGCCGGAAGATCGGCCTCCCGATCGAGCGCGAACGCGACGCGCGATGCCGTAGGAGTCATGCCCGGGTCCTCGATGAAGCCGATGAACCATCCCACGCGGCCCGGCTCGATCGGTGTGTGATATTCAATGACATTGCGCGGACGCGTCTCTGCGACGTCGTACCACTCGCCGTCGCTTCCGACATGCGAGTATGTTTTCCGCACGAGCCCGAGCGCGGGCAGAACCACATCGTAGAATGCCTCGGCTGCGGCAATCGATGGTATCCGAATATCAGCATGATCGAGTCCGAGAAGTTTCATAGCGGACACGCCTCCTCGGGAAATACTTGGACCTGCAAACCACATTCGTCCACGTCATTTTAGCATGTCGTCGATTCGCTTCGTGCCCTGATCGGAATCGCGGCTTTCCAGGGTCACCATTTTAAGCGCCGAAGGCTCGATCGGTGGCGACGTTCTTGGAACGTAGTGCGAAACTGGATGTCCGAGCGGTTTATGCCTTCGGCTCGTTCGCCCTGGAACGCGTCGGCCCGCGAAGCGACCTCGATCTCCTGGTCGTGCGCGAGACGGCCGTGCGCGGGATTGAACGCGGCACCGATCTCGCCGCTGCAACCGACCTCGGCGTGGCACTCGATCTCATTGTCGTGACCCCTTACGAATATCGCGAGCGCCTGCCGCAGACCAGTTTCGGCCGTACGATTTTGTCTTCGGCTCGTTCGGTCTATGCAGCGTAGTCGTTTCGTCGTTGCGCGACGCTGGTTGCGGGGAGCGGCTTCCGATCTCGACCTTCCTATGACGCAGGCAAACGTTAGAGCCCACCTGCCTCGAGACACGCCTGAGCGGCGTGCGGGCCATAACGTGTTCGGGCGATGACGGGCGCACCGGCGATCGTCGCCCCGGCCGTCTCCGCGTGGACGTCTTCCATCTCGGTTCTCGTTGAAAACATTCCGGCAGACATCCCCGTGCGCATCGAAACCACCATTGCGGATGCGCAAGGCGCCGAGTGGCGGGGATTCGCAACGTTCAAGGCGGACGGCTCCGGCCGGATCAATAGCGCTACGAGCCGGCCGTTGGATGGCACGTACGACGGCATCGACGCTATGGGTCTGTTTTGGTCGGTGCGACCCCACCGCCACGGCGGACGCTTTTTCACGCAGCCGGGCGGCAATGCGCAGCAGTGGCATCTCACGGTTTCCTCCGACACGCAACTGCTCGCTTCGAAGCGCTCGTCCGCTACATGCGCGATCCGAGTATGCGCCGCAGGGAAAGTATGCCTCCATCAAGCGTTGTGTACGAACCGGTACGTGCCCGGAATCGCCAACCCGCGATCGTCGTTCTTGGCGGTGCCGAAGGCGGCGTTCCGGATGACTTTGCCGCGGCATTTGGGTGCGAAGGATTCATAGCGTTGGCTCTGGCCTACTTCGCTGCACCGGGCGTCGATGCCGAGCTCGTCGAAATTCCCGTGGAACGCGTTCTCACAGCCCTCGCGCGCCTCCGGGACAACCCGGCGGTCGATCCAGAGCGCATCGCGATCTTCGGACGGTCGAAGGGCGGCGAGCTCGCGCTGCACGTAGCCGCTCGAGACCCGCGTGTCGCGGCCGTCGTGTCCATGTTGGGTAGCGGCATCTCCTGGTTCGGACTCGATCGCAGCGCCGAACATCTCGGGCAGCGTTCTTCGTGGACGCGCGCATCGCGATGGGCGGCTCGTCGCATGGCTATGCCTACGCGAACCGGACTGCCTGGCGTCAGTGCATCGATTTTCTCAACGGCAAGCTACGCTAGTCGGGACGGTACCGAAAGGTCTCTCGCGTTAGCATGCTGTAGCGCGAACGACGATGACGCCACTCGATCTTCGCGATCGACCACCCCGCCCTGCACGTGAGCCGCTCCTGGGATTCTACTTTCTTGCGCGCACAATCGACAAGCTTCGTGCAGAACTTCCAGGCGGCAACCTCGGTGCTTATCTCAATCACGACACCGGCTTCAGCGCCTTCGTCGTCAGGCGACTGGGGCTCGACATGAACGCGTTCCGAGAAGCCGTTGCGGGTGCCGCTGATGAGAATGCCCTCGTCGAATGGCTGACTGCCCGAATCGATGTGGGAAGCGCGGCGGCTCTCAACGCGAAGCTCGAAACCTTTGTCGTCGAGCGGATGACGCCTGAAGATCAGCTATCGGCTCGCGAGCGTCATCCCGTCATGGCCGATCGACCCGAGATATCGAAGATACTCGATCTTCTCGAGGCGGACGATCGGCACGCCTTTAGATAGACCTGCGGGGGCCCGCGCTGAGGTAGGCTCCGGCACACCGGGCGAACGCGATCGCGACGCGGACTGCCGAAGCTTGGACGCGAATACACGCTGCATGCGAGAACCGCTCGTTCCGCAATTCGACGCGGAAACGTATTTCATGTGGGAGTCGCGACAGCGGATCGCTTCGAACTCCACCATGGATTCGTCGTCGCTGTCGCCGGCGGGACTCTCGACCACGATCGCATCGCGCTAAATCTGCGAAATGCGTTCGACCGACTCTTTCCGGCACCGTGCCGGTCACTGGGCTCCGGCGTGAAAGTTCGTGCGACGTCGCCACGTTTTACTATCCGACGTGAGCGTCCTGTGTCATCAGCTTCCCGGGGATACGGCTACTATCGAGACGCCGCGGGTCGTCGCGGAGGTGCTCTCGCCAAGCACGCGCACCTACGATCTCATCGAAAAACGTGCGGCGTATCGCAAGCTTCCGTCGCTTCAGGCATACGTCATCGTCCATACGGCACTGCAGCATGTCGAAGTCGATTTGCGCGACGGGAACGACCGGTGGGTCACGTCGACGTTCGAACGTGACGGGCTTCCCTTCGGCAACGGCACGCTGGCACTCGAAGACATCTACATTCGATCGTCCCTCTCGCCCTAGAGCACGCGCTGGTTCTTCATCGTGGCGTGGGAGAGCAGCGTGAGCGCACAGCGACGACGGACCTGTACACATCGTCGCTTAACGTTACCGTGGAGCGGCGGTGCATTACGAGCTACGACACAACGGTCTCTCAATCTCGGAGCCTGCGAGCGCAATATGTGATAAGGTCGACGACGGCCATTGTGTCGACGCCGCTCCTACCCAAAGTCAACGTTGACGCAAGCGTCATGTTAAAAAAAATCAGTGGACCGCTTTTTGATCCGGCGACGCTCGACGTTCACTGTTGGCCTTCAACTCGGCACCTGAGCTCGTCGAGGATCCCGACGATTTGGGCTTCGCTGAATCAGCGACTTTCACATGTGGTCTCCTTCGAGGCCGAAGCCTCAGAATCCACATATCTCCGGTAGCGTTTTACGGGATAGCGTCAGACGACTAAATCCGGCGCTCGCGGCAGGACGGAAAGCACGCGTGAAAAGATCTATACTGCAAGCATGGGAACAGGATACTTCGCGATCTCGCTATCCACCGACACCAAGGTGAGGCCTTCGATTTGCGCCTGAGCGATAAGAATGCGGTCAAACGGATCCGCATGATGCGTCGGCAATCCGGAGAGCGCGAGCGTGTGCGCGAACGTAATCGAAAGCTCCTTAAATCTAAGTTGGAGGAGACGCGAAGGAACGTAACTTGCAGGCGCCATTGGTAACGGCAATTTTCCGAGCGCATGCTTTATCGAAATTTCCCAAGCCACCGCTGCAGAAACAAAAACCTCATTAGCCGAATTCTCTATCGCCGAGCGGGCTACCGAAGGTAGCTTGTGCGGCTCGCCAAGAGCCCAGATGAAAATGTGCGTGTCGAGCAGCAGCCGCACGCTACGATCGGTCACTCGCGAAGAGTGCTGCGATCGCCGCGTTAGGGGCTTCGAAGTCATCCGGCAACGATACGAGCCCGACATCAATGCCGAGGGTCCGACGTGGCGGCGGACCATAGGGTACAATACGGACGACGGGAACACCGTCGAGTGCGATCGTTATTTCCGGCTCATTGCCCAGCCGCACATCACGAATTATTTCCGATAACCGCGCCTTCGCGTCGCCGAGATTTACAACTCTCACACCTGAAGTCTATGTTATTTGTCCTACATAGTCAAGATACATTGACTATGTAGGTCTAGGTCGCTTACTGGCACTTCGCGGGATTGCGGAACACGATCAGTCATTACGACGTGCGCGCTGCTGCCGCGCGACGCCGGGATGGGCGAGCTCGGTTAGTGCGCGGCTGTCGAGGGTTGCGGATCGAGTTCGACTTTGATCCAGCCGGGATTGCGCGGATCGAATGCTTCGAAGGTTGCAACCACTCCCGTCAGCGGCTCGTGCTACGGTGTGGCCGGGCTCGATGTGCGCGATGTCGGCTCTGGAATAGCCCGGCGTGTAAATGTCGGAAATCATGATCCGCTTGCTCATCAGTCACGTTATCCGGCAGCTTCACGAGGCTGGCGTTCCCGAACGGGACGCGAGCGAATTCGGGCCGTTAGGGTTTGCGACGTCGCATTGCGAATAATATCCGGCGCGGCAATTGGCGCAGGAACCGCAACCGAAAGTCGATGGAACGACGACCCCTTTGCGAAGATCCGACACCCTCGTGACCGGGGATGGTGCCCGGTACCATCCCAGGCATCGTTCCTCGGATCATATGCAGATCGGTTCCGCAGATCGCGCTCGCGGTCAACCGCACGATCGCATCGTACGGCTCTTTGATTTCGGGTCGCGAGGTTATCGAGCGAGATTCTGCCGATATCATGCCGAAACTACAGCCTTCATGAACGCAGCATTTCGCACTACGCTGCACCTCAATCACGCTTGCAACAAGAAGAAGCTGATGCGAGCCCGGAGTCGCCGGATCTGCTCGAAGTGAAGCCGCCGAATACAAGTGAACTCTACGGAAGGCGTATGGCGGCATAGATGACCCGCGGCTGCGAAGCACGAAACGGTTCGCAAGTCGTCGTTAAGATACGGGTGACCGAACGTGGATAAAGCGCAGTCTCTCTCAAGGCGCAAGTTACTTCAAAAACTGACGGCGGCGCCGATCGCGATCGGCGCGTTCGCGGCGCTCCAAACGCAAGCGGAAGCGAAGGCGCCGCAGCTCTCCGTTCTATATCGGAACAAGTCTCATGGCAACAAAAGCTGCCACGAGTGTAGGTCCTACATCAGGGACAGAAAGAATCGCATGGCAAACGGCGGTTGCGTGCGAGTCGCGGGCTCGATAAGCCCCAACGGCTATTGCGTGCTCTGGCACGCCGGAGATAATTCGAAAAACACCTGAACGACTGGGCGCGTGAATCGCTGCCGCAGCCGGCTAGCCCACTGAAGCGCCTTCGTTGACGAGCGGAGCGCTGATCGGGACGTGAAAGTCGCGTTGCGCTTCATTCGTAATCCCGAACACGGCTCGAACCCGTTCCGCTTCGTCGGCAGGGGGCGCACCAAAGAGACGTTTGAATTCGCGACTAAATTGGGATGGGCTGTCGTAGCCGACGCGCTCCGCCGCGACGGATGCCGGCAAGGCATCCTGGACCATCAGCGTTCTTGCCTTGTGAAGGCGGATCGTTTTCAGGTACTGCACCGGCGACGTTGCGGTGACGGCCTTGAAATGCTCGTGAAGCGCGGATACGCTCATTCCCGCTTCGCGCGCGAGCGACGGGACGTCGAAGGCCAACGTGTACTCGACGTGCATGCGATGAAGGATGCGATGAATTCGCGATCGGTTTCCATTCGCGAGAAGCAGATTGAGGAGATTTCCGCCTTCTTCGCCGCAGAGAACGCGGAAGGTAAGCTCCCGAACGAGTTCCGGTCCGAGTACCCTCGCTTCGATCGGCGACGCCAAGCATTCGAGAAGACGGATCGTGGCCTCGCTTAGCAGATCGTTCATGAGCGGCGTTCCGATGAAGACGTCGGTTCCTTGCGCGCGCTTTGGGCTCTGCGCCGGTCCCATCTTCATGAGCAGATCGCTTAGCGCCGCAAGGTTGATGCGAATGGCGACTCCGAGAAATGGCTCGTTGTCGAGCGCTTCCGTTTCGCAATCCGCGGGTACGGGCACCGTTAGCACGAGGTACCGCTCCGCGTCGTACGTGAGGATCCGCTCGGGGAGATGGAATCTTTTTCGTCCTTGCGCGACGATGACGATGCACGGCTCATACAGCACGGCCGTGCGCGCCGAGGAGCACGTCGTTCGTAACAACGTGACCCCGTCGATGAGTGACGGGCGAGCACCCTCCTGCGGGTTGAGGCGATCGAGAAGCTCGATCATTCTCGTCGTGCGCATTTAAACTCGTCCAACCTTCCCGCTCACGGCAGGGCGCCTTACATGGGTCTATCTGGACAATTATGCAAGAACGCTGGAACTCCATGCATTGATTACGTCCGCTCTTTCGAGTTCAATGTCCAAAGCGTGTACTGGGAATTGGATAATTTGACAAGCGACCCGGTACATCGAATCGGACGATATATCGGAGTATCCACGTGCCAATACATGCGTATGCCGCTCAGGCGAAACAAGCAAATCTCGAGCCGTTCACCTTCGAATTAGGCGCGCTTGGGCCGGACCAGGTGGACGTGCACGTCACGCACTGCGGCATCTGCCACACCGACGTTGCGCTGGTCGACAACGAATGGGGCCTCTCGCAGTATCCGGTCGTGCCCGGCCATGAGATCGTCGGTACCGTCGCGGCGGTCGGCTCGAACGTCGATCGATTGAAGGTCGGCCAACGCGTCGGCGTGGGTGCGCTCTGCGGATCGTGCATGAAATGCGCGTGGTGCGAAGGCGGTGCGCAGCACGTCTGCCCCGATGTCGTCGGAACGGTGATGGGCGCTCACAAAGGCGGCTTTGCATCGGTCGTACGCGTGGACAACTGGCGATTCGCCTACCCGCTTCCGGATGCGATCCGGTCCGAGCACGGAGGACCGTTGATGTGTGCCGGCACGACCGTCTTCACGCCGATGCTTCGCTACGGCGTTCGTCCGACCGATAAGGTCGCCGTCGTCGGGATCGGCGGACTCGGGCACCTCGCCGTGCAGTTCCTCACACAATGGGGTTGCGATGTTACGGCGATCAGCTCGTCGCACGACAAAGACGGTCAAGCACGCGATTTCGGCGCACGCCACGTCATCGCGACGCGCGGGACGGACGAACTCAAGGCGGCGGCACGGTCCTTCGATTTCGTCATCTCCACCGTTACTGCGGACCTGCCGTGGGATGCATACTTGGCGACGCTGCGACCGGGTGGCACATTGTGTATCGTGGGTATTCCGGATAAGCCGATAAGCGTCTCGCCCTGGAGTCTGATTGGCGGTGAAAAATCGCTCGTCGGAGGCCAGCCCGGATCGATCGACGAGACCATGCAAATGTTGGCGTTCGCGGCACTGCACGGCATCAAGCCGATGATCGAACTGTTTCCCATGAGGGATGCCGATGCGGCTCTCGACCACACGCGACGTGGAAAAGCACGCTATCGCTCCGTGCTCTTCGCATGATGTAATCCGCTCAGCCGGTTTTGCGCTGATGCAAGATGAAGTCGTTGCCCTCGCTGTCCTGCGCAAACGCCATGAAGCACACCGGCGACTCCTCGATGTGGCTTTGCACCGATACGCCGCGGTCGCGATAGTGCGCGACGGCGGCGTGAATATCGGGGACGGCGAACATGATGCCGCTGCCCTTGACCCAACCGCCTTCTTCTGCACCCAGATGCCACAGGCCGAACGCGCTGCCGTCGGGCAGCTCGAATTCGGCGCCTTCGTCCATCTCAAATGTCATCGGCAGTTCCATCGTATCGCGCCAAAACGTTTTCGCGCGTGCGGGCTCCTTGACGAGGTACGTGTGGATATCGATACCGCTGATCTGTCCGCTCATCGGGTCCCCCTCTCGTAGTCACTGACGCCGGCGTAGGCGCGTGCCGGACGCGCCGCTACGTGTACCGCGTTCGCGAGGCAATGACCTCGGATCCGCAGCCGCCGGCACTCGTTGGGGCCGGTCCTTGCGCGGGTGATGGCGTACCACAATCGCGTGCCTGACTCGATGCCAACAGCTGCCGGTTTGCTTGTCGCCGCGACGAATACGGCGCAGGCGTTGGCGGCGGTCTCGGAACTCGAACGCTGCGGCTGTACGTGGGTGCCGCTCGGCGCGAAAGAAGGGAACTTCGGGCTGGTCAATATCGGCTCCGATCCGGCACTTGCGTTCGTCGAACGCATCACGAATGCCATCGATGGCGTCCTGGAGCGAGCCGCGCGCGAGAGCGACTCGCGCCTGGTGAAGTCGCTCGATTCGCCACGCGAGGCCGCACGCGACCTATTTGCAATTGGCGATGGGCGCCTCGCGTCGCTCGAAGACACGAATATCGCACGGCTCGCCGCGGCGGTGACGATTACGATCACCGACGGATCCGCCACCGATCGACCGACGCTCGAAGTCCGTGATCGTGGGGTGGGGATCGCTCCCGAGACGATGCGCTCGTCGATTCTGGATCTCGCCGGAAGCAACAAACTCGACAAACCGTACCTTGCGGGCGCTTATGGGCAAGGCGGTTCGACAACATTCGGGTTTACCGCAAGTGGATCGATCGTGGCCTCATCTGCGGACGGCCGCTTCGGATCGGCGACGTACGTGCGCTATCGTGCGCTCGACCCACGCAAAAACAAAAACGGGCGTTACGAATATCTCGTCGATGCCGACGGCAAGCCGCCGCATTTTCGAGCTGCCGCCGCAACGTTTGAGCGCGGGACGCTCGTGCGTCACTTCGATTTCGAATTGCCGCGACATGCGGGAGCGCTCGACGCATCGAGCGGTCTCCTTGGGCTGGTGAGCGGCGCGCTGTTCGATCCGGTGCTGCCGATCCGGTTGGTGGAGCGGCGCACGCGGTGGCCGCACGTGCCTGAGATCGTGTTCGCCGGTAGCGCGCGCCGGCTCGGACGCTCGCCGCAGTGCGTCACGCTGCACCAATCGCTGGGTATCCCAATCGGACCGCGCGGCCGCAGCGGTCTCGCGGCCATTCGTTATTGGCTACTCGACGGGAGCGAAGCGGCAACCGCGGTGCGCCCAGACGAGCGAAGCGTGGTGTTCGTGACGAATTTCGGCCAAACGCATGACGTGTGGCCGCGTTCGTTCGCCGTCGACGATTTGCGCATGCCGTTTCTGAAGAACTCGCTCGTCGTTCAAGTCGAACTCGACGACTTGACGGCATCGGCCAAACGAGAGCTGCTTTCGACGACGCGCGATCGGCTCAAGCGGGGCAGTCTCTTCAACACGCTGCACGACGCGATACGCGATGCCCTCGCCGATGAACCGGCGCTCGTGGAAGCCAATGCCGAACGCCGTCGCATGCTGATTTCGAAACAGCGCGCCGCCGATCACGAGCGCCTACAGCGACGTTTCGCCGACCTCATGGAAACGTTCCGGCCCGGACAGTATGCGACCGGGTCTCGCAACGGCACGAAGGGTCAAGCTCAGCTCACGCGCGACGGCGGCGGCACCGGCCCGGAAGCGCAACCGCTTCCCACGCTCGAGCATCCAACGTTTCTGCGCTTTGCGGGAGAGGCCGCAGCCGTGGAGCTGCCGCGCGCACGCGCCGTGCGGCTGGTCATGGAGTCCGATGCGCCTGACGGGTATGTGGCGCGCTATCCTGAGGCGCGTTTGGTGGTTGCGCCGGATCCCACGATCGACGTGACATTTGTCCGTGCGAGCGATTTCCACGGTGGTCGTGCACGAATCGTGGTGCGAGCCGACGGAAGCGTCGGAGCGACGGGTATTCTTGCGACACGACTTAGTGCGGCCGACGGCAGCGTGCTCGCGGCGACGCGTGCGTACCGAATCGTCGAAGCGCCGCCCATGCCGGTGGAAAGCGACGGACGGGCACGGATTGCGGTGCCGAACGTTTTCGAAGTCGGACGCGACCGTTGGAGCGAGCACGACTTCGACGAGCGCAGCGTCGCTACGGTGAGCGAATCGCGTGACGATTTTTCGATTTTCATCAACGTCGATAACGTGCATCTCTCGCGCTTGATCGACAGCGTAACGTACCAGCAGACGGGGCTGACGCGAATGCGCTCGACGTTCGTGGTACAGGCGGCGTTTTACGCCTTCCTTCTGCATCGCGAACGTGAGCGGTCGGTCAAAGTGATCGAATTCGACGTACTCGAGCGCTACGAGCGCAACGAACTGGATCGGGTCGCGCAGACGATCGTGTCGTCGATCGCCGCGATCGAACGGATCGATGCGGCGGCGTTGTTCGATGCCGACGGGTAACGTTTTCTGCGCGCTCGGATAGCATTGGGGTTGCCGCGACGTCCGGACCCGCTTCGTCGCTCGTTATGCGACGTTCGCACGAGCGCCGTACGTCCGTAGCGCGCGGGCGATGTCCTCGGTGATGAGGTCCGCGTTCACGGCGCCGCCGGCGAACGCTCCGGCGCCGATCGCTAGCGGCACGTTGACTGCCGGGCTCGTCACGTTTCCGGCCGCCCACACGCCGTCGACACTGGTCTTGCCCGTCGCATCGGTCGTCACGAACGAGCCGAACATGGTTTCGCTTCGTTCCGCGCCGAGCTGATGCAATAAACCATCGAGCGGCACGGGCCGCGGAGCGATGAAGATGGAATCGACGTCGACCTGCGTGCCGTCAGCGAGTTCCACGCCGCGGAGACGGCCGTCGTCGCTACAACGCGGACGACGGGGCGCGTCTCGAGGTCGATGCCGCGAGCCGCAAACGCGCGGCGGTCGTCTCCCTGCGGCATCTCCGCGCCGCACAGGAAGTAGGTAACGCGCGGCGACCACTGACGCAGCAGCTGCGCCTGGTGCACGCCCCACGAGCTCGTCGCAAGCACAGCGATGCGTGCGTCGCGAACCTCATAGCCGTCACAATACGGACACACGACGACGCCCGTGCCCCATTGCTCGGCAAGACCCGCGATCTCGGGCAGTTCGTCGCGAAGACCGGTCGCGACGATCACGCGCCGCGCGTGCAGCGTGAGGCCGCTATCGGTCGTGGCCGCAAAGCCGTTCGCAGCGCGAGCGAGATCCGTGACCGTGGCATCGACGATCGTCCCGCCGTAGTTTTCGACTTCACGCCGGCCGTCGGCAACCAGCGCATGCGGCGACTTGCCGTCGTGGCCGAGCACGCCGTGCATGTGGGCGGCAACCCGGTTGCGCGGTTCGCCGCCGTCCACGACGACCACGCGCCGACGCGCGCGGCCGAGCATGAGACCCGCGCTCAAACCGGCGGCACTGCCGCCAACGATGAGGACATCAAACGGTGATTCCATTTGCGGAGTGTAGGCCGGGGCGCAGCGGGTTGCAATTTTCCTTGCTGGTATGGCAAGCTGAGACGATGACCGAATCAACGGGTGTTTCGGCGGTCGGCCCGCGGCTATGCGAGTTACGGCAGCGCAACGCGTTGACGCTCGCGCAGTTATCGGAGGTCACCGGCATTTCGGTCAGCACGCTCTCCCGACTGGAGTCGGGTCATCGTCGACCCGCGCTCGAGTTACTGCTCCCGCTTGCGAAAACATACAGCGTTCCACTCGATGAACTCGTACATGCGCCAAACGCGCGAGAGCCGCGTGTCGACCAAAAACCGTTCACACAGAACGGAATGACGTTCATTCCGTTGACCCGCAATGCAGGCGGGTTACAAGCGTATAAAGTGATTTTTCCCGGTGGAATGAAAGCCGCAAAGGTCGACCAGCGCGTCCACGATGGGTACGACTGGGTGTACGTCTTGCGCGGCCGGCTCCGCCTCGTGCTCGGCGACCACGACATGGTTTTGAAACCCGGCGAAGTTGCCGAGTTCGAAACGCGCGTGCCACATTGGTTTGGCAGCGCCGGTCCCGAACCGGTGGAAATTCTCAGTCTCTTCGGAAGCCAAGGTGAACGCATCCACGTTCGCGCGAGAACGAAGCGCTAACAGAGCTACCACGGATTCGCGCGCCGTTGGAACGCATGGACTTCGTGGACCGACGCGGTATGTCGCGATGCATGTTCGATTCATTCGCCTTCGCAATCGCCCTTGCCAAAGCGACGCCGCGTCCGGCGACGCCCAGTAGTCCCGCATCGACGCACCAAGCGCGCGCGATTCTCAAACTCGCGCCTGCAGATCAATACTTCGGTCCGCTTCGGATGAGTGCGCTTGCGATTCGGATGCGTATCGACGTCCTTGGACGGGCTATCACGCGCGCACCGCAAGCGATGACGATTTGATCCACGACGCAGGTGACGTCGAAACGGCGATGCACCTGTGGCACGACCGGTATCCCGGCGACACGTGGTTGCCGCCGACGGCGTTGCACCTCGCGCAACTGTATGCGGAGATTCAGACTCCAAGCGCGCGAAGCCGTGCGATTACGGCGTTTCGGTACGTCGACGACGCTTATGCGCAGACGCGGGACGGAAAGCTCGCGCGACTCCGCCTCGCGCAGGGCCTCGTGCCATTACATACGGAGTCTGCCGTCGTCGCAAGTCCGTCGCCCGGACCCGCTCCGGCGGGGTCCGGATCCGCATCGAGCGGACCGCCGCCGGCAGCGAGCGCCTCACCACAAGCGACATCAACGCCGAGCGCCAGAGGATCGAGCGCGACGCCATCACCGGTACCGGCGGCATCCGGCACACCGCACTAATTCTTCGATGCAGCAGTAGCAGCGCGTTGCTGATCGCACAATTTGTTTTCCGAACGCGCCGCATTTCACGTTTCGTCCCATGTCGAGAGCGGCGGCGAACGGCCGGGGGCGCGGAACCTACGTCGAACAGCATCTCATGGGAGAGTCGCTCGAGCCGAACAGCCAGCGGCGACCGGTAGAGGTTCGCACGATCGGTCTCAAAGACGACCATGACGCCATCGATCGAGCGTACTGGAGCGCGCGGACGCACGAAGAAAAAATGGCGCTGGTATCAAGCATGTTCGCCGAGCAATGGCTGCTGAAGGGTAGCGATGCAAAGCTTCTCAGACTTCGAAGAGATATTACAAGCCTTCAACGACGCTCGGGTTAAATATCTCATCATCGGGGCTTACGCTGTCGCGGCCTACGCGCGCCCGCGATCGACCGGCGATATCGACATTTGGGTTAAAGCATCGACCGAGAATGCGCGTTGCGTCTATCGAGCGCCCCGCTGGACACACTGAATGCCGAATCACATTAGCGTTTCTTCAAGACAATGTTCAGCTTTCCGAAATGGTTTAAGTGCAAGCCGATTCCTGCCAGGCCCACGACGTCGATGCGAAGCGTACTGCGACCCGGCCACGACATCGTCGGAAGATCTTCATCATGCCCGTTATCGTCGATAACGAGCACGCGCGACGCCTGCGCGGACGCGGACAATGGCGCCACCAAGACGGTGTCGGTAAGGGCCGTGGTAAGCCAGCCATCGCTGCAAACCTGTCGCTCAAGGCGAACGGTCCAACGTCGATCCGGTGAATCAGAGGAGCCGATAAGCTCCGACCTTTCGCACCCCCCTTTGTGCCTCACTCCATAAGCCGTCGCGGCAAGTGCTGCCATAATGGTTATCGCCAGAACGAGCGGTACGACGATCGACAATCGCACCGCTCGGCGACGTCTCACCGACCGATGCGGCCGCTGTTAAACAGTTCGTAGCCTAACTTCGTATTTTGCACATTCCGCTCGGGCAGGTGCACGTATACTGCATCCATTTTCGTTCCAGGAGAAAAGTGACTTTGTAAAGCAGCGTAACTGTCTTGAACCGAAAGCAACTGCCCTTGGGTGATCCCAGCCGCAGCGCCATACAAACCGATATTAACCGTCGCATCGTCGACGAACTCTTTGTGAAACTTGCGGCCGACTCGCTGGGCATCCCACGCTCCTCCCTGCCGGAAATTTGACAGGTCTACGGCAAGCACTCCCAGATAAGCGGGCCCACTGCTGCCCTCGGGATCGAAGGGCGCCGGCTGCTGAAGGACGGCCGAGCTATAGGACTCGCTGGTTAAGGACGCCTACTTCGGAACGCACGGCGGAGAGGCCGCCTTCGACAGCGCTCAGGCGGCTCTCAACGATGCCGAGACGATCTTCGACTGCGCCCAGGCGATCATCCATAATATCCAGGCGAGCTTCGACTGCGCCGAGACGATCTTCGACTGCGCCGAGGCGATCTTCGACTGCGGCTAGGCGGTTTTCGACGATGCCGAGGCGAGCTTCGATCGCGTGCAAGCGATCTTCGATGTCCTCGAGGCGTGTTTCGAATCGGCCGAAGCGCGTGTCTTGTCGGTCTAGGCGCGCATCGAGGACATCGAAACGCGCATCCGTGCGCGCGGCTTGAACGTCGAATCGAGCATCGATCGCGATACTGGCCCGCTCAGACGCTTCCTTCAGCGACACGATGGCGGCGTAGAGGTCTTCGTTGGTCACGGTGCTCACTCTATCGCGCCGATTCAACGCTCCGGCAAGGCCGGTCCTATCGGTTACGGATCGTATCGGACCCGGTACACCGATTCGTACGACAACGCGCTAAAGCATCGGCTTTGCGTCGGAAAGGGTCGGAACTTCGGATTCGCGGTAATTGGGTCCGCGGTGAGTGCGGATTGATTTCGACGCGAATCGCGGCATGCGCGAAGAGTTCGTTTCCGACGACGGCGTAGCCGCGCGCTATCAAGGGCCACGCTCAACGCGGGATTCGTCGCGAGCGATCTTCGAGGTCCGCTAGCGTGCGCGGCGCGTCGCCTTTCAGCAATCGGGAAAGGCTGCGATCGGCGAGGAGTCGTCCACCGGTCTGGCAGCGCGCGCAATAATTGGTTTCGTTGTCGGCGTAGCGGATGCGCTGCACCGGCGCGCCGCAACGGGGACAGGGCTCGCCATATTTGCCGTGCACGCCCATCTCTTTGCGAAACGCCGTGACCTTGCTTGGGAATCCGTCTTTCGCTTCATCGCGCAACCGGTCGATCCAGAGCTGCAGCGTGGAGCGAGTCGACGCGAAGAGGCGCGCCCACTGCTCTGTCGTGAGCTTCTGCGTCAATGCGAGCGGCGAGAGCTGCGCGGCGTGCAAGATTTCGTCGGAGTACGCGTTGCCGATGCCACTGAGAATGCGCGGATCGGTCAGTGCGCGCTTGAGCGTCTGATTCTCGACCGACAACACGCGCCGAAACGTGTCGAGATCGGCGGCGAAGATGTCGATGCCGCCCGGGTTCATGGCGAGCAGTGCCGATTCACCGGCCAGCACGTGCAGCGAGGCGCGGCGTTTGCTGCCGGCCTCGGTGAGCACGAGCGTGCCGCTCGGGAAATCGAACGCCGCGAGATCGTTGCGGCCGCCGAGCGTTGCCGCGCGCGGTCGCCAGTGGAGACGCCCCGCGATCATCAGGTGCATGACAAGCCAGAGGTCGCCGTCGAGACCGAGACAGATCCGTTTGCCGAGCCGTCGCACCTCGCGCACCACGCGACCCTCGACTTGCGCGATCGGCGGCTCCGACGTGCGCAACGCCAATCCGCCGCCGCGTAAGCGGACCCGTTCGAGTGCCTCGCCCACGATGCGCGGCCGCAACGCCGCGATGTACGCCTCAACGTCGGGAAGCTCGGGCATGTCGATCCGTTACCGGCGTCGGCCTTTTTACTCCTGGAGTGCGCGACGTCCATCGACGTGCGCACGTTCTGACGTGCACGTTCTAAAGCGGCGCGGCGTAAGCGATCCCTTCGATCTCGAACGTACTCGCTGGAGGGCGGTCACCCAATGCTTCCGCACGAGCAGCTCGACTTTTCACCGATCTCGCCGATATGCGCGATGTATTGCGTGACCTTCACGAGATTATCGAAGCTCATGTCCGCCGCCGCTAATTGCGCGGCGCGATTGCGCCGAGCGCCCTTATCGAAAGCGTTCAAGCGGGGCACGCTCGTTCATCTGGAAACAACGCGCTATGCCTAAAGCCGTGCAGCTCGTCGCCTATGGCGGAGTCGATCAACTCAACATCGTCGATAAGCCGACGCCGGAGCTCAAAGCGGGCGAAGTGCTCGTGCGGGTCGTTGCCACGGGAACCAATCCCGGCGAAATGTCGATTCGCGAGGGCTACCTCAAGGATATGTATCCGATGGACTTTCCATTCGGACAAGGCGCGGATTTCGCGGGACACGTCGAGGCCGTTGGACCCGGCGTCTCCGGATTGCCGGTCGGTGACGAAGTCCTCGGCTGGTCCGATCAGCGCTCGGCGCATGCGGAGTTCGTCGCCATTCCATCGTCGCAACTCATTGCAAAGCCGCCGGCGCTCGATTGGTATCGCGCGGGCAGCCTTTTCGTAGCCGGGACAACGGCATTTGCGGCCGTTCGGGCGGTGTCGTTAAAAGCTGGCGATGTCGTAGCGATCAGCGGTGCGGCAGGCGGTCGGATCACTCGCGGTGCAGCTCGCGCGACGCACGGGGGCGCGTGTTCTCGGAATCACGAGCAACGACAAGAAGGCGTTCTTGGAGTCGGTCGGTGCAGAACACGTGACCTACGGCGACGGCCTCGCCGACCGGCTACGCGCGGCGGCGCCGAAAGGAATCGACGCGTTCGTCGATCTCTTCGGTCAAGGCTATATCGAGCTCGCCGTCGAGCTCGGCGTACGCAAGGGCCGCATCGACACGATCATCGATTTCGCAGCCGCCGCAAAGCATCAGGTTAAGACCGACGGCTCGTCCGCGGCGGCCGATAAGAAGACGCTCGCACACGTTGCGGATCTCATCGCATGGGGCGAGATCGTCATGCCGATCGCCGCGATCTACCCGCTCGACGCCATTCGCGATGCGTACGTGGAACTCGCAAAACGCAAGACACGCGGAAAGATCGTGCTCGATCTCAGCGGCAACGTCTCGAAGCCGCTACGGTTGACGACTTAGAAGCCGTGGAGCTGCGATTGCTTCAGTATTTTCTCATCGTCGCGGAAGAACTCCACGTTGGGCGAGCCGCCGAACGCCTTCATATGACGCAACAGCCGCTAAGCGCCGCGGTACGACGACTCGAAGCGAGCATCGGGGTCGAGCTCTTCGTCCGCGAAGCGAATCGCATCCGTCTCACCGATGCTGGCGCGGCACTCGTCGACGATGCGCGCGAGATTCTGGCTCGTATCGAAGCTGCCGCGGTGCGAGCGCGCCGAATCGCTCGCGGCGAGACGGGGACGCTCCGTATCGGGTATTGCACCGCAGCGATGCGTCGAACGATTCCCGCTGTCGCCGCGTACTTCCGCACCCACGCCCCGGACGTCACACTCGATCTCGCGCAGCTCACGCAGCGCGAGCAGCTCGAACGACTCGATCGCGGCGAGCTCGACATCGCGTGCGTGCACCGTCCCGTCGACGAACGCGGGCGCGACGTGCGTGCGATCGCGCAGGATCGACTCGTCGTTGCGCTTCCGATCGACCATCCGCTCGCGTCGAACGATACCGTGCGACCGGCGAGCATCGCCAACACCATCGGCGCGTCATTTCGTCCCGACGAGTATCCCGAATTTCTTGCCGTCGTCGATGCGGCGTTCGGCGACGATCCTGTCACGCCGACGAGCTTCGCACGCGATCGTGCGTCCCTGCTCGGCCTCGTTGCGAGCGGTGCGGGATGCGCCGTGCTGACCGAATCGGCGGCGCTTGCGGAACGTCGACCCGATGTGGCGATTCTTACCTTGCAGACGCCGATCGTCCTCGAATATGTCGCGGTTTGGAACATGCGCTCTGCGGACGCGGGGCCGATTCGTCACTTCCGCGATGCCTTGCTCGCGCTCGCGTCGACCGCGAACGACGCGGCCCGAGCGTCGGCGGTGTCGGCCGCGTAGGTTTTCGGTGTTGGACCCGTATCGCGTGCGGGCGCTATCATCGCTTCATGAACGAACGATCGGCGTCGGCATCATCGGCGCGAGCGCAACCGATGGCTGGGCGCAACACTCTCACGTTCCGGCGATCGCCGGGCTTGCCGGGCTCGAACTCGTGGCCATCGCAACGACACGACAGGCGAGTGCAGACGCTGCCGCGCGGGCGTTCGGTGCGCGGGCCGCGTATGGCGATCCGGCCGCGTTAATTGTCGATGCGAACGTCGATCTCGTCGTCGTCAGCGTCCGCGTCCCGGCGCATCGCGATCTCGTGCTCGCAGCGCTTGCAGCGCGTAAACACGTCTTCTGCGAATGGCCCCTCGGCCGCGATCTCGCCCAAACCGAAGAACTCGCGCGAGCGACGCGCGCGGCCGGCGTGCGAACCGTCATCGGCCTTCAGGCGCGCGTGAACCCGAGCGCGCTGCAAGCTCGCGCCCTCCTAAGATCAGGCGCCATCGGACGGCCGCTCTCGGCACGCATATTTTCCGCCACCGCCGCGTTCGGAGCGGACGTTCCGAGCAACCTCGTCTACGCGGAAGACCCCGCGTCCGGCGTCAACTTGCCCAATATCCAAGGCGCGCACACAGTCGATCTTGCGGTCGACCTTCTCGGTCCGATCGATCCGCTATCGGCTCTGCTCACGACGCAGTATGCGGAAACTCGCGTCGGCGAAACCTCGACGCTTTCCAAGACGACGCGGGCGGCTGGCACGCGGTGCTCGCGATCGGCGTCCGCAGCGCAGCGCACCCCGGTCATTGGACGGTTCTCGTCCACGCCCATCCGAGCACGGTCGGCACGCTCGGCACCGTGCCGCCGGCCTGGTCGGCGGACACCGTGCTCGCGGGCTCGTTCTCACATCCCGAGGAGGGCAATTACGACGGCAAATACTTGCTCGATGGCGGGCGGCTCTATCTTCTTTACGTCAAGAACTTCGTCCCCGAGCCGGCCCTTCGCAACGGGATCGTGATCCAGCCGATGCTCTCGCCGCGCAAGCGGCGCCCGAAGACGCGACTACCCTGCTCATGCCTGGCGTCCGCGATGGCGCCCTCGATTCCGAATGGTATGGTCACACCCAAGCGAAGCTCGTCGAGGCACCCTACATCGTGAGGATTGCGGAAAAGTACGCGCTGATCTACTCCACGGGCGCGTACCAGCAGGCCGACTATAAAGCCGGCGTCGCCTGGTCTGACACCCTCCAGCCCGCCGGAGGCAAACTCTATCGGAAGGTGCTGGAGACCGACTCGCGGGGCATCTGGGGACATCCGGGCCGTCCGGAGGTCCGCTATCTTCTGCAGTCGCAGCGTCCCCGCTGGCCCAATTTTTCGGGCGGCCAGGTGCTCGGCCCGGGCGTCGCGTCGGCCGTCCGCGGGCCAGCCGGGGCCTTGTGGCTCTACTTCGCCGGTTTCGACCCCAGGGACCGTTCGCTGACGTCCCCCGGCGTCGCCAAGGCCGACCATCGCCGTCCGTATTTCGTGAAGTTACGAGAGGCCGTTCCGGTAGCGCAAACGGTGGCTGCGGCGTCCGACGCCGAGCTCGCCGCCTGGCTCCAGCCCGAGGCGCAATGACGACCAGCTTCGGCGATGGCTGCGATCGAACGTGACGAGCGTCTTGGCTCGCGCGCTTCTTGGAAGTGCCGGATGCAGAGCATCGGCCCAGCGCAACGGTATCGCACCTGTCGTCAGCAACCGGCGCTCAGCCTCACGGTGGGTATCGGACCACCTGGTGTGTGAAGACCGCCGTATCGCTTCCGAGCACTTGGCGTATCACGTCGTCTCGGCTAGACGGTCGCGAACGAGCTCGATGATAACGTCCGCATGGCACGCCTGCGGTGCGCACCAGCAGAGTAAAGTCACGTCAGCGGATCGTGCGGCGTCGACGATGCGCTCGAGTTGCGCTAGCGCGTTCGGGTTCCGGTCGAGTTCGCCGCCAATCCACTCGCGGTATCGCGTGATCGCCTCCGCCCGCGTGAACGGTTTTCCAACGACGAATGGATTGCCGAGCGGTGTCGGCCGAGCGACGGAGATCCCGCGATCTCGCCGCAGACGTCCGACGCGCAAGATCGGAGTCGGACCGGCACGAGCGGTACTGGTCATTCGCCTATTGGAAGCTCGACGAGATTTGGCAGTCCCGATGCGATACCAGCCTCGACGGCAGACGCGATATCGGCGGCGCATCGACACGTCGGGCCGGCACGCCCAGCGAGGCCGCCAGCGTTTTCGACATCCACGCCCTCACTCTGCAGCACTTCAAGCAGCGCTGCAGCGCCGTGCCTCGGCTCCAGAGCCTTCGCAGCTGTGATAAATGCCATGAAATATTTTCCTAACGTTGGTTGATCGGGTCGTTGCCGGCCTTACCGAGACATCGAACGTGGCCTTTGGCATCGGCGCATCTTTTCTGTACGCGTTTCATACCAGAGTCGTGGAAAACTGATAGCGGTTAACTCTGCCGGTTCACAGTCTACGCATCGGGGAACATGCCCGTCAGCGCACGCCGGTCGGTCTTGCCAAGCGCGTTCTTTGGGATTGCAGCGACGACGTGCAGACGTTCCGGGACTTTATAGGCAGCGAGCTGTGCCGCGGCGCTGGCGCGTATGTCGTCGAGAACGGTCTCTCCGCCATCGCCTTCCAGTTGCACGAGCGCCGCGACACGTTGACCGAGTTCCGCGTCGGGTAGCCCGGTCACGGCCGCATCGCGAACCGCGGGGTGCGCCAACAGAACCTGTTCCACTTCCACAGGCGAGATGTTATCGCCGCCGCGAACGAGCAGCTCTTTCTTGCGCGAGACGAACCAGAGGTCGTCGCCGTCGCCCTGCTGCATCAGGTCGCCTGTGTGGAACCAGCCGTCCCTAAGCAACGCCTCAACCTCACCCGGCCCCGTCCAATAACCCGCCGCCACGCCGGGTGATTGGATGAGCAGTTCGCCGATTTCGCCGCGACGCACTGGCGAGCCGGTATCATCGACAAGAGAAACTCTTGTACCCGGTGCAACGCGGCTGACCGGCCCCGGCTCAAGGCCGAAGCCGAGCGCCGCCCCCGCCTCCGTCGAAGCCCAGAAAGGGCGGAGTGGTGTGTTGAATAGCTCACCGAATTCATGTTGAACCTCGACGGGACAGACATCGCCGCCGACGAGGCAGGTGCGAAGCGAGCCGACCTCACGCACACGCGTCCGCTGGCACCGGATCAGTTCGACAGACATAAACGGCAAGTTCAACATCCAGCTGCACCGCTGTGACTCGATCGCATCAAGTGCGGCGTCGGCATCGAAGCTACGCAACAAAACGATTGTCATGCCGGAACGGACGCTGGAAACTAACACCAAAAGCCCTGAGATGTGCGCCATGGTCGTGGTCGCAAGGGCGATTTGGTTGCCGTCAAATCCCAAACCTCTGCTCGCATCAGTAGCAACAGACAGCGTCGCTTGCGTGTGCGCGACAAATTTCGGTGCCCCCGTGGTGCCTGACGTCATGAGCAGCACGGCGGGCGCGTCGATGTCCGGGGTGCTCTCAATCGGTCGTTGCGCGCTCTCGACGAGATCATCCCACCGCTGCACTCGGCCGTCCTCAACCGCATCGCCGATGACAAAACGTGCATCCGCTGCGAGCGTCTCAGATTCAATGGGCGCCACCGCAGGGTAGAACTGCGCTTCCCCGAGATACAGTGAGGGCCGCAGCCGCTGCAAGAGCGGCTGCAATTCCGCGCTCTTCAACCTGACATGCAGCGGTATAGCGATGGCGCCGATACGGAAGCATGCGTAGTAGGCGACCACCATCTCCGGCACGTTGGTCATGTGCAGGACGATGCGATGGCCTTGTCCGATGCCGCGCGCGTGAAGTATGCGCGCAAGGTGTTCCGACGCGTCCGCTAGGCGCCGATACGTCCAAGCCTCCTCGCCGGCGATGAAAGCCACATGATCGGGCCGAGACGCTGCCTGATCGTTCAGCATGTCGATCAGTGTCATTGTTCCTCGATGTCCGATGGTCGACGACATCAGAGCCGAACCGCCGGAAGCGGATGCGTGCAGCGGCGGAACGGCGGCACGGCGGCCGACGCAGATCGAATACTCATGTTATCCTTCGCGAGTTTGAATCGATGAGCGACACGCTACTGACGTATTGGTCGTATCGAAAGGAAGTGTAGCGTGCAGCCAGCCGCGCATCGCTCAATGCACAATTAAAATGAAACGCGTTGATCGCCGAAGCGCGTGTCGACGCGCTTCCAGTCCGTCCATGCGCCGTCGTTCGAACCGGGAACGGCCTCGCGACGCCAAAACGGCACGAGATTCGTCACATCCAGATTGAGTGATTCGCCTTTCTTGAGGGGCTCGCGCGCGGTGAGCACCGCTTCGTCGAGCGTAGCCCCAAGTCGTGTCTCGACCACGACCGGGGCATCGATCGTTTTGTTGGTTATCGTCAAAGCACCGTCGGCCAACGCTTTCGAAGCGAGCCTTCCCGACGCCACGAGAAACGCTCCCGCCCCAGTAAGCGCTAGAAACACATTCCGTTTCAAGATTTTCTCCGTTTGATGTAGCAAGTATTGCTGCACGCTGCAGTCACCGTCGCTACCGTACCGCATGACTGGTGAGCGCGTGGTGACGAACGGGTTACGTGCCGCAGCGTAACGACCCAGCGAGGCACACCGTACCGGCGTTCACGGCAAGTGTCGCAAGCTGGCATAGAGGGTGGCAGTTTCTTCCGCACTCGAATCACAATGTTAAAACAAATGTGCACAAATTTCGGATACACTTTGCGCGGATTGCAACCGTCGGCGATGGCATACGCATTGCCGGTGAGCGTGTTGTGACAGACGGCTGACCCGCCACATTAGGGGTGGGGACGATTCCGCGCAAAGGATACGTCACGCAATGAATCACCGCTCCCAATTAGTCGCCGAGCAAGCGAGTCTAGGCGAAATTCAGCGTCGTTCTCTTCTGGCACGGTTCAAGCGTGCGCGTCCTCGCATCATCGCGCTGACGGCGCCCGCAGGCTATGGCAAGTCGACGTTGATGCGGCAGTACGCGGCTTCATTTGGCAAACACGCACTCTGCGATCTCGCTGACATTACTGAAGAAAGCGATTGCGCCCGCGCGGTCCTCGCGGCGCTCGCTGACGAGTCTCCCGAGCGAAGCGAAGGTCTCGCTTCACTCGAACGGCAGTTCGACGATGTCGACGCAAAAGCAGCTGACCACATGGTTCTCTCGGCGTGGAACGCGCGGGTCGAGGACTCCATTTTTGTCTTCGACAACGCGGAGCGCCTCGCTGAAATGGGGCTCGACGAAATCCTTGGCCGATATTTCGTAGCGTCGCCGCGGGGGCGCACGATCGTTATCTCATCCCGCAAGCCATTGCGTCTGCGGTTGAGTCGCTTCGCCGCGCCTCACGAGATCGTCGCGCTGCGCGCAGCCGATGTTGCGTTCGATGCGGACGAGATCGCGGCGCTCGTCGGCGCCGAATCAGACGCAAAGGCGATCTCCGCAATCTCGTACGGCTGGCCGGTTGCGACACTTCTCTTGGCCCGACTCGCGCGCGAGCCTGACTTCGACGCGCTCCTCTCACGTCTCGATGACGTGGTCTTCGAGCACCTCCACGAGTATCTCAGTGTTGAAGTACTAGCGACGCTCGAGCCGGAGATCGTGAAAGCGATGGCGACGATCGCATGCATCCCTGATCCGACCGACCACGACCTCGCCGTATTGGGCATCCAGACGCTGATTGAAATGCCGCCATTCTTGCAACGTTCGAGCAACGGGCGATATGCGCTACTGCCTCTGCTGCGCAAGACCTTACTTGCCTCACAACCGCATCTGAAGGCGCGCGTCCTTGCTTTGCTCGCTGAACTGCATCTACGCGGCGAATCTTACCTGCGCGCAGCGCAAATCGCGCTGGCCGCGGGTAACGAAGACGAAGCTGCGATGGCGCTCGACTGCATTGACGTTTGGGAGCGTCTACCGGAGCGCGAATTCGCGGACGTGTTGGCAAAGATCGACTCGGCGATCGTTGCAGGCTATCCGAAGCTCTGGTTCTTTTGGGCCGAACGCCACAAGTACTCTATCGATCCGAGCACGGCGCTCGCCGAAACGCGCAGCATGTGGCACCGCTTGCCGAACGACGTAGCGCACTCAACGCGCGCGGCTATCTTCGACAAGCTTGTTAACCGTATGCTTCGTCTCGGTTTCATCGATGCAGCGATCGAACTGATCGACGAGCAGAACAAACAGCTTGGAGCGCGCGCAGTGCCACACTCAGTCGAGGAGGCCGACGTCGTTCTAATGCGGAGCATCATCGCCGCTCGTTTCGGACGATTCGCCGAACGGGCGTGGCTGATCGAGATGATCGAGCGCGGCATCGGCTTCACCAAAGTTATGCTGCTGCGCGAACGCCTGGAACGCGCCGTCCACGTCGAACGCGTACGGAACAATTATGCGCTGGAGTGTAAGCTTCTCGACGCGTTAGTGAAGGATTCGGAGCGTGCCGGGCTCTCCGAATGGTCCGCACAAGCTCTAGGCCACGCTGTTTTCGGCGCTTGGTTGGCCGGCGATAACGATCGGGCCGCATCGCTTTCGGAAAATTTCGCGGCGCTCGTGCGGAAGCATTGCTTCGTCGGGCTGGAACACTTCGCCGAATGCGCGCTCGGTCGCATCGACGCGCGTCCCCGTGGCATCGAGGCGTACGTGTGGCTGGCGCAGGCGCATCTGATTGCATGGCACAAGAGCATCGACAGCACCGTGGCGCGATACCACGCAAAGGCGGCGCGCGAGTCGGCCGACGCTTGGGGCAACCCGTTTCTGCGCATCCTCGCACGCGTCGCCTTAGCGCAACTCGATCCCGATGACAGCGCCCAACTTTACGCAGAGGCGAGCGCGCTCGCCGAACCGATGGAATCGCCCGCACTGCATGAGGCCCTGCACGCGCTGCGGGCCGGTACGGATGGTGGCGGCATGTTCGCACCACTCGTCGTCCAAGGTGCGCCCCGAGGCCGAACCACTGACACGAGCACGCTCGTCGTTGCGGTGCTGGGCCTCGGAGTCATCTGCGGCGGCAGCGCCGTTACCATACCCGATCGGGAACTTCAGCTACTGGTCGCGCTCGCGCTGGGCCGCGAAGGCCTGCGGCGGGAAGAACTGTGCGAGCTGCTCTGGCCCGACCTAAGCACTGAAGCCGCCCGCGTCGCTTTAAAGTCGTGTACGTACCGGTTGCGCGCGCGTCTGGGCGCGCGCAACGCGATCGTCGTGTCGCAAGGCGTGTTCCGGCTCGGTGCGGGCGCAACCGTCGACCTGTGGGAGATTGCGGAGGCGGTCGCCGAGTGGCGCGCCGGCAACGCAACGTCACCGTCAACGCTCGCGAAACTCCGCGCCGCGCGAGCGCAGCTGGCAAGGGCATTTGCGCCGCAACTGCTGCAATGGGACTGGTTCGCGGACCGCATGCGAACCTTTTCTGAGCTGCGTATCGAACTCGCCGCACAACTCGCCGAGACGGCGCTCGCGCGGGGCGACCCCGCAGAAGCGCTCGAACTTGCGCGAGAGATCGAAGCGCACGACCCGACGGATGAACTGGGCTGTGCGCTCGCAATGCGAGCACTGCGTCTCAGCGGTAACGAAGTGGGTGTCGAGCGCCGCTATCGGCGGTATTGTGAAGCTCTCCGTCGCGAGCTTGACGTCGAACCTTCTGCAGCGCTGGAGCGCTTATACTGCGCGCACAATCATGACTACAGTATGGTGTCGGCACATTAGACCTGGACGCGACTGCACATCTACGAGCGGCCGGCGAGCTTCAGCAGATCCGAGGCACGTCCCAATAGTCGCGCCGTGAGCCGACGGCCGCTGCAGCGCGCTCCCTTTGTGTTGTGCCGACTCGTCGCCGCTGTCGCGCGGCCCGTCACCCGTTCGTCACCATATCCTCACCGGCAAAGCCTACGCTCGTCCCGGCGGCCGGATCGCGCCGCAACGTGTTTTCGGAAGGCTGAGCCTACGCTTTCCAGGGACCCGATAAATAAATACCTTTCTCAAGTACAGCAAAGCGAAGAGAGACACAATGACTGACCAAGAAGAGACGCCGCGTCCGACCATTCGCTCATGGCTCAGCGAACTGATTCGCGGGCCGATCCTGCCGACTCGCGGCTATTTCGACCGGCTCCGGTCGAGTACCGAATCCAGTGCACCCGTTTCCCGATGCCGCGGGTGCTGATGATCACCAGCGCCGTTCCGCAGACAAATATGACTGATTACGTTGATAGCGCGCTCGTGGAAGCCGCACGCGCCGGCTCGGCCGAAGCTTTCAGTGTGCTCGTCGAACGTTATCGTGCGCCGCTCGTGCGCCTCGCTTATCGCCTCACCCGCGATCCGGACGAAGCAAAAGATATCGCGCAGGACATCTTTCTTCGCGCATTCCGAGGCTTGAACGACTTTCGTCCGGAGCGACCTTTCGTGCGCTGGCTCTTTGTCATCGCACGCAACGCATCGCTCGATACGATCCGGCGCCGGCGCCGCGCGGCTGCGATGGCGGCCGAACACGAAGCGCGGCCTGTCGAGCCCGGTCCCGAGGATGCCGCGCTACGCAATGACGAAGCGGTGCGCGTGCATGCCGCGCTCGATGCGCTGCCTTCGAAGTACCGCGACGTGCTCGAACTCTACTACGTCTCGGATCTGCGTTATCGCGACATTGCGCTGGCGCTTGAGATTCCGATCGGCACGGTGAAGACGCACATATCGCGCGCCAAACGCCGCTTGCGCGCTGAGCTCGCTGAAGCGTCGCTGCGCCTCGCCGCCTAGGCCTCGGACACCGGGCGCATCGATCTCAGCATCGGTCGCGGCGAAGCTTGATTTTGCAGTTTTGCGAGCTCTTCGGCCAGGGCTAGGCCGATGCCGGATCCACCGCCTGCCATCAAATTGTGTTCCCGCTTGTTTTCAGCATCGTCTCCGTTTAGTCGGGTTAAACGAACCGGTCATGCATGCCGCAGTCCTTCGCTGGCTTACGCGGTAAAATACAACCGTTCGGCGACCGCGGCTTTCGCCAGTCGCGTGCCGAGCGTTGCGAGCGGAACGCCCGCTGATTTTGCGATTGCCAAATACGCAGCATCGTAGATGCTCAGATCGTAGCTTCGTGCGAGTGCCAATTCCTCAAGCCCGCGAGTTTTTCGATCGATCCCGGTGTCCGGTGATAACGACACCTGCTCGAGCATGCTCGCGTAGGTGCCCGCGGCGTCGCGCAGACGGCCCTTGCGCTCGAAAACGAGTAACGTATTGGCGATCTCCCAATACCACAGCGGTGGCACGATGGCCGGATCCGAACCGCACGCCTCCAGCGCTCCCTCGGCGTAGGCGCTTCGTTCGTCGCTCGCGATCCATGCAATCGTGACGCTGGCGTCGACTACGAGGATCAACGGCGACCCTCATCGATGGCGTCCCGGACGGAAAGCCCGGCAACGCGCAGCTCGTGGCATGCTCGAATCGCGGCCACTCCGCTCGCAAGCGAATGTCTGGCGATCGCCGTCAACTCGGCCACCGGCTTTCCATTGCGCGCGATCACAACGGTCTCGCCTCGCTCGACCTCTTCGAGGAGCCGCGAGAGCGTCGTTTTCGCCTCGTGGACATTGACGGTTTTCATGGGCTTAGTCTACGTGATTAGCTAGCCTCGAGCAAGTGATTTGGCGAGAACCCTAGTGTTGCCGAAGCCGGCGTACCCTCGTGTGCGCTCCTGACACGACGGTGTCAGGAGCCGTCCGCGCGGATTGACTCCCAGACCCGCTCCGCAACTTTTTGCAGCGTCGCGCGCGTCAGCTTTTTTGGCTGCTTGGCGAGGCGCGCTGCGAGCCCTAATGTTAGCTCGTAGAGCACGTGTTCCGGTAAATCATTGAGCACACCGCCCTTGGCCTTGCTGCGAAAGCGTCGCTCGAATTCCAGGCGTTCGTCGTCGGACGATCGTTCGGCATCCGTGGCAGCTCGGAAACCGGCACTCTCGTATTGATCGAGGAAGTGCATCTCGCGAAGGTGGTCGCGGTTGAAGGCGTACGCTCGCACGAGATGCCGATGAAGACTTCGCGGGCGTCGAGTTGCGGTCCGTAACCGTCGAGCAGTTTCGTTCGCTTCAGCGCGCAGATACGATCGTAGACGGCTTCGATGATGGCGTCTTTGCTCGGAAAGTGCGTCTCGTCGTCAGCCAATGAGCCATTCGCGACTCGACCTTGACCAGCGGTATAACGGTGGTTATACTCGTAATGTGAAGACCGCCGTATCGCTTCCGAACGACCTGTTTGAGGATGCCGAAGCTCTTGCCGCCGAACTTGGCGTGACACGTAGTCAGCTCTATGCGTGGGCTATCGAAGAATACGTCCGCACGAGAAGCAAGAACGAAGTTGCAAAGCGGCTGAGAGACTTCTATGGCCAGGGCGTCGAGCCGGACGCGGCGGTCACGTCCTATTCTCGAAGAATTCTCAAGCGAGCGGAGTGGTGAAGCGAGGCGAAATCTGGTGGGCGAATATAGAAAGTCCGCGGGGTTCCGCGCCGGGCCACAACCGTCCGGTTGTCGTCATTCAGTCCGACCTCCTAAACGCGACCGCAATCAATACGTGTCTCTGCGCGGTCGTTACATCCAACCTGCGCCTTCTTCATTCGGAAGGGAACGTCGCACTCCGTAAGGATGAATCGCGTCTCGCAAAAGAGTCGGTAGTCAACGTTACGCAGCTTCTGGCTCTGGACCGGGCCGATCTCGTGGAACGCGTCACATCACTTTCGCGAAGACCATGCGGCTGATCGATACGGGAATTCGGTTTGCGCTCGATCTGTAACAGCTGCGGTAATCGTCTCGTCGCTATGACCGAGACGTTACGCCATTCGGCATTTCTCGCCGGACTCGTTACAGCCGAAGCCGGGATCGCAATCGCCCAAGATAGCGGGGCGTACTTTTCGCTCGACCACATTAAGAGCCCATTCGCAATCTCGCGTTGCTTGCCGCACGCGAACGAGGCAAGGATCCAACGGACGCGTTACGCGGGCGCCACGTACTATTCGAACGCCGCGATTCCACCCGCCGACGTGAGGCGACACTGCGCGCTCGGAGCGGCGGCAACCGATCTGCTGACAAACGCTTCGATCCAAAGCAATCTCTCCGCGCTCGTTAGATCGCATCGCTCGCGTCGCGCGAACCATCGCCGATCTCGACGGCGCGCAGGCGATCGCAGCGGCTCATATCGCCGAAGCGATCGGCTATCGTTTGCTCGAACGCGCGGCTTTCCGCAAAGACGAAGGCTCGGCAAGTTGGCGCGAGAAACCGTCATCGTGCGATCGAACCATATTTCGATGTGCGTTTGACCTTGTCGCCCTCGCTGCCGATCTGGAAATCGGCGTGTTGGGGATTGGGACTGACTAAAACGAACCTGCGGGCATTCGCGCCTTGTACCATGCAACCACGGTCTCCAGCGGCGCTTGCGGATCCATCTTCACACTTTCTGAGATACCGCCGTCGCCGTTAGCCGCGGCAGGCGATACGATGACGTTTTCCTTGGGCGTGGGATACATGGGTAGTCCGAAGCTCGTGTATTGCGTGCCGGCCGTCGCAGCAGACGCCGCATTCACCAGCGCACTCGCGCCGCTCGTCGCGAAGCACGCTGCTACCGCGAGTGAGACGATGGGGAAACGTCTCATGATATTCGATCCTCGTAACATCGGGCGCTAGCTCCCGGGGATGAGGTGCTTGAAGGCGCCGTTCACGGCGTCGTTCATCTTCGCGTCGATGCGCCCGACCGTGCCGCACGTCCAGGAGACGGAGCCCGAAGCGCGTTTGCCTGCCGGCATCTTTCCCGACTTCGGATCGAACGCCGACATGTCAGGTTGTGACTCGAGGCCGGTGAATGCGGCCGTGCCTTTCGCTCCGTTGTCCGACACCGTGATCGTGAGTTTGCTCGACGGTATCTGCATAAAGCCCAGCGGCGTCGTGCTTCCCTCACGCATTACCATCAGCGTCAGTGGTCCCATGACTCCCGACGACATCGCCTGACCGACGGCGCCTTCGCGAGAGAGAGAAGGGATATCGTACGCGCCGTCTTTGTCGTAGCTCTTGAGCGCGATGCTCAGCAGGACGATCTGCGGATCGCCGCTCCTCACCGCCATATGATAGCCGCTCAGGAGCCCGTCGCCGGGCGAACTCGTCTGACACATATCGACCACAAAATCGTGCTCGAGGACGTATTCCCCAGTCATGCTCACGTGGCCGGCGCCGGTCTTGTCGTCATCCGATTTCGAGGCGTTGTCGGCGGCCGGAGCCATACTCGGCTCAGCGGCCGTCGCGCTTGCCGCTTCAGCGGTCGTTGTCACGCTCGTCGTTGCGGCGTCCAATTCGGCCTTGTGGCCGGACGTACAGGCCGTCATCGAGAGAACGAGGAGCGCTGCAATTGCGGTTCCGGGTGTGGGTTTCATCATTTGTCCTTGCGTTAGAGAACTGCGTGTGTCAACGGTATCGGTCACGCCGTCCGATTCGTGTCCGATACGAGATCGAGAGGCACGAGCGAAATGTGCGGCGGATGCCGCCTGAAAGCGTCCGGCCGCGGGCAGATGCCTCCCCAGGCCCGAATGACGCACACTTCTATGCTTATCGTGCCCTCCAGCAGCGTTCGCGGCGGTTCTGGCGGCTTGCAGATTCGGCTGCTGGGCGGACTCCAGCTGTTGGTGCACGACGCTCCGATAAAATTTGCGGCGCCTCTAAAAGCTGCGGCGCTTCTCGGCTATCTGATCGTGAAGCGGTCACGAATCATGCCCAGAGACGCGATCGCTTTTGCGCTCTGGCCGGACGAAGAAGAGGGGAAAGCTCGCGCAAATTTGCGCCGGCATATCGCGCTGTTGCAGCACGTGTTGCCTGCGTCCGATCCGCCGGCGATCCTCGCCGACCAACGTTCGATTCGGTGGAATTCGGACTTCGATCCGATTGTCGACGTCTGCGAATTCGAACGTCTCAGCGCGAAGCCCGACGGAGCGCCGGCTGCCGTCGCTCTCTATGGCGGCGATCTCTTACCCGCCGTCTACGACGATTGGCTGATGACGGAGCGCGAGCGGTTGCGGATGCTCCAATCCGCGAATCTCGAGCGCTTAACCGAGGCGTATCGGCGCGACGGCGACTATCCGAATGCGATTGGTACCGGAAGAATGCTGCTCGACCACGATCCGTGGCGTGAAGACAACCGTGCGACGGATTATGATGCTGCGGTATGAGTCGGGAGACCGAGCCGGTGCGCTCCAAGAATACGAACATTTCGCCCGGCGTTTGCACACCGATCTGCAAGTTACGCCGATGCCCGAAACGATCGCGTGTTTCGAAGGCATCGTGCGCAACGCGCCCGTACATCGGGCCGCTGCCGGGTCGCCCTCAGCCGCGTCTTCTGCCGACGTCGTGCCCTTTGTCGGTCGCACGGAGGAGCTTGCGACCTTGCACGCGTGCTGGTTGCGCGCGGTGCGCGGCCAGGGCCGTACCGTCTTCGTGATCGGCGAAGCGGGCATCGGCAAATCACGGCTCGCCGGCGAGTTCGCGCGTCACGTCGAATCGCAAGGTGGTCGCGTGGTGTCCGGCGGGACCATCTCCGGCGAGGCGTCGCCGTACGAGGCGATCGTACGAACGCTGCGCGGTGCGTTGCCGATGATCGCCGCGCTCGATCTCAAACCGATGTGGCTGGCGGCGGCAGCCACCGTGTTGCCGGAGTTGCGGCAAAACGACGACACCGTACCGCGCCTGTCGGCGCTCGAACCCGAGCGCGAGCGGTCGCGCCTTTTCGAAGCGATGTGGCGCTGCTTCGAAGGGCTCGCGCGCATACGGCCGCTGCTCGTCGTGCTCGAAGACCTGCACTGGGCGGGACAAGCGACGATCGCATTCCTGACGTATCTGGTGGAGCGGCTCGGAACGGCGCCGATTATCCTTCTCGTGACCTATCGCGACGACGAAACCGGCCCGTCGCATCCGTTGCGCGCATTCCGGCGGCTCATGCAGCGCGAACATGGTGTCGTGAGCTTACCGCTGGGCGGGCTCTCGCTCTCCTACGTCGAGAGTTTTATCGGACGGATCTCCGGCATCGGCGCTCGCGACGAGTTTTCTCACCGCGCGCACGCGCTCAGCGCCGGGAACCCATTCTTCCTCGGAGAGATCGTCCGCGAGTCGCAGCTCTCCGGAGCGGCGGAGCCGGTGCTTCCCGCGAGCCTGCAGATTGCGATCGGCGATCGCGTCGCACGGCTTTCGGAGAATGCTCGCTCCGTGCTGGCGATCGCCGCGACGGTCGGACAAACGTTTGCGACCGAAATCGTAAGCGCCGCAGGCGGCTTTTCCGAGGACCAGGTGCTCCCTTGCATCGACGAGCTCCTCGATGCCCGGTTTGCGCGAGTGTCAACGGGAAGTGTTGGAGCCAACTCGTGCGATTTCGTCTTCTCGCATCAGCTGGTCCAAGCGTGCGTCTACGGGACGATTCCAGCGGAAACGCGCACGGCACTTCACCGCCGGATCGGCGTGGTGATGGAGCAGATTTATCACGGACGTGTAGACGGCGTCGCTCGCGAGCTCGCGCGTCACTTCGATGCCGGCGGCCGCCCCGAGAAAGCCGCAGCTTACTACTATTCATCCGCGCAAGCGGCGATCGCGTTGCACGCCGACGAAGAGGCGTTGACGTCGCTCTCGCGTGCCGCAAGCCTTGCCGATCCGACGCTGGAGTACGCCGTAATCGCGCTGCGCGAAACGGTGTACTCACGGCGCGGTATGCGCGAGCGGCAGCTTGCCGACATCACGCAGCTCGAGACTCTTTCGAAAGACCTCGGGGGGAGCGACCTCGAGTGCCTGCGCCGGCGCATCCGCTATGCGCGTGCCGTCGATGACCTCTCGGCTCAAGAGCGCTACGTCGAGGGCTTGAAGATCGCCGCCTCGGACTCGAGCGATCCGTATTGGAGCGCGTTCGCAGCGGAAAGCGCCGCGGTGCTGATGGGCGCCCTCGGCCGCTACCCCGAAGCTTTGGCGGAGGCGAAATGCGCTCTCTCACGCTACCGGGCGCTCGATGATGCAACAGGAATTGTGCGTACGCTGTGTCTGATAGCGGACACGTTCGGCCTGCAAGGCGATGCTGAACCGTCGACGGCAGCGATCGAGGACTGCTTAGCATTCGCAGCCACGTCGTCGAACGAAGCCTTGGTGATCGGAACCCTCGACGCCGCATCGCGTTCCGCCTATCGCAACAACGATTACGAGCGATGCTCCGCGTTTGCCGAACAGGGGCTCGCGCTCTGTCAGGCCATCGGCGATCGGGAAGGCGAAGCCGACGCGTACTTTCGGCTGGGAAACGTGGCCGGCAGACGATTTGCAATCGATGCGGCAACGGAATACTACGCAAAAGCGACTGCGCTTTACGACGCGGTCGACAAACCGCTCGGGGAAGCGATGGTGCTCGTCAATGGCGGCGGGCTGTGTTTGAAGATCGGCGAATTCGCCGGCGCGCTCGAGTGCTTCAGGCGCTCGCGTCGTCTTTTTCTGCGCCTAAAAGACCTCCGCGGCCTCACGGCCTGCGCGATCAACCTCGGCATGACGGCCTACCTGCTCAACCGGTTTCATGCCGCTCGCCGTATCCTACAAGCCGCCGTGCGCCCTGCGGAACAGCTCGGCGCACCACTTCTCACCTGCGCGGCACTCTCGAACCTCGGCGCGGCGGAACGAGAACTCGGAAATCTTCGGAGCGCACTCGAACACTGTGAGGAATCGATGCGATTGCGCCGCGAGAAAGCGCCGACCGATATGGCATCGGACCTGGCGGATCTCGGGCTGACCTATCTGCACGCCGCGAACGTCGACGCCGCGGTCGCTATCGCCGCCGAAATCGCACGCTTGGACGACACCGCATTGCAGAGCATGATGTACCCGCAACACGTGCTCTGGAGCGCGGCGCAGATGTTCGCTGCCGCGCACCTGGACGAACGATACCGGGAAGCGCTGGAGCGGGCGTTCGCGCTAAGGTGCGCGCGTCGCGGCCTTCACGAGCGAAGCGGGCCGGGAAAGGTATCGTGCTCTTCGCTTTAATCGGGAGATCGAGGCAGCAATGGCGCAATCGGACGCGGCTCGGACGGCCCGCTCGGACAATAGCTTTCGTGAGCAAGAGCGAAGCCCGCACCAAGCACCTCTTCGTCGTTGAGATCTGTGGCGCGAGCCGTCGGATACACTCTCAGGCTCGCTGCGCGGTATCGTCAAACACGTCACGCACGGGCAGCAATCGTACTTTCATATGCTCGGCGACCTGACCGACTTTATCACCGTACGGCTCGACCGGCCGCCAACGGAAGCGCGGCCCTGCAACGAGCCGCCCTAATGGCGCTCGAACGCGTTTCGGACGCGGGTTCCGTACGCTTTGCCCATCACGCCACCGTAGTTTGGAAAGGGAATCCGTGTGTTTCTCTCCGCTTTGAGCGCCGGCGCACAGCCACCATCCTCGCCTCGCTGCTGACCTTGACGACCGCAGCGGGTGCCGCCGCGCTCGCCCATGTCACGTTCTCCCCGCTTCCGAGGCAACGCAGATCATCGGCATGCCGGTGACGGAAGTACCTTCGGGAACCCCAGCGCAGCCATCGTGCCTGTATGTCTCGCAACGTCCGATCATCGGATTTGGCCTGCTCGCCTTTCCATCGGAATCGGATGCCACCGCGATGGTGAAGAGACTGACCGCGAGAAGCCGGCCGATGGTCGCATATCGTCAGAAAGGCCGGTTCGTGCTCTCCGCTATTAGCATGAACCACGACGGCAGCAAACTCGCCGCGTTGCTCGACGCGGCAGCGAAACACCTGTAGACGTCGATGCGAAAAGAGGAACGCGGCTCGCGCGGTCCGCACTTTGCGCGCAGCGTCGCAACGTCGACCGTTGCGTTCAGCCTCTTCCTGGCGCCGGCGAACGCCGGCCTTCTCGATGGGGCGCGCGTGAAGCGGTAACGACTAGCATCCAAGATGCCTCGCCAGTCGCGCGGTCGCTGGGCCGATACTTTGCAAGGCATCACACCAGCGCCGTCACGATCCGCAAGCTTCCCGGCGGCTATTTCCGAATACGCCTGCAAAGCTATTGCCTTCACGCTGGTACGTATGGGCCGACGAAAGGTGATGGCTATCTCCTGGCGCCGTTGAAAGGCGATCGCGCGTCCCTGATTCGTTCGATCATGGAACGATCCGTTACGCATCCGGAGATCCAACAGCAAGACATCCAGCAATTGATCTGGGGCGTCGAAGCGTACACGCCGTTTCAAGAATATCCGTCCGGTTTTCAAGACCGGGTCCGTCCGCTCGCGGGTGGACTGCACGACGTCGTCGCCGGCATCCCTATTATTGGATCGCAGACACTTATGCGAAAGTCGCTATCGTCGTCGCCGGAGCGGCTTCGAAGCTCGACGGAAGTGCTAGAGACCCATCCGGCAACGACGCGTCAAATCAAGCGAATTGGGACTATGGCCCGCAACTCGCGCAACCGGCAAACACGAGCCAGCAACGTCTCGGCGTCTCGGGCCGCAGCGCGCTGTGAGCGCGCGTGCTCGGACGCGTTTCGGACGGCACGTTTCTATCGTTAGCGCACGACCTAAAGCCCTGGTTTGGTAACATGGTCGAAAAATGTCATGGAAAGGTGCTTCCGATGAATGCTTCCTCGCGATGTGTAGGTCTCTTCGCCTCAGCCATCATAGCGTCTGTTACGATTGGCCCCGCTGACGCCTCACCGCGTCTCGTCTGCAACGTACTGCCGCTTGCGGAAGTACGCGCAATTGTCGGAGGCTCTCCGATTTACCAGCCCGGCTCAAAACAACAACGCGGCGACTCGACGCTTTCCTCTTGCGGTTACCTCTCGGGGGAAAGGGGAGGTCGTGGCGTGTTGCTCGTGCTAATTTCGGCGCCGAGTTCAACGCTTGCGGCATACCAAGCGGCATCCCGCGCCGATACAAAGCACACCTCAGGGGCTACCGCAGTCCAAGACGGTGTGTATGTGAGTGTCCGTGTCGCGAACGACGAGGGCATCAATTTGGCGGTGAGCGAAAAACTACTCGCCGCCGTACTGCGAAAGATCTAGCGTGCCGGCATCCGGCGCGACGCCGACGACCACCTACACGACGTTCGCTCCAGTTCGGCTTTCCCATGTACCCGACGCCGTAAGTGAACAGAATCATCTCTCCGCGGTGGCGAATGGCGACTTCGGCATCTCCGAGAGCGTTAAAATGGACCCGCATGTGCCGCCCGAAACGGTAGCCGCTTGCTACGAGGCAGACATGCCCGCGGGCTCGCACCAGCGGGCGGCCCGGATCCGACGCATGCAAGCTTCCAAATCGGCGGCAGCGGCGACAAAATGATTCGCATGCTCGTGCTCGACCACATGTCGAAATAGTCACAGTGAGCCTTAGACGCTTTTTGGACGCCCTGCGCCTACGATTCACGCTCGAAGACCTCGCTGCTAATTGGAGTTCCTGGTGAGTTCCTTGACGAGACGCATTCTTGAAGCTGCTGCGGCGCTTGCGATTATTGTCGCGCTCGCGGGCGGTCGCGCGATCGCGCAGACACCGCACCCTGCACCGCACCCGATGCCGCCTGGTATGACGCCGGAGATCATGAAGATGATGATGACGCTCGGTGAGAAGGATCCCACCGGTCTCCCGCGCGGACTCACTCCCGAAAGCGGCTGCGTCCCATCGATGGGTTATCACTACGCGAAGGACGCCGACTTCCCGTTCGGTCCGATTTACGGATACTACAACGGGAAGGCCGTGTTCACCGAATACATGCCGACGGTGCAGCAGTTCAACGACGGCTTCAACGTCGAAGAAATCCAGCCGTTGCCCGGCTATAAGATCGACCACGTGGACATCTGGTACGAAAAGAACGGTCATCCGGGACTACCGGCGCCGCACTATGACATCCACGCGTGGTACGTTCCGCACGCCGAGCACATGCTGTTCTGCAACAACACATCCGGGAGGCGGCCGCCCTTCCTCTAGCGCACCCCGCGGCATCTCTTGCACTCGCTCGCAAGTGCGCGACATGCCGGTCGAGCGTGTCGAGCAACTGCGTAATGCCGATGATGCGAAAATCCATCGCCGTCAGCTTGACCGGTGTTCCGCGTAATCGGACTTCGTGAGCGCTTCGATCGATTTCGAGTTCTCCGACGCGCTGAGCGCTTGTTTCGTGGCGAGCGCGCGGTGCGGTACGCTCTATCCGTCCGCTGATATTCTTCACGCGGGCCACGACACGGGCGGTAACCATGAGGATTGGGACGTCGGAGATCTTGCGTACCGCTTTAAAGATCTCGACTTTGAAGATCTCGACGCTGGAAACGGTCGCGGTCGGCAACGAGCCTGACGGCGCAGAGCACGTCGCGGGCGGTTCTGCACGATATCGTCGCCGGCATCCGGCAACGACGCATCAAATCGAGCGAATTGGGACTTTGGCCCGCAACTCGCGTAACCCGCGAATACGAGCCAGCAACGTCTTGGCGTATCGGGTTGCTCGGCTCTGTGGCCATATTTCGGACGCGAATCGGACGCCACATTGCTATTGTGAGGCTAACGTTCGGGCACCAATGCTTACTTTCGAAAGCAGCGATTGTGAACGTTTCAAGAAGCCTCAGACGAGCGCACAACGGAAATTGTCAATAGAGTTGGGGCCAGGGTTGTCAACGATTTAGTGGTTGATCGCGTTAAGCGGCCTCAGTCCGCTCGGAGTCACTTGTCGATGGCTGGTTGATGTAAGCAACTGATGCA
>JAABUQ010001795.1_pt1 | contig 44527 bp, 40 predicted proteins | sample 5560001 | NCBI WGS metagenome assembly JAABUQ01 (sample SAMN10711888, study PRJNA513371) | rock metagenome | isolation source: Antarctica rocks | place: Antarctica: Victoria Land, Finger Mt nord | collected 2015-12-18 | reverse complement strand
TTGCGATCCAGGCCAAACTGCTGTCGTTGTTACTGTTGCATTTGGCTGTTCGCGGAAACTCATTGTGCGTCGTGCAGATCAGGGTTGATCTGCAGAAGACGTCATTGACAGAACTCTGCGTGTGTACGCTTACCTGTTGTGTTCTGTTCTGCTTTCCACTCTTCAATTGTCAAGGTGCTGTCGTTCCACAGGTGATAGACTTTTCATGTATCACGTGTGATAGATACAGTATCGCATATCGCCAGTGGTTCGTCAAGCGTTTTTCTGGTGAATCTCGCTTGATCCTCAAAAGTCGATGCCTCCTTGTTGTTCAGCAGAGCGCACCAACCGCGAGAACGAAACATGCTGACCAAAAAGGTCAGAACGAACCGTTGTACGGTTGTGTACTCTTGGAAGAAGTGTTCCCTTGAGGAGCCACATTAACGTGGCACGCGATAGTCTCAGAAACAAGTTTACACACGTTTATACGGGTGTTCTTAAACTGGGACTTGCATAGTATGCCACAGCTTTCTCTGTTTGTCAAGTACTTTATTGCAGTTCTGAAAAATCTTTTGAAGCAAGCCATTGAAGACGCTGACGTTGAGCGTCAACAAATGTATCACTGAGATTTTTGTCTTGACGAAGGATACTACTACGTATCTTTTGTAACGAGTCAATGTAGGCGTCAAGCCGGGCTACAATGGCTTCACTGTTTGTCATACAGATATCACGGTACATTTCAGGATTTCCACCAGCCAGCCGCGACATATCACGAAAGCCACTGGCAGCCAATAGGGATGCTTGACTCCAAGTAACATCTTCAGCAATAGTTGTCATCATAGCAATAGACGCAACAAACGGAAGATGACTTACGCCAGCTACTTGTTTGTCATGTTCTTCTGGCTCTAAGTAATGTATGCGAGCATTCAGTACTTCTACGAAAGCTGCAACTTTATTTAAAGCAGCACGTGATGTAGATAACGTCGGTGTAAGACAGTAGATACAATTCTGAAACAGCATTGCATCGGCTACCTCTACACCACTTACCTCTTTACCTGTCATGGGATGACCACCTACGAATGAAACAAAAGGCGGCAAAAATTCTTCAGCCCATGCAATCACCTGAGCCTTTGTACTCGCGACATCTGTTATTACCGTCCCAGGCGAGACAAGAGGTCCAATATTTTTGAGAAGCGCATGCATTGCGCCAACTGGTGTAGCAAGCACAATAAGTTCTGCTTCCCGCACAGCATCAATCAGCGAGTCACATGGTTGATCTATGGCTCCAATAGCAAAAGCACGCTGGCTCACACCTTCACCCATGTCATAACCAGCGACTTCGTGTGCAGCTTCAGCCTTATGGAGCGCAAGCCCAATTGATCCACCAATAAGCCCCAAGCCAATAATAGCAATACGGTTAAACATATGAAATACTTTCTCGTTCTTCTAAACATCAGGCTTCTTGTCGAAGGAGTGCCACAACACATCAATGCTCTGTGCCAACGCAAAATCTTTCTCAGTAATGCCACCTGCCGAGTGTGTCGCCATGTTTAAGATAACTTTATTGTAGAAAACGCGAATATCAGGGTGATGCGCTGCAAGTTCCGCAAGATACGCGACAGCATTGACAAAGAAAATAGCTGATGGAAAGGATGGCAATAAGAATTCTCGCTGCAGTTCTCCGTCGCTTACTGTCCAAGAAGAGAGATTTTGTAAGCGTGTATGAATCTCAGCATCATGTAGCTTAACAACATCATTTGACATATAAGGCTCCTATCTTTTACAATACAGGCACATTATACTCTCCATACTGGCTTCATTCAATCCATTGAATTTGTAGCCAGTACCTTCCGAATATGGAAACCCTTTCATAAACCGTAGGCTTTTTGCGTAAGATTTTCATCACATACGCACGTATAACATGTAGGGATACACAGGCTTGTATTGCAACAGGTTTGTAGTCATGAAGGTTATATACATCGTAGTGCGTCATTTAGCCATTTTTGCGATGTTGCGTAAGTTCTTCAAAGACGAGAGAGGCAAACTCACGCAGCAATCATTAGCGTCTTTACATACTATCTTGCATGTAGTACGGAGACCTGTCTCTTTTTACTTGCTCCGACTACAACGCAGGAACAGTTGTTGTGTCTCATTGATGAGTACACGGCGAGGAGATTTGTTATGAGACGGCTTACAGCCCCTTTAGCTCCTTTACTCATTCTTTTTGTACTTGCGCTCAGTGCTTGTGGTGGTGGTAGTAGTGGTAGTAGCACTTCGGGCAATAGTAACGGTGGTGCTTCTACACAAGGCCTGGCTAGTGGCACGAGTTACAACAAGTGCCCAAGTAGCACAAACACGAATGTAGCGTCACCTGAAAGCGGCACAGTTACCCTAACATTTTCTTATGCGCCAGCCTCTCCTGCTGATGATGCATTAGTACGTCAAAATTTGGATAAATTTCAGCAGGCACACCCCAACATCAAAGTCACTTACTCACCAATAAATGGCGATTACACAACAAAGATGCGCGCAAATGTTGCAAGTAATACTGTGCCAGATGTGTTCTATCTACAACCAAATATGGCCTCAGAATACATTGGAGCCAGCAAACTACTAAACCTTTCGCCCTACATGGGACATGATAATGTCTCTCCTGATAACTATTATTCTTCATTGCTGAGTCCATTCACTTGCACAAAAGGGCAGGTGTACGGTATTCCTAAAGACTGGAATGCACTTGGCGTCTTCTACAACAAGCGGATGTTTCAGGCGGCAGGTCTCACAGCACCGAGTAGCAACTGGACATGGAATGATATGCAGACGGATGCACAAAAGCTAACGAAGAATCCTGGCTCTCCTAATTCCGTCTACGGCATTAGTATGTCACCAGATTTGTCGCGTTGGGGAGCATTCCTACTCGCAAACGGTGGTTCAGTACTCAATAAAGATGGTACACAGGCAACATTTAATGGTCAGCAGGGTATAAGCTCTCTTCAGTACTACAACAGCTTCTTAAAAAATAACTCTGGCACACTACCAACAGGTGTTGGTGCTCCATGGAATGGTGATGCCTTTGGTAAGCAGCGTGTCGCAATGGCAATTGAAGGTGGCTGGCTTATTCCATACTTAGCACAGCAATACTCAAGTGTTCAGTATGATATTGCTCCTCTACCAGTAGCACCGAGTGGTAAACGCGCTGACCTAATCTATACGAATGCATGGGCTGCATACGCTGGTACCAAGCATCCTGAAGCTGCATGGCAGCTTATCAAGTACATGACAGGGACAGCTGTGCAAGAAAGTCAGCTAAATGCTGGTTTTGCATTACCAACACTCAAGAGTCTTGCAAATGCGCCATACTTTGCTACTCATCCCGGCTTTAAAGTGTTGTTCGATTCTGCTACGTATGGCTACGCTGACTATTATGGATCACAGGACCAAGCAATACACAATACTGTCGCAACAGCATTACAGGCAGTGATGCTCAATAAGCAGACGCCTCAAGCGGCTTTGGATGATGCTGCTAAAAAGGTGAACAGTCAATTACAGATATAAGCAATCCTCTTCGTAACGTGTAGATGTGTACTAGTATATTGCTCCTCACTGTCTTTAGAGATGAAAAGCAGTGAGGGGCAATACCTATCGAGGAAGATATTACAGATGCTCTGCAGTGTCGCTCTAGCGTCTACCCTTCTTAACTCTATTTTGGGCCAGCAAGGAAGCAACTGCTTTGATCTTAGGTCATAAATTGATAGAGAAGGCTTGGCAGAGCAAAAGGAGTGCATTTATGGCTATGCAACCAGTATCACAATCTGTTGGCTCTGCTCCACCAATTACCGCAGAAGGAAGGGGTAGATTGCGTAAAGGTACAGAGAACGCACCTAAAGGACGTAAAGGCGAGACACTCTCTGCTTATCTTTTTCTCGCTCCTTACCTTATTGTATTGTGCGTTTTTACTCTTTTTGTGGCACTTTACGGAGTTGGACTTAGCCTGTTCCGAATAGATGTTGGCTTTAGCACACCAGAGTTTATCGGGCTTCACTATTATCAGCTACTTTTTAGTCAGCTCACTGATGTCAGCAACAGCGATTTCTGGATATCCATGGTAAACGTGCTTAAATACGTTGTTGGTGTTGTCATCGGACAGACTATCCTAGCACTAGTGCTAGCAGTGATCTTGCATAACGCGCCTGTTGCTAAAGGAGTGTTCCGTACTATCTTTTACATTCCAGCGTTAATTTCCTCTGTAGCAACAGCTTTGATCTTTCTCTGGCTCTACAATCCAGATGGCTTAATTAATTTCTTACTCTCGTTAGTCCATATTCAAGGGCAAGATTGGTTGAATAACACCACCTTTGCATTGCCGTCAATCATCCTCCTCAATATCTGGACAACAGGAGCTGCATTTATGATCTACTTCCTGGCCGCTCTGCAAGATATTCCACAGGAAATTATTGAAGCTGCTGAAGTAGATGGCGCAAATCGTTTACAGGCATTTTGGAGCGTTACGCTACCCATGCTGCGTCCAGCAGTCTTTCTCGTTGTAGCACTTGGCACAATCGGGGCCTTTCAGGTTTTTGACCAAGCCAAGTTTATGACAAATGGTGGACCTAATAATGCAACCCTGGTACCCTTGCTTGAAATTTACAATGCAGGCTTCCAAGATGGTCACTTTGGGCTAGCATCAGCAATGGCTGTTACACTTTTCATCATCATCTTCATCGTAACGCTCATCCAACGTCGCTTGATTGATCCAGGTACGAATAACTAAGGCAGGAGAAAGATTATGGCACAAGCACAAGCACAAGCAGGTGTACAAACTGTCGATAAGTCACGAGCGGTACGTACAGAGAGAAGGCGCTTCCATTGGTCGAATGTGATCTTTTATGTGTTACTTGCTCTCTTCACAATAACTTCTGTAGGGCCTCTTCTCTTCGCCCTTATCTCATCATTCAAAACGCAAGCCGACGTTTTAGCATTTCCACCAACACTCATTCCAAATCCTTTCGTGTGGAGCAACTATAGTACCTTCTTTAGCCAGCCTGTCTTTCTTCGTTGGGTTCTTAACACATTTGTCTATGCCATTGGAGTTGTGGTTCTCAACGTGCTATTTTCAGCAATGGCAGGCTATGCACTTGCACGCATGAACTTCCCAGGCAAAAATATTATCTTTGTTACAACTCTATCAGTGATGATGATTCCTCTTGCGGTAACACTTATTCCTAAGTTTCTCGTCGCAAATAGCCTGCACATAGTAAACACTCCTCTGGCACTGATTTTACCAGTGATGGCACAACCACTTACGGTCTTCATCATGGTGCAATTTATGAAGAGTTTGCCTAAGGAATTGGAGGAATCGGCCATGATTGATGGAGCTTCGCGTTGGCGCACGTTTTACGCGATCATTTTGCCCCTGGTCAAACCCGCTCTTACGGCTGTAGCTATTGTAAGCTTCCAGGGTGCCTGGAACGACTTCCAATGGCCCTTAGTTGTTCTTGGTTCACAGGATCAATACACACTACCACTTGGACTCTTTTTCTTTAAGAATGCAAACTACACACTGTACAATTTGTTGCTTGCAGGTTCAATGTTTAACCTTATTCCTATCGTGATTCTCTTCTTCATTTTCCAACGTTACTTCATGGGTGGAGCATTGGGATCGGCTGTGAAGGGATAAAAAAACAGCTTTGCACAAAAAGAAGCGCTGGTCTTGTTATTGCAAGACCAGCGCTTCTTTTTGTGCAAAGCATTTAAACACTTAAAAATAGACGAGGTTTTCCAACCATTCAGTTCCATCAGGACCGAGGACAGATGCTAACATAATTGTCACATCATCACTTAGCAGCCTCTCACGCTCTACACGATAGAGAGCAAGGAAGCGAGGAAGTATTTCCGGCTGATAGTTCGTGAGGAGATCCGCAGCAAATTGTTCCAGCAGAAGTTCGTACTCTAAATAATCTTCTAGTGTCGTATCCTCATACCAATCAAAACCGCGTACTGTTACCGGTGTTTTGCCATCTGGTTCTGGTTCAAATATCTCCACAAATTGTTCATGCAGGTCTTTGTTGACAACCCCTTGCACAGCGTCAAGTCTTTGAGAAAGCCAGAGTGCAGCAAATTTCAGTTGCCATTCGTCTGCCCATAAAGGGTAATCATCAGGCCAAGAGCGAGGATCATCCTCAAGGAACGCTAATGCGATCTCATGATAGAGCATGAATGCAAACTTTTCCTGCGTGGGTTCTCCCCAAATATTATCAAGAGTTGTCGGCACTACAAGACTAGGAGGAGTAGTTACAGCCGTCCAATATGGTTGTAATGCATCCGCCTCGTCCTCGTCATCACGCGGAGCAAGTTGCCATTCGGCATCTGTAACCAGCAAAATATGTACTTCTGGAAGAGGTTGTGCAAGGAGTTCTGTAAGTAAGTTTCCGGCCTTTTCAACCGTAGAAAGAACCCAACGGGCGCGGCTTTCTTCGCCCGTTGGGTAGTAGACGGTAAGCGGCTCAGTCAGTTTCTCATAGTGTTCGTAAGGAAAAATCATGCGCCTTTTAAGCCGTCCCTTCTACTGATTGTTTACTACTTTTTCCTTTGGTTCATCCAAAAGTGCTGGAGCAGTTCCGTATGCCGCCGCTTCGTTGCGCAACTCTTCCGCTGTATTGTCTCTACGGAAGCGGTGATACAGTTCGTTAGAGCGTTGACGCATAGCCCCTGCATTCAGCTTTTTACCGCCCTCGTAGTATTCAAGTGCAACCTCGCCAATAGACCATGTGGCGCCACCAGCGATGAGACCTGCAACCAAATCGCCACCAAATGGCACAGCTTTTGCAGCTTGCTCTGCCAGAAGACGTAATCCAAGTCCGCTTGCCATTGTCACAATCAACTCGCGTGCATGTCTTACTGTATCAGCAGAGTTCATTGGTTCACCATAGAGGGCTGCAAGGCGAAGCACAAGGCGTATCTGCGTTCCTAAGAGAATAGGAATGTCAATAAGCGGAATTGGCTCTAATCCTGCTGCGAGACTTACCAGTGTTGCATTACGAATAATGCGTTGTGCGGCTTCACGTCGGAATGCTGGTAATTCGCGTCCAATGACTAGTGCGGCCTCTGGACTTGCTTCAATGAGTGCTGGAACAAGTTCCTCCGCTATATTTGTGCCCTTTGTAGCTGAAATTGGAATAACACCAACAGCGTCAAGCGCAACAGCAATTTCAGTCGCAATTTGATCTGCACCCTCGCCGCCCCTTAACGTATCCACTTTGTTTACCGCAACAACGGTTGGCTTCTTCTGGGCTGCAATCGTAACGTACAGTTCTCGGTCCTTTGCCTGAATACCCTTTGAACCATCAATCAAAAACACAATCACACTTGCCTGATCTAATCCAGCCTTCGCAATATCAGACATTGCTCCTGGTCCATCAATTCCTGGTGTATCTACAAGCGTAAACGGCCCAAAGTCGGTTCGGACAAGCGTGCGCGTTGTACCTTCTTGCGGCGATACTTGCGAAAGCGTCTGTCCTTTCAGCTTATTGAACAGCGTACTCTTGCCTGTGTTCGGTTGACCAACAATCACAACAGTATTATTGAGGCCTTGCAACACTTCATCCTGCGCCTGCTTCCAGTTAGCGGCCTTCATGAAGCCTTGTACCATACCAATGTTCGCAGGCAAATTCTTGAGTGTACTAATTCCGAGATCACGTACTGTACGGGGACGATTAGTCCCACGAATAGCACTTTTTACCATTTCATTTCTAAGTTTCTTTTGCTCTTCAGTGAGCTTGCTTTGTTTCTTTGTTGCCACGCTCTATTCCTCCGCAAATGTAGTAATATGAGACACAGAGTAGGACAGAAAATGATAGCATTTTTTACTCTGAATTATAGGCATCGTCGTGCTAAAAGCGCAAACAATGTCATACGAGCCACTTTGTCATACTTTATAAACACGAGAAGGTACCTCATTATGTATACGTTTCTACTAGTGATTTAGGTGCCAATTTGTAGGAAGAAGCGTAAAAAGCACGGTTGCGCCTAAATATTCTGTTGTATACTACGGAAACGTAGCACGTAAATCCCCTTGTAGAAGGAAACAAAGCCATGCCACGTACTGAAAAAGATACTTCTCTCTACCAACGTCCCGCAGAACTACTGCAACAACTTCTTCGCTTTGATACCACCAATCCTCCTGGCAACGAGGCACAGTGTATCGAATATATTCGGACAATCCTGACGGAAGCGGGCTTTGAGACCAACATACTGGCGATTGACGATAAACGCCCAAATTTAGTTACACGCTTGCCAGGACGGAATGACGCTCCTCCTCTGCTTTTACAGGGACATATTGATGTGGTTACAACCGTCAACCAGCACTGGCAACATTCGCCCTTCGGTGGTCAAAGAATAGATGACTATATTTGGGGACGTGGTACGCTTGACATGAAGGGTGGTGTTGCGATGATGCTTGCCGCCCTGCTGCGAGCAAAAACGGAGGGAGAATCGCTTCCTGGCGATGTGATTTTTGCGGCGCTGAGCGACGAAGAGTCAGGAGGTATCACAGGTGCAAAATTTCTTGTAGAGCAACATGCTGATCTCTTCAAGAATGTGCGTTATGCACTAGGCGAAGTTGGAGGGTTTACCTCTTACATCGATGGGAAGAAGTTTTACTGCATTCAAGTTCTCGAAAAACAGGTCTGCTGGCTAAAAGCGACGCTGCGTGGTCCTGGTGGACACGGTTCCATTCCCATGCATGGGGGCGCCGCAGCAAAACTTGGTCGGCTTTTACAGCAGCTAGATCAGCATCGCCTACCTGTACACATTCATCCAGTAGTACATCAGATGCTAGAAACAATGGCAAATGTACTTTCATCATCGCCGACTGGCCTTCTCCTACGTCAGCTTCTCGAGCCTACCCACGCCAACGCAATATTAGACCAGCTTGGCTCTCACACGCATTTCTTTGATCCCATTTTGCACAACACGGTCAACGTCACTATTTTACATGGTGGACACAAAATCAATGTCATTCCGAGCGAAATCGTTGTCGAGATGGATGGTCGTCTCCTCCCTGGTTACACTCCTGATGATATGTTACATGAATTACGCGAACTCATCGGCGATGATGTCGAGTTTGAGCTTATACGCTATGGAGAGGGACGGACTGAACCGAATATGGGATTTTACGACACGCTAACAGAAATTCTCCATGAAGCCGATCCCAATGCTATTACAGTACCCACACTCATGCCCGCGGTAACAGACGGCCGCTTCTTTTCAGAGTTAGGTATTCAGACCTATGGCTTCTTGCCAATGGACTTATACGAAGGCTTCGATTTCTTGCAAGCAATCCATGCCGCCAACGAACGTATTCCAATAGCCGCGCTAGATTTTGGCACAAACGCTATATACGAGGCATTGCGTCGTAATAAAGCATGAATGCTCAACAACAAAAAACCTCTTGACGTAGCTTTACATTTTTTGACATAATGTACAAGGTAGATATATGATTTTTCTCTATAAATTACTATAATTTGAGGTCTTGTAATGCAAGATACACCGATGCGCAATGAGACAGAAGAGCGAGACTACCGTGCTGGTTTTGCACGTGTAATGCGTTTTGCCGAGCAAGCAAAACTGCGTGGCTGGCGGCTGAGCGACCGTCAACTCGTTCATGAGATAATGCAACGTGAGCGTGCCGCTCATATCCGAGAACAAAGCTCAATTCCTGTTGTAGGATCAGAAGTGCGCTCCGCGGCATGGAATCATGGTCAGGCAGATGCGTTACGTACCATCCTTCGATCTCAAAAAGAACGGATTGGAAAGAGCTTATAGTAGCAAAAACGTGTAAGCAGGACCTACTTGAGGTCCTGCTTACACGTTTTTGCTTTTTACATCATATACTATCACACAAACTTGGAAAAGACTTACTTCCGGCTCTTACCTACATTAGCTTGAGTTATTCGACCAAGTTTTTGCGCAAACTCTTCAGCGAAGAAAACTGTGTTATCATTAGCTACCTGTAAACCATCGTGCGGATGACTTCCATTCGCGAGTTGATAGGGTGTCGAGAACGTATGTGTAGCAGGATTATAAGAGTCAACCCAGTTTTTTAACGAGTCGTCGAACCAGATAACGCCTGTGCTATCGACTGCGATACCAGAGATATGCGTACCACAGTTATTACAAAGTGGCGTTTGATACTCATGGACACCTTGCGAGGTTCCTTTAGATGCCTTGTTGATAGCAAGACTACCAATTCTGCCACTAAAACCCTCGCTCCACCAGAGGTTTCCTTTGTGATCAAGAGTAATCAGGTGTACAGTTGTATGCAAGCCTGGATTTTTTGTGAGGTACTCATTGATATTTGCTTTTTTCAGCTTCCCAGTAGTGGGAGGTACGAAGCTACCAATGCGAGCTACAGTAGCATTGTTTTCGGTAAACCACATTGCTCCGTGGGCGTCAGGTCCTGTGATACCGTAAGGAATGCTAGTAGGAGTCGGAGTTGCCATCTCGGTGAACCTATGCGTCACTGGATTGAACGATCCAATCTGACTTGCCAAAGTTTCTGTAAACCAAAGAATGCCATGTGCGTCAAAGGCAAGCTGAAATGGAGCGGCACTCGCTGTTGGAACGACCCACTGCTTCCAGGTGGAAGCCGCTGGATTTTTCAGGTTTGGTGTCAATTCGCCGATGGCGTTAACATTTGGTTCTGTAAACCAGATGTTACCAGTAGCATCAGTAACGACGAAGATGGGACTAGCAAAGCCTTTTCTTGAAGGCTCTGTAAAATTCGTGGTGACACTGAACGGGGAACGCTTCACCTGAGCAATGCTTCCAGTTTGAGTACGTGCACAAACAAAAGGTTGCGGATCACATCCTGGTTCGGCTACCCATGCATTGCCCTTTTTATCAAAAGCAATGCCCCAAGGATATGAGCCGGGTAAGGATTTTTCCTGAGGACCTGATGCCGCCTTTACGGTATGATTGATAGTAGTGAGCCACACAAAGGCTAGTGCTGCACTTGCAATGATGACAGTAAGAAGGCCAAGACGCAGAGGAATACTTGGTTTTCGGTTTACCGAGAGCGATGAATGCTTAGACATAGGTATTTTCTTCTCCTTGAAAAAATTTTTCCCCCGGCATATTCAACGTTTTATATATATTGATGTAACTGATTATCCAAGAAGTACCGAACTACCTGCTTTATGTACACTTTGTATGTAAAGCAGATGTTAGTTTTCTAGTGGCTGAGAGCGAAAGGAAAATCAAACACAACGGCGTTTCTGAATTATTTTAGACAAAGAAATTGTTATCTCTGGAATAAGAGAATATTCGCATATTATACTCGCTGTCTCGTTAAAGGATTAGCACATGAACACTCCACTTTCCGTTCTTGATTTATCACCTGTTGATACTGGCACAAGTAGCAGGGAAGCCTTACAGAATACACTTCGCCTGGCACAACTCGCTGATCGACTTGGCTATACACGCTATTGGGTCGCTGAACATCACAACTCAAGTATGACGGCAAGCTCCACACCTGAGCTTCTCATTGGCTATATTGCTCAAGCGACTGAGCATATTCGCGTTGGTTCAGGTGGTATGATGTTGCCAAACCATTCCTCATTGAAGGTTGCTGAGACATTTCGCCTGTTGGAAGCGATGCATCCAGGCAGAATTGACCTGGGCATTGGACGAGCACCAGGCACCGATCCCAAAACGGCGTTAGCCTTACGTGGGTCAAAAGAAACGCATGGCTCTGATGATTTTCTTGGACAGTTGATGGAGTTGTTTGCGTTCGTAGGAGAACGCGGGGGCTTCCCAGACATGCATCCATTCAAGGCAGTACGGGCAGTGCCAACCGATGTCGTGCTCCCGCCTGTCTGGTTGTTAGGTTCGAGTGATTATAGCGCACAAGCTGCAGCCGCACTGGGCCTCGGATTTGCGTTCGCACATCATATCAATCCAGCACTTGCAGTACCAGCGATACACCTGTATCGCACAACATTTAAACGCTCTGAACGCTTGCAACAGTCAAGAGTGATTCTCACAACCTCCGTTGTATGTGCCGACACTGACGAACGTGCTGAGGAACTTGCTACATCAATGGGGTTAGCATGGGTACGGCTCGTGAGTGGTCGATCAGGCCCGCTGCCAAGTCCAGAGGAGGCAAAGGCATATCCCTACACAGCAGCCGAGCAAGCGATTGTGCGCGACTATCGCTCACGGCAAACAGTTGGCACTCCAGCAGCAGTACGCAAGCGACTCCTTGAGCTACAAGAGCAGACGGGCGCGGATGAGCTGATGATCACAGCGATGATGTATGGCTACGAGAATCGTGCAAGAACGTACGAACTGCTTGCCGAAGCGTTTGAACTACAAAGCGCGACTGTTTCATCTGAGCAGGCCACACTGACACCTATCCATTAAACGGAGAAGATCATGCAAATCCTAGCCATTTCTGGCAGCCTTCGAGCCAGTTCGATCAACACCACGCTTGTCCGTGCTATTATACGGATGGCACCTGAGAACATGGAGTTTACGCTCTACGATGGATTGGGCGACCTTCCACATTTTAGCCCCGACCTCGAAGGTGATGAAGCACTTCCACTGGTTGCTACTCTGCGTAGGCAACTCCAGGCTGCTGATGGTGTGCTCATCTGCACACCAGAGTACGCTTATGGAGTGCGCACTTGCACAGGCCATCACCATAAAAGTGTAGCATGAAGGTGCAAGAAAGATAGTTGAGATACACACAGGAGTCTTTGAGATGATGAAGATAAACGCGACACCATATGCTGATATCAATGCATTGCTAGAACAACTGCTATCAGGAATACAGAAGGTTCTCGACAAAAAGCTTGTCGGTGTGTATCTCTACGGCTCCCTTGTCACTGGAGACTTTGATAAAGAAGTTAGCGATATTGACCTGTTAGTAGCTACGTTTTCTGACGTGGATGATGAAGAACTTGCTCACTTACACACAATGCACGATGACTTCGCTCACAAAAACATACAGTGGGACGGCAGAATTGAGGTATCATATCTCTCTGTAATTGCGTTGAAAACGTATAAATCGCATTCGAGTAAAATGGCAGTTATTAGCCCTGGTGAAGCACTTCATACAAAAGACGCAGGTATCGATTGGTTGATTAACTGGTATACGGTACGTGAAAAAGGCGTGCCACTCTTCGGTCCCCCGCCAGAAACGCTCATAGATCCTATTCTAAAAGAAGAGTATATTCATGCTGTAATAGAACATGCGAAAGTATGGCGTGAGTGGATACCTTACAGGCTTAAGCATAGGCCATCTCAAGCCTATGCAATTCTAACAATGTGCAGAGCTTTATATACGCTTGAGAAAGGCGAAATAGCATCCAAGAAACAAGCAGCCCTTTGGGCAGAGCAAGCATTGCCTGAATGGTCCTCGCTCATCCAGAACGCTCTTCTATGGCGTAAAGCATGGCGCGATAAGGATGTAGACCATGATGCAACACAACCAGAAACACTACGCTTTGTTAACTTTGTGATTGATCAGTGCGAGAATTACCGCATATCTAAGGATTGAATTTCTCGATAAAGATAGCACAGCTACCTAGTTGTTCGTCTATGGCTGAGCCTTCCATTGAAAGCTGCTGATCACTTCCTGATGACCATTGTTGTCAGTAAAGGTCTGCTCACGATACTTGTGCAATGTCTTTAGCAATGGAGTGTCATGAATCGAAAAGAGGAGAGCACGCTTGTCCTGAGAAAGATTGTGATGCTCATGCCATGCCCAACTCGGAATGACGAAGAAATCACCCTGTTGCCATGCGAAGCGCACACCATTGATGATAGTTTCTCCGTTGCCCTCAAAGGCGTGATAGACAGTGCTACCTGTATGCCGATGAGCCTGCGTCTGCATACCAGGACGCAGCATTTGTATCCAACTGGTAAGCGATTCAAAAACTGGTCCACCTGTATGCGGGTTAATATACTCCAATGCAACGTCGTCGAACGGACTAGAAGACACCTGCGCAAGGTTGGTGAGCGCCCGTTCAGTGTCAGCCCATTTATAGGTATGCATCGGCGGATGATCTGTTGAAGGCTTTTCCCATGCGGGACGAAGTTGACCAACGCCATATTTAAGGACAGTCCCGTTGAGCACCTCGGTCACTTCCTGTGTTTTATGAGGATATGGCTCAAAAAAGCCAGCGTCCAAGTAGTTGTTCAGAGGAATATCCAGCCCGTCCATCCAGATGGCTGGCTCATCCGATTTACTTCCGTGATCGTGCCAAAGCCAAGGGGCCGTCAGCACAAAGTCTCCACGCTCCAAAAAGACGCGATCTCCCTCAACAGTACTCCATGAACCACTACCATTGATAATGAAGCGTACTGCCTGCGAGGTATGACGATGGGCTGGTGCTACTTCGTTACCGTTAAGCCATTGCACCGCTGCCCACAGTGTTTGCGTCGCATAGGGCTGTCCATTCAAACCTGGATTAGAGAGCGCAATCGCACGTCGATCCCCACCACGTTCGATAGGCACAAGTTTGCCCGAACGCTGAGCAATATCATGTAACGTATCCCATTTCCACAGCCAGGGAATTACTTTTGGTTGTGGTTGTACTGCCATAAGCGATTCTTCAATCTTCCACAATGGCGTGAGGGACTGCGTATGCATATCGTCATACAACGTACTTACTTCGGATTCGGCGTCTATTGCTTGCGGTGCATTCTGTTCAATCATCGTCTTTCCTTCCTTTCGCTAGAAACCAGAGCGGAACACAACGTTGCGAACCTAGCGAGTTACATAAAATTTGGGACGACGCGTGCCATAAAGTGTTCTATTGTTTCATGGTCAAGGAAACGAAGGATAAAATGTGACACGCCGATGTCTCGAAAGCGCTGTATCTCCTGCGTCACCTCTTCTGCGTTGCCAGCAATAAAATGCTTGCTCGGATCGCGCTGCACTTTCGCTGGGTCTTCCGCAACACTTGCCGTTCCAAGATATGTCAGCGTAATCTCTGAGAAGTCTCGACCTGCATTCTTACAGTGCTGTATAAGAATGGAGAGTTTATGGTCATATGCTTCAAGAGTACAAGAGTTGAAATTCCACCAATCGGCGTAGCGTGCCACTAGTGCAAGAGTTCGCTGCTCACCACCACCACCGATCAAGAGCGGAATTGAAGGCGAAGGCTGTGGTATACAATAAGCATTCCGTACAGCATAGTGCTTGCCTTCAAAGGTAACAGGTTGTGGTGCTGTCCACATTGCACGCAGAATTTGAGCTGCCTCTTCTAGTTGCTCCATACGTACTTTTGTACTTGGAAACGGATAATTATAGGAGAGGTACTCGTCTTCTTTCCAACCAGCACCCAGGCCCAGAATAACGCGCCCATTCGACAACACTTGTAGCGTCGCCATCATCTTCGCAAGAAGCGCAGGATTACGATACGACTGCGAAAGGACGAGCGTGCCAACGTTAAATTGAGGATAGCTCGCCGCAAGATAACTGAGTGTAGTAAGACACTCAAGCGTGTCAATCGTCTCCCATTGCAGGTGATCCTCAACCCAAAGCGTGGTAAAGCCTGATGTGAGTGCCTCAATAGAGGCTCGATTATGGTCTATCAAGCCTTGCCAGGACCAACCAGGCTCATTTTTTTGTTTAAGCATGAAGCCAAATTCGACACGTGCCATGAATATCCCTCCCTAAAAAATCCTCTTTATACCATCGGCCAATCATGACCAGCCGCTTGATAGATTGCCTCAATGGTTGCCATGTTTTCTAGCGTTTCGCTGAGACGGAACGAGGGCTCTTGTCCAGTTTGAATACAGTTGGCGAAATGCTCCACTTCAAGCTGATACTGATCGACGCGATCAAAGGTTTGCTCGGTCAGCTCGCCATTCCTGATGATCAGGATAACGGCTTCGATGTCTCCAGGTGTGAATGGCACAGGAATGGTGATCGTGCCTGCCTCGCCAATAATTTCTACCATTTGACGGGTTGGCAACTCAAAACTACAGTCTATTATGCTGAAGCGTCCATCACCAAAGTCAAGGACGGCATTTGTCGCCATATCAACACTCACTGGACGCGTCGTATGCACACGTGCCGCGACAACAAGAGGTGCATGTCCGTACACTGCTCGGCAGATGTTGACAGCATAGCTTCCAACATCCATTAAAGCGCCGCCTGCTAGCTCTGGTTTGAGCCGTATATCGTCGGGACGCGAACGTATATCAAACGAGAACGAGGCGCGAACGAGGCGCACAGGCCCAACAAGCCCTGAGTTCACTTGTTCAAGTGCCCACACAATCTGTGGATGAAACCGATACATAAACGCCTCCATGAGGAGCACGTTATTTGCTTGGGCCGCATCCATCATAGCCTTGCCCTCACGCGCCGTGACCGACATCGGTTTCTCGCACAGAACATGTTTTCCTGCCTGTAATGCTTTGATCGTCCATTCGGCATGCAAGCCATTGGGAAGGGGAATATATAGAGCATCAATGTCGGGATCGTTTAGAATACCCTCGTAGCTGTCATAGATGTGAACATTGGGAGCAAGCGAGTACACCTCGGTTGCATGGTGAGGGTCACGACTTGCTACCGCTACCAACCGTCCATTAGAAGATGCACGAATCGCAGGTGCAACGGCCTTGACACCAATATTTGCGGCACTTAAAATACCCCAACGGATAGGATTGGTAGATTGACTCGACTGCATACATTTTTTCCTTTACTACAAAAAAGCAGAACATTTTACTTCTCAACAATACATATACATTGAGAATGTTTTGTGTACCCCTATGCTATCACAAAATATTGGCTATACTCCTCTCTTCAAATGGTTACGTGAACATACAGGACGAAAACCAGCACGAGCCTTTGAAAAGTTACATTGTCGCTGTTTCTATGCTCCTGCAAAGGTGACAACAAGATCAGTGATGTACCCTAGTAAGAAGCCAAGGAGTAACCCCCACATACACAGTTCAGGAGCTTTGAAGCGTTTGGCAACGCCAAACAATTCTCCAAGCACATAGATGATGGCACCTGCTGCAAGAGCTAAGAATAGGATAAATACCTGTGGTGAATTGAAGAGAACACCTATGACCGTCCCTAAGAAGGTTGGACCGCCTCCAATCAATCCAAGAAGGAGGATAAATTTCCAGGAGACAGGCTGACCTGTGAGTGGGCCAGCGATGCCAAAGCCCTCAGTCATATTGTGCAACCCGAAGCCGACAACCAAGACAATGGCTAGTTGGAGAGCACCCGTTGTTGCTGATTGTCCAATGGCGAGTCCCTCTGAAAAATTGTGCAGACCAATGCCAGTAGCAATGATAAGCGCCAACGTCTGAGGGGAAAGCTCCCGAGGTGTAGAGGCAGCCAGAGCCTTGCGAGAACGCGCTGTTGGTCTCACAGTGTCAAATCCTGCTTCGGCTGCAGAAATGTCTTGGACCTGTACGCCGACAGGGATGGGCTGGGATGAAGGGACAGCATCAGGCACCGCTGAATGTGGAACCTGTTGGCGAGATTGTAGGTACCCAAAGACATATTTGTTAAAGTAGACTAGTCCAACGGAACCAATGCAGAGGCCGAGCGCGAGCAGTAAGATATCCAGGAAGAACGGGCCGCTGGAATGATGTGCGCGGACCTGAGCGAGGGCTTCACCAATCGGCTCACTAGCCTTACTCATGACATCATACAGTAAAAAAACGAGTACTCCCGTCGCCAGCATACTCAAGAAGGCTTTGAGTGACGTAGACGTGCGCTTGAGAAAGGCAAGCGGTAATCCAAGATAGAGAGTCAATCCTGCAAATGCTCCAAGCAGAATAATCGCTCCTTGAGACATATACCATCTCCTCTTCGACAGTCCCTTTCAGAGACAATCTGTTAGACTAATATCCAACTATTTTACTAGGATATTAGCACTCCCTAATGTGTACGTCAAGAGTCCTTATCTCCGCCTTCTCAGACACTCTTGCGATGAAGCTTGCTCGGAAGCAGATTAGGCCCTGACTTCTGTCCTTGTGATGCTGCTTCACACTCAGTTCTCTTCATAAGCAATATCGGTTATACTGTATACAGAAACAAATCCATCTGCCACATACCTATGTAGAAACTAATTTATCACGTCCGGCTAGCAATCGATTCCGTATCAGAACGCGATGAGTCAGTCCTACACAAGGTGGCCTGTCACTAGAACACAGAAACGGAGCATAGTGCAATGCAAGAAAAGACATTTGCAGAACTACCAGACCTCTCACATGAATATCCGCTCTCTGCTGATGCCATTCAGCAATATCAGCAAAACGGGCACATTCTGTTACGTGAAGTTGCCTCTCCCGCTGAAATTGCAACATACCGTTCAGTAATTAAGGATGCAGCATTACAGTACAACACAGAGAAGCGCGCTCTACAGGAGCGTGATACCTATGGCAAAGCATTCCTGCAAATTATGAACTTGTGGGAACGTGATGAGGCAGTCAAACGCTTTGTGCTAGCACAACGCTTTGCTCATCTTGCCGCATCATTGATGGGCGTAGAACGCGTGCGCATCTATCACGATCAGGCACTATTTAAGGAAGCAGGTGGTGGACCAACACCATGGCACCAGGACGAGTATTATTGGCCTCTCGATACCAATAACATGATTACCATGTGGATGCCTTTAGTTGATGTCTCTGTCGAAATGGGGCCAATGATCTTCGCAAGTGGTTCACAGAGGGAGGGCTTCCTGGGACATTTCGCCATTTCGGACGAGTCACAGGCAGCATTTGAGCGTATGATTCAGAAACATTCGCTCTCGCTCAGCAGACCGCAAGCACTCAAAGCAGGTGATGCAACATTTCACGCGGGGTGGACACTTCATAGTGCACTCGCCAATACCTCGGACACGATGCGCGAAGTGATGACGATCATTTACTTTGCTGATGGAGCACATGTTGTGGAACCAGACAATCCAGACCGAGCGAACGATATACAGCGCTGGCTTTCTGGTCTTAAACCTGGCGATCTCGCAGCAAGTCAAAAAAACCCGCTTGTGTAGTATTTATAAAAGGGGTATGACAGAAGCTTTGCTCCTGTCGTATCCCTGCTACAAAGATCAGATAATTTCTACACAAGGCCCTTGCGTAAGCATAGAAGCAAGTGTCATAATCAAGGTAAGCCAAGCAGAGCATGTTTGGTAATTTCATTTTGTTCATCATGTACTAAGAAAAAAGGCGTAACTAACAATTATGACACAACATTCGACTACTCATCCACTGCGCGTGGGTGTACAGATTCATCCTCAGCATACATCCTACCAGGACTATGCCGATGCAGTAAAACGCTTTGAAGACCTGGGTGTCGATAGTATCTGGAACTGGGATCATTTCTTTCCCCTCTATGGCGATCCACAAGGCAACCACTTTGAGGGCTTGACGCTTCTGACGGCGATGGCAATGCTGACACAACATGCTACCATCGGCACACTTGTCACCTGCAACAGCTATCGCAATCCCGCCTTACTCGCGGACATGCTCAAAACTATTGATCACATCGGCAATGGTCGTGTCGTTTTAGGCCTCGGTGCTGGTTGGTTTGAGCGGGACTATAAAGAGTATGGTTATGATTTTGGAACGGCTGGCAGTCGTCTCAATGCACTAGGAGAGGCACTACCAATCATCAAGCATCGCTGGGAAGTGGATGTTCCTAAGCCAGTGCGCTCCACCATTCCTATTTTGATTGGCGGCGGTGGTGAGAAGAAAACACTTCGTCTGACCGCACAATATGCGGATATGTGGCATGGTTTCGGTGATGCCGCAACACTTGCTCACAAAATGGAAGTCTTGGACGGCTGGTGTAAAGAGGTTGGACGCAACCCACAAGAGATCGAGCGTACTGCTGGCACCAACAAAGGCGACTCTGACGAGACTCGTGATGATATCCTTAAAACAGGGATTACACATCTCATTCTCGGCACACAAACCCCCTGGGACTTTGACGAGATGAAGAAACTCGTGCAATGGCGCGATAGTAGATTAGGGAAATAGGGGCAAGCTCATTGAATCCAACTTATTGCTATGATGACTTGCAGTGGGTTGGAAGCATGACAGGGCAAGCCCTGTCATGCCACCCCCTGTCATGCCGCCCTTACTCCCTATCCACTATTTATTCCATAAGAAGGCAAAGAATGACAGTCAAGATTCTCACCTTTGATGATGTACAGCAAGTAGTGCCTGTAGTAGAGGATATAATAGTTATTTATCGAGAGGCATTTGGGCAAGCGCCCTACTTCAAAAACGACGCTGATGTACGCTCCTTTACCGGCGTTCTGCCTCGACATATGCAACGCGATAACTTTCGTTGTGTTGTTGCGAGAGAAGAAGATACACAGGACATTCTCGGTTTTGCCTATGGCTACACAGGAGCAACAGGACAGTGGTGGCATGATCTTGTAGTACGGAAAATGACGCATGAAGACGCTGAGCACTGGATGACCAATGTATTCGAGGTGGTGGAGCTAGCGGTGCATCCCTCTGCATATGGACGTGGTTACGGTGGAAGAATTCATGATGCGCTTTTACGAGGACTTCCCCATCGAACCGCCGCACTCTCTACTTGCCAGGTCGAAACGCCCGCATTGAAGATGTATGAGAAGCGCGGCTGGACGACGCTACTCCCCAATTTTATTTTCCCTGGTTATGCTGAGCCATATAAGATTATGGGAAAGATGCTCCATTGATGTAGAACATTGTCTACACTGGACCAATTGCTGTTCAAACAGGTGAGAGAGACAGTAATGAGATCATACGAGCCGCACGACAATAAACCGATACTACATCTTTCCATAGACGAGATACGTACTGTCAATGCCATCATCAGGGGCTATCTGTCCTATATGCATGGGAATGTGATGCCTTCTCCTGAACAGGAGACTGATCTTGCGCTACTCAAGGCTCTACGAGGACGTATCGCGGCTATGATAAGCGATGGAGGTAAGAGTCTCTCGCTCACGGCACAGGAGATACAGGTATTGGCGGATGCGATGCTTGGGTTCGTCAAGGCTACGACACGAGTAGTAGCCCAATCCTTGGAACGCGACGAGACACTAGCACCAATACTGTCTATTCGTCAGCACCTACTTAGGATGCTTTCAGCAACATATAATTAGAAAGCATAAACGGGGAAACAAAAAACGCTTCGGAGTATCCGAAGCATCTTTTGTATAAAGGGTGGCTGATGGGGCTCGAACCCACAACAACTGGAACCACAATCCAGGGCTCTGCCATTGAGCTACAACCACCATATACGTGTGCTTAACACGCATTGAGTATAACAAACACCCTACCGATTGTCAAGAGCAATTTTTCGATGTTCAATAGGATAGAATAGCATCAAGCAGCATCTCCCAAAACCTCTCTACATCCAAACTATACCCTACACGCACGTTCGCAGGTTTCCCCAGTTTGCCGTACACATCACATATCGTACGGCCAGCACTCAACGTACTCATGGTTTCAATCTCGACGTACATCTCTGATGCAGAAATAATAGTTGGATCGATGACAGCAGCAACGGCGCAAGGGTCGTGTACTGGAGGAGCAGGAAAGCCAAAAACGTTTTTGTAGCTATCGGCAAAGAAGGCGAGCAGGTCTGCCGCAAAACTTGCAACAGGACGACTTACATCGCGCAAACGCTTCACAATCTCCCCTGTCGCTAACGCCTGATGCGTCACTTCGAGTGGAGTCATAGTTATTGGTCGTCCACATTGAAAGACAATCGAGGCCGCCTCTGGATCAAACCACAGATTAAATTCGGCAGAAGGGCTTGCGTTCCCTACGCCAATCGCTCCACCCATTAACGAAATAGCCTGTATCTTGGGCAAAATAGCAGGCTCGCGGCGTATCGCGGTAGCAATATTGGTAAGCGGTCCTGTCGGTATTAGCGTGATATCGCCATCTGAATTTAACAACAGTTCAATGAGCAGATCGACACCATGCTGAGGAACAAGTACGATATCAGGTTCAGGCACATTCGGGCCATCCATACCAGAAGCACCATGAATATCAGCGGCATGTCTTGCAGGTCGTACTAATGGGCGATCCATGCCCATCGCAACGGGAACATCCCGAATGTTCGCTAGAGAGCAGACCTTGAGCGCGTTGAGTGTCGTCTTCTCGATTGACTGGTTGCCAGCAACAGTTGTGATCGCTAGCAATTCAAGCATGGGATGATGTGCGGCGAGGAGTAGAGCAATGGCGTCATCATGTCCAGGGTCGCAATCGAGAATTATTTTCTGTCTCATTCCATTTTCTTTCACGGAAAATTTCTTTTGTGCGCTCTACTATATCGCTCGCTACAAGCACACGTCAATATTTTTACCCGATTGTGTATTGTATACTTGTGCTATGAAAGACATTGCAAAGCAAAATTCGCTGCTGAAAAACCGCGATTTCATGCTTCTTTGGAGTGGACAACTCATCTCATGGATAGGCACAGAGGTTACAGGCATTGCACTACCACTCGTTGTCCTCGCTCTCACGGGATCATACGCCCAGGCAGGCACTCTTGCCGCAATGAGGGGACTTGTGTATGTTGTACTTGCCTTGCCTGCTGGTGCACAGATAGATCGTTGGGACCGTAGAATTGTGATGATACTTGCAAATATTGGTAGTGGCGTAGCAATGAGTAGTGTTTGCATAGCGGTGCTGATAGGACACTTAACCATCACACAATTATACATTGTTGGTATCATCGAAGGCTCATGTTTTGTCTTTGCAAACCTTGCACGTTTCGCCTCGTTCCCTCGCGTTGTGTCGAAAGAACAATTTCCTGCTGCCTCTGCACAAAGTAGTCTCGCAGATAATATTGCTTTGCTCATAGGACCACCACTGGGAGGATTTCTCTTTCAGGTTGCTGGGGCGTTCTTGACCTTCTTTGTAGATGCTGCTTCATACTTTATCAATGCACTTTCGATCTTCTTCATTACTGCAAAGCTACAAGAAGACAAAGACAAGGGACAAACCTCTCTCCTAGAAGAGGTTCGTGAGGGCATGTTGTGGCTTTGGAAACAGCCTACGCTACGCTTTCTCAATATCCTCACGGCTGGACGCACTATTATCGCCTCTGGCTTGTATTTGATCGTTATTTGGATAGCCAAGCAACATCATTCCGCCTCCTTTGTGATTGGTCTTATTTTCGCGTTGGGAGCAATAGGAGGACTTGTTGGTTCATTATTTGCAAGTCGTATTCATCAATGCTACAGTCTTCGCGCCTTACTACTACTCACAACCACACTTCCCTGTCCGATATTTGCATGTTATGCTTTTGCCTACAATAATGTGCTTTTAGCAGTAGTCACTGCCTTACTGTATGTAATCAGCCCAATCTATGAAGTCACCACAGCTACCTATAGTATCTCTGTCATTCCTGATAGGATACGAGGAAGAATACTCAGTCTGACCAGGCTTGTAGTCCTCGCATCATTTTCATTTGGTTCTGTTTTTACAGGATGGTTGCTACAATATTTTAGTACATGGACAATTCCTATTCTTTCATGCTTATTGCTTGCTCTTGCGCTCATGACAGTATTTTCGCCATCACTACAAAAAACGTAGATAGACACATGCTACTCGACGTGTTCTATATCAATTGCTATAATGCTTTTAGAGACATTTGCAAGAACACACGAATACAACGACCTTGGGGGTAACAATACATTGTCAGCAACAGCACGCGGCAATTTGATTATTGGACAATCAGGTGGAGCTACCGCTGTCATTAATGCAAGCCTCGTCGGGGCGGTTAACGCTGTACTCAACGAAAGTCGCATCGACGGCATATATGGCATGCAGAATGGCATTGAGGGTCTCCTCAAAGAAGATATTCTTGATCTGCGTCAGCAGCCTTCTACACTGTGGCAACAGCTTTTATATGCACCATCAGCGGCTCTTGGCTCGTGTCGCTATAAACTTCAAGCCGAAGACCCAGCACGAGCCGTTGAGATATTGCGCCGCTACAACGTGCGCTATGTCCTCTACATTGGCGGCAATGATTCGGCAGATACAGCACACCGTATCGCGCAGGTTGCCCAGCAGAGCGCCTATGACCTACAAACAATTAGTGTTCCCAAGACCATCGACAACGACCTTCCCTTTACCGATCACTGTCCAGGCTATGGTAGTGCGGCACGTTTTCTAGCACAAGCAACGATAGATTCGGCCATGAACACCATCTCCATTCCAGGGCACTATCCCGTCAAAATTATCGAGACAATGGGACGTGATGCTGGTTGGCTGACCGCCTCATCTGCATTGGGCAAACGGGATGATACTGATCCACCACATATTATGCTTACACCGGAGCATGTCTTTGTTGCCGACCAATTTTTAGCTCAGGTCGAAGACGTATATCGTCGCATTGGCTATGTCGTCGTTACAGTCGCAGAGACGATTCGTGACGAAAAGGGGCAAGCGCTTGGCTCTGTTGGACAAGTAGGCACCGACGCTTTTCAGCATCCCCTGCTCAGTGGCGCAGGTCAGTCACTGGTCGATCTGGTAACGCAACAGCTCAAGTTTCGTGCACGCTTCGACAAGCCAGGAGACTTGCAACGCATGTCCTCGACAAGCATCTCATCCGTTGACCGGAACGAGGCGTATCTTGTGGGACAAATGGGAACACAAGCGTTACTTGCTGGCGAAAGCGATAAGATGGTCACACTGGTACGCCACAACGATCCACAGTATCATTGCACAACGGACCTTGTAGAATTAACACCAGTAGCCAACCAGCAACGTTTCATGCCTGCTGACTATATGAATGATACAAAAACAATGGTGACACAAGCCTTTCATGATTATGCATTCCCCTTGCTTGGTGGGCCACTTAATCACTATCCAGCGATAGAGAGAGTGCGGGTGAAACGGTGATACGACGCGCTATACTCGTTGTGCTTGACGGCGTTGGAGCGGGGGCTAATCCCGATGCAGCAGCGTATGGAGATGAAGGCGCGAGTTCGCTTGAGCATTGCGCTCAAGCCGTAGGCGGCCTGGCACTACCACATCTTGGTAATATTGGACTAGGCAATATTACGCCTATTCTAGGAACACCGCCGCGTGCTGATGTCAGTGGCAGCTATGGGCGTATGGCCTCGGCTGCTGCTGGTAAAGATAGCACGACAGGCCACTGGGAAATGACAGGAGTTGTCTTGCAGAAGCCATTGCCGACCTATCCGCGTGGCTTTCCAGACGACCTTGTCGCACAGTTCGAGCAAGCAATTGGACGCAAAGTTATTGGTAATACAGTGGCATCGGGTACCGAGATTATTCAAGCGTTGGGCGAGGAGCATGTGCATACTGGCTTCCCCATCCTCTACACCTCTGCTGACAGCGTATTTCAGCTAGCGGCACATCAAGAAATTATTCCTCTTGAAATACTTTATTCGATGTGCGAGACCGCACGCAATATGCTTACAGGCGAAAATGCCGTAGGGCGCGTCATAGCACGTCCATTTCTTGGAATGCCAGGCGCATTTAAGCGTACAGAGCATCGTCGAGATTTCTCACTTGCTCCTCTTGGCACAACGCTCCTTGATTTGCTCAAAAAGGCAGGTAAGGATGTCATTGGTCTTGGCAAGATAGAAGACCTCTTCGCTGGTCGTGGCCTGACACAAGCCGACCACACCGAGACAAACCGTGACGGTATGGCGGCAACCCTACATTGGCTTGAACGCGATTTTGCTGGACTGCTTTTTGTTAATCTTGTAGAATTTGATATGTTATGGGGTCATCGCCGTGATAGTCAGGGATATGCCCAGGCGTTACGCGATGTCGATAACTGGTTTGCACAGGTACAACAAGCAATGCGACCAGAAGACGTAATCTTCTTCACGGCCGATCACGGCGTCGATCCAACGTATCGTGGTACCGATCACACCCGTGAGTGTGTGCCAGTGTTAGCGTATGGACAACTCCTGTGCGTAGGAGTTAATCTTGGAACGCGCTCAACCTTTGCCGATCTTGGTCAAACGCTGGCCCAGGTCTTCGGCGTCGGACCATTAGCAGTTGGAACAAGTTTTGCACAGGATTTGGGACTATCATGACAGAGACACAACAACGAGCAACAGATCAGCAAGGTTTACCCTTACATGGCGAGCGTGTGACAGTACGACGCCCTGTATCAAATGACGCCGCAAACGTCTTTCGTTGGGAGCGAGATGATGAGGTATGGCGTTACGATCCCTACCGTCCGTACTCAAACACGATGACTGAGTTCGTACCATTGTTCGAGCGAAACTATGTGCAGAGCAACGAGCGTCAATTCTGGTTCATCATTGAGGATGAACAGCATGTTCCCATTGGGACCATCACCTACTTCAATATAGATCGTCGCCTCAATCAAGTCGAGGTTGGTCTTGGCCTAGGCGAGAAGTCGCGTTGGGGCAAAGGCTACGGTGCAGAGGCTATTCGTGCGCTCGTCCATTACCTCTTCACCGTCCAGAATCTCATTCGCGTCTATGCCGAAACTGCAATGGCGAACAAGGCAGCCCGCAATGCCTTTACAAAATCTCAGTTTGTCGAGGTTGGGCAAATCTACGATCCCCGTAGCTCAGGAGATCCCTGGGTATTATTAGAAATCTGGAGAAAAAACTACGCATGAGTTCAGCAGATACAGGAGTTAATCCTAAGATATTTAGCGCCTATGATGTTCGTGGCATCTATGGACAAGACTTAACCGATGAAACAGCCTATCGGATTGGACGTGCAGCCGCCCAATATCTCAACGTCCCCGAAATTGCCGTTGGGCGAGATATGCGTCTTTCATCCCCACAAATCGCAGCAGCACTTCTGCGTGGTATCACCGATCAAGGCATTAATGCTGTTGACCTGGGTTTAACGACAACCGATGGTTTGTATTTCGCGGTCGGCAAATTCGACTATCCTGCCGGTATCATGATTACCGCATCCCACAATCCCGGCAAGTATAACGGCGTAAAGTTCTGTCGCGCCCAGGCTCTTCCAATTAGCAAAGAAACCGGTCTTGCGGACATTCGTGATCTTGCGGTAAGTGGAAATTTTACGGAGCCGACACACAAAGGCAGCGTTACACAGCGTGACATTACCGATGATTATGTCAAGCATGTTTTGTCCTTTATTGACATAAGCAAGGTTAAGCCACTCAAAGTCGTGATCGACGCAGGTAACGGCATGGCAGGGATGATGATTCCGCGTGTTTTCAAGCATCTGCCCTGCGAACTTATACCCTTATACTTTGAGCTTGATGGCAATTTCCCGCACCATCCCGCCAGTCCTATCGAGCCAGAAAACATGATGGACTTGCAGAAAAAGGTGCGTGAAACGGGTGCAGACCTGGGAGCCGCCTTCGATGGCGATGCTGACCGCATGTTCCCTGTTGACGAGCATGGAGACCTAGTAGACGGTTCTCAGGTGACAGAGGCAATGGCAAATAGCCTGTTGCGTAAGTATCCGGGTTCGACCATTCTGTACAACTTGATCGTCTCCAAGAGTGTACCAGAACTAGTTGAGCGACTTGGTGGAAAAGCCGTTCGCACGCGCGTAGGCCACTCATTCATTAAGGCCGAGATGCGTAAGCTAAATGCAATCTTCGGTGGCGAACATTCTGGTCACTTCTACTTCCGCGACAACTGGTTCGCCGACTCTGGCTTGATTGCCTTCCTCATCATGCTGGAACTCGTCTCCGTCGAGGGCAAGCCGCTTTCAGAATTGCTCAAGCCATTGGACAAGGGGATGCGCAGTGGTGAGATCAACAGCACGGTTAGCGATACACAGAGCAAACTGCAAGGACTTGAGGAACACTTTGGGACGGGGGCGCAGTTGGTAGATCATCTCGACGGTCTTACGGTAGACTACGGCACATGGTGGTTCAATGTGCGTCCATCCAACACCGAGCCACTGCTCCGTCTCAATGTCGAAGCAAACGACAAAGCAACAATGGAGCAGAAGCGTGATGAGTTGCTCGCGTTCATCCGTAGCTAATTCCTGAAGCAGGTGGAATGTTCGTTGTATGGAACGAACATTCCACCTGTTTCATTTACAAAGATACATCGGTGTCTTGCTCACCGTTACCATTTTGTGAAAGAAAACCAAGTGTTAGCCTCTTCATACTCATAGGGGCTAAAAAGACCACATGACCACTCACACCTTTTACACCTGCATTAAATGTATAGGGCAGGCTGTTATCTATGGGTGGAAGCCCATTTCCCGATGATACTAAGCGAATGTAATCAAAGCCGTAGCCAGGAGATATATCACCACTTTCTACATTATCAACCTTGAAGTTGAGAGCATAAAATTGCTGCCCTGCCTTACACTGCACACCTTGATATGCGAAACGCGTTTCAACACTTGTAAGATGATACATTAACGTATGTCCGAAAAAGGTATATGCAACTGTTGTTGTTTGTGGCGAGGTATGATTGGCATATTGCGATGCATTGAAGGCACCTCCGCAAGGTATCTTGACCAGTGCTTCATTGAGTGCCGTTGATCCTAGCTGTAGGGTCAATGTATTGAGTTGTACCTGCTTGTTTGGCAGCGCGAAGTCCAGCCAGCCATGCTCACTTGTTCCTGGCTTAGGGCCAATAGAGAGCTGCATATTCGTCGGGGTAAGAGGGTTTGTGTTTGGGCCAATCAAATGAGCAACATCATAATAGACAATATTGATTTGGTCAGAGGTATGATTTGCTACTTGCACGTTAAGACGCACCGTCGCCTTCCCTTGATGAATATCATCGTCAGGAAAGAACGCTGCATACTGCGCGTTGATAACAGTCACATCTACATCATTATAGAGAGCAGTACGTTGTACTTCCAGTGTTGTGACAGGTACCGCAGTTGGAGTTTGACTACTAAACCCTGGAATTTGCGCGCTTTTAAGCAAGTTCGCTGCATTGAGGCTTACAATACTTATAATAATAATGCCAATAGTTAGGAGCAGAGCTGTCCAGAACCAAAGTTTGGAGAACAGCGAAGGTTTTTGTTCCTCTTGTTTCTTAGATACTTCGGGACGTGAGACAGCATCGAGACGGTGTAGTGATGCTGTTGTAACTTTTTTCTTAGCCATACGAAGGTATTTTCCTCTAATACGTACTCTCTTGTATCAACAGAACGCAACTGTTTTTCTTGACACACACAAGTGTTGGTGCTAGCATGATTTTAGCTACATCGCTTCTTTCCCCACCTGGCAAGTGGTTAACACACTACATCACAAGGAGCATCGAAGTCAATGAAGATTCATGAGTATCAGGCGAAAGACATTCTGGCCCGTTATGGGATTCCAGTGCAGCCTGGCCGTGTCGCGCACACGCCTGACGAAGCCGAGGCTATTGCCCGCGAACTCGGCGGACCAGTTGTAATCAAAGCCCAGGTCTATGTTGGTGGACGTGGCAAAGCTGGCGGTATCCAATTTGGTGACACACCAGAAGAGGCTCGCGCCTCCGCAAAAAAAGTTCTTGGTATGGATATAAAGGGTCTTACAGTCGAAAAAGTTTTGGTGACTTCCAAAATTGATATTAAAGAGGAATATTATCTCGGTATCATCCTTGATCGTAAGACGCAATCTCCTGTGGTGATGGTCTCGAAAGAGGGCGGTATCGACATCGAAGAGGTGGCAGCCAACACACCAGAGAAAATTATTCAGCAGCCTATCGACATGCATTGGGGTCTACGTCCATTTGAGGCTCGCGAGATTATTGCACGTGCTGGCCTTCCTCATGCTACCATTGGCAAAGCTGGTGATATTCTCTCGAAACTGGCAAAAGCGTTTATCGACAGTGACGCCAGCCTCGCGGAGATTAACCCGCTCGCGCTTACTGCCGATGGCAAGGTTCAGGCCGCCGACGCCAAGATACTTGTCGACGACAACGGACTCTTCCGTCAGAAAGAATATGCGACATGGGCGGAGACAGAGGAGTCAAACCCACTTGAGTACGAGGCAAAGCAGGCAGGACTCACGTATGTCAAGCTCGATGGAGATGTGGGTATCATTGGCAACGGTGCTGGTCTTGTGATGACAACACTCGACATGGTGGCGCGTGCAGGTGGCAAACCTGCAAACTTCCTCGATATCGGCGGTGGCGCAAAGGCCGAAATCATGTACAAAGCGTTGACGTTCGTAGCAAAAGACCCACAGGTCAAGGGTATCCTGGTCAATATTTTCGGTGGCATTACGCGTGGTGAAGAGGTGGCAAAGGGCGTGATTATGGCACAGTCGGACCTGCCTAAAGGGATACCAATTGTTGTGCGTCTCTCCGGCACAGGCGCGGAAGAGGGCAAGGCACTGCTTAAGGATGCTGGTCTTGAGTGGGGCCGCGATATGCGCGAAGCATCGGAGAAGATTGTCGCGGCCATCAATACACGCGGCACGCAAGCACGTGAAGTTGCGAAAGAGCCAGAGTCACGGATAGAGTAATAGAGGAAGTAAGCGATGAGTATTTTGTTAGATAGCACAACAAAAGTAATTGTGCAGGGTATCACAGGCCGCGAGGGGTTGTACCACACGCGCAATATGAAGGCCGCAGGCACGAACATTGTTGGAGGTGTCACTCCTGGCAAAGGCGGTGAAACCGTCGAAGGCTTTCCCGTCTTTGACACAGTTGCAGAGGCAATTCAAGCTACTGGTGCTACTGCATCATGTATTTTTGTTCCCCCTCCTGGCGCAGCAGATGCCGTCATGGAGGCCGCAACCGAGGGCATCGAGTTGATCGTATGTATAACCGAAGGTATTCCTGTGATCGATATGACCCGTGCCATGATCGTTGTACATGAACACAATGCGCGGCTAATCGGTCCTAATTGCCCAGGCATGTGTACACCAGGACAAGGTAAAATTGGCATTATTCCATACCAGATTTTCACTCCTGGTCCCGTCGGCTTCATCTCGCGCTCTGGCACGCTCACATATGAAGTGGTGTCGTTGCTTACAGGCGCAGGTATTGGGCAATCATCCTGCATCGGTATCGGCGGTGACCCCATCATTGGCTCGACATTTGTTGATTACCTCAAATTGTTTGAGGCTGATCCACAAACAAAAGCAGTGGTGATGTGCGGCGAGATTGGCGGAAGTGACGAAGAAGATGCAGCCGAATATATCAAGACGATGACGAAGCCCGTTGTGGCCTTCATCTCGGGCCGTACCGCTCCTGCGGGTAAACGTATGGGCCATGCTGGTGCGATTATCTCTGGCAATACAGGAACCGCACAAGGCAAGGTTGCCGCGTTACAGGCAGCACACGTCCCCGTTGCTGACACCATTTTTGACATTCCCGAACTCGTACAAAAAGTATTGTAGAACATATGGGATTGGACGTGCTGTAGCACGTCCAATCCCATATGTTCATTCAGAGGAACGATCATGACCACAGCACTCATCTATGACCCAATTTTTCTGGAACATATTACACCATCGAAGCATCCAGAGAAGCCGCAACGTGTTCAATTAGCGTATGAGGCCCTTGAAGAACTCGGCTGGCTCACACGCGAAGGACTGGTGCAACTCGCGCCACGTGCTGCAACCGTAGATGAGTTGGCAGCGGTTCATGATCGCGACTATATTCAAGATGTGGAGAATGCATCACGACAGATAGCGGAAGAGGAGACAAAAGACGGCCATAAAACAACTTTTTTTGCCACTGATACCTACGTCTCCGCAAAAACATACGAAGCGGCAGTGAAGGCTGCGGGCGCGCCACTGACTGCTATCGACGCGATGATGAAGGAAGAGATTAAGAATGCCTATTGTCTCGTGCGTCCACCTGGACATCACGCATTACCAGATGATGCGATGGGCTTCTGTATCTTCAACAACGTGGCGGTCGCCGCTCGCTACGCGATTGACCGCTATGGTCTTGAGCGTGTCATGGTTATTGACTACGACGTGCATCACGGCAATGGTACACAAGATATGTTTTATAGCGATCCGCGTGTGCTCTACTTTTCGGTACATCAAGCTCCTTTTTACCCAGGTACTGGCGCTTCTGACGAGCTAGGAGAAGGAGATGCCATTGGCACAACAATCAATGTCCCCATTCCCGCGACATGTGGTTTTGACACGTACGAGGCAATTTTCCGACAGGTGATGGCTCCGGCTGCTGACCGCTTTAATCCACAGCTTATCCTGCTTTCGGCTGGCTTTGATGCTCACTGGAAGGACGCTATTCCTCAGACAAGCTTGCATACACAGATGTACCTCTCTACCGCAGGCTTTTTCAGACTCAACGAGATTATTCTCAATCTGGCAGATCTGCTCTGCGATGGGCGTCTCATTATGGTACAAGAAGGCGGTTATAATGTACAGGCAACGGGTATGTGCGTTGCAACAAGTATTAATCAGTTGCTAGGAGGGAATGCTGCTGTAGATAGCTTTGGTCCTCCACCTGTAGACCCGATGCGTATTAATACCGATGTGTTGGTTGCGGAGCTACGCCGTATTCATGGACTAACAGGCTATCGCATGCGTAATTTCAAGAAGCCAGATGTAGAGCGGCTACGGCGCGAGATGAAGGGACCAGATGCTACAGATGCTCCTATCTCCGACACACGAGACACTTGAGAGGATGCGTACCATCTATGTCTGCCATGCACCTTGATACATACCAGATACGCATGTTGACCGCCGCTGATATTCCTGCTGTTGAGCGTCTCTTGCGTACTTCGGAATACATCTATCAACGCTTTACCTTGAACGAGTTGCCTTTGCTGCTCAAACACTATCCAGCGGTGGGTATGTTTCATGGTGCAACAATGCATAGCTTTCTACTTGCCCAAAGTGTCAATGCACCAACGGCATGGATTGGCGGTTTCGGCGTCAGTTGGACAGAGAGTAATTACTATCTGGACATCTTATTCAGGCAACTTGAGGCACTCTCATCTCAGCTCGTTGCGCAAGGCGTAAAGCATTTACACTATTCTGGCAATGATACTGAACGCGATTGGCTACGTGATGTACTTTTGAAACGAGGGTTTATGCCGTACCGTCGCCTCTATTCCTATGATAAATACGACTATGGAATACCTGCGCAAGGCAATCAGCAGGTACTTGTCCGCCAGGCAAATGTCAAAAACAAATGGAGCAAAACAAGTGATATGGCGGCACTACTTGCTATCGAGCAAGCATGTTTTGAGGACCTATGGCGTTATGATGCAGAGGGATTTACAGAGATCGCCGCTACCCATCCCTACTTTGTCGTGGTTGAACTAAAAGGGAGAGTTGTAGGCTACCAATTTAACGCGCTCGATAGTGATTATGGCTATCTTGTGCGTATCGCCGTTCACCCCTCAGTTGAGGGTCAGCAAATAGGAGTGCGCCTGATGGCAGAAGCGATACGCTTCTTCCAGCGTGAGCGCACAACACGCATCATGTTAAACTCGCAAGACAACAACACGCACGCCCATCGCCTCTACGAATGGTTTGGCTTCGTACGTATCGAGCAGATGGGCTTTGTGCTAAGAAAGATATTGTGATATCTTATGACTCAACAGGAAAATGATTTTGGTGAAATCAACCACGAAGAACCTTTGTCTTCTTACACTGGCTATGCTCCTCAATCATTAGAAGAACAGTTTGCTAAAAACACAACCAGTAAAAGCCTCTCAACTAACCAGCGTTTAGTGCTAGCAATTGTCTCGCTTGTACTCCTCTTGCTTTTATTTCTTGCCATAACAATTAGCATTGCAATCACGTCTCCAGGATTATTACTTCCAATAGCAGTGATAAATCTCGTCTTTTTCTTCACAGCACTTCGGAAGGTGTTTACTTTATGTTGCGCGTCGGTTTACCATGTTTGGTTAAATAATAGTCAAACTCGTCCAATGTGCGCACTCCATGCTCTAATACGGCATCATAGATATCCACACTTGACACTTCTTGCCGATAAGTAGGAAGTTTCCACCATACGTCCTTGATGAGTAGAATAGCAAGACGTGTTTCGGGTGTGAGTTGTTGCTCTACACGCTCGTGAATAGGCTCAGGGTGAATACCCTCTCCAAGCCAGAACGAGATATCAATTTTCCAATCGCTCTCAGTTTGCCTATCGTAAAGCACCATGAAGAAATAGCGTTCGTCGGGTAACTCAGTAGGAGTGAAGGGGCCACTTTCGTTGAGGTAACGTACCTGTTTAACGCGCGAATGTGTCAGCAATGGTTGTACAGTTTCAAAAGCTCGCTCGATGCTTAACCCTGGACTCGAAACTGCTACGTCAATATCGCGCCACGTCATTAGCCCAAGCATTGAACTACCATGTACCGTTACTGTTCCAGCACCACTCAATAAGCGAACCAGTTCAAGTTCTTTTACGACCGCTTGCGCCTCGTTTTGGAGCAAGTCCTGGCGTTGTAGTAACAACTCTGCTTGTTCTGACTTTATCACTGGCGGCATCTGCTCTTCGGCCACTACTTTGTTCCTTTGCTCTCACTCAAATAGTCAAATCAGTATCAGAGGCATATGCATCTTGTACCACGTCATCGGGTGCGAATAATTTGTAAAATTCTTGTAGGGCGTGTTGTTTCGCTGCATCATCCGAATCACTAAAAAATATTTGAGTACCATAATCACCAATTTCTTGCACAACCCATTAGCAATAAGCTGAGCATCGGAAGTAAAAGAGGGTTTCTGAAGCATAGAACCCTTATGCCAACCCCATCAGGCACCATACATCCAACGGGGCCGATTTGTTCTTTACATACAAAGGTGCCATTTGAGCAACGCGCACAGAGGAGCGCACGCGCTGTAATGTGGAGCTATTGACGAGGATGTTGTTGTCTGAGGCATTTGATTGAAGGCGTGAAGCGATATTCACTGCATCACCTATCGCGGTGTAGTTCTGCATACGTCCCTGTGAACCTATATTGCCGATGGTGGCCTGGTCGGTGTTGACTCCAAAGCCAAACGAGATGGGTAATCCTTGCGAGTGGTTGCGCTGGTAGTTGAGTACCGCCATGCGCATTTTCCAAGCGGCCCGTATCGCACGAAGCGCATGGTCGTCTTGCGAAAGGGGGGCGTTGAAGATTGCCATAAGCGCATCGCCCATGAACGCTGTAATAGTTCCTCCCTCATCCCAGACCTCTTTCACCATGATTTCGAGGTAGTTGTTGAGCAGGTTCATCACCTGTTCTGGCGCAATACTCTCGCTGAGGCGCGTATAGCCGCGAATGTCGGCGAAGACAACGGAAATTTCGCGTGTCTCTCCACCTAGATTAAGTGCCATTGGGTTTTCTATAAGCTGCTGTACCACATTGGGGTGAACATATTGCTCAAAAATCTTGCGAATCTGCTTTGCCTTCGCCTCAGAACGTTTGAGTATAGTACGGTCGTCGATAACAAGCGCAGTACCGATAGGTTGTCCCTGCATATCCCGTAATGATGATACCGACATACTCAAATTAATCAGGCCCTCACGCTGAGGAATTTGGCAATCAATAGCACGTAACACAACAGTACCATTTTCATGATCTGTAACAGCAGTTCCCAGCAATTCGGTTATCCCAACTTCAGGGAGATGTTGAAAGGCAGTTTGATAATGTTTTCCCACTACACGCCCTGGGTCAAGGCCGAGGATCACCGCTGCGGCGCCGTTGAAGGTTGTAACCATACCACACGAGTCGGTGGTAATAACACCATTGGCGATAGAAGCGAAAATATTGTCCATGTATTTTTTATCTTCGCTGACCTTCTGAATAGCCTTGTTCAGGTCGGCAAAGAGGCGTGCATTGTCAATCGCAATAGCTGCTTGGTTGCAAAACGCGCTAAGCATATCACGGTGTTTTGGACCAAACAAGTTAGCATTCATACGGCTATCAACATATACCGCTCCAATGCAGGCACCACGAACGATGAGAGGCGCACAAAGAATAGAGCGAATGCCATATGCCATGATACTCTCATGACCTTTCAATACATCGTCTAAAAGCGCGTCGTCGGAGAGCAGCGTCTCGCGTTTGTTAATAACGCGCATCACTGTACCGCGACTGATCTTAAAGGCACTTTCATCTATTGTTCGTGCCTGCTTGTCACGGGCAATAGTAAACTCAACGCCCCCTGTCTTAGGATTGACAAGTACAAGAAATCCACGTTCGGCGTTGACGAACTCGATCACACGATCCATAACGAGACGTAGTACCTCATCGAACTCAAGTGTTGAGTTGAGGGTGCGAGCGATCTCGTACAGTGTTTCTTGTTCACTTTTCTGCTGCTTCAACGAGATGATACTAGAATTCAGGGCCTGACGTTCACGCTCGAAAGTTGCCTGCGAAGCACTGTCACCATTACCTAGGCCTTGAAGTGTCTGCAAGACCTGTTGTACAGTTTGGTTGAGACGACCTAATTCCAAGTCGGCAACACGACTTACATGCAAGGCTTCGCTGAGCAGGCGCACGCGGGGGTCGCCACCTTCACTTGCATAGCGTCCTTCAACGGCGACTTCTAGTTTATGCGTGTGTTCATGCAATGTGCACGAAATATTTCTTAACGTATCGCCGACCACACGTAAATCGTTACTGGCTTTCCATGCTACATCAGGTGATACCGTCAAGAGTGCGCCTCCATACTAGTAAATAGGGGGATGTATTATGTATATCATATATACGTTCATGCAGTAGGATTATATCACAGCAATCTTGATAATAATCATCGGGCAAACGGGCAACCCACAAGGGTGCGCCTCTACTATACACCGTTGCGTGTTGCATCCGTTGTGTATAGTAGGTAGCCCCTTGTGGTCGTCGATTCCTCGCCCAAAATCGACTTTCGAGAAGCTCTGATGTCCCTAGTATGCTCTCTATGCGTCGATGTCACACTCCATTTTGCGCCAGGTATGTCGAAAAGGATGTGGGCTTGAAGCCAAAGTCGCGTTCGACACTGTTCAGATCAGTTGTGTTGTTGAAGGAGAAGAGCGCCATAGCTGCTTTTGTTAGTGGTGGCTTGGGTAGGATAGCCTCCATCACTGCCGCACCAATGCCAATAAGTGGCGTGGGAGCGTAGACTTTAAGGCGATTTTTGTGCATGGCTTTGAGGATTTCGTCAAAAATTTGTGAGAATGAGTAGTAAGCGGGACCACCAATGGTATACGTTTTCTTGCTGGTACCTGCTGGGTTCTCTAGCACTTTGATGATGACGGTTACGACATCTTCTACATAGATAGGTTGGAACATGGTGCCTCCACCACCAATAAGTGGCAACACTGGCGCAGTTCGTACAAGATCGGCTAACCCTTGAATGAATGGAGCGCCTTTTCCGAAGAGGACGGAGGGTTGGATAATTGTATAGTCAAGGCCACTGTCGATCAACATTTTCTCTGCCAGATAGCGCCCTTGCATGTAGCTGCCGGGCTTGTCTGGCTTCGTGCCAAGACCTCCAATCTCGATAATACGCTGTACACCTGCATCCTTTGCCGCTTTAATCAGGTTCGCAGTTCCATTGACATTCGTGTTTTCGTAGTAGTTGCTTGTCAAGGCTTTATGATCTGCCGTGATAAATGCACCATGTACGATGGTGTCAACACCCTGTACAGCAGCATTCAGTGTGTTCGGTTGTGTTGTATCACCCTGGACAAAATCAACCTTGTCAGCAGGTAAGATCGTCTTTGCACGAGTAATGTCACGCACCAAACAACGAGGTCGTTCGCCCTGTGCTACCATTCGCAGTGCAAGATGTCGTCCAATATATCCTGTTGCACCGGTGATAAGTATCATGATTAGCCCTCCTTGTGTTTATTGCTGTGCATAAGACGCTCAACACAACAAAAACAAGTAACATTTGTGTAGGGACCGATGTATCGCGTCCTTGTCGGCTGCCGACAAGGACGCGATACATCGGTCCCTACAGAGACACGGGTTAGCGCAAAGATTCAGCGGGGAGAAAGATACGAACAGTAACGCCACTCCCTGATGTACTTTTCACAATCATACTTCCTCCTGCAATCGCGAGAAGAGCACTGTGAGTCAGGAGACCTCCTCCTGTTCCTGTCGTAGAACTTGTCGCTGAGACAATACCAACGCCGTCATCTGCAATAAATATTTCGAGTTCTTGGCTATACGAAGCTTTAACGGAGAGACAGAGGCGACGGTGTACATCGGATCCACGGCCATGACGCGCGGCGTTACGAAGAGCTTCTTGTACGGCGACAAAGATGAGTTCCGCAATAGCGGGTGGCACTACTTCGTCGATGCGGCTCATTGTCTCTTCCGAAATGGCCCATTCCACCTCGTCAAACGCCTGTTGAAAGTCTTGCTTGAGCATGATGCGTATAGCATGTAGCATACCATCACGTTCAAGGCGATGAGGCGCACTCGGTATATTTGCTCGCATCATGGCAGCAAGACGACGGTGAGCGTCACTAATTGTACTGACAGCATCGTCAAGTGCTTCGTTCTGTTGCGTAGTATTTGTTATTTGCTTCTCTTCATTGTTCAGCATGTAGCGTGCTGTTTCTAGTCGTAAAAGTGCGAGATGCATTTGTGGCAGAATTTCGTCATGCAGCACGCGCCGATGTTGTGCATCTAGCAGTTTCACATCAACGATACGGCGGCGCAATAGACCCGCTACCGCCTGCATCGCTTCATGATCGCGCAGAGTGTCGAGAATACGCTGTCCACATGCCTGTGCAAGGTCCATATCCTCTTCAGTAAAAAGACTCTCATCATGGCGTGGGCCAAGATAGAAGGTTGCGACAACCCCTAACTCATCATAAATTGGCAATACCCAACAAATAAGGGATTGCCCTTGTACCGTCATGCGCACACGTGTCGGAGTGTGCTTCGTTACTGCCATCGCGCCATTTTTTACAACATGCATCTGAGATTGTGTTTTTATTGAGACTAGTGCTTCACTGTCTTCATCAGAAGTGTCAAAGAGAGGCCAACGATAGGTAAAGCTTCGTCGAACTGAGCCAGTGAGCACAACGAGACGCGCACATTGTACCTCTAGTACATCGTTACAAAGGTGAAAGAAGAGGTCTTCCATGCTTTGCTCTGTTTTCTCTACATCTGTTTGTAACCAATGGCGTAAGTTTGCGCTACGAAGAAACGGACCCAGCATAGAGATGTAGCGGTCATGTGCAGTATAGCTACTCCATGTAAACAGTGCATAAGCGGCGGTTGCTAACGTAGTAATCAGAAGCAAGCTGCCAAGATTACTACTCGTCAAGGCTACAAGTAATGCGATAAAAATAGCGGTAGTCGTCGCTACAATGACAATGCCGCGCCACTGCTCAAAGAAGCCACGTCGTGCAAGGGGTCGTTCAATCAGTATGCCGTGACGTACAATTGAATAGCCAAGCAGGAGAATAATAAGTGCTACAAAGCCAGTTGCGATAATATCGAGTACGATGAGGTTGAACGGCAAGGCATGTATACTTACAGGAACAACGGCACCAACATTTCCTCCATACTGCAACCAGCTTATCATTGACCAGACACCAAGAACGCCAAGACAGGTAGTCAATCCTACCATAAGCAGGGCTGCAGCAAGCAGGCCAGGACGGGCGAGATGCCAGGAAAGCACTGGCTCTTCGAGCAGGTCAACCTGCACAGGATCGTCCCAAAACGCATCAGCGAGACGTTGACGCAATCCTCTCTCACTCCTGGCTCTAGCATGCCAAAGTACATGTAGTAGACGACCCACACGTGCAGGTGTGAACCAGGGGCCAATTGCGCAGAAGGTGACGTAGCATAAAAAAAGAATTGGCAGTAGCACAAGGGGTGACAGAATTTCTACGCCTTCGGGCTGCGGTACTTCCCCATAGGCAAGAAGCCGTATAGTGCCTATAAAGGTAAACGTTGATGAATTGAGCATAAGTAATATAAAGACGCTACAGCCAAGTAGTCCGCTAAAGAGCAGCAGTGAAGGCCGACGCCGACGCCAGCCTTGATTGATGAGTGCAGCATAGTGTAGCCCGATAATAAACCAGATATAGGGTACGCCGAGGGCTGGCAGCCAGATAAGGTGCCACAAGAAATCTGGTGGCACAAGCCCTGCCGTTTGTGTAATTGGACCAGAGACAAGCAATGCGTGTAGAAAGAAAAAGAGTGCGGAGAGGCCAAGACCGACAACGCCAACACGCGCAATCATGCGACTCCGATTACCATTGAGCCAGACGGTGAACGCAAGCCAGAGAAACGCGATGAGATTGAAGATAGAGAGTGCCAGTACAACCGTTTGTAGCAGATGACCAGGTTCAAGAAATGTATGCAGTTCCATAGTTTTTATGCTTCTTTGTAGAGGGGAACCCATTCGCCCCGACGGTCCTGCACCAGCGCAACACCAGCTTCATCCCACATAATCAGACGATTCATCATATAGATCAGTGTTGCTCTTGCACGTGCAACTTTATCATCAACAGCATTGTCACTTAATCCCCAGGAGGCATAGATGCGTCCGTTAGTACGACTCACAGCACGCTTATCATGTAGCTTCAGACGTGCAGCGATCTGTTCATTGGTCATACCCTGCGCCATAAGTTCGGCAACGCGCAACTCGTTTGGCTCCAGGAGTGCAAGAGGCGATTGCTCGTCCAGATCGCGCACCTCTTGCACGCGGTCTTCAATTTCAGGATCAACAAGGCTGCGCCCATTGACAGCATCACGCAGTAAGGGAACAAGCATACTTGGTAAAAGATAGTTGCTCTTACGTACATACGCATAGTGAGTAAGAATGCCAGAGGCACGAAACTCGCGATAATATTCGTCGTCATCTTGAATCGAGTAGAAGACAACGGGCATGCGCGGGCGTTCACGCCGAATCGCGACAGCGGCTCCAACTCCGCTCATAGCGTTATGCCCGCTGTGTGGGTCTTGCAACTGCACATCCATCAGGATTACATCCATATCCAGTTCGAGCGCACGCGCCAGTGCTTCGCGTCCAGTTGCAGCCTCACCCACAACCTGTATGCTTCCCATCGCCTCAAGACCCTCACGCAATGCTTTGCGGAGCGGTCCATGATCGTCTACTAATAAGAGTTTTATGCTTACCATATTGATTATACGCGCCTTTATCATTCGAGTTCCATAGTATAGAAGTACCTCCAAGTATAGCAGTTCAGGGAAGAGATGTAGAGTATCCGGGGCAATAAAAAGAGGCACACGAGTAAAATACGATAAGAAATCGCAGACCGGTCAGCGACACATATATCCTCTACATAGAATACCAATCTGCGAAACCAGATCGCCAGTAAGCGTTCCATTGACACCAAGCGCATTGTGAAGCTGTAGCACGCCATTATCCTCTACGTTCGCATATATGTGATATAGTAAATATAGTAAAGGAAGGCCACAGAGACCATACTTGCTACTTCTTTTCGATTTTGAACGTGTTGCACCAGTTGAAAATAGGCAACACGTTACTTTGCTATTATGTAGGTGGTGACGGATATATGACGATAGGGCGCACAAGCAGCATTTCTCTAGGATTGTTGCTCCACAATCATCAACCAGTAGGCAACTTTCCCTGGGTATTTCAACAGGTTTACGAGGAGTCGTATCTGCCTATGGTTGAGGCATTAGAGCGACATCCGAGAGTTCGTCTCTCGCTTCACTATACCGGATCATTGCTAGACTGGATGGAGGAGGCTCATCCTGAGTTTCTACAACGTATTTCGGCACTTGTGAAGCGGGGACAGGTAGAGATGGTAAGTGGCGGCTACTACGAGCCTATTCTGCCCTCAATTCCTGATGATGATAAGCTGGCTCAGATTCGACGCTTGACTGAGCGTGTACAGCGTGACTTTGGCGAGAAGCCAACAGGCATGTGGCTCGCGGAACGCGTGTGGGAACCGGGGATGCCCCGCTTCTTGCGCGAGGCAGATATTGAATGGACTATTCTCGACGACGTACATTTTAAGAACGTCGGGTTGGAAGATGACGACCTCTACGGCTACTACGCCACCGAAGATCAAAGCACCGTATTAAAGGTTTTTGCTACCAGTAAAGCACTGCGTTATACAGTGCCATGGCGTCCTGTGAGTGAAACTATTGAGACCCTACGCTCCCTGGCAACACTCGATGGAAACCGTATTCTTGTGATGGGCGATGATGGCGAAAAGTTTGGAAGCTGGCCTGAGACTGGTCCTTACTGTTGGGGATCACATGGAAATAATGGTTGGGTCGATGAGTTCTTTACGGCGCTTGAGCAAAACAGCGAATGGCTGCATATGACGCCGTTGGGTGAGTATGCACAAGCTCATCCAGCATTAGGACGCCTCTATATCCCAACCTCTTCTTACATTGAAATGACCGAGTGGGCTTTACCACCAAAGAAGTCGTTTGCGTTCGGCAAGCTCTTGCATCAGTTAGAGCAAGATAAGCAAGATGAGTTGCTGCAATTTATGCGTGGCGGTTTCTGGCGCAATTTCCTGGTACGCTATCCCGAAATCAACAATCAGCATAAGAAGATGCTTCGCGTCCACGATAACGTCTATTCTGTTTCTACACCAAATGAAGAAAGCGGACATGTGCATTTGTGGAAGGCGCAGGCCAACGATACCTACTGGCACGGGTTATTTGGTGGCATCTACATGGCACATGTACGGGTAGCTATCTATTCCCATCTTATTCAAGCCGAAAATATCGCTGATACTGCGCGGTATGGTGACACTCATTGGCAGCACTACGAGTTCACCGACTTTGACTGTGACACGTACAATGAGTTGATCGTCGAGAGTGATCAGCAGAATGTATACCTCGACCCACAACGTGGCGGCACACTCTTCGAGTGGGATATGCGGCGGAGTGCACATAATATGATTAGTGGTATGACGCGTCGCCAGGAAAGCTATCATCAGGCATTGCGTGAGCATGAGCAGGAACGACGTAGGCAACATACTGCTACAAGCGAACAGAATATAACACAGACGGTTGGGCAAGCAGATAGTGAACCAGCCTCACCCCATACAACGGTACGCACAAAAGAGCCGAATCTTGACCGTCACCTTGTGGTGGACCGTTACCGGCGCAATAGCCTGATCGACCATTTCTTACCCTCTGGCCTGACGCTTTCCGGCTTTGCAGAGTTGCGCTATGAAGAGCAAGGGAACTTCGTCGAGGTACCATACGAGACGACGGTAGAGCAAGGAAGTTCTGGTCTCACCATCACGCTGCAGCGTGATGGACAGGTGCGTCGTGCTGGTGCCTTGAGTCCTCTACCTGTATCGCTCACTAAAACAGTGTTTTTGCCACTGGGCGAAGAGAAGTTGGTGATACACTATAGCATTGAGAACAAAGGGCAGTCACGTCTCCAGACACAATTTGGTTGCGAATGGAATATCAATTTGCTTGGTGGTGGAGGCAACGATCAGGCGTACTATCTTGTCGAAGGTCACACACTCGATAATACACATTTTGATAGTACAGGTACTCTATCAAGAGTACACGAGGTACACATTGGGAATAGTTGGCTTGAGCAAGACATGGGCTTCGTGCTAAGCGAAGAGGCAACATTGTGGCGTTTCTCTGTAGAGACGGTGACTGGCTCAGAGGCTGGTTTTGAGCGCACTCATCAAGGCAGTTCGCTTACATTTGTATGGCCTCTTCTGCTGGATGCTGAACAAACATGGCATACTGATATCGTTTGTATAGGCCGTAAACTGTAATGGTGCGCGAAGAGATAGACGGGCAAGAAGATGGACGACCACAAGGGTCGCCCCTACTATACACGTTATATATGAGTGAGATATGAAATTGTATGTATGTAGTAGGAGCGACTCTTGTGGTCGTCCGTTCGCAGCACAAAAGGATTACTACTAATGAAACGCGTCCTGACTATCATCAATATAGCAGATGACCCAACGGGCTATGTGGGCGAACTGTTGGAGGAACATGGTATTACCTACGAAGTTATTGATGCAACTGCAAAACCTCTTCCTGATCCAACGGTGTATGACGCGATGATTGTGTTTGGAGGGCCGCAAAACGCGAATGAGGATGATAAATACCCATACCTCCTACAAGAAAAAATCGTACTACGCAAAGCAGTTGAGCAAGAAATTCCCGTACTCGGTATCTGCTTAGGCGGACAGTTGCTTGCTGCGGCGCTTGGTGGTATGGTAAAGAAACATACGCTGACTGAGATTGGTTTCTCTGAGGTTCAATGTACTGATGAGGGAAGAAACGATCCGCTTTATGCGGGTCTTGCAGGACATCAAATGGTGTATCAGTGGCACGAGGACACGTTTGCTCTTCCTTCTGAAGCAGTCCGCCTGGCAACCAGTGAGAAAACGGAAAATCAGGCGTTTCGCTATGGTCGTAATGTATATGGAATACAATATCACATAGAACTAACGCCGACAATGCTGGATGCGTGGTTACACGAACCGTCGCTTAAGCAAGAGCTTGTCAGTACGCGGGGTAGTGATGAATATGAGCGCATCATAAGCGAACGCTCCCAGTATCATTCGCTATATAAGGAGCATACACGCGTGATGTTCGAGAATTTTCTGTGTATCGCAGGGCTACTATGAAGAAAAATGCACAAAACTCTTTTCTTTTCAGCCTGCTTTCTGCTATACTGACACGTATACCTTACTTTCTAAAAAACATAGGACGGATATATCATGTTTAATGTATT
>JAABUQ010001794.1_pt1 | contig 44538 bp, 36 predicted proteins | sample 5560001 | NCBI WGS metagenome assembly JAABUQ01 (sample SAMN10711888, study PRJNA513371) | rock metagenome | isolation source: Antarctica rocks | place: Antarctica: Victoria Land, Finger Mt nord | collected 2015-12-18 | reverse complement strand
AACTGGATGTAGTCCAGGTCGGTGACTTTTGGCGCGTTCATCACGGAGAGTATGAACGCTTAGACACATGAAAATCAACTCAAAAGTAACAGAAAACCAACCCTACGCACCAACTGCGTAAGTCCTAGTGATAAAGCAAAGAAAGTGAAGGGGACTATTGATGAAAAGGCGCAGTAACCAGCCGGAACGCTATGCGATCTATGCACGGTGCAGTTCCGATGACCAGGCGTTTCAAGATTTTTCCACCGTTGATGTCCAACAAGAGTTCAACCGCCTAGACGTTCAGCAAAAGGGCGGGTCGTTGGTCAAAGTTTATGGCGACGAGGGAATCAGCGGGACGCATCTTCGGCGCAAGGATTTTCAGCGAATGCTCGTTGATGCACAATCGGGTCTGTTTGACGTGGTTGTCTGTACCTACATGAGCCGCCTCGGGCGAGGGAAAGCTTTTGACAATGCGGAATACGAACTGGAAAAATATGGTGTCCGCGTTGAGATGGTGAAGGAACACTTTACGGACGACCTGAACGGTTACATCCAGCAGACCATGACCAAGATGATGGATGGCATGTACCCGAAACAGGTCAGCCAATGGACGAAAACCAAAATGGAAGCAATGGTGCGGGCGGGCTACGTCTGCGGCGGGACACTCCCCTTCGGCATGAGCAAGGAATACGTCGAAGGCGTCGGCTCAAACAGCCGCAACGACAACGAGCCCCCCAAACGGTATGTGCCACAGCCTGACGAAGCCGAAATCGTACAACACGCTTTTGCCCTCTACCTAGAGCAACGCACCCTGGCGTCGGTGCGTTCTTACCTGTGCGCCGTGACTGATCGGAAATGGATGACGACAACTGTCAAGAACCTGCTGATGAACCAAATCTATGTTGGCGTTCTCTCATTCGGGCAATGGCGCAACGAAAACGCACACGAGCCGATTGTGGATCGGGCCGTTTTTCAGCAGGTTCAGGAAGCATTGGGGCAGTTCTCTCCCCGCGTTGCAAACGGCGACGATGACTTCACCTATTACCTGCGGCGGAGGGTGAGATGCCCTCACTGTGGTTGCCCTTACACCCAACTGAGTGTCAACCGGGGCAGCGCCAAGAGGCCGAAAAACCGCATCCACTATTATGTGTGCAGCAAGGCTAACAAGAAGAAGAGCGAATGCCCAGTCGTCCGCATTAACGCCGAGGCACTACACTACACGGTCTTGCATGAGATTGAACATGCCGCCAAGCATCATACTGTGATGCACAAACTGATCTCGCAGTCCGGCGGCTGGGGCAATGCAGATGACACGCAGAAAGCCATTCGGGGACAACTCGCCAAGAAGAAACAGTTCGTGGCTTTGCAAATCAGCAACATCAACAACGCCATAGCTCAGGGCGGAAACTTCCGCTCCCTGTTGGTAACGTTGGAACGGTTGGAACGCGAACAGGAGGATGCCTGCGGCCAGTTGCGGAGCATTGAGGCTGAAATCGCGGCGGCGACGATCAAACGGCCTACTGCCAAGCAGGTGCAGGAGGCTTGGGGCGAGGTCATTGACGTATGGGAGGATATGACCGAAGAAGACCGCCAGGACGCGCTAGGTGGGCTTCTGGCGTCGGTGGAGGTCAAAGAAAAAGACCGTGTCTTCCTGCAATTTAATCCAATTGCAGAAGTCCACGGTCAGATGTTAGCACTAAACTCTCAGATGGGAGCGGGGGTGGGACTTGAACCCACGACCTACGGGTTATGAGCCCGTCGAGCTACCGGACTGCTCCACCCCGCGTCGGGTGTGGGCAGAGTATACCCGACACCTCTCCCGCTGTCAAGGGGCCGAAGCTCTATTCATAACTAATTTCAGCGGTGCAGCGTGAGCACGGTCTGGTGCAGCTCGTTGTTAGCGGCGGACAGAACGATCAGCGAGGTCACGGAGCCGCGAACGAGGGCCGCGACGGCCTGCCTGTACTCGGTGACGCTTGATACCGACCGGCCGCCGACCTTCTGGATCACCGTCCCGGACGGGGATGCCAGCGTGATGCCGGCCGCCTCGGCGGCGGCCTCCGCCTGGCCGCTCGGCGTGGCCGCCGTGACCAGGACGCCGCTCGTGGCGGGCGGCAGGCCCAGGCTCAAGCGGTCGCGTGCCAGCAGATCACGCACGGTCAGACCTAGGTCTGCAGCGCCCGCCGGGGCCGAGGCGGGCGCGGCGTCGGCCGTTTTGTCCGGCGGCGGGGCGGTCAGCAGCACCGAAGCCGTACCCGGCAGCCCGTCGCGGACATAAGCGATGGCGACGGCCTTGCCGGGGGGAGACGCCCCGATCATCTCGCGCAGGCCCACTTCGCCGCGCACCGGACGCCCGTCGAACGCCGTCACGATGTCGGACGCCTCCAAGCCCGCTTTCCCGGCGGGGCTATCCACGGAGACGTCACGAAGAAACGCGCCCGTCTTCTGGCCGTACTGCGCCTGCAAGGCGGGCGTCAGGTCCTCGGGGGAGACGCCGAAAAAGCCGCGGCTGACACGGCCCGTTTGAATCAGCGACGCCATGATCTGCTGCGCGATGTCGCTGGGGATGGCAAAGCCGACCCCCGCGCTGCCCTCGACCGGCGACTCGATGGCGACGTTGATGCCGACGACCTTGCCGTCGATGTTGAACAGCGGCCCGCCGGAGTTGCCGGGGTTGATGGCCGCGTCGGTCTGGATCAGATCGGGGTAGTACCGCGCCGCCGATTCGCCGCCGATGCTCTGGTGGCGGCCCAGGGCGCTGATGATGCCCACCGTGACCGTGTTCTGCAAGTCAAACGGGCTGCCGACGGCGATGGCCCACTGGCCGGAGCGGACCGAGTCGGACGGGGCAAACGTGGCCGCGGGCAGTGGGGTCGCGCCGACGTCGATCTTAACGACGGCCAGGTCGCTGCGGAAGTCGGGGAAGACCTTGCCGGTGAACTCACGCCCGTCGGCCAGCGTCACCGTGACGACCCCGCCGCTCGCGCCCTCAACGACGTGGTCGTTGGTCAGGATGTAGCCGTCGGAGCGGACGATGACGCCCGACCCGGTCGCCTGCGACCGGCCCGACCCGCCCGGCCCGAACGGGAGGCCGGGTCGCCCACTCTTCGGTCCAGGCAGAACAGGCCCTTCCGTTCCGCCGTCGGCCCCGTCCCCGGCGCGCACCCGCTCCGACTTGATATTGACGACGCTCGGCTCGACGGACTCGGCGATGCCCGTAAAGGCGTCCTGCATCTGCACCAGCAGCGACTTCTGCTCCGGGGTCGTCGGCGGGGCGGCGGGCACACGCGCCGCGTCGGCAGATGCAGGGCAGGGGAGCAGGAAGATCGCGGGCAGGGCGAGCCAGAGGGCCGAGAGGTTGGGGCGGCGCGAGCGGTGGGCGGGCATGACGGGCGTTCCTTAGCTGTGTGCAGATTCAGTAGGGTGCGGGGATCGGCGCCGCCGTCAGCGAGTCCGGTAACTCGTGAACGAGGCGCTGAGTGGGGCTTCGCCGCCTCGGGGCAACAGCGTCCAGTCCGGCACAGGGGAGGCGACACCATATCCGGCGAACGCGCGGCCCGCGCTCGTGTCGGGGGCACTGCTCCAGGGCACCAGTCCGGCACGGCCCACGGCGGGCGGGGCGACCAGGCTCACGGTGTCCGGCAGTGAGGGCGGCGCAAGGGTCGGCGGGGGAGGTGTCAGACGCGAGGGCAGCCAGCCGGCACGCACCCCGTCGCGCGAGGAAGGCGCGAAGGGTGCCGCGACCACGAAGACCGCTAAACAGGAAAAAGCCAGTGCGGTCGCCAGCCGCCTGCCGCGCTGGGGGCGCGGCAGGGGGGGCAAGACCCGCCAGGGCGGCGGCATGCCCTCTGTCGCCGCCAGCCGGGAGACGATCAGCGCAGACATCTCGCTGCGCGGGCGCGGCCTGTGCAGCCCGCGCAGCAGCCTCTTGACCTCGCGGAGCGAGCGCATCTCCGCCTCACAAGAGGGGCAACGCGCGAAGTGTTCCTGAAGGTCCAGCATCTCCCGGCCCGTCATTTGGTCGTCGAGGTAAAGCGAGATCGATTTTCTGACGCGGTGGCAGTTCAAGACGAGGCACACTCCGATGAAGTAGAATATCTAGCGGGACGCCGCGGGGATGGGCGGCAGTCCGCCCTGCTCGAACGCCGTGACTTTGCCGCGCAGCAGCTTGCGCCCCCGGTGCAGCCGGGAGCGCACCGTGCCCAGTGAGCACCGCATCGCCCCGCTGATCTCCTCATAGGACATGCCTTCGATGTCCGCCAGGATCACCGTCATGCGGAAATCGGCGGGCAGGCTGTTCAGTGCGCGCTGTAGCTGCTCGTCCAGCTCGTGCGACATGACCATCCGCTCCGGGTTGGCACCGGCGTCGGGGATCTCCAGGAACACGTCGCCCCCGCCCAAGTCCAGCGGCTGGTCCAGCGACTGGATGTGCGCTTTAGGCCGCCGACGCAGGTCGTCCACGAACAGGTTGGACATGATCTTGTACAGCCAGTTGTCGAACGGCCAGTCACGCCGATAGTTGCCGAAAAACCGGAACGCGCGCACGAAGGCTTCCTGAGTCAGGTCTTCGGCATCGGCGTGGTTGCCCGTCATCCGGTAGGCGATATTGTAAGCCTGCTTGTGGTAACGCTCCACCAGCCGGTCGAATTCCCCGCGCCGACTCACCCCACTGACGGCCCCAAACCGTTCCGGCGTGGCTTCTGCCAATTCTGCCATGGTTCGCGTCCTCCCTTGCTCATACGGTCCCGACAGGTGCCGTGTTCCCATTGTTCCACATCTCGCGCCCGCACCATCCCATGATTATCCAACACGCGGGGCCAGGACGCAGTTCCATAGAACGATGCGTTTGCCGCCGAGGAGCCGCGCAAGTGGGGGGACACGAGCAAGGGGGCGGGCCGGTGCCCGCCCCCTTGCTTTTGTTCTCACCCTGGGTGCCGTTAGGCCGGGGCGCTCTCGTCCTTCGCCACGCGGGTCTCGGTGTTGTAGAACGTCCCCAGCGACAGGAACGTCGGCGCCCACAGGCCGACAAAGATGCCCGTGTCCTTCTTGCCGGTCGCGTACATATAGATCGCGGTGATAATGGACACCAGGCTCGCGCCGTAGATCAACCCCTGCACATCTTTGTTCATCGGAATATTCTCGTTTCTAGGGTCCCGCTTCGGATGCAGGTGCCGTGGACGTTATACCCGCCCGCCCGGTTGACAAACCGAAGGCGCGAGGGCTATAATGCCTGTGCCGATTCGCCTCTCCCAAAGGAAAGATTATGACGCGCCCCCAGTCCTGGATGCTGCCGATACTGGCTGCATTTTCGCTGTCGTGCCTGACCGCCCAGGCCGCCGCGCCGCTTCGGTCCTGGCCTGTCGAGCAGCGGATGCCTGTGAACGAAGAGTTGCCGGGAGCCGATGCCACGGTGCGGGCTGTCCAATACCTGCTGGCGGCCCACGGACTCCCGGTTGCGCCGGACGGCTTCTTCAGGCACGGGACCGAAGCCGCCCTGCGCCAGTTCCAAACCGCTCACCACCTCGTTGCCAGCGGTAAGACCAACAATCCGACCTGGGAGGCGCTGATCGTGCCTCTCCATCTGGGGAGCCGAGGAGCCGCCGTCAAAGCGGCGCAGACCGAGTTTCGCGACGCGGGCTACGCCGTGGCCGTGGACGGCGTCTTCGGCCCGGAGATGAAGGCCGTCACCAAAACGTTCCAGGTCCGCACGGCCCACACAGCCGATGGCGTTATCGGGCGCAGCACTTGGTATGAGCTTGTCGGCGGGGCCTCAGACACCGGCGCCGGATACGATTAATCGCCGCCCCTAGGGGCCGCACCCAAATCCAATGGACAGTCACAGTCACAGACGGGATCACCCCCAACCCGCACATGAGCCAGTCCGCGCCGCGCGAAGATCGCAGCACGGGGGCGGCGCTGCCCCTGGCGCTGCCCCCGACGGCCTCCCCAACGCCCGCCTCGGAGCTTAAACCGGCTCCCCGGCGGCGGCCCCTGTGGATCGTCCTCCTTTCCGTCCTCGGGCCCGGCGTGATCGCCGCCGCGGCGGGCAACGACGCCGGCGGGATCGCCACCTACTCCCAGGCCGGCGCGCAGTACGGGCTGTCGCTGATGTGGAGCATCGCCGTGGTCACGGTCGGCCTGATCGTGGTCCAGGAGATGTGCGCCCGCATGGGGGCCGTGACCGGCAAGGGCCTGGCCGCCCTCATCCGCGAGAACTTCGGCGTCCGCGTCACCGCCTTCGCCATGCTGGTCCTCTTGATCGCGAACTTCGCCACCACGGTCTCGGAGTTCGCGGGCATCACCGCCGTCGGCGAGATGTTCCTGGGCCACCGCGCCCGCTTCTTCGTCGTGCCCGCCTCGGTCGCCCTTGTCTGGCTGCTCGTCTCGCGCGGGTCGTACCAGCGCGTCGAGCGCATCCTGCTCGCCTCCTCGGCCGTCTTCGTCACCTACGTCATCACCGCCTTCAAGATCGGCGTCCCCTGGCGTCAGGTCGGGCTGAACACGTTCGCGCCGCACCTGGCCGCCCTGCCCTGGCGCGACGGCGGGCTGATCCTCATGGTGGTCTCGCTGATCGGGACCACCATCGCCCCCTATATGCAGTTCTACCAGCAGTCCGCCGTGCGCGACAAGGGCGTGACCATGCGCGACTACGCGCTGACCCGCTGGGACACGATCATCGGCTGCGTCCTCTCCAACGTCGTCGCCGCGTTCATCATCACCGCCTGCTACGGGACCCTGTACGTCCACGGCCTGCGCGACATCACGACGGCGGACCAGGCCGCCCAGGCGCTGGCCCCGCTGGCAGGCGTCTTCGCCAAGGGGCTGTTCGCCTTCGGCCTGCTGAACGCCTCGCTGATGGCCGCCGTCATCGTCCCGCTCTCGACTGCCTACGCCGTCACCGAGTCGCTGGGCTGGGAGTCGGGCCTGGGCCAGCGCGTCCGCGAGCTGCCCCTGTTCTACGGCACCTACGGCGTGTTGATCGTCGCCGGCGGCCTGCTGATTCTGGTGTCGAACTCCAACCTGATCAAGATCATCATCCAGGCCCAGGTCGTCAACTGCGCCCTGCTCCCCATCGAGCTGATATTGATGCTGATCCTGATCAACCGCCGCCGCGTCATGGGCAAGTACCGCAACTCGCTCTGGGACAACCTGGTCGCCTGGGCCACCACACTCATCGCCGGCGGCCTGGCCCTGTACTACTTCGCCCAGCAGATCTGGGCCGCCGTGCATCCGGGATGATGCCCCGAAAGTCAGTCTATGGAAGATCACAGCAGCGACCACGGCAGCGAGAGCCACAGCAACGAGGCCCAGGACGGGCTGACGCAGGCGCTCTACGGTGCGCTGCGGAAGCCCGGCGGGTCCGGCGGCGACATCGCCCTGACCGCCGCGCTCCAGGGGAAACACCCCGCCGCCATCGTGTCCGCCATGACGCGGCTGACGCCCGCCGAGAGCCTGGCCGTCTTCAACTGGCTCGACAACGACCGCGCCGCCGAGGTGCTGGACGAGCTGGACCCCGAGGCCGTGCGCTACCTGACCCAGCACGCCCCGCCGGGCCGCATCGTCGAGATGCTGAACCGCCTGCCGATGGACGACGCCGCCGAGATCGTCTCCGAAGCCGACCCCGCCGTCGCCGCGTCGCTCCTCAGCGGGCTGGCCGCCCGTGCGCCCGTCGATGCCGAAGAGGTCAAGCGTCTGCTGGCCTACCCGGACGACTCGGCGGGGCGGCTGATGACCGACAAGTTCGCCGCAGTCGCCCCCGACCTGCCCGCGTCCTCAACCCTGGACTACCTGCGCGCCAATGCCCACGCCCTCGAAACCATCAACGTGGTCTACGTGCTGGACCCCGCAGGCAAGCTTCTCGGCGTCAGCGCCATCAAAGACGTGCTGACGGCCCCGCCGGACGCCCCTATCCGAACCTTCATGGCTCCCGACCCCGTCCACGTCGCGCCCGAGTGCGCCCAGCGGGAGGCCGCCCGGCTGATCTCGCGTTACGACCTCTTGACCCTCCCCGTGGTCAGCACGGCGGGGCAGATGCTGGGCATCGTGACCATCGATGACACGGTTGACGTGCTCGTGGAGGAGTTCAACAAGGACTACCTGCGCGCGGTCGGCTCGGACGCCGAGGAGCTGGAGCGCAAGTCGCCCGCCCAGATCGCCCGCCTGCGGATGCCCTGGATCATGGCGACGATGGGGATCGAGCTGCTCGCGGGCGTCGTCATCCACGCCTACGACGCCACCCTGACCCGCTTCATCCTGCTGGCGAGCTTCATGCCCATCATCTCGGCCATCAGCGGCAACACGGGCCTGCAATCGGCGGCCATCATCATCCGCGGACTGTCCACCGGCGCGGTCCAGCTCTCGCACTGGCGGCTCGCGCTGGCCCGTCAGGTCGCCACGACGCTGATTCTCGGCGGCACCTGCGCGCTGGCCCTGGGCCTGATCGCGGGCCTCTGGGCGCACGCCTGGGCCTTCGGCCTGGTCGTCTTCCTGGGCATGTTCCTGGCCGTCAACATCGCCGGCGTCGTGGGCACGGTCGTCCCGCTGCTCTCGAAGCGGGCCGGCTTCGACCCCGCCATGACGGCAGGGCCGTTCGAGACGGCGTTTCAAGACGTCGTCGGCATCAGCATCTTTCTCTCCCTCGCCTCGGCCCTCCTGCGCTGGCTGATGTAGGGGGATTCTTTTCCGAAATCAATGGGGTTTGACCGACCGCGCTCGCGGCGTATAAGAAACCCTATGGCGTATAAGATTCTAGTGGTGGACGACGAGCCGACCATCGTGCGGCTGATGGAATTCATCCTGGCCCGGCAGGGGCACGAGATGCTGGTGGCGGTCAACGGGCAGGAGGCGCTGGAGAAGGTCCGCCTCCACGCACCCGACCTCATCCTGCTGGACATCATGATGCCGCGCATCGACGGCTATGAAGTCGCCCGGACACTGCGGGCGGACCCCGCCACAGCAGACCTGCCGATCATCATGCTGTCCGCCAAGGCCCAGGAGGAGGACATCCGTAAGGGCATGGACGTCGGCGTGGACGAGTACGTCACCAAGCCGTTCAGCCCCGAACACCTGGTCAGCGTCGTCGCCGGCCATCTCCGCCGGTTGACCAAGAACAACGAAAATGATAGCGAGGGGAACTAAGTCATGCAAGAGATCGCGCCCGGCGTGGCCTGCCTGCCGTTGAGCATCGAGAACGTCTACTTCGTCGGCGAGCCGGGGCAGCCCTGGGTTTTGGTGGACACGGGGACGCCCGGCAACAAGGGGCGCATCCGGGCCGCCGCCCGGAAGCGCTACGGCCCCGACGCCCGGCCCGAGGCCATCCTGCTGACCCACGGACACACGGACCACTCCGGCTCGGCCCGCGCGCTGGCCGAAGCCTGGGGCGTTCCTGTCTACGCCCGCGCACTGGAATTGCCGTACCTGACCGGGCGGTCCAAATATCCGCCCAAAGACCCCACCGTCGGCGGCGCGATGGCGATGGTCTCGCGCGTCTTCCCGATGAACCTGGTTGACCTGAGCGGCCTCGTCCAGCCGCTTCCCGAGCACGGCGTCGTGCCGGGCCTGCCCGGCTGGCAGTGGCTGGACACGCCCGGCCACTCCCCCGGCCACGTCTCGTTCTTCCGACCGAGCGACCGGACCCTGCTCGTCGGGGATGCTTTCGCGACGGTCAACGTGGACTCGCTGCCGTCTCTGTTGACCAAAAAGCCCGAGATCGCCCTGCCCCCGCCTCCGTTCACCTGCGACTGGCCCGCCGCCGACCGTTCCGTGCAGCTCCTGGCCGGATTGAACCCTGCCGCCGTCGGCTGCGGGCACGGACGGCCCCTGGTCGGCCCCCAGGTCGCCCCCGACCTGAACCACTTTGCCGACGGGTTTGCTCCGCCCGCCCACGGCCGCTACATCGGCCACCCCGCTATCACCGACGAGACCGGCATCGTCTCCGTCCCGCCGCCCGCGCCCGACCCGTTCCCCCTCCAGGCCGTCATTACCCTCCTGGCTATAGGCGCGGCGCTGACCTGGGCCACGCGGCGCGCGGCGTAAAACAGCAAAGCCCCCCGGCCCTCACTGAGTGGGGACCGGGGGGCGGCGCGAGAAGCTGTCTTGTCCCCCCATCATTGGGGGCTAGGGGGCCGTTTTCCCACTCACACGAACGTCACGCCTTCCCCTGCGACGGCCACCCCCAGCCGGTAGGCTGTCTCGCCCGATTCGCGCAGACGCCCCAGCGTGTCGCCGGCATCTCGGGGCGCGACGAGGAGCACGAACCCGATACCCATGTTGAAGACGCGGAACATCTCCGCCTCGGCCACGCCGCCCGTGTCCCCGATCAGCCGGAACAGCGGCGGCACGTCCCACGCGCTCCGGTCGATCTGGACGCCGACGCCTTGGGGAAGGACGCGCGGGATGTTGTCCACAAAGCCGCCGCCCGTGATGTGCGCCATTGCCTTGATCGGGGTGGGGGACAGGTCCAAAAGTTGCAGCACGGCGGGCGTGTAGCAGCGGTGCGGCCACAGCAGCGCCTCACCCAGCGTCACGCCCCCGAGTTCCGGCACGGGGGCATCCAGGGGCATCCGGGCGTCCTCCAAAAGCGCCCGCCGGGCCAGCGAGTAGCCGTTCGTGTGCAGCCCGTCCGACGCCAGACCCAGGACGACGTCGCCGGGCCGGACAGCGGCCCCATCAACAATTTTACTGCGCTCCACGATGCCGACGATGCACCCCGCCAGGTCGTACTCGCCCTCGGCGTACAGGCCGGGCATTTCCGCCGTCTCGCCGCCGATCAGCGCGCAGCCCACCGCCCGGCAGCCCTCGGCCAGCCCGCGCACCACCTCCGAAGCCACCCCCGGCTCCAGGCGGCCCGTCCCGAAGTAGTCCAAAAAGAACAGCGGCCGCGCGCCCTGCACCAGGATGTCATTGACGCAGTGGCTCACCAGGTCGCGCCCGACCGAGTCATGCCGCCCCGTCAGGAACGCGATCTTGAGCTTGGTCCCCACGCCGTCGATGCTCGAAACCAGAACGGGGTCTTTCAGCCCGCCCAGCGCGGACAGAGCGAACATGCCGCCGAAGCCGCCCACGTCCGTCAAAACGCCCGGCGTCAGCGTCGCCTTGATGTGCGCCTTCATGCGCCCCACCGCGTCCGCCGCCGCGTCGATGTCCACGCCCGCACGGGCATATGCACTGCCCTTGTCTGAAATCATGGTTTGTTGTTGGAGAAGGTGTGTCGAACAGAGGGGCGTTCGACTGATGCGATTCATTGACGATCAGGGTCGGCTTTTGATGCGGCTGTGGCTTCCCATCTGGCCCCAACAAGTGTCACCCATCTGGTTGCACCGCCTGTTCAGGTGGCGATGTTCCGCTTCAAGCGGATATGGGACTGTCTGGGGTCAAGGCGCAGCGACGCATCAGCTGGGAGATGCTCTTTTGTTATGTCTGCCTTCCCTGAAGAGACGTGTTCCCTTTTTGTGGTGTTGAATGGCTTAGATGTTGCTCATCCCCAGCCTCCCCGTATCGCAGCAGTGTGTGAAGCGCAAACCTGACCTAAGAAGCAGGCGGTGTCGCTCGGGCCGCTAGGACGAGGCGAGCGCAGCGTGGATAAGAGAAGCATCCACCGCGTGTTGTTGCTCCCATGCCGCTATTATAGCACGGGTGTGCAGGTTAGTCGCCGGCCACGGCCCGTTGGGGTTCGGGGCGGTGCCGGGGCACGGGAGGATTTGGAGGATAGAGAGGAAGGCAACTTTGCCCGCCCCGGCGGGGTGCGGGTCGAGCCGCAGGCGCTGCCGCCGGCGGACGGGGCGGCGGCGACCAGGCGGCGGCTATCACGGGATCACCGCGTCGCGCGGGCCTAGTCGTCGCGGCGGACGCGGGCGCGCTCGCGGGCGGCGCGGGTGGTCTTGGTCAGGACGTCGCTGAGGATCAGGCCGACGCCGAAAGGAGCCAGAGCCTGTGCCGGCGCGCCGTGCATCCCCGCCGCCGGCGCGGCAAGCCCGGCGAGCAGGAGGCCCGCCCCGGTCCAGACTTCGGTGCTCGTCAGCAGTGTCTTTTTCCAGTCCATGATGACCTTCCAATCTAAAAGTGGGACTTTATTATACGGCACTTTTTTGTGTCATCGGCAGATCACCGCCGGAACTTGACTCGCGTTTGACGCCACCGGGCGAGCGGGTAAAAGTACGCGCCTCTCCATAGAACCCAGCACGCTCTTGAAACAACAAAACATCAGTCTGGGTCACGCGGCTCTTTCCCTGCTTCTGCTGATTCCTGCCGGCGTCCGGGCGCAGACGCCCGACGCTTCGATGTCGGGCGGGGCCGGATTCGTCATGCCGGACAACATGACCCCCGCCCCGAGCGGCGGTCAGATAGGACAGGGGGCCGGGCAGGCCGCGCCCCAGCAGCCGCCGGCCTCGACGCCGCCCTTCTCCAGCGCCAATGCCGCAGCCCCGGCCCTGCCTCCCCTGTCGGCCCCGACCTCGCCCCAGGTCCCCCTTGCGGCACCCGGCCTGGGCATCCCGCCCGCCGCACCCGCTGCGCCAACCACCAACGGCCCGCAGACGTACCCCGCCGCGCCCCCCGCCTCGCTCGCGCCCCTGACGCCCGGCGCGGTGCCATTGATGCTGACGGCGGACGGCGCGGTCGCGCTCGTCGCCCGCAGCAACCTGGGCGTCCTGGCCGCCCTGCGGGACGTCCTCGCCTCGCGCGCTGGCGTCCGCTCGGCCTCGGCGCTGACCCCGCCCCTGTTCACCGTCGGCCCGGCCCTGCAAATGGGCGGCACGACCGACGGCCTGATCTTCGAGCAGTCGCTGGAGCTGAACGGGACACGCGATGCCCGCGCCGGGATCGCCCGCGCCCGCCTCCGGCTCTCCCAGGCGCAGGCCCTCACACAGCTCCAGGCCCTGGTCTATACCGCGCGCGTCGACTTCTACGCGCTGGCATCCGCCCAGGCCCGGCTGCGATTGGCGGGCGACGCCCGCGCCGTCGCCGACCAGTTCAACGACATCGCGCGCCGTCAGGTGGCCCTGGGCGCGCGGCCCGGCATCGAGGCCCGCCAGACCGCCGTCGAGGCCGCCCGCGCCCGCATCCAGGAGGCGCAGGCGGCGGGGGAAGAACAGGCGGCGCGGGCCGCCCTGAACGCTTATCTAGGCCGCGCCCCCCTGGATCCGGTCGAAGCCGCCCTCGGCCCGCCCCGAGCGGGTCAGGTGCTCGACCCCGCCGCCGCCGCCCGGCAGGCGCTCGCGGCCCGCGGCGAGATCGCCGAAGCCCAGGCCGCGCGGGACGTCCCCGCCGCCGAGGCCCGCCTGAGCCGGGCGCAGGGGCGGCCCGACCTCGCCCCGGAGTTCCGCATCAGCCAGATCACGCCCACCTACATGGATGCCGGCGTGGGCGTCGTCATCACCCTCCCGCTGGATTACGGCACGCGCCGGAACCTCGTGCGGCAGCAGGAGAGTACAGCAAGTGCCGGGGACGCGCGCGCGGCGGGGACGCGGGCGCAGGTGAGGCTGGACGTGTCCCAGGCCATCGCCCGTCTCGCCGCCGCGCGGGACGCGCTGAACGTGTACGACGGCGGCCTGCTCGACGACGCCCGCGCCGTGCGGGATTCGACCCGGCTGGGCTTCGCCGAGGGCGCGACGACCATCATCGCCGTGCTGGACGCCCAGCGGACCTACCAGGCGGTGGCGGGCGAGCGGCTCTCCGCACTCACGCAGGCTGGCCTGGCGCAGGCGGAGTTCGACCGCGCCGTCGGCTCCCTCCCACCTGCCTTGATCACAGAGTTACGGAAAGAACTAAATCCACGATGAGCACCACGGGAAAGATGAGCTTCGCGGGGAGGCGGCGCGACCTGCGCCGCCGGACCGTCGTGACCGTCCGGCGCATCCCGCGCTGGGTCTGGGTCGCCGCCCTCCTCCTGGGCGTCGGGGCGGGGGGATTCATGGTGGGACGCGGCGGCGCGAAGACCGCTGACAAGGCCGCCCCCGCGCCGCCGCCCGCGCCCGCCGGGCCGCCCACCGTGACCCTGAACCCGCAGCAGCTCGCCTACGCGCAGCTCGCGCTGGGGTCCGCCCAGGCCGCGACCCTGCCCATGCGCCTGGCGACCCTGGGCACCATCACGCCCAACATCAACGCCCAATCCCAGGTGCTCTCGCGCGTCTCAGGCAAGATCGTCCGCATCCCCGTCAACGTCGGGCAGTCGGTCAGCCAGGGGCAGATACTCGCCGTCGTCGCCAGCCCCGAGCTGGCGCAGGCGCAGGCCGCCTACCACGACGCCCTGCTGCGGCGCACGGCGGCACTCCAAACGCTGTCCCGCGTGGTGCAGCTCGGCGGCCTGGGCGAGTTCGGCCGCCCCGCCCTCCAAAGCGCCCGCGTCAGCGCCGCCCAGGCGCGAGGCGAGGTCCAGGCCGACCGTGACGGGGTCGTGACCGCCCAGTCTCAGGTGGCGCAGGCCCAGGCGCAGGTCAACCTGACCGGCAAGCAGTACGTCCGGGCGGGCCTGCTGTACCAGGCCCAGCTTCTTTCGCGTCAAGACCTGGAGCAGTCCGAGGCCAGCAAGCAGCAGGCCATCGCCGCCCTCGGCGTGGCCCAAACGGCGCAAAAGGCCGCTGCGGACCGACTCGCCAATGCCCAGACGCGCACGGGCATCTTTGACCGCGACCTGGCCCGGCAGACGGCCATCTACCGCGGCGGCTACCTGACCGCGGCCCAGGTCGGCCCCGCCCGCAGCGCCGCCCTGATGGCGAGCCACGAGACCGAAGCCGCCGCCGCCGCCGTCCGGCAGCTCGGCGGGCCGCTGGTAGACGAGTCTTCCCCGTTGGGCGGCCTGCTGCCCATCCGCGCCCCCATCGCGGGCCGCGTCAGCGCCCGCATGGTCTCGGCGGGCGAGGCCGTCATGCCGGACAAGCCGCTTTTGACCGTGACGAACTTAACGACCGTGATCGCGCAGTTGTCGGTGTACCAGGAAGACCTGGCGCACCTGCGGGTCGGCCAGCGGGTCGTCGTCGAGGCCAACACGGCTCCGGGCGTGACGTTCAGCGGCACCGTCTCGGCCATCGGCACGGCCGTCGATCCGGCCACGCGGGCCGTCCCCGTCTACTGCGCCATCCAGAACACGCGCGGCGCATTGCGCCCCGGCGTCTACGTCAGCGGCACCATCTACGGCGCGGCCCGGCGGAATGTCCTGACGGTCCCGCAGGACGCCGTGCAGGGCCTGGACGCCGGCCCGTCCGTCTTCACGCCGGGACCGAAGCCCGGCGTCTTCGTCGCCGCGCCCGTCAAGACCGGCGAGACCATCGACGGCACGACCGAGATCACGCAAGGGCTGACGGCGGGCCAGGCGGTCGTAACCAAGAACGCCTTCCTGCTCAAGTCCCAGCTCGGCAAGTGAAGTGCCACACCCACGGGGGGTGGGGTTCTCTGACGCTTTCTCTATAGAAGGGCGTCTCGGAGGCCTCCCAGGATTGAGGCGGGGGGCCTCTGCTCCCCCGGTTGGGGGGTCTCTGAGACCGCTCCCCGCCCTAGATATACCAACGCCCATGATCAACGCCATCGTCAGCTTCGCCATCAAGCAGCGCGTCGCCGTCCTCGTGCTGACGCTGTTTCTGCTCGGCTTCGGCGGCTGGCAGGCCAGCCGCCTGCCCATCGACGCCGAGCCGGACGTCACCAACACCCAGGTCGTCGTCAGCGCCCTGGACCCAAGTTTAGGGCCGCAGGAGCTGGAGCAGCGCGTGACGTTCCCCCTGGAGATCGCCCTGGCCGGGATGCCCCACCTCGACCGGACCGAGAGCATCTCCCAGTACGGCCTGTCGCAGGTGACGTGCTACTTCGACGAGCAGGTGGACCTCTACACCGCCCGCCAGTACGTCACCGCGCGCCTCCAGGACGCGCAATCCCAGCTCCCCAGCGGCATCAGCGCGACCATGCTCCCGGACACCACCGGCACCGGCGAGATCGCCCATGTCAGCATCGCCGGCGGCCCCATGACCCTCACCCAGCGGCGCACCTACGCCGACTGGGTCGTCCGGCCCCAGCTCTTGCAGGTGCCCGGCATCGCCGACGTCAACGTCCTGGGCGGCAAGATCCGCCAGTGGCAGGTCTCGGCCAACCCCCAGGCGCTGTCCGCGCGCGGCCTGTCCGTCGCCGACATCGACAAGGCGCTGGCCGCCAACAACGCCAACATCGGCGGCTCGTTCCTGAACCAGGGGCCGTCCGAGCGCATCGTGCGCGGCGTCGGCTACCTCCAGAGTCTCGACGACATTCGCCAGGTCGTGGTCGGCGCGCAGGGCGGCATCCCCGTCACGCTCGCCCAGATCGCCGACGTCCAGGAAGGCTCGGCCCCGCGCCAGGGCACGGCGACCCAGGACAACCAGGGCGAGACCGTGATCGTCCTGCCGCTGCTGCGCTACCACGCCGATACCCGGATCGCCCTCGACGGCGTCAAGGCGAAGCTCGCCAAGCTGGGAAAAGACCTGCCGCCCGGCACCCACTTCCAGGTCGAGTTCGACCGGACCAAGCTGACCAAGGCGACGCTGGACACGGTCATCCACAACCTGGTCGAAGGCGGCGTCCTGGTCGTCGTGATTTTATTCCTGTTCCTCCTGCAGATGCGCGCGGGCCTCATCGTCAGCGCCATCATCCCGCTGTCCATGATGATCGCCGTCATCGGCATGAGCCTCTTCCACATCTCCGCCAACCTGATGAGCCTGGGGGCCATCGACTTCGGCATGATCGTGGACGGCGCGGTCATCATCGTCGAAAACTCCGTGCGCCGGCTGGCCGCCGCGAACAAGAACGGCGCGGGGGAAGAACCGAAAGAACTGGATGATGACGCGCGGCACGAGATTATCCGCCAGTCCGCCGACGAAGTACTGACGCCCAGCGTCTGGGGCATCGTCATCATCCTGGCGACTTACGTGCCCGTGCTGGCGCTCTCCAGCATCGAGGGCAAGCTGTTCAAGCCGATGGCGCTGACCGTCATGCTGGCCCTCTTCGGCTCCCTGCTGCTGTCCCTGACGCTGATCCCTGCCCTGTGTGCGTTTTTCCTCAAGGGTGGCAAGCCGATCCGCAACAAGCCTCTGGAATGGCTCACCGAGCGCTACGGGCACGGCCTGGACTGGGCAGTCGGCCACCGGGCGGTCACGGTCGGCGTCGCCCTCGCGCTTGTCGCCGTGTCCGGGTTCCTGGCGACCAGGCTCGGCAGTGAGTTCATCCCCACGCTGGAAGAAAACAACCTCGACATCTCCGTCTACTACGACCCCAGCACGAGCCTGCCCGAGATGATCTCCCGCTCGTCGCTGGCCGAGAGCGTCCTATTGCAGAAGTTCCCGCACGAGATACGCCACGTGCTGACGCGCATCGGACGGCCCTACGTCCCCACCGACCCCATGCTCCAAAGCCAGGGCGACATCATGATCGAGCTGAGGGACCGCGGCCAGTGGACGGACGCCAAAGACCAGAAAGAGCTGACCGCCAAGATCACCCAGGTCATGGACGACCTGCCCGGCTTCTCCGCCGACTACACCCAGCCCATCCAGAGTCGGATGTACGAGATGATCTACGGCCAGGGCCAGGACTCGGACTTCGGCGTCAAAGTCTCCGGGCCTGAACTCGACGTCATCCGCCGGCAGGCCGACAAGATCGCCGCTGTCCTCCAGACGATCAAGGGGGCCAAGGACGTCAAAGTGCAGACGACGACGGGCCTGCCCCAGCTCATCCTGACCGCCCGGCGCGACGCCCTCGCCCGCGACGGCATCTCGCTCGCCGACGTCAACGCCGTGGTGGACTCGGCCATCGGCAGCCGGACGGCCACGACCGTCGTGGACGGCAACGAGCAGATCGACGTCGCCGTGCGCCTGGCGGCGTCGGCCCGGCAGACCCCGCAGGAGATCGGCAGGATACTCGTTCCCGGACCGCACGGGCTGCAAGTGCCCCTGTCCGAGCTTGTCAGCATCACCAGCGTGGACGGCCCGGTGCAGATCGACCGCGAGAACGAGCGGCGTGGCATCATGGTGGACGCCAACGTCAGCGGCGGCGATCTGGGCGGCTTCGTCCAGTCCGCCAAGCAGAAGATCGGGTCGCAGGTGCAGATGCCGCCGGGCTACTCGCTTGCCTACGGCGGCGAATACGAGAGCCTCCAGTCGGGCCGGTCGCGCCTGATCCTGATGGTGCCCATCGCGCTGGCGGCGATCCTGGCCCTGCTGCTGGTCGTCTTCGGCAAGATGCGGCAGGCGCTGATGATCTTCACCGGCATCCCGCTGGCCGTCAGCGGCGGCATCCTCGCCCTGATGGCGCGCGGCCTGCCCTTCTCCATGACCGCCGCCGTCGGCTTCATCGCCCTGGCCGGCATCGCCCTCCTGAACGGCATCGTCATGCTGTCCTTCATCAACGCCCTCCGGCGCGAGGGCAAGCCCGTCAAAGAGGCCGTTGCCGAGGGCGCGCGCGAGCGCCTGCGCCCCGTGCTGATGACCGGCACGGTCGCCACCATCGGCTTCATCCCGATGGCCCTCTCGACCGGCATGGGGGCCGAGGTCCAGCGCCCCCTCGCCACCGTCGTCATCGGCGGCCTGATCACGTCCACCCTGCTGACCCTATTCGTCCTGCCGACGCTGTACGCCTGGTTCGAGCACGACGGTGACGGCAGGAAGCACAAGAAGCACGGCAAGAACAAGCGCGGCGGGAAGCCTGGCGACGGGACGAACGGCACGGGCAACAACGGCCACCACCCCGCCCGCCCCGAAGACCATCAGCTCGTCCCCACCGAGGAGCACGGCCTGGTGCTCCGCGCCTCCAATCCTTAAGCCCTTCCCTGACAGGGGCCTTCCAGGGCGTCTATACTTGGGCGGGCGGCTTGCCGTCGGGAGGGGTTCTTAGCCGGGAGCGGTTCCGCCCACAAAACAAAAAACGCCCGCCTGATCCTAAAATCAAGCGGGCGTCTCCAAAGCGGCTGTCCACAGATGTGGAGGATAGCGGTCTCGAACCGCTGACCTTCTCAATGCCATTGAGACGCTCTACCAACTGAGCTAATCCCCCACGCGGCAGCGAGACGTATGATACCCTCCCGTGCCCAAAAATACAAGCCTCCCGCCCCGCTTTTTCGGGCGCGTTGCCCCGGCGCGCAGAAACGCGCAAAAAAGCCGGCGGTTGAGGCTACACAAGTCGGCGGGGAATGCCGAAAATGTCCCTATGGCAGATTCTATCGACAGGCTGGTACAGGCACGAATCGGCGACTACGTGCTGGTGCGCGTCATCGGGCGCGGCACCCATTACACGCTCTTCCAGGCGGTCGATCCACACGTCCGGCGCATGGTCGTGATCAAAATCCTCCACGTCACCGACGTCCACGGCGAGACTGACGGCGCGGAGGCAGCCCGCGAAACGGCGCAGATCGCCGAAGCGCGCCTCCAGCGGGAGTCCCGTGCGCTCGCGAGCCTGTCCCACCCGAACATCCCCGCCCTCTATGGGACCGGCGAGGAAGGGGGCCAGTGTTTCCTGGTCATGGAGTACATCTACGGCCACCCCCTGCGCCAGCACCTGGACCTGAACTGCGTGTCGGACGCGGAAGCCGCCGAAATCCTGGGGCAGGTCGCCGGTGCCGTGGATGCGGCGCACGCTCAGGACATCCTGCACCGCGACATCCGCGCCTCCAACGTCATCATCGCACACGATGGCCGTGTCAAGCTGGTGGATTTCGGGCTGGCCCGCCGGCCCGGCGACGCCACGGTGACGATGATGGGCGATCTGGTCGGGGAGCCGGCCTACATGGCCCCCGAGCAGCTCCTGAACAAGCCGGCCACCCAGGCCTCCGACCTGTGGGCGCTGGGCGTACTTTTGTACGAGATGCTGGCCGGCCAGCCGCCGTTCCAGGGGGCCAACTTTCCCCTGGTGGCGCACCAGGTCATCGGGGCGCAGCCCCTCCCCGTGTCCGGCCTGTCCGCCGCCGTCCAGGCCGTGCTGGACCGGGCGCTGGAAAAAGACCCGGAGAAGCGCTACCGCAGTGGGGCCGACCTGGTCGGGGACTTCCGTAAAGCCGCCGGGGTGGCACCCAGCCCGGCCCTGCGCTTCGAGACTGCCCACGCCCAGGCCGGCGCGCTCAAGATCGGCAGGCTTTCAGGAGCGTGGAGGACCGGCGCGTTCCTCGGCGCGGGCGTCCTCGGCCTGGCCGCGTCCGCACTGGTCGGCATCCATCTGTCGCGCCCGCTGCCCGCCGAGATGCCGCCCGGCGACCCGGCCGCCGCAGTCGCCACGCCGCTGCCGGCCCCGCCGGAACGTGTCCTGCCCGTCTCTGTTGCCGCGCCGCCTCCCGTCTCTGTTCCCGTGGCCGTGCCCGTTGCCGCCGCGTCTTACACGCCGGCTTTGCCCCCCGCTGCGAGTGCGCTCCTTCCCGGTGCTCCCAGCGTGTCCGCGCCGCCAAGGTCTTATGCCGCCGTGGCCCCCGTTGGCACCGTCCAGGCCAAGAAGGCCGCTCCCGCAAAGGCCAAATCTAACCTTCACGGCGCGAGCGCCTGGCCGAAAGCGGCGGCGCTGGGGCCGTCGGTCACGGCACGATCACGGCCTTGACCACCTGATGCGCCTCCACCGCCGCCAGAGCCGCGCTCGTCTCGTGCAGGCCGTACCGGCGCGAGATCATGTCCGTCCAGGGGAAGCGGTCGCCCAAGCGGCCCAGCACGTCCATCGCGCGCCAAACGTGGCTCATGTCCACGCCCCAGCAGCCGCGCACCTCTAAGTGCTTTTTGTTGATGTCTTGGTGCGGGTTGATCTCGACCGGCCCGTTGTCCGTGTACTGCCCGACGACCACGTAGCGCCCGCCGTCGCGGGCCAGCGCGCACCCCTGCGGGATCGCCCGTGGGCTGCCGCTCGCCTCGATCACGACGTCCGCACCGCGCCCGCCCGTCAGCCGCTTCACCCCAGCGACCGTCTCCGAATCCAGCGCGACATCCGTGTCCGCCCCCATCCGCCGGGCCGCCTCGCGCCGCAGCGGCACCCCGTCGACCACCCCGACCCAGCCCGCGCCGCTCGCCTGGGCCAGCGCGCACAGGCTCAGGCCCACCGGCCCCGCCCCCTGGATGACCACCCGGTCGCCCAGACGGATCTGCGCCCTGTCTATCGCGTGCAAAGCCGTCGGCAGCCCGCACCCGCCCGCGATCCACCCGTCCGGCGTCACGCCCCCGCGCAGCCGGACGATCTGGACGTCGGGCCGGAGATAAATCCGCTCGCTCCATCCGCCCAGCAGCCCCGCGTCCGCCCCCAGCGTGATGCCGTACACCCGCCGGTGCGGGCAGCGCGTGGACTCTTTGGCGACCAGGCAGTACCAGCAGCGATGGCACGTCCCCACAACGTCGAGGAACGTCACCACGTCCCCACGCACAATGGGTACGCCTTCGATGTCCACCACCGCCCCGCCCATCTCCACCACCTCGCCCACGCTGAAATGGCCGGGGATAAGCGGGTAGGGCACCCCCGCCAGCCGCCCGTGCCACAGGTGGACATCGGTGCCGCAGACCTCCGAAACAATCGTCCTCAGCACCACCGCGCCCGGCTCCAACTCCGGCTCCGCGAACGCGCGGACCTCCATCGCCGCCCCCGGCGCGGGCATCACCGCCGCACGTACCATCGCTTCGTCTCCTTACAAGGGGGAGAATAAGGGGGAGAATGAGCAACATCAGCACGGCCCAAAGCCATAGCTCACCCGCGACCCCTGCCCGCAAAACCTACCGGGACGCACGGGCGAAGGCGCAGGTGGCGTCGGTTGCAGCACACTGTTAGGTTGCTGGTTGTGCGGCGATCCTGACAATCTGCGCTGGCACAACTGTAGGCAATACGGCTAACACTTGAAGCATCAGCGGAAGCAATGTCTCTGTTGTGTTATCCTGCGCTTTCAGGACGATCAAAGCGAAGGAACGCCCGCTCATGTTCTGCTGATAACGCAGATTGCCGTCAATCGTGATGAACGCCTCAAATACCGACTCGATCAGCGGCAACAACTCGCCGCTTTCAATGCCCGCCCAGCCCATCTCCGGCACAGTTTTGACTTCGTGACCGAATAACCCACCTTTAAGTCTACGCGGCAGGCACTCATCAAGCAGCAATTTCATAAACAGCCTCATAGCTCGGTTCTTGTATCTGCTGCTGAACGACCTCAATCATCCGCTGGGCCTGTCCTCGTGCAACTGTCGGGAAATCATCCAGAAAATCATCTAGGGGATGGTTGGCTTTGAGGTAATCAAACAAAGTCTTGACGGGAACGCGCGTCCCCGTGAAAACCGGGATGCCGCCTAAAATATTTTCATTCCGAGTCATCAGTATTTGCGCCATTATGTTTCTCCTCACCGATTTGTTGTACCCGGAAAGTGTGGCAAATGGAGGAGCTGTACACAGCATAAGCCTACGCCCAGCAACCTAACGGCCAAGCTCACCCGCGACGCCCGCCAAGAAAGCCGACCGCCGCGCACAGCAACCCGCGCAGGTTGACGTCAGATGCAGCGCAATGTTAGGCCGCATCCGTTCTGCCCCGCGCTGCTCACTGCTCTGGTGGCTTCATTGCTTCCTGTGTTCCCTGCTTCTTCTCTATCTCTTTCTTCTCTGCCTCACGCTGGGCCAGTTTCCTCAGTGCGCCTCGGTAAAGAGCATAATAACACCAACCGTTAAAGAGAATTAAGAAGAAAATAGCTACCTTCCAGTTGAACGGAGAGTTCGCTGCGGAAGCGGTAGCGACAACACCTAAAGAGAGGAACAACGGCCAAAATAACCCAACAATGAGCCACAGGATAGCAGATATTGTGCCGAAAGAGGCAGGCGTCTTCATCTCTGGCCATCGCTACACCAAAGGCATATATGATGCGGCCTAACGCCAAAGCCCACCGGCGACGGTAGCCCGGCAAATACTACAAACTCACTGGGGTAGGCGTTGCTGCCTTTGTTCTCGCGGCTGGTCTTGCCGCAGCCTTTGCGTTTGTATCGCTGCCTGCCGTTCTGGGTGCCGAAGCGGATCAGGTCAACACTGCCGCAGTGGTAGCACGGAACTGTTTGGGTGACCATGCAAACAGTATAACATAACAACTTAAATTAGGACACCACCGCTCCGATGAGTAATGCTTTCATCTATCCTGACTTCGCCTGCAAACTAACCCCCCCCGCCCTACGGTCTAACCCCACAGCTCACCTGCGGCAGTAACCCGGTAAACTAAACGATAACGAAACCGTGATGGCGGCTACTGGCGTCAGGTGCAGCGTATTGTTAGGCCGATTGTCAAGTAGCCATATGCCACTTATGATTTTGGCACAAATGAAGAGCTAGAGAATACAATTCTTCCCCCATAATCTACTAAGTAATTAGTAAACCCTGCGGACTGAGGATCAACTGGGCCGCCTGGTATAGCGTATGATTTCCCTCCATTAGAGTTAGCCAACCGCTGAAGCATAAGATCGTTGACCCCAGCAACTAAGCATCGGTCAGTACGAAAGGAAGGATTCACAAACGAATAATAGCTGAGAGTATGCGCCCGCCGATTGTAGTGAATGGTTGAATAAAAAATGAAACCCATAGAACCGGGCGTAGATGATTCCCAAGACATACGAAAAAAATCCGCCTTGCCATCATGCTTCAATGCTTCTGCTAAAGCCAGTGCAGGCACAATCGAGTCATCATAAGAGATACGACCAAGCTGGACGTTTATTTCCTTGTGCATATACACCAAAGGGATGTGGTAATAATGGTCTTGTGGTTCATCGCCCCCGGCAATACATACTTCCTGGGCTTTGGCCACACACCCACCGGACAGAGGTGGACCCGCAGGCAGATTGTGTTGTTTGTGAGAATGGCCTATCCAGAAGAAACAGGGTATGGCAACAATCACACAGGCGATGGACGTCAAAATTATTCTCATGGTAAGTGTCCATGCTCTTTCGGGTATCTTCCAAGCCTCCATACAAGCCGCCTAACGGCATAGCTCACCCGCGACAACGCCCAAGCAAGGTAAATGCCAAGCACCTGTAAAGGCGGGCGGTGGCGTCAGGTGCAGCGCAGTGTTAGGTCGCGCGCTGTCAAGGCTGTTGCCCATGACGCTCAACGGCCGGCGTTACGGCTTGTCGGTGCTTTTGCTCCGTTCGCATACGCTTTTCCCTTGCCTTTTCTTTTATAGTCTGGAAGGTTGGCACAAGGAACAGAGCCAATAAAAAGAGACCTGCCACTGGCACAAAAGCATTCAACATCCTGTGGGATTGAGGTAGTCCTTCGTCCCAGGGCGGCCACCATTGGGGATGTTTCGCCTGATAAAACAAGTAGCAGAACCAAGCCAGGAGAAGAAATACGAAGCCGCTAATACCCGCTGCCCAATATGGTGCGTGCAGAACTACTTTCACGAAGCCAGCACTGGCGGTAGCACCGATAAACAGCAACACTTGGACAAGAAAGCACAAGTCAAAACCCTCTGCCACAGGTAAAGCGATTGTCCACGCAACCTAACTTGTTACTATGCCGCATGAGCGCGGCATAACGCACCATAACAGTGGCTTTCACTGCCCCGCCGCGCCAACGATTGTCAGCACTATTCGTTGCACACCGCCCACGATCTCTCGCCCGCAAACGGCCCGCCTGGCTGCCTGTTGGCAGTATACCAAACGCGCCCGCAAAACACAAGAACCACGTTCCAGTAAGAAACGTCAAACGACGCAATCGCCTCCATGATGTAATCCCCACGTCCGCAGCCCCTCCATCCCCTCTGCCTCCCCCTTCCTTCTGAGGGAAGGGGGCCGGGGGGTTAGGTTCTGAGGGACCCTCCGGGGCGCCTGTGCTTGGGAGCCGGGCGGTTAGGTTCCTCACGCCGGGAGGGATTCCTCACGCCGGGGATTGCTTCCCTTGACCGACCCGCCCATAAACCGATATACTAGTAGACAGGAGACTATAACAATGAGCCACACCTGTACCCTCTGCGCCGCGCGCGGCCTTCGCTGCGACGGCGACTGTATCGCCACACTGCGCCGGAGTGCCACGCCCAAGGATTGCGGGGACCGACCCGCGCCGCCGCCCACGGCTACCGGCCCGCGCACCGCCCAGGGCAAGGCCGTCGCCGCCCGCAATGCCACCACCCACGGCCTCTTCGCCCGAGACATCGTCCTGCCCTCCCTCGGCGAAGACCCCGAAGGCTACCGGCAGATCACCGACGAGCTGACGTCCCAGCTTCAGCCGCGCGGCCTGCTGGAGCGGCACTACGTCGAAAAAATCGCCGCCGCGAGCTGGCGTCTGCGAAGGCTCCACCGCTGGCAGGCCCAGATCTTCGAGGACGAGGCGCTGACCGAGGACGAGCGCCTGGACAAGCTGGACAAAGTCCTGCGCCACGAGACCGCCCTGCACCGCCAGATCGATACCGCCGTCAAGATGCTCAGCAAGGACGTCCCCCAGCTCCACGCCGGGCGGGCGCGGGCGCGCGCCCTCGCAGACACCATGCAGACCGAGATCGACTGCCGGGACAGCCGCGAAGCCGCCCTCGAAGTCGAGTTCGAGGCCCGCGAGCACCTGAAAAAGATGGAGGCCGCCTCGCAAACGCCCGTAGACCGCGCCCGCCTGGACACGGCGCAAACCGGCGCGGCCCAAAAATGCCGAAACGAACCCGCGCCCACCGGTGCGCCCGTTCCCCCCATCGTGTCTGACTCCCCCATTATTGGGAGCGCGGGGGCCTCTGCTCCCCAGGATGGGAGCGGGGGGGCCAAAAACTGCCGAAACGAACCGCCCGGCTTCGGCATCATGGGCCTCACCCCCGCAGGCCGCCTCATCTGCGCCGGAGCACCGCCCTCCATCCCCTCCGCCTCCCCCTTCCTTCCTAGGGAAGGGGGCCGGGGGGTTAGGTTCTGGGGGGTCGGGGGGTTAGGCCCTGAGAGGGCCGGGGGGTGAGGCTCTGAGGGACCGGGGTGAGTCCCTCAACACCGGGTATAATGCCCCAACCCCGTGAAAAGAGAACGCATGGAAGAGAAAACGCACACGACGACCGACCAAGAGAGCGATCTGGGCGCGGACGTCCACTGGAACCTGGGCGACCTTTACGGCGGCATCACCGACCCGCGCATCGCCGAAATCCTCGCCGCCTGCCAGAGCCGCGCCGAGCAGTTCCAGGCCGACTACAAAGGCAAGATTAACAGCCCCGCGCTGACCGCCGAGACATTGGGCGCGGCCCTGCGCGAGTACGAGGACATCCAGCAGGAGGCCGCCAAGCCCGGCTCTTTCGCCGCGCTCCTGTTCGCCGCCGACAGCGCCGACCCCGCGCGCGGCGCGTTCTTGCAGCAGATGCGCGAGGCCGGGACGCGCCTGGCCCTGCCGCTGCTGTTCTTCGATCTGGAGCTGGCCGCCCTGCCCGACGGCGTACTCGGGCCGCTGCTGGACGCGCCCCACGTCACGAACTACCGGCACTACCTCGGTACCGTCCGCGCCTCGCGCGACCACGTGCTCTCCGAGGTCGAGGAGCGGCTGATGGAGGAGCTGGCGAACACCGGGGGCCGCGCCTTCGACCGCCTCTTTGAAGAAACCACGTCCTCCGCCGTCTTCGAGCTGGACGGCGAGGCGCTCACCCAGGCCCAGGTCATCGCCCGCACCATGTCCGCCGACCGCGAGACTCGCCGCCGGGCCGCCGCCGCCTTCACCCAGGGCCTCGGAAAGAACAGCGCCGTCGTCACGTTCCTGTTCAACACGCTCATGCAGGACAAGAGCGTCAAGGACCGCCTGCGCCGCTTCGAGACCCCCCAGGCCGCCCGGCACCTGGAGAATGAGCTGGACGAGGCCACCGTCCGCCTCGTCGTGGACACCGTCGTCCGTAACTACTCCCTGGTCGCCCGCTACTACGACATCAAGCGGCAGATATTGGGCCTGGACACGCTCACCCACTTTGACCGCTACGCCCCGCTCTTCGAGGCCGAAGAGACCGTCACCTACCCCCAGGCGCAGCAGACCGTGCTTGCCGCCTTCGGGGCGTTCTCGCCCGTCCTGCGCGACCGGGCCGCCGAGTTCTTCGACAAGTCCTGGATCGACGCCCCCGCCACGAAGGGCAAGGACGGCGGCGCGTTCTGCGCCTACGTCACGCCCGACACCCATCCCTACATCCTGACCAACTACCTGGGCCGGATGAAGGACGTGATGACCCTGGCCCACGAGCTGGGCCACGGCGTCCACGCCTCCCTGTCCCGGGCGCAGACCCTGCTCAACTTCCAGGGCACCCTGCCCCTCGCCGAGCTGGCCTCGACGTTCGCCGAGATGCTCGTCTTCGAGAAGGTCGCCGCCTCGGCGTCGCCCCAGGACAAGCTGGCCCTGTACGCCGAGAAGATCGAGGGCGCGTTCGCCACCATCCCCCGCCAGACCGCCATGTACCGCTTCGAGCAGGCCATCCACACCCACCGGAGGACGCAGGGCGAGCTGACGACCGAACAGTTCGGCGAATACTGGCAGCGGGAGATCCAGGCCATGTTCGGCGACTCGGTCGCCCTGGGCGACGAGCACCGTCTGTGGTGGTCTTACGTCGGCCACTTCGTCGGTGCCCCGTTCTACGTCTACGCCTACTCGTTCGGTGAGCTACTGGTGTTCTCGCTCTTCCAGCAGTGGAAAAAAGAGGGCGCTCCGTTCGCCGCCCGCTACCTGGACATGCTCGCGGCGGGCGGGAGCCTCACCCCGCACGCGCTGATGTCCCGCGTCGGCGTCGCCCTAGACGACCCCGCCTTCTGGCAGGGCGGCTTCGACGTGCTGGGCGCTCTTGTGGAGGAGTTCGAGTCGCTGTGGCGCGACTACCAAAAGGCGGGGTAGGGGGCGGCACTGCCTAGCCGGGCTAAACGGAGAAAGTCGCTCCGCGACTGAGGAGCAGCCCCCGAAGATGCTTCTTTAGCCCCGGAGGGGCTTTTCCTGGACTTGGGTAGCCCGGCTAGGCAGTGCCGGGCGCGGCCTTGCCGCTTATGGGCTTAGATCGAGTAATCCTCGGCGAACGTCTGCACCTTGCGCGGCGTGACGTGGACGTCTTCCCCGGTCTTCAGGCCAAGCTCCTGGAACCGCTCCCGCGTCAACTCGGCCTCAATCGTGCCGCCGTCGTCGGTGCGCTCTAGGTCCAGCCGGACGGTCGGGCCGACCGCGTGGATGTGCCGTACGACCGCCCCGACCGCCAGGGCGTCGCCGCCATCCCGCGCGATGTCCAGCTCATGCGGGCGGACATAACCCACTGGGGTGGGGGCGTGCGGTCCGACCTCCGCCTCGCCGTCGTGGACGCGCCCGTGGAACAGGTTGACGCTGCCCAAAAAGTTCATCACGAACGGGTTTGCGGGCTGCTCGTAGACGTCCTCGGGCGTCCCGATCTGCTCGATCCGCCCTTTGTTCATCACGACGATCCGGTCGGCCACCTCCAGCGCCTCTTCCTGGTCGTGGGTGACGAAGACACTGGTGATGTGCAGGTCATCGTGCAGCCGCCGTAGCCACGCCCTCAGCTCCTGACGCACACGGGCATCCAGTGCCCCGAACGGCTCATCCAGAAGAAGCACCTTCGGCTCCACGGCCAGCGCGCGGGCCAGCGCCACCCGTTGCCGCTGCCCGCCCGAAAGCTGGGCCGGGAAGCGCCCGGCCAGCCCGTCGAGCTGCACCAGCTTCAGTAGATTGTGGGCGCGGTCCTTGATCTCGGCCTTCGAGGGGCGCAGGGCGCGCGGGCGGACGCGCAGGCCGAAGGCGACGTTCTCCAGCACGCTCATGTGCCGGAACAGGGCGTAGTGCTGGAAGACGAAGCCCACCTGCCGCGAACGCGCGTCGCGCGCCCGAGCGTCCTCCCCGCCAAAGAGTATCGCCCCCTGAGTCGGACTCTCCAAGCCGGCGATGATCCGCAGCAGCGTCGTCTTCCCCGAGCCGGAAGGCCCGAGCAGGGCGACCAGTTCCCCTGTCACCACTTTGAGGCTGACCCCTTTCAGGGCCTCGAACTCCCCGAACGTCTTCGACACGTCGCGCACTTCAATGCTCACGGGGCGCGGTCCTCCACTCCACAAACGACTTCACGGCCAGAGTCATCAGCCCCAGGAGTGCCAGCAGCGAGGCGGCGGCGAACGCGCCCACGAAGTTCGAGTCGTCGTTGAACGCCTCGACCTGAAGCGGCAGCGTGTTGGTCTCGCCGGCGATCTTGCCGGACACAACCGACACGGCCCCGAACTCGCCCATCGCGCGGGCGTTACATAAGATGACCCCGTAGATCAGGCCCCACTTGACGTTCGGAAGGGTCACGCGCCAGAACGCCTGCCAGCCCGACGCGCCCAGAACGAGGGCGGCCTGCTCCTCCTCCATCCCCTGCGCCTGCATCACCGGCAGCAGCTCGCGGGCGACGAACGGGAAGGTCACAAACGTGGTCGCCAGGATAATGCCCGGCATGGCGAAGATGATCTGCACACCGTGCGCATCCAGCCACCCGCCCAGCGGGCTGAACTTGCCCAGCAGCAGCACGAAGATCAGCCCGGCGATCACCGGCGAGACGGCGAACGGCAGGTCGATCAGCGTCAGCAGGACGTTCTTGCCCCGGAACTCGAACTTGGCGATGGCCCAGGCCGCCGCCAGCCCGAACAGGACGTTGAGCGGGACCGAGACAGCCGCCGTCAGCAGCGTCAGCCGGATCGCGCTCAGCGTGTCCGGTTCCGCCAGCGCGGCGAAGTAGGGGCCGCGCCCCTGGGCGAACGCCTGCGCGAACACGGCGGCCAGCGGCAGGCCCAGAAACAGGCCCAGGAAGATCAGCGTCGTCCCGACCAGCAGCAGGCGGACCGGCCACGCCTCCGTCGTCCGCCGCTGTCCCAGTGCGGGCGCTTTGTTGGGTTGGATTGTCGGTATCATGGCTTAAGAACGGTCACGAAACCTCATCCCCCGCCTTTCTCCTTCAGCAAGGGGAAGGGAGCCGGAGCAGAGGTCTTTTTTCATGTCTTAACCCTCTCCTGGCTGAAGGAGAGGGTGGCGGCTCGCCGCCGGGTGAGGTTCATCTCCTGCGCTTTCCTACGTCATCCCCAGTCGGCGGCGGCTCCAGGCTTGCAGGAGGTTTGTTAGCAGCAGCAGGACGAACGAGATGACCAGCATCACCACGGCGATAGCCGTTGCGCCGGCGTAGTCGTGGCTGCCGTCCAGCTTGTCGATGATCAGCTTCGGCACGATCTCGCCGCGCAGCGGCAGGTTGTTGGAAATGAAGATGACGGAGCCGTACTCGCCCAAACCCCGTGCGAACGCCAAGGTGAAGCCGGTCAGCAGGGCCGGCAGCAGGGTGGGGAAGATGACCCGCACGAACGTCTGCCCGCGCGTCGCCCCCAGACTCCCCGCCGCCTCTTCGACGTCGGCGTCCAGGTCTTGCAGCACGGGCTGGACCGTGCGGACGACGAATGGCAGGCCGACGAAGACCAGGGCGACGAAGACGCCCGTGGGCGTGTAGGCGACCTGGATGCCGTGCGGGGCTAAAAAGCGCCCGATCCACCCGTTCGGCGCGTACACGGCGCTCAGGCAGATGCCCGCCACCGCCGTCGGCAGGGCGAACGGCAGGTCCACCAGCCCGTCCACCAGCCGCCGTCCGGGGAAGGAATAGCGGGTCAGTGTCCAAGCTACCAAGAGGCCGAATGCGGCGTTGACCAAGGCCGCCGCCAGCGACGCGCCGAAGCTGAGCCGGAAGGCGGCCACGGTGCGCGGGTCCAGGATCGTGTGCCAGAAGGCCGCGCGGGGCAGGACTGCCGCCGCAAAGAACGTCGTGGACAGCGGCACCAGCACCACCAATGCGAGGTACAGCAGGGTATAGCCAAGCGACAGCCCGAAGCCGGGCAGGATGCGCCGGGCGCGGAGGGGGCGCAGGACGGGCTTGACGGCGGTGACGGCCACTTGGTTACTTCTTCCCCGCTTCCGCTTCTATCTGATCGAAGACGCCGCCGTCGGCGAAGTGGGTCATCTGGGCGGCGGCCACGCCGCCGAAGACCTTGTCTGCGGTGAACAGAGTGATCGCAGGGAACTCTCCCGCGTGTTTCTTGGCGACATCCGCTAGCCGGGGCCGGTAGAAGTGCGCCGCGGCGATCTCCTGGCCTGCGGGCGTATACAAATACTGCAAATACGCCTCTGCCGCGGCACGGGTGTGGTGGGCGTCTACGTTCTTGTCCACCACGGCCACAGGCGGCTCGCCCAGGATACTCGTCGGCGGGTAGACGACCTCATAGTCGCCCTTGTTCGTCACCTCGGCAGTCAGCCGAGCCTCGTTCTCCCAGGCCAGAAGCACGTCGCCTTGTCCCCGCTGGGTGAACGTGATTGTGCTGCCGCGCGCGCCGGAGTCCAGAATGGGCACGTTTTTGTAGAGTGCGGCGACGTAAGCGCGGGCCGCTGCATCACCGCCGCCCGGCTTCTGCTGGGCCTGGCCCCAGGCCGCCAAGTAGGCCCAGCGGCCCCCGCTCGACGACTTGGGGTTGGGCGTGATGACGGCGACATTCGGCTTGATCAGGTCGGGCCAGTCCTTGATGCCCTTGGGGTTGCCCTTGCGGACCAGGAACACGACCGTGGATGTGTACGGAGCCGAGTCGTCCGGGAGCCGCGTCTGCCAGTCCGCGTGGATCAGCCCGGCCTGCGCCAGCGCGTCAATGTCCGAGGCGATGCCCAGGGTCACGACGTCCGCGGCCAGGCCGTCACGGACGGCGCTGGCCTGCTTGCCAGAGCCGCCGTGGGACTGCTTGATCGCCAGGTCCTGCCCGCTCTTGCCGTGCCAATACGTTGCGAACGACTTGTTGTAGTCGGCGTAGAACTCGCGAGTGGGGTCGTAGGAGACGTTCAGCAGTGTCACGCCCGCCGCACCGCCCGTCTTTGTCTTGGGCGCGCACCCGACCAGCGCCACGGCGAGTAGGGGGGCGGTCATCAGCGTGGCCCAGGTGCGTGTCCAGTGCGTCATCAGTGGCTCCTTGTTGTCACGGCGTCCGGCGGATACTGTACCCGGACAAAGACAATTTTGCAAGCGCAAAACTAGGAAATAGGGTGAGATTCTTTGCTTGGCCTGACGCGGGGTATACTGGGCTATGCCCAAACTCGTCATATTAGATGGGAACAGCCTGCTCTACCGGGGCTTCTTCGCCATGCGCGCCCTGTCCACGTCGGACCGCCTGCCGACCAACGCCGTCTACTCCTTCATCCTTATGCTCCTGACTATTTTGGAGCGCGAGGAGCCGGACGCCATCTTTGTCGCCTTTGATCCGCCCGTCGCCACGTTCCGGCACAAGGAACTCGAATCGTACAAGGGGACGCGCAAGGCGATGCCGGACGACCTGAAGCCACAGCGCGGCCTGGCCCGCGAGGCCGCCGCAGCGTTCCGTGTGCCCAACGTCGAGGTCAACGGCTACGAGGCCGATGACGTGTGCGGGACACTGGCCGAGCGGGGCAAGCACGCGGGCTACGATGTTTTGATCGTAACGGGCGACGGCGACGCCCTGCAACTGGTAGACGACGGCAGCCCGCTGGAAGGCCGGGGCTGGGTGCGCGTGATGATCACCGTTAAAGGCGTGACCGACACCGTGGTCTACGATGAAGCGGCGGTAAGGGCACGCTACGGGCTGACACCGACTCAGATCCCCGACCTCAAGGGCATCAAGGGTGACGCCTCCGACAACCTGCCCGGCGTCCCCGGCATCGGCGAGAAGGGCGCGGCGAAGCTGCTCGGCCAGTACGGGACGTTGGAAAACCTGCTGTTCCACGTGGACGAGCAGCCCGAGAAAATCAAGGACGCCCTGATCACCCACACCGACGCGGCAACCCAGTGCAAGCGCTTGGCGACTATCGTCCGTGATGTGCCCCTGCCGGACTGGGTCCAGATCGCGCCGGATTATCAGTCGGAAGGCCCAGACTTTGAGGCCGTCAAGGCGTTGTTCGAGCGCCTGGAGTTCCGCACCCTGGTCAAGCGCCTGCCCGCGCTGGAGCGGGCGCAAAGGGCAAAGACGATTGAGAAGGAACAGACCTCACCCGACTCGCCCGAGGAACGAGGCGGGATGAGGCCTGCCGAGGGCTGCGTCCTCGCGACGCAGGCGGACTGTGACGCCCTGCTCGCCCGCTTGGCCGAGGCCGATGCGCCGGTCGGGGTGCAGCTCCACCTGACGCCGCCCGAGGGCGTCAAGCCCGCTGCCATGTCGCTGATGCAGGCCGACCTGGTGGGCGTCGCCTTCGGCCTGCCGAACGGCCAGTTTTACGCCGACTGGGCGGAGTGGGGCACGTCGTTGACGCCCTACCTCGGAGACGCCGCGCGGGCCAAGTCCGTTTATGACCTCAAGCTGAGTGTGGGCGTCCTGGGACGAAACAATGTGACGCTGCGCGGGGCGACGTTCGACGCCCTGCTCGCGGCGTACCTGCTGAACGCGGGCCGGGCCGGCTATCCGCTGGCTGACCTCGCCGCCGACAGCGCGGGCGTCGAGCTTGTTCCCGACCCCGCCGACGCCCCGGCGGGTGTGATGGACGAGGCGCGGGCGGTCTATGCCCTGGAACCCGCGCTGCTGCCACGGCTGGACCGGGACGGCCTGGGCGGCATCTTCCGGGACATCGAGCTGCCGCTGGCCCCCATCCTGGCGGGCATGGAGCGGGCCGGCGTGACTATCAGCGCCGGACTCTTAGGGCAGGCCGGCGTGTCGCTGGGCGCGCAGGTGTCCGCCCTGGAAGCCGACATCTTCGCCCTGGCAGGGGAAGAGTTCTCGGTCGGCTCGACCAAGCAGCTCCAGGAAGTGCTGTTCGACAGGCTGAAGTTGCCCGTGGGCAAGAAGACCAAAACCGGCTACTCCACCGGCGCGGACGTTCTGGAAGACCTGGCATCGAAGGGACACGAGATCGCAGGCAAGATCGTCCAGTGGCGCGAGGTGTCCAAGCTCAAGTCCACCTACGCCGACGCCCTGCCCGCCCTGATCAACCCGCAGACGGGCAAGGTCCACACGACGCTCAACCAGACCGTCACCAGCACGGGGCGGCTGTCGTCGAGCAGCCCCAACCTGCAGAACATCCCCGTCCGTACCGAGATCGGGCGCGAGATACGCCGCGCCTTCGTCGCCTCGCCGGGACACGTACTGGTTTCCGCCGACTATTCCCAGATCGAGCTGCGCCTGTTCGCCCATATCACCAAAGACCCCGGCTTGGTCGAAGCATTCGGGTCGGGCGGGGACATCCACGCCCAGACGGCCCGACGCATCTTCGAGGTGCCCGAGGGCGAGCCAGTCACCCAAGACCAGCGGCGGCAGGCCAAGACGGTCAACTTCGCCGTCATCTACGGGGCCAGCCCGTTCCGCGTGGCGAACGAGCTGGGCATCAGCCAGGTCCGCGCCGCTGAGCTGATCAAGGCGTATTTGGCTCTCTATCCCGGCGTCCGCGCTTATCTAGAGACGGTCTTAGACGGCGCGCGCGAGAAGGGCTACGTCCAGACCCTGCTGGGCCGCCGCCGCTACGTCCCCGACATCAACTCGCGCGTGTTCCAGTTCCGCCAGGCCGCCGAGCGTGAGGCCGCCAACATGCCCGTGCAGGGCACGAGCGCCGACGTCATCAAGCTCGCCATGCTGCGCGTAGACAAAGCTTTGGCGGAGGCCCGGCTAGCGGCAAAGATGGTCTTGCAGGTCCACGACGAGCTTCTGTTCGAGTGCCCCCAGTCCGAAGTCCGCTCGCTGGCCGCCCTGGTCCGCGAGGCGATGCAGAACGCCTACCCGCTCGACGTCCCACTTCGGGTCGAAGTGAAAACGGGCCATAATTGGTGGGAAGTCACGCCCGTGGATGACGACGACGCGGACGCACTCCAGGAGGCTGTATGAGCAGCCTTGGGATGCCGGACGTTCCGGCTGATGGCCTGCGCCCGCTGCTTTTATACCGGGTGATGGGGCGCATCCGGGTTCACCTGATGCGGGCACGATGACAGGCGGAGTTCGAGATCTTCTCCAATGCCAAGTTGGCGGCAAAAGCGACGCAGACGGGGGTATTTGTCAACCTCTCCACCCTCAAGCCCATCCCCGTGCCCCCGGCTCTGATGGCGAGGTACACAGCTCCCCTAGGCGATCAAGTAGCAGCTTGGCCCGCTGCGGTCGCCTCAGGGACTCCGACGAGCCGGCCCGACTTGACATCATAGATGTAGCCGTAGATCGGCATCGTCTTCGACACCGGCGAGTGCGCGCGGACCCAAAACAAATCCCCCGTCGGCGCGGGCGGAGGACGCTCATGGCATCCTCGCCCGCGCAGGTGGGGGCTTGCACTTTTACGACCTGGGGGTTCAGCCCCAGGCCGACTTCCGCAGCCTGTTATTGGGTGCGCTTGTCCACGACAATGGTGTCGTCATCCGTGGCCGTCGTGCCCATCGCCCCGTGGGCGTCCGGCGTCGCGCCGTGGCCCACGCCTGTGACCGTGTTGTCGTTGTCGACCTTGTCGACTGCGGCAACGCCGGCACCGCTGGCCGCGCCGCCCGCGACCGCCCCGATGACGGCCCCAACCGGGCCGCCTGCGAGTGCGCCCACGACCGCGCCGCCGACCGCCCCGCCGACCGCGCCCTTTTCGGCGTCATGGTTCGGGTTGCCATCGATGCCGTGCTGTACGCCGTCATCGACGCGCGTATCGTCTGTGTTTGCCATAATTTGGGTTCTCCGTTGATGTCCTGGTGACTTGCAGTACAACTCGTATCTACCCGGTGCCGGCCTGCTTTACACGCGGGTTTTTAAGTTGCCCGCAGTGTCACCACCGTCGCTCCTGCGCCGCCCTCTTCGGGATCGGCGGTGGCGAAATTGTCCACCAGCGGGTGCCCCGAGAGGAACTCCTGCACCGCCCGGCGCAGCGCGCCTGTACCCTTGCCGTGGACGACGCGGGCGCGGGTCAGGCCCGCCGCGTAGGCGTCATCGAGATATTTCTCGACGTTGACCACGGCTTCGTCGGCGCGCTGGCCGAGCAGGGTGATCTGCGGGGTGATCGCCATCGTTTTCTGCATCGAGAACGAGGGCGCATCCCCCCCATCGCCGTCCATTCCGTTATCGGCGGGGCGCGGCGGGGGGGTGCCGACTCGGGGGGTGGGGGCGGCCTTCTTTTCTTCTTTCTTGTCCTCTTTGCCTAGCAGCATCAGCGTGGAGGCGGGGACGCTGACACGCATCGCGCCGACCTGGACCGGCACGGGCGTATCGCCGCGCGCGTCTTCCAGCAGCTCGCCGGCCATCTCCAGCGTCGTGATACGCACCTTGTCGCCACGGCGCAGTGGCCGATCCGGGACGGACTCGACCAAAGCAGGCTGCTTCTCGGACAGTCGATCCTGGATGGCCGACTGAAGATCGCCCCCAATGCTTTGGATCTTCTGCCGCGCGCGCTCGGTCTGCTTGCCCTCGGTCTGGGCACGGCGGATCTCGGCCAGGGCGTTGTCCAGCTTGTCGCCGGCCTTCTTGATCAGGGCACGCGCCTCGTCCTGCGCTTGCTGCCGCGCCTCGCGACGCAGGGCTTCGAGGTTCGACAGTTCTTCGGCGTAGCGGCGCTTGAGCATTTGAGCCTCGACGCGCGCCTGTTCCCCGGCCCGCGCGTCGGAGACGGCCTTGCGGCGGGCTTCCTCCAGTCCGCGCAGCAGGTCGGCGGTCTCGTCCGACCCCGCCAGGGCGCGGCGGGCGTCGTCCAAGACCGACTCGGGCATCCCCAGGCGTCCGGCGATGGCAAAGGCGTTGGACGAGCCGGGGATGCCTTGCAGCAGCCGGTACGTCGGCGAGAGCGTCTCCTCGTCGAACTCGACCGAGGCGTTCTGGACGCCCTCGGTGCCGAAGGCGTATGTCTTCAGCTCGCCGTAGTGGCTGGTCGCGATGACGCGGGCACCGCGCGCGCGCAGGCTGTCCAGCAGCGCGCGGGCGAGCGACGCCCCCTCGCCCGGATCGGTGCCCGCGCCGACCTCGTCCAGCAAGACGAGGGCGTTGCTTCTGAGGTCGCGCAGGATGCGGACGATGTTTGAGACGTGGCCGGAGAACGTCGAGAGCGACTGCTGCAAGCTCTGCTCGTCCCCGATGTCGGCGAACACCTGGTCGAAGACGTTCATCTCGGCCCGCGAGGCGGGCACGTGCAGGCCGCACTGCGCCATCAGGGTCAGCAGTCCCGTCGTCTTGAGGCTGACCGTCTTGCCGCCCGTGTTCGGCCCGGTGATCAATAAAACGGCGTTGCCGGGTGCCCCCAGCTCGATGTCGATGGGCACGACCACGCGCGAGTCGATCAGCGGGTGCCGGGCGGACAGGAGCCGCGTCAGGCCGGACTTGTTGAGCGACGGCTCGACGGCCCGGTGCACCTCAGCGAGCCGGGCGCGGGCGGCGATGAAGTCGATCTCGCCCAGGGTCTCGATGGTGACCAGCAGGCTGGGCGAGACGCGCGCGACGCTTTCGGTCAGGCGGCGTAAAATCCGGTTGACCTCTTGATCTTCTTTGATCGCCAGTTCTTTGATCTCGTTGCCCAGATCGACCACGACCTGCGGCTCCATGAAGATGGTCGCGCCGGACGACGACGTATCGTGGACGATGCCCCCGAACGCGCCCCGGTGGTCGGCCTTGACGGGGACGCAGTAGCGGTCGCCGCGCTGCACGATCACGGGGTCCTGAAGCATGGTCCGCATCGGCCCCGAGATGATCGCGTTGAGCCGGTCCATCATCCGCTGTGACGTGTTCTTGCGCTGCTGCCGGATGCGCGCCAGGTCCGGCGAGGCCGAGTCCAGAATGAACCCGTTGATGCCGACGCTGGAATTGATCTCCGACTCCAAAGAGGGAAACAGGCCCAGCGCCCCCGCCCGGTCAGCCATGATCGGGTAGTCCTGGGCCAGCTTTTGCAAAAACAGCTTCAGCGAGCGCGACGCGGCGGCGGCGTCCAGGACGCCCAGCAGCCCGTGCGGCTCCAGCGTCGCCCCGATGTCGGCGGCCTTCAGCAGCGGCCGGATGTCCGTCACGCCGCCCAGCGGCAGGTTGCCCTTCGTGCCGATCAGCGTCCGGCACTCGGTCGTCTCGTCCAGACGCGCCTGCGCCTGCGGCAGCCAGTCTGACGGCGTCAGCGCCTCGGCCCGCTCCCGCCCCAGCGAGCAGGCGGTCTGGGCGGCCAGTTGACTTCGGATCGCGTCGAACTCCAAGACGCGCAGCGCGTGGATGTCCATGATTCCCAATAATCTATGTGCTAGTGCGGGTCTGGTGCGACTTTTTTGGCATCAGGCGGCGGCAGGAACGATGCCGCCGACAGCGCCGGATCGACCCGCAAGTCAGTATAAATCTCGCTGTTGTCAATGCGCCTGACGTCTCCTTCACTCGCCCCCATCGGGAGCGGCTTGGGTGACACAATCAGGCTCGTAAAGCGGTGAATAAGATGATCCTTCGTCCCAATGGTCAGTGAGAAAGTCAGCCGCCCGCCATCCACTCCGCCCGGAACCACGCGGGTGACAGTCCGCACCTCGGCCCCATCCAGTGTCCGGGGCGGCCCCAGTGTCAGAGACAGGGCGTTGCCGCGGGCTGCCAAAACTCCGAGGCTCGACGGCTTCATCAAAACGAGGCCTATGAAGCTCTGGCCCTGGGTCAGAACGGGAGCCGTCGGCGGCACGTTTGGCGGCAACGCAACTTGCATGTACTCTTTCTTGTCCGCGGAGTACACATAAAGGCTCCTACCGTTTGTGAAGAACTGCCGCGTCTCGTCATCCTCCGTCATCGCGACGGCTGCCCGGTCCGGCTTCTGGAAGGTCAGATCCAGCTTTATGATCCGACTCCCTGGAACGGAGTCCATCTTCAACTCCGTCTGGACTCGACACGAATAGGACTGCAACGCCCCATAAGTCGCCGCGCTCTGCGTCAGCAGTTCCTGTGCCTTGGGGTTAATGACTCGCACGAAGACTTCCTGAGCCGTCGCCGGCCCGGCGAGCAGACACGCTGCGGCGAGGAGGGCAAGAACGGGCAGGGCGGCCTTCTTGCTGGGCTTGATTTCCATAAGCATCAGTGTACCCGACCGGTGCGCTGGGAACCATCGCCCCCGCTTTGGTGTCCTACTTGATGTCGGGTCTACAGATGAAACACCGGACTCCAGGAGAAAACTCCCCGTGAAACTTCGCCTCCCCCCCATTTTCGCCACCTTTGCCCTGGCCTTGAGCGCGGCGGCGGCGCAGGCCGCCCCGGACATCCGGGCGCTGACCTCCTCGCGCGTCCACACTCTCCAGGCCAGCAGCGAGATCGTCGAAGAGAACCAGGATCAGCTCAAAAAGATCGACGGCGACATCGCTCTCGCCTACCGCGTCCATCGCGGCTCGCTCATCTATGAGCAGCCCGGCAAGCTACGGATCGAGGCCACCATCCCGCACCTCGCGACCGGGTATTATGTCATCAACGGCAACATGAAGCGGACCGTCGCCCCGTTCGTGGACAAGAAGCAGGACACGACCGGAGCACCCGGCAAGCGCCAGACCCTGCTCGACTTCGGGCTGGTCCCGCCCGAGCTGCTCACGGACTACAATGTCACGTTCCTGCGCCGCGAGAGCGGCCTGCTCTGCTACCGCGTCCAGCCCAAGCAGCGCAGCGAGACCTACTACGACCTGATCTGGATCGACCCCCGGACGCACATCACCGCCCAGCGGTACAATTACGACCGGCACGGCAGCTTCACCAAGTGGTTCCTGTACAAGAACCCGGTTCAGATCGCGCCCGGCATCTTCGTGCCGACCCGCGTCGAGCTGTACAACACGCAGAACAAGCTCGCCGGGGCCACCGTGTATCAGAACATCCGGGTCAACCAGCCCGTCAGCGAGGACCTGTTCAAGATTTGACGACCCTCCCCCCCACTGCCCAGAAGACGGACACCCAGGCCACCCGCCGCTGCGACGCAGCGGCGGGCGGCCTTCTCGTTTCACTGACCCTGTTCCGCTTGTGGTACGACACGCGCCACGAGCTGGTCCAGGATGAGGCCTACTACTGGCAGTGGTCGCGCCACCTCGACTGGGGCTACTACGACAACACGCCGCTGATGGCCCTGGTCATCCGCCTCTTTACGTCCCTCTTCGGCACGACCGAGCTGGGCGTCCGGGCGGGGGCCACGTTCTGCTCCCTGATCGCCTGCGTCTTCCTGTACCTGCTGGCGCGTCGGCTGCTCGGGGCCACGGTCGCCGTCGTCGCCGTTGCCCTGTCCTGCGTCGTCCCGCTGCTCGCGGCGGGATCGGTCTTGATGACTCAGGACCCCGTCCAGATCGCGTTCTGGGCCGCCGCGCTGTACGTCGCCCAGCGCGCCCTGTCCCAGCCTACCGACCGGCCCGGCTGGCCCTGGTGGATCGGCGCGGGCGTCCTAGCGGGTCTGGCGGCCCAGTCGAAGCTCAACGCCCTGCTGCTCCTGCCGAGCGTCTTCCTGTACGTCTTGCTGTCTCCGGCCGCGCGGGATCGCTGGCTGCGCCGCCCCCAGCCTTACGCCTCGGGCATCGTCGCCCTTTTGATCTTCGCGCCGTTTCTGTGGTGGAACCACACCCACCAGAACGCCTTCTGGATACACATCCATGCGATGGGGTCGCGCGGCACGGGCCACGACGGGCCGAAGTGGGTTCTGCGCTTTCTGGGCGATCAAGCCCTGATCCTATCCCCGCTTCTTTTTCTGACCTATCTCTACACCCTGTACGATGGGGCCAGGCGCGGCGCTAAACGATGGACTCAAGAGCACGACGACGCTTGGCTGTTTTTGTGGTGCCCGAGCCTGGTCGTTTTTGCCGCGACCATCGCCACGGCCCTGAAGAGCAAGGTGGAAGCCAACTGGGCCGCCGCCGCCTACGTCACCGGCCTGATCCTCATCGCCGCCGTCCTGGTGCGCCTGTGGGAGCGGCGCGGCGTCTGGGGCAAAGCCTGGGGCGTCCTGTGCGTCGCCATATCCCTGCTCCTCGCGGTCGTGCCGCTCTTTCCCGGTCTTCTGTACGCCGCTGGCGTCAAGTTCCCCCACGGCTCGGACGACCGCACCAACGAGCTGTACGGCTGGCGCGCGATGGCCGCGCGCGTGGCTGCGGAGCAGGCCGCGATGGAGGACTCCGGGGGCGGCACCCCGTTCGTCTTCGGCATCAACTACCGGATGCCCTCCGAGGCCGCGTTCTACCTGCCAGGCCGCCCGCAGACCTACGCGCTGTTTCTCAACTACAAGGCCAGCGAGTACATGTTCTGGGAAGATCCCAAGCTGCTCCAAGGCCGCGACGCCGTGTTCCTCAACGACACGGACAACCAGGACCACTTCGACGACCTGCGGGCCGTGTTCGCCCGCGTCGAGCCGCAGCCGCCGCTGCGCGTCTACCGCAACCCGCCCTACACCGACCCCATCCGCACCGTCCAGGTCGTCCGCTGCTACGGCTTCAAAGGCTACAGCGTCCGCCGCTGGCAGGACGGGTGGTAGGGACAAGTCGCGCCAGGCAGGAAACCCGCGCGCCCGCCGCGAATTAGGGCAAATGCCGACGTGCAGGCCGACACACCGAACGGAAACTAAACGGAAAACGTATGTCTTACCTCGACATCCCGCTGGGCGACCAGGCACCGGTCATCGTCAACATGATCGTCGAGATCCCGCAGGGGTCTTCCAACAAGTACGAGTTCGACCACGAGCTGGAAGTGTTCAAGCTGGACCGGACGCTCTACTCGCCACTGTTCTACCCGTTCGACTACGGCTGGATCTGCGACACGCTGGCCGAGGACGGCGACCCGCTGGACATCCTGGTCATCACCACGCAGCCGACGTTCCCCGGCTGCCTGATCGCCGCCCGCCCCCTCGGCGTCCTGATGATGCGCGACGAGAAAGGCCCCGACGAGAAGATATTGTCCGTCGCCGCCGCCGACCCGCGCTTCGAGGGCATCGAGCACCTCTCCGACCTACCCGCACACATCCTCAAAGAAATCGTCCACTTCTTCGACATCTACAAGGATCTGGAAGACAAAGAAACCACCGTCCTGGGCTGGCAGGACGTGGACACCGCCCACGCCGTCATCCAGAAGTTCCGCAGCGCCCACGGGTGAAGCCGTGTTAAGCCACCGGTCGTCAGCGCAAATCACCGTACTCTGCACCGTAAGAAATAATGGTCTGTCCCAACTGTCATCACCGGATTGCATGGCCCAAGGTGGCTTACATTAGTCATTGGACCAACTTGCGCTGCCAGACATGCCAGCATGAGTGGAATAGGAAACTTGATCTACAATTTTGGCTCATGGCCGCCCCCGATCTGTTAGGGGGCATTGGCTTAGTAGACCACTTCGGGCCGTTGATCGGCCTCCCGCTGATGGGCGTTTTGTTGATAGGTATAACCTATATTGACGCCAAGACCATTAGCTTAGTACCGGCTGCCACGAAGAGGGCAAGTAAGCCAAACCCGTTGGCATAACAAGGTTTAGGATGAGTAAGCTGATTGCATTCGGGTGGTATGGCGGCAAGTTCAGCCACCTGGACTGGCTTCTTCCACTCCTGCCTCAAACTACGCACTTCTGTGACGTGTTCGGTGGGTCGGCGGCGGTGCTCATCAACCGGCAGCCGTCGCCGGTGGAAACATACAACGACCTCGACAGCGAATTGGTCAATTTTTTTCGGGTGCTCCGCAACGACCGCGCGGCGCTGATCGAGCAGATCGGCCTGACGCCCTTCTCCCGTGAAGAACTCACCCTGGCAAGTACGCGGCAGCCTGGACTGTCCGATTTGGAACGCGCCCGGCGGTTCTTCGTCTGCGCCCGGCAAGTCAGAACCGGGCTGGCGCAGAGGGCGAGTGCGGGACGCTGGGCGCATTGCCTACTCACAAGCCGGGCGGGCATGGCGGGGGCCGTTTCGCGCTGGCTCGGGAGCGTGGATGACCTCGCGGAGATCGCTCAACGCCTGCTGCGCGTCCAGATCGAGAACGCCCCAGCCTTAGAGGTCATTGAGCGCTATGATAGCCCGGAGACGCTTTTCTACTGCGATCCCCCATACCCGCACGGCTCACGCGGCGACAGCCAGGCCTACCTGCACGAGATGAAAGACGACCAGCACCGCCGGCTTGCCGAGGTCCTGCACCGCGTTCAGGGAAAAGTCGTGCTCTCCGGCTACCACTGCGACCTGATGATTGAACTGTACGGGGACTGGCGGCACATCGAAGCGCCCGAGAAGATGTGTCACTCTTCCAAAGGGGCGCGAACCGAGGTCGTCTGGTTCAACTACGATCCGCCGAAGGAAGCCCCATGCCCTCAGATCGAGCCGACCAAGAAACGCCCCAGGAGATCCTCGCCCGCTCCTACGAGCGAGCCAGCACTAGCCTTGGACGATCTCTAGTTCAGGACCAAGCCGTCCGGGAGCGCATTGAGCTTGTCAGTATGAACCAGAGGAATAGGGCGGTGGTCCGCCTTGTCCTTGCCTGCACTCTAGCGAAGGCGCATCACCCCACAGTTGACATCCGCAAGCCGTACACAGAAATCGGCGACGGCGATGTCTATTCGGGCCGCAGCTACGACGAGGGCTACGTTACGGCGTTCATCCAGACCCACGGCCTGCCGTGTAACCCGACGACAGCCTTCTTGACGCCAGCCTTGAGGAACCGGAACACGACACTGCTGCCCTCAACGAACCTTGTCGGCCGCACCCCTGAGCTTTATTCAGCCGCCTTGCTGATTCTCACAGACGTTCAGGACGGGGCGGTATCGGCGGCGGATGTTCTTGCCGAGAGTGTGCGGTCATTGCTCATCAAGAAGCATTTGCGTGAGGAGCAGATGTCGGCGCTTATGGCAGGACTGCGAGCGCCAAATGAAGGCATACCTTTGTCGTCAGAAGGTATCCTGACTTTGCTTGAACAGCATTTGAGAAGCCCTGGATCGAGCCGCCTGCCGGTGCTCGCGGTCGCGGCGGCTTATGAGGCGGCGGGCGCGCGGCTGGGCGAGACGATCAGACCCCTCTCAAGTCACAACGCGGCTGACCTGCAAACCGGCGCAATAGGTGACATCGAGGTTGCTCTGATTGGCAGCGATGGGGTTGTGACTGGGTATGAGATGAAGATGCGGAGGGTGACGCGCGAGGGCATCAACGCTGCTCTGCGAAAAATCGCCGATCTACGGGTGCAGAACTACATCTTCATCACAACTGATGTCATTGACCGCGAGGTAAAAGAATACGCCGCAAGCCTATACGACCAGACGGGTGGCGTTGAGGTCGTCATCTTAGACTGCATTGCCTTCCTCCGTTATTTCCTGCACCTCTTTCACCGCTCCCGCCTTCAGTTCCTTGAAGCGTACCAGGCGCTAGTCTTGGCAGAGCCTGAAAGTGCAGTAGGTCAGCCATTGAAAGTGGCCTGGCTTGCTCTCAGACAGGCGGCGGAGAGTACATCGGAATAGGCCGCTGTCACCGTTCAGGCTTACCGCCAGGGCATAAATCCCAAGCGGATGAAAGAAAACATTTGGGAACTGCTTACACGCCGGGGCTGAAGGTCAGCCCCCATACGACCATCCGGCGGACGCGGCGGCTGCCGCTCAAGGGGGAGGTGCTGGTCCAACCGGGCCAGGCCGTCACGCCCGAGACCGTCGTCGCGCGGGCGTCGCTGCCGGGGCTGATGCAGTCGGTCAAGGTCGCCGCCCTGCTGGGCATTGATGCCGAAGAGATGCCGGCGACGCTGACCGTTCAGGCGGGCGATGTCGTCGAGAAGGGGC
>JAABUQ010001793.1_pt1 | contig 44557 bp, 34 predicted proteins | sample 5560001 | NCBI WGS metagenome assembly JAABUQ01 (sample SAMN10711888, study PRJNA513371) | rock metagenome | isolation source: Antarctica rocks | place: Antarctica: Victoria Land, Finger Mt nord | collected 2015-12-18 | reverse complement strand
TTATTTATGAGTTCGAGGCTAGATCGGTAGCTGTTAACGGAGCGTGCAGCCAATGGATTCAGCAGACACATATAATTTCCGGAGCGACAATGGATGCTATTACCCCAGGTAATGCAATTGTCAACCTGAATGCAGACGGCGAAGTTGGACAAATAGCCGTGTCCTGGAATGCTTCCGGATATGCGGCATCCACAACATTCGAGGTTAGCCGCGCCCTCTCCGATCCAAACTCCGGTGGAACATACGCGGTGATCGACTCTGGGATTACCTCGACGACGGTAGTTGAGACCTCTGTTCCTGCTGGCCAAACTCGGTGGTATCGCGTCCGGGCTACCGATGCAGGTGTCGTCAGCGACTATTACGGGCCAGTGTACGCAGCAGCGCTGGCGGACTATTCCGAACCAACGGCAGACCCTACCCGCCAGTAAGCTTTTCCGTAGTCAATCTGAGATTGACAGTTCCTTCGCGCAATCATATTTGCCATAACTGAAGCATGATTGTACGCGCCTTGTGGCTTGCCGGTTTAGTTCTTAGCAGCGCCACCGCATTTGCGCAAGATGCGTCCTCTATTTCTATCACCGCCAATTCCTGCATCGCGGTGGGCCAAAGCCTTGTTCCCGCGGGCAGCTTTGCGATCGTTTCGACGGATGGCAACGACGTACCTATCCCTTACGGAGGAGCGGGCTATCAGGCACTAGCCGAACCCGTGGTCGTTCCGATCAACAACGGCAGTATTTCTCCAATCCATCTCCCGAATCCCAGCGTTAGTTCACCCTCCCCTGTCTTTAGGATCACGATCACAAATGCGGTGACGCGCAAGATCACGACTTACCGGAAGGTGGGTATCTCCCTTTCCGCCGGAAACACGACGTGGAGCTTCTGCCAGTTTCAAACCGGCAGCGTGGTCAATACGATTCCGGAGAATATCCTTCGCATCACGGACAACGGGGTGCCCGTGACTGCAGCATCGGTCCGTGCTGCCCTTGGTGGCTCGCCAGCACTTGCGGTACTTGCGGACGGTGGTAACTTCGTCGCCATCGGAGACAGTCTCGCGACCGGCCACGGTCTGTCAGGATTTGCCTCTCCCGGCTACCCCAATGTGCCGCCCGCTGGCGCGTGGCCAGAAGTGCTGTCTAACCTTCCGATCTTCCTGGGCCGGGTGAATGTGACCAACGAAGCGATCGACGGCATCGGTCTCGCGACGATGGTTTCAAACTATCCCTCTGCGGCGCACGCGCTTGCACCAGCAGTGACGGGGAAGCCAGGAGTTATCGCCGTCACGATCTACGGCAACGACGCGGGCTCGATCACGAGCATCACGAACTACGAAGCGCAGGTCGCTGCTTTCTATTCAACGCTCCACGCAGACGGCTGGAAGATCCTTTTTCTTGAGCAATGGCCCCAGGGTGGAAGGCAGCAGTACGACGCCAACCGGGTCCACTTCAATGAGTGGAATAAGCAAAACGCCGATTGTTTTCTTCCGACCGTGGGAAGAATGAATACTCCGACAAACCAGCTCATGTATCAGCCCGACGGCCAGCATCCCACGGCGCTCTCCAGCTACGAGATTGCAATGGACGCGCAAAACGTTCTCCTTACCGGAGGTGCGCCGATCCTCTATGGGAGCTTGGCTCCGGAAACTCTAGGCAATGAGTTTCCGGTAACTGCCGACGTCGCGGGGAACAACGCGACGTCCGTCCGCAACACGAACTTCGGCGGGTACTCGGCCATTGGATATAAAGACAACGTCGGCAATGTCCAGGTTACGTTCGGATTTGGCAATCCAGGGACATCCTTTGAAGCTGGCCACGCCTACATGAACACGCTGCAGGCGGCAACTCCCTTCGATCTGTGCCTTTTCGGGGACTGCCGAATGACACTGAACCCGGATGGAAGCTATGCCCTGAAGGGGACGCTAAAAATGAGTGTTCCGGCTGGCGACCTCCAGACCGTCCAGAACACAGCACACACGGGATATTCCAGCGAGGTCTTTCTTGATGAGTTTGGCGTATCGCAACTCTCCACCGGCTACAGCAATGGCGGGGCTGCCGGAGCGCATCCTGGTGCATCCTTCGTCAACTCGCGTGGCAGCTACTACGTCTGCGCCAATAACCAGTGCGGCATCGTGATAAATCCAGACAACACGGTGAGCTTCCCTGCACAAAAAGCCACCACCGGCACGGTGTTCGCGTGCTTCGACACGAATGGAAACATTGTTCGCTCCGCAACTGCGTGCTCAGGGACATAACAATGAAAAGATTTGTCGCCGTTATTTTCCTCGCATCGCCAGCTTTCGGCGCAAACGTCACGATCACTGGATCCACGCTGACGAATGCCGCGGGATCGCCCTTGACAGGCACCGTGACGTTTCGCCCAAACAACTGTCACTCGACAGCGGTAACACTGAGCATCTCCGGGGCTAAGTTCTCCTCGGATACCGTTTCGGTGACAAGGGGTGCTTTCACGGCGTTAGTGCCGAAGTCTGCCGGCTGGTGTTACCAGATCGGAACGTATGAAACCTCTACAGGAGCTTCGCGTTTCGTCTCCGGCTTTGGAGCTTTCGCGCCCGCATCTGACACCCTTCTCGACTCTGCGCTCACTACCACGACACCGCCGGACACTTTCTATACGCCCGGATTAGCCACTCTCGGTGGCGGTGTCGCTGCGGGGCCGACGTCTTCCATCCCCGCGCCGACCAGTCCAACACTTCCCGCAACGCCCATCAGTCTTGCTGTGGCTTCAACCTCCACTCTGGGCGGGGTCAAGATTGGCTCTGGACTGGTTATCGCCAGCGACGGAACCCTATCAGCGCCCAGCACCGGTGGCAACGTGGCGATCGGTGTGGTTACAACTTCGGCGCCAGGTACCAGCGCCTCCGCAACCATCAATGGCGGGGTGCTGAACTTGACCATTCCTGCTGGCGCAAATGGCACCAACGGTAGTTCGGGAACGAACGGACTGGCTCCTAACCTCACCATGGGGCCCGTAACGACTTTGGCTGCCGGTGCAGCTCCCACGGCCACCCTCAGCGGAACCTTTCCTAACCTGACCCTGGGCCTTGGCATTCCAAGTGGCGGGACGGTAGCGCAATCGACGATCGTTGACGCCTTGGCTAACGTTGATCTCCTATCTCAGGGTGCTATTCAGGCTCATCGCGAAAACTACGTAGATCCAGCAACCCAGATTTACGACTATCCCTTCCAGCGGACGTATCACCTTACGACGAATTCGGATGGTCGGTACGGAAAGAATGATAGTTTTGCGCCGTTTGAACTGGACTTCAATATCGGGTCTGGGACGGAGGACGCCATTCTTCAGAATGGTGCGGGCAACAATCAAAACGGCGCGGCCTTCAATATCGGGATGTCGACGCACGGTCCCATCCAAATGGGCGGCATGATGGGCCTATACGTTAATTGCTATGGCACTGACGACTGCGTCAATCACAGCGAATATTCCACTTCTGCTGGAACGGATCGCGCGGACAATGAAGGGCACGAGCCGCACCGCCTCTTTTCTGGACCGAACAATGACCGCTACGGCGGCACCCTTGCACTGAACGGAACTGATCCTTTCGGGCATCCGATTATGCGAGTCTCCGCGTTTGCGGCGTACGATCTGCACGCCTCTGCGAGCGGTCGCGTGCTGTTTGACCTCTCCAAAAAGATTGCGCCCGCTGGCAACGTGGCCTCCATCGCTCGCTACTCGGATACTCGCTTTGCTGTGTTGTTGGCCGATAGCGCTCTCACCTCGGCGATGGCATCGCAATTCGGTTCGGCGAGCACAGAAACGAATCTCGTCGCGGGCGCAGACAATCAGCAGTACAACGGGAGCTGCCCGGCAACAGCCGTGTCGCAGAACTGGCCTCTGGTCAACGGGTACGACATCGATCCTTATAATGACAACCCCGCTGGCGGGGGAAGTCATACCGGAGCGATGTGTCTTACGGTCGGCTCGACGGCAGGCATGGCCGCCGGGGTCCCGGTAGGCTTCTGGGGATCGCAGGGCAACTGGGAAATCTCCACCATTACGAGGGTGGTTGACGGCACCCACATCATCGTACCGCTCAATCACCCGCACGATGCTGGTGATCTTGTCACCACCGGCGCGGGTTTGGGCTGGGGCGTGAGCTCTCCGCGCAACGACTATCCCGGCGGCATGCTCTCCAACCCCGCTAACCCACAGAAGATGACCCAACACACGGTTTATCCGGTGATGCGGGTCAACGGCTCCAATATCGAGCTCTACACCAACTCCGATCCGACCGGAGGTCAAGGCGAGGTCCATCTTCAGCTCTACCAAAGCCTCGTCCCCGCAGCTAGCTTTACCTTCGCACCGACAGTCACCAACGGCGTTGTAACCGCTCTGGGCACGAACAGCAGCGCTGGCATCTATGGCGACTACCGGACCACCAATCCAAACCTTCCCGGTGTGCTGGGTATCCTCCCTCCACCGGCTCTGACCTATAGCGCGAGCTGCGGTGTGGTAGTGGGATTTCCGAACGCTGCGGTCTTCAACTACGCGCCAGAGATCGTAAGCGGTGGATCGGGCTGCCCGTCCAACCTGACTATCACAGCTCAGACGACCTACACCAATCCCGTGGTCTTTTACCCAACCACCAAGACCTATCGCGTGGAAGACCCGAACGTGCCGTGCGGCGATCAGAACCAATCGTTTACTCACTGCCCGTGGAATGGGTACATGAAAACCCACTACATCAATAGCGCGTGGGCCAACGGAGATACGGTTGAGATGGGCGTGCATTGGAACTACACCATTCAGCAACAGGAATCGCTGAGCGGAAATATTGATTCCGGACGATCGGGAGTTGGCGGAACCTTCGATACCATTTTCTACTCCTACATCCAATCGGGCCGGCCGCACTCGCTCCAGCTCAACCTGACGCCCAGCTCGCTCTACTACGGGCGGGCCTCCAACAATTACAGCCGCTACAACGGTAACGACCCGGCGCAGACCAACGATGCCACGGTGACGCCTCCGGTGTGGGTTGAGGTCGGCGGCGATCACGCTGGATATCTCTCGTTTGATTCCATCCCCATGTTTGGGCAAGGGACCAGACGTGGCGGCTACGTGATTCGGGTTGGCTGCCAAGTCGCTGCGGGTATCGGTGGAACCTTTCAGCCGCCATGTGCTCGCGGAATTCGGCCCGACTATGACCTGTTTGTGCACGACATGTCAAACGCTGGTGGCGCGTACATCACCCTCACCGTCAGCGACGCCAGTAACTGCATAAAGATCAACGGAAAATGCATTGTCACTCAATAAGGAGACCGTATGAAGCAGTTTTTCGCCCTGTTCGCTCTGGTTGCTGTCCCGGCGCTCGCGGTCACAGTACCGATTACCGGAACAACGCTCACCACAGCGTCCGGCTCTCCGCTGAATGGCTTCGTGACCATGCGCTCGAATAACTGCCACTCGCAGGCTGTAGGTCTCCTCGTTGGCGGAATCAAGTTCACGACTGTAACTGCGTCGGTTACCAACGGCGCATTCTCTCTGAGCCTGCCAGCGGCTTCCGGTTGGTGCTATCAGGTAGGCGTCTTTGATTCGGGGTCGAACACAGCCCGCTTCTTGCCCGGCTACGGTGCCTATGCTCCGGTCGCGGCCGGCTCCTTTGACGGAGCGCCCGCCAGCGCTGTTCCTCCGGATATGAGTGTTCCTGCGTCAGGAACGCTGACGTCATCCCCGAGCCTTCCGACGACGCCCAGCAATCCCGCTACGCCCACTACGCCCACTACGCCGACCAGCACGCCGACTGTCCTGTCCATCGCCTCTGCGACAACCCTCGGCGGGGTAAAGGTTGGTAGCGGCTTGTCGATCGATCCAGGTTCCGGAGTCCTGTCGAGCACCGGCACGGGTGGGGTTCCGTTGACTTTGGGAGTTGTTACGACTGGGGCTGCTGGCAGCAACGCCGCGGCCACGATCAACAACGGCATTCTTAACCTGACGCTTCCGCAAGGCACTGCCGGCGTCAACGGCGTCTCCCCTAATCTGACTGTCGGGACGATCAGCCCACTCGCTGCCGGGGCTACACCTACCGCGAAACTAACGGGGACGTTCCCGAATCTGGTTCTAAGCCTGGGCATTCCCGCCGGCACCAGCGGCACTTCGGGAACGAATGGGCTAACGCCGGTACTTTCCATGGGATCGGTCCAAACACTTGCCGCCGGTTCCGCGGCAACCGCTGCGATCACCGGAAGCGCTCCCAACTTTCAGGTCAGCCTCGGCATCCCGGCTGGCGCACCGGGCAACTCTATCGATCCGTCTGTTTCGGCTTTGGAGGACTTCGCGCCCGGCCCCAGCGACACCTATGCGGCTGGCGATCCCGCCGCACCGCAAGCTGGGCACACCAAGTTTCGTGAACTCAGCACCGGCCTCGCAATCTCAGATAGTGGTGGCGCGACTACAGCTAAGCCTTACGTAGCGTTCCCCTCCTACATCCTGGCGAACGGGCCATCGCAGGCTGGCTCGGCTCTAATTTTTTCAGATTCATGGGGACAGGGATCCGGGGCAAGCAACGGTCCAAATGCAAACAGCTCTACAGGCGTTACGGACTGTACGGCCAACGCCTTCGGCTACGGAATTCTTTGCGACTACGGCGCGCCTGCGATAAACGATAACGGCTTCGGCGGCGATCAAATAGAAGACATGGCGCTCAAGGTCTTTTCCGTTCTCTCGCCTACCGTGGCGAATAATCCTACCGTCGTCATGCTAGCCGGCACCAACGACAAAAACGTCTACGGAGAAAACGCCGACAAGCAAAACATCTCCTACCGGGCACTAACTTCAGCGATCGCCTGGGCTGGCATCCCCGACGCTGCGAAGGTTATGACGGCCAAGGCTTCGGTCTGCATCCGCTCGGGTACGTGGGCAAACGACGGCGGAAAGATTTACACCACGACCCCAGGAAGTGCGCTTACCTGCACCATCACCACCTACGGCCCGGCACTCTACTACGTCGCCACGATCGCAGATAGCTACACCGGCAGCCACACCATCTCCATCGACGGAATCACGCCGGGGAATGATGCGGTCATCGCCAACACGGGGCAGAATGGAGCAACCATTGCTACCTACAATGGCTCCGCTGCCACCTACGCGCTGAGCCGGTATTCGCTTGCTGCGGGCGTTCACACGGTCGTTCTCACGCATACGTCTGGACTGAGCGAACCGATGTGGTTGGGAAGTGCTGGATATCCCGTAACGGGAACAGCGCCGCCAAGTGTTTTTGTCGCTGACATGAGTCCTCAACTGGGTACGCAGTCGGCTGCAACCCAGGCTGCTTACGTCGCTCTGAATCGTCTTGCCGTCAACACGCTTAGGAACGATGGCGTGAACGCAACGCTGGTTCCCATTCCGCTGGACCCGGTCTTAGACTTTACCGGCGGCACACTTCCCAACGGCATGGTCTGCCCTGCTGCAACCTATCCCCCCTACCATCCGAACAATTGCGGCCATGCCAAGATCCGTGCAGCGTTCGAAGCTTCCATGAAGCCGGTAATTCGTGGCGTTAGTGGCGGTGCGAGCAGCACGGCAAGCATTACCAGTGGCACGATCGATGGAGCCAGAATTGGCGGCGTCGCTCCGGCGGCCGGATCGTTTACGAAGGTAGACGTAACCTCTCCGGCTAATGGCTTTGCGGCGTACACGCTTTTAGCGCCGAATGGTCAGTCGACGGCGGACTTCGCTCTCGGAATCTGGGGCGGAGGAAATGCTGCAGGGCTGGGCGGATCACCAGGATTCTTCAATAATACTTCGGGCGTTTTTCCCTGGAACACCAACGTTAGCGACGATTTCTGCACCAGCACCCCGGTGGCAAATGGAAACGTAGGCGGGTGCGCGGGATCGGCCCACATCCTGCGTAACGATGGAACGTACCAGTCCAAGGTGACAACGGCTCCAACAGGTGCTTGCTCCGTACCTGGAGCTTTCGTCTTTCCGCTGGATGGATCAATTGAACGCTGCCTGAATGGTCAGTGGAGCTCCTATGCCGTCGCCCCTCCAGCACCGTCCGCCGCTACGGTGTTTGGTGTTCCTTTGGTCGATTCGAGCACCCCGTGGGTCACGCTTGGCCTGCCAGGAAACAACACGGTCACCCAGGATAACGGGTTCATCGCTCACATCGTGCCGACGGCAGCCATCGCCGCTGGCAGCAACGTGGCCTTTATCCGCTTCGGCAAAAGCTGGGTCGATGGGAGCGGTGCCAACCAGACACCATCCTGCTCGCTCTCGCCGCGCGCTGGTGCCGCTAGTGCCCTCCAGTTCACGGCAGACGATAGCTACAACGCCTTCGTTATGACATCCGCGCAGTCACTCGCGGCGAATGGCGTTTATGACGTCATGGTTACCTGCATCGGCACCACCCAGCGCTAAGGAGATTCGCCATGCACGCACTTCTTCTCTTCCTTGCCTTCCAGGTAAACCCGAAGGCACCCAAGCCAACACCGAACGTACTGCCCTGCAAGGTCACCAAAGGAGCCTCGGCCATCGTCCTCGAAAAGGATGGCCGACAAACCAAGTACGCATGGCCGATCAGCACCGAAAAGACGGTGCTGGGTCGATTGAAAACACTGCCTGAATGCACATCCGCCAGCTCTATCGAGGTCAAGCCATGAAAACACTCTCCCTTTGCCTAGCGCTGCTCGCGGGGACCGCCGTTGCTCAGACCACCTGGACCACCATCGATACGGAGAACTTCGCCAACCCGGACACGGTGAGCCTGACCGCCTCTGGATCGCCGGTGGTGATGCGCTGGGGAAATGGTGCGTTATGGCAAACTCATGTCTTCCCGGCTGGCACCGTCCTGACCCTGAAAGAAAGCAAGCTAGGCGGTGGCGGTGTACTTGCTCCCTTTGGAACCGCTGACCCCAGCCCCGGTGTCACCAAACTCCTGCAGATCGCCGGGACAGATACCAGCAGCGTCCTGGTGAATGGCAAGCCAGTACCTGCCGTAGCAGCACCAGTGGTGCCGACCGCGACGGGCTCAGTTGGGCCACAAGGTCCTGCTGGGCCAGCAGGTCCTGCTGGGCCAGCAGGTCCTGCTGGGCCAGCAGGTCCGCAAGGACTTTCAGGCGATCCGTTCGACCCAGCCTTTAGCGCTGGCCTCGTCTTCGCGATGGGCAGCAAGGGCGATGCTTCGTGCGCGCTGCCGCTGATGGCTCCGCAAGTCGGCTTCGTGAAGCTCTGCATGTTTCATGATGGCGTCCACGTGTCCATCAATGGCGCACCGTACTCCCCGAACCCTGTCAATTTCGGAGCCAACTAAATGCTTCGCTCCTTCGCGCGCCTACTCGCCGCACTCCTTCTCGCGACTCCGGCCGCGTTCGCCGCCACGCCTACCTCCATCGTCGTCTCCCCCAGCGGCGTGGGCCTTAAGGTCAACAGCACGTGGCAGTTCAATCCCGTCTGCACCTACTCCGACCATGCGACCGATGATTGCACCGCCGCTGGTGGTGTTACTTGGTCCGTTGGAACGCAAGCCATCACGGTCTCAAATGCTGGGCTGGTTACGACGGTCGCTGATCCTGGATACAACGGCTTGTATGAGAGCTGGGTTGTGGCCCGTCTGGGAGCGTGTCTCAGCAACTCAGTGACCTGCTCGACCAAGGTGGGCGTGTTTACGCAAGGGACCGGCGATACGTGGTACCAGCTTCCAACGCCCGACTATCAGTCGTATAAGCTGCTCATCACCAATGCCGCCCTCCCGCTCAACGTCGTAGTTGGCGCGCAGGTCCAGGTGGGCAGCGGCATCATGGTAGACACAGACGGCAGCGGTGGCGGCAACGCGAGCAGCCTCATGCCCATCTGCGACTGGACCTCTTCGGATACTTCGAAAGCAACAATCGAGAATGGCTATGGGCACGGTGGCCGCGTAACAGCCTTAGCGCCGGGCGCAGTTACCATGACCTGCAACGTTCGTGGCAATGCGACCTTTGGTGCCGCCGCCTCGAAAGGATGGGTGAGCCCCGGCAACTTCGTCAACCTCACTATTGTCGCTGGCGGAACAAGTAACCATACCTGGTACATCCGTCCCGACGGTGGCACGCCGTATACCTCTACCTCGACGCAAGGCCAGTGCGACGGCTTGCATGACGCCGCATACCCAGGCTCAGGAGTCAATCAGGCCTGCGCTTTTAAAAACTTCTACGATTTGTATGCCGACGAAAACACCTATCAACAACTCAAGTGGGTTATTTCGGGTGGCGATACGGTTAATGTTCGCCAAAATCCAAACGGCTATCTGATAGGTCAGCCTGATCCAACCAAAGACTTTGTTAACTGCCACGGCGATGGTGGCGACTGCTATATGCCAACGATCCCCTCAGGCACGGCGGCACGGCACACGCGCATTCTGGGTGAGAACTATGCGAACTGCCAGTCCGATTCTGCTAAGACCAAGCTAGTGGCCACGTCCTACGACACCGCGATGTTTAGCGTTCGCGATAGTCAGTTCGTTGACGTCGCCTGCTTCGAGATGACCGACCATGCACAAGGCGCGGTCTCCACCTTCAATAACAACTGCCAATCTGGGCTATGTGGACAGTCGGGCATCTTCATCAGCGCGCTTACCAACTTCGTCAACTTCACAGATTTATTCATTCACGGGCTGGGCAAAGAGGGTGTGACCGGATCGTCGGGCGGATCGGACTTGATTCTGAACCGTATCCATTTCCGAGGAATGCCATATACGGGAATCAATATGGATGATATTCCCTACGGCATTAATAATCTTTCTGTAGCGGGCGGCTTTCAACTTCTTAACTCTCTGACCGAAGGCACGGGATGCGTGGAAGAATATCCGATCGTTCACAACTACCCCTACGTGGAATGCCGCGACCAGGGGATCGGCAATGGCGGCTCCCCTGACGGAATAGGTACGGCTTCGGCGGCTGGTGACTGGACGTTCGATAATGACGTGTGGCGCTACAACTGGCAGGACGGTTTGGACCTTCTCCATTCCGGGCTGAACTCGCTTACGGTCACCAATTCGCAGAGCTACACCAACAACGGACAGACGTACAAGATCGGCTCCGGCCGGACTATCATCTTCCGCAACAACATCGGCTTCGATAACTGCTATCGGCTTTTACAGCCGCTGGGGGATGCTCCTTATACGGCTGCCTCCGTTGCGGGACAGACGGCTTGCCGCGCGTCCGATGGTTTTAAGCTGGAGCTAGACGGACTTGCAGATGATTACTTCCAGAACAATACTCTGATTACGGAACACAGTGTCGCCTACGACATGACGGTAGGTGAGGGATGGTACAAGGTTCCAAACGCAAATGCGGTCTTCCAGAACAACGTTCTACTGGGCTACGGGTCGTTCAACTATCCAAACTCGGATGGACGTGTACCCGGCGGGGATGGCGGATTTTACAATTCGGATAAGCTCTCGAACGGAGAACCCGATCCTCATGGCTATGAAGATCCGACCAGCTTTCCAGCAGGCGGCACGTTGCATGGATGGTCAGTGCGCGATCACAACCTCGTCTACAACATAAAAAATGCCTGTGCCACCATGACGCAAGCTGGAGAGCTTTGCACCAACCCGCTGTTTACTGGCCAGTTTGACACCGCGAATCCGATTGCGACGCCAAGCACGAATGAGATCGCGCTCGACGTTACTAACCTGACGCTTACCGCTGGTTCGCCGCTGCGAGGGGCGGGGACTCCGATCGCCGGCATCACGACGGATCTGATTGGCAACCCGCGACCTGCAACGCCTAGCATCGGTGCTTTGGAGTATGGCAGTCCAAGTCCCCTACAGCACATGTCAGCGGCGACTTCAGCGGCAACAGCCTCTTCGGTTGCTGCCGTCCTCGCTCCCGCCAGCATCGCGCCAAACGGAACGTCTGCGCTGTCCTGCGTTGTCACTTACACGGATGGGTCCACGCAAACGCCCGCCTGTACTTACACCTCCGCGACCACCAGCGTGGCGACCATCTCCGGCACCACGGCGACGGGTTTAGCTGCGGGTACCACGGCGATCACGGCCTTTGGTGGTGGCCTTAAGTCGCCCACGCAGACGTTGACCGTTAGCACGGCAACGCCGGCGCCGGTACCAGCAAATCCCAACACGTACCGCTTTCTCGGGAACCTCCGTCGCAGCGGCAACCTCCGGCGTCAGTGAGGATTTAGATGAGACTCTGTACCGCGCTTTTCGGCCTCGCCCTCACTGCATCCGCCAGCGCTCAGCTTGCCGTCACCTACGGCAGTTCCAGCGTGCAGACGCTCTCCTACAACGGCGCTTCTTTGGTGTCTGCGCCGTCCTTCCGTATCGCGCACATGAAAACCTCGGACCTGAATGGAGTTAATCTTCACGGAGATGGGTTGGATTACGGCGAAACCGGCGTCACGAAAAGCTGGAATGCGTCGACGCTGACTTATACCTACACCTACGCCTGGGGCTCGATTGCGGCTCAGTTTGCGCAGTCGGGAAACAACCTCAACATGGCCGTGACCACACAGGTCAACTCCGGCGCAAATGTGATTCTGCTGGGAGCCGTGATTGAACCGTTCAATCTCGCCTTCCCCCAGATGCCCATCCAAGCTAGTGGCAGCTTTGGCGGTTACGACCAATACGCCACCAACACGCAAAAGCCATCGATTACCACGGCAGACTTTGGATCTGGTGTCGTCTCAGCGGTCTATGCGAACGCGGCAGGCGGGGCACTTTACTCTGGTTTTGAGAATGCTGGCGGGCAGGGAAACGCCTACTACCCCTTTATTTCCGGGACCGGAACAGACCAGATTAGTGGCACCAGCTTCGCGACACATTTCGACCGCCCCGTACAGCCGGGCCATTCCGACAGCTACACGCTCTCGCTCCGTTTTGCCAATGAAGGCTCCGTTGCCAGTATGACAGACGCCTATCAAAGCTGGGCAAACGCCTACCCCCCGACGACGACATGGACGGATAAGAGGATCATCGGCACCACCTATCTCGCATCCTCGCAGCCGGGGAACAAGCTGTACGCCACCGGGAGCCGTCACTACTTCCCGAACGACAACCTGGACTACTCGCTTCCGTCGAACTTCCCAGCACTCCAGTCGCGGGTACTTCAGCAGGCCCACGACATCGTCACCAACGCTCAGCGGGACGGGGCGCAAGGAACGATTACATGGGACATCGAGGGGCAGGACTATCCACAAGAAACCAGTTATCTTTGCGACCCGCCGCACTTTGCCCAATACAGTCCGGAGATGGCAAAGCCCGTGTCCGGAACCGGCACCGTATACGATGGCCTGCCCCTCGCAAAGGCGTACTTCAAGATCCAGACCGACGCGGGGATGAAGGTGGGCGTCTGTGTTCGACCGGAACACCTCACGGCTGGAACGGATAACGGTGGGCGAGCCACACTCTATCAAGCCGCCTTGTCGAGCAACGCCGCGTATGTGACGGAGCTCGAAGGAAAGATTAGCTATGCCATGCAGCAGTGGGGCGCGACGATCTTCTACATCGACAGCATGGTCGACGAGACACCCGACGCCAGCGGCACACCCCTTGGATCAACCCTTGATGCAGCGATCATCAAGAAGGTGCATGAGGACTTCCCATCCGTCCTCTTAGCGCCAGAGCAAAACTACCCGCTCTACTACGCCTACTCGCAGCCTTTCCGAACCTTTCTGTTCCATACCGATCTCGGCACGGACCCGGAAATCTACAACTACTACCCCAAGGCCATGAGCGTAAACCTCGTTAACGACGTGGCGCAATCAAAGCTCGACCAGTACCGGCCTCAGCTCACGCAAAGCGTGGTCAAGGGCGACATTCTGATGGTTCACACGGACTACAACGCCGGACCTGAAGTGACAGTGACGCAGATGTACGCCGACGCCGGAGCGACGCCCACGCCCGCGCCGACACCTGCGCCTCCTGCGCCGACACCTGCGCCTCCTGCACCGACACCTGCGCCTCCTGCACCGCCCACCATCGTCTCGCTCGCGGTCACACTGAGCCCCGCGTTCATCATCGCAGGCCAAACCACTTCGACCCTGTCCTGCACGGCAACCTACACGGATGGTTCAAAGCAACCCTGCGCTTCGCCGGTTTACTCTTCGGCATCGCAGCAGTTTGTAACCATCCTGGGTGCGTCCGCAAGGGGTGTGACGGCCGGATCTTCGGCAATCAGCGCAACGGCGAACGGGCTGATCTCCACCAACAATCCTATCCTCGCCGTGACAGCGGCTCCAACGCCAGTGCAGCGAGGAGCGACCCAGTTTTCTGGCAACCTACGGCGTATCGGTAACCTTCGTCGGCAATAAGGAGACCTCATGCAGAAGTTTCAGCAGGACTTTATTTCCTCGCTCGTCCCTGGCGCTCAGGCATCACAACGCACGTACGGCATCTGGGCCAGCACGATCATCGGACAAGCTATTCTCGAGTCCGGGTGGGGCAAGCACCAGCCCGCTGGAAGCAATAATGTCTTCGGTATTCAGGCGTCGCAACATGCCATGCCGAGCACGTATGTTGAGGCCGAGTCGACCGAGTTCGTGCACGGTGTCCAGACTCCGGCGCATGAGAAATTCGCGAGGTATCCAAGCATCGCTGCCGGGATTATCGCGCACGCGAACCTCATCGCCTACAATCACCGCTACGCGACTGCCATGGCGTCGCTGCCAAAAGGCCCGGCGGCATACCTTAGATGGCTGAAGCAGGATGGCTACAGCAGTACGCCGGATTACGCCGATCGGGTCATGCAGTTGGTGACCATGTATGGTCTGCAGCAGTACGATAGCGTGGCGACTCCCGTACAGGTGGCTTAGTTACGGCTGGAGGCGGCTTGAAGGGACTGAGTGCAAACTGACATTTACCTAAAGATCAAGCGGGCCGATAAGCACATCCACGATCTCCAGTCCGTCATTCGGGGCTTCATCGACGCGAGTCCCTACAGCATCGGAAGAAAGACCGATGTGGAGACGGGAGACGCTATCTATTACGTCGAAGGGTACAAGCCGATTCCTGACGATGTCGCACTCATTGCTGGAGATGTTCTCCAGAACCTGCGGAGCGCGCTCGACTATCTCGCATGGGAACTCGTTTTGGCCGAGAAGAACACTCCCTCCGAAGCAACGTCTTTCCCAATCACCGATAATCCGCCTGTCACCGCAGATCAGAAACGATCTTTTGATAGAAAAGTACATGGCATGGGGAAGGAAGCGGTGAATGTTATCCGCGAGATCAAGCCATACAAGGGAGGCAACAATCGACTGTGGCGTCTTTAGCGGTTGAACAACGTTGACAAGCATCGCGCACTTTTCACTGTGGCATTCTCTCTCTCTACCTTCAGCGCGATTGAGTGGGAAACCGTGGAGACCGCCAGCCTTTCCGATTGCACCAGAATTGAAGAGGGCAGCGAACTCTTGCGGGTACCCGCCACAGCGAAACAGAGCAGTCACATGAACTTCTCCTTTGATATAGCGATCCAGGAACCGGGGATCATCAAAAGCGTTCCCCTGATCTACATTCTGCGAAGTTCCTACATGGCAGTCATTGAGACTGTTGAGAGTTTCGGTGGCATCTGAGAGCACGTATGGACGCACGTTTACCTTTCCGCCGCGCTATAATGCGGCTATGGCAAACGTCCCCAACCCTTCCGCCAAGAATGTGCAGGGAGACTTTGGCAAGTTCACGGATTTTATGCGCCGTCTAGTAGCTGTTCCTCACTCACATGTTCCTCGGGTAAGTTGTTACGAGTAGTTTCACGCCATCCAGTTCGTGAGCAAGCGCGATGAGTGTGTCGTGTACAGGTTCGAAGAAGGCTTCGCCATGTATGTCTTCAAAGAACCGTTCAATCTCCGGATAGCTGCTACATCCATGCTTCCGAAGCTTGAGAACAACCTGCTTCACCTGAGGTGCTAGTTCTAGACTATATTCGGCGCGAGCCTTAACTACAGCGGCTTCCCAGGGTTTCCATGAATCGGTGTAATCCTTTAGCAACCGTTGATTTGCTTCCGCCGTACCTACTCCAAGGTTCGGCGCAGGGTGGGTTGATTTGCGCGGAAGGTTGGCGTGGAGAGTTCGAACTTCTTTTGCCAATTCGAATGCTTCCATCTGAAGCGGTGAAAAAACGAGGGTGGCCGGGGAATCTGAAATCTTTCCGGTTGTTGAATCAGGTAGTCCAGCCGGCTTACTCCTAAAGCGAAGCGTAAGCAGCACAAGAAGAATCACGATGAGGGACAACCCAAAAAGTATGAGGAGGCCAATCCAGTCGATTCCTGCCTTTCTCACCCCTTGGATCGCGGCGCTGACAAGGGCGATCACTCCAGCACCTCCCCCGGAGTATCCCCATATCTTGGCCACCGTCCACTTGAGAACTTCCCACTACCCGGAATTACCAAGCCAAAGAATTCTGGGCTTCTGCACCGCAAGCGTCGCTGCAGAAACCATCTCCCTTGCGAGCGGGGCGATCACAGATCATGCAGAGGGACTCAAGCTTCCAGTAGGTGACAATCTTCTTGAGCAAGTAGCGTAGCGTCTTCATGCGTGCTCCTCCGGTAGTGCATCAGCGGTAATTTAATCAGAGTACTACGGCACCACCACGCGATCTCCCGCGTAGTGGCTGTTTTGGTGGCTGCTGCTTACGCGCTTTGGTGCTCTTTAGTGCATGGCTTAGCACGAGCAAATCCCGCATCGCCATTTGGTAAGTTGTTGCAAATGCATGGAGGTGCGTCATTGGTGCAATACGGTGCGTATATTTATCAAGCGGACTTAAAATCCGCAGACCCTAACCGGTCGTGGGGGTTCAAGTCCCCCTCCGGGCACCATACCCGTCTCAAATATCTCTAGAAACATCACCCCAGACTGGCCACCAATAGGCTTGTGACGTGCTCCGGAGATAGTCTTTACGAATGCCGAAAAGTGGTGGGCAGTGAGGGACTCGAACCCCCGACATCCTGCTTGTAAGGCAGGCGCTCTAACCAACTGAGCTAACCGCCCATCCAGGCCTAGTGTAGACAAACAGCAGCGAGGTCAGCAAGTGTTCGTCAAAGCCGCAGTCGCCAGAGCTCGAAAGTTTGTGGGAGTATCGTCTCTCTGCTGTAAGGGGATCAAATGCGAATAAACAATGTGACTCGCCGGCTTTTCGGAGCGGTTCTTCTCGTCTCGTCTTCAGCCTACTCTTTGCACGCGCAGCTCGGTACGCCGCCAACCCAGCCCATTCGCCAGTACATCGACAGCGCCTGGGACAACCTGTCTCGTTCCATGCAGGAATGCGCTTCCCTGAAAGACGTCAAGGTCACGACAGCTCCCGTCCTCTACCTTCCTGCGGATGTTCCTACTCCGGCCGCTGTTGCCGCCCTCCATGCAGGCTGCGGGGTCGAGATTGCTCATCTGCCACGGCCGATCAAACGCCTTGGACAAGTCATGCCGCAAGAGCTCTCCCGCCCCGGTCTGCTCTATCTTCCTAATCGCTACGTTGTGCCCGGCGGCCGCTTTAACGAGATGTACGGCTGGGACAGTTACTTCATTGTCCTTGGTCTCACTGAGGACGGCCGAACAGAACTGGCGCGTGGCATGGTGGAGAACTTCTTCTATGAGATCAAGCATTACGGCGCTCTGTTGAACGCAAACCGTACGTACTTCCTGACCCGATCTCAGCCGCCGCTGCTCGCCGAAATGATTCGCGAAGTCCACACGCAGGACCAGGCGACGGGAAAAGATACCTCGCACGACTGGATTCGATCGGCTTACGCCGCGGCTCAAGCAGATTACGCGCTCTGGACCTCGGCAGAACATCGCGCAGGAACCACAGGTCTCGCTCGATTCTTTGACATCGGCGAAGGTCCTGTCCTCGAGATGGCCGACGATTCCAGCTATTATCCGGATGCCATCCGCTGGATGCTTGTGCATCGTGTAGAAGGAGCTTCGTACCTGGTCGCAGCTGCAAAGGGTGACCGGGCCAGCTGCGATCAGGTGCTGACTGCGGTTTGCAGGCATGCTGAGGTTGATGGCATGCGACTCACGCGAGACTTCTACCGAGGAGATCGCGCGATGCGGGAGTCAGGCTTCGACACCAGCTTCCGCTTTGGGGCGTTCAGCGGGTCGACACACCAGTTCGCGCCTGTCTGCCTCAATAGCCTTCTCTACCGTTACGAACTGGATATGGCAGCCTTCTCCAAGGAGCTTGGCCGATCCCAGGAAGAGACACTTTGGCGCCATCGCGCACGTGCTCGTCTTGTGGCGATGAATCATTACCTCTGGTCGGCAGCACAAGGTCAGTTCGTCGACTACAACTTCGTCACGCGTCGGCAATCGACGTACCTCTATTCGACAATCTTCTATCCACTTTGGGCGGGTGTCGCGACAAAGCCGCAAGCGGCCTCCATCGTCAAACACCTGTCGCAGTTAGAACTTGATCATGGGCTCGCTATGAGCGGAGATCAGACCGGTATGCAGTGGGATCGCCCATTCGGCTGGGCACCTGAGGTGTGGTTTGCGGTTGAAGGTCTGCGTGCTGCGAGCTTCCCTAAAGACGCTGACCGGCTTGCTGGAAAGTTTCGCTCGGTGGTCGAGACGAACTACACGAAAGACGGCACAATCCGTGAGAAATATAACGTCGCTACTGGCTCAGCCGATGTTCGTCTTGCCGCAGGCTATAAGGCAAATGGCCTCGGATTTGGTTGGACGAACGGCGTTTACCTGCGCTTCTTGCCTAAGCCTGCCGGCCCTTCGAAAGAGCAAGCGCGCGGCCAATAAGCAGCAACACTGGCGCCGGTCCGCAGCTGGCCGATTGCAACGAGCCGAGATCCCCATGCCACGTGAGTTGGTCCGGCGCAGAGATCCTTGATATCGTCGTGACGGGCGTCGAGGGCTCGGTGCCGGCTGAAATGAGTTCAACTGCCAAAGCTCCCAAATCAGGCCCCGGCATATAGAGAACGAGCGTGGCGTCCTCCGGCAAACTCCCATCCCACACTGGCTGCGGATCAGGGTCGAGTTCAGCCTTATTTGCGGCGTAGTGCGCTGTTGCGAGAATAAGCTTTGAGGCGCTGGTTCGATTAGTGAGCGGTATTTGAAGACTCGCCGCAGCCGCAAAAGCCGCCGTGATTCCCGGAACCACCTCCAGGGGAATCGCGGCAGCACGCAATGCCTCAATCTCTTCCCCCGCCCGCCCGAAGACGAGCGGATCGCCGGATTTCAATCGTACGACCGATTCGCCGGCACGCGCCGCTGCAATGATGAAACTATTGATCTCCTGCTGGGTCACGCGCGGCCTGCCAAACCGCTTGCCCACGGGCGTAATGGACGCTGTTACGTTTGCCAGAACCAGAACGTCTTCAGAGATCAGACCATCCGGGAACACGTGGCTGGCAGTGCTGAGCAGCTCATGGGCACGCATTGTCAGCAGCGAAGGATCTCCAGGACCGGCGCCTACCAGGTACACGTGCCCGGGCTGAGCCGGTCCCTTCACGAGCCAGGTTCCGTCGACGGTCGGGGGTTTGTGCGCGCGTGATTTCGTGCAAGAGTTCGCGAGGGACACGCGTCAAAGGCGCAGACATCCCGGCTTGCCAGCGTGTGGAGCAGATCCTTGCGCGCCTCATTCAACGGCTCGAGTTGCAGAACCTCGCGACGAAGATTGCCTACCTCGGTCAGCCAATCACCTGTGTCGAGCGGTAGCAGAACATTGATCTCTTTCCGGAGCCGCTGTGCCAGAGCTGGAGACTGTCCTGCCGTCGAGATCGCAATCAGCAGATCTCCGCGCCGCACCACAGAAGGGAAATAGAAGTCACAGAATGGAGGGTCGTCGACCGCGTTGACCAACACCCCTGCCGCCTCGGCTTCGGCGAAAATGTCGCGATTGACGGCGGCATCATCGGTCGCTGCGACGGCCAGGAAAGCGCCTGCAAGATCTCCGTGCCGGTACGGCCGTTCGTGCAGTTCGATCTCCCCACCATCCGCCAGCTCGCGGACTCGCTCGTTTACTCGGGGAGCCACTACCGTTACATGCGCCTGCGCTGCCAGGAGCGACTCGATCTTGCTCTCAGCAAGATACCCAGCGCCGATTACGACCGTTGGCCGCCCGGTCAGCTTTAGAAATAAAGGAAACAAACTCATCGGGTTACCTCACGCATCGGGTGCCGGATGTCCGGCAGGTGGCGCATCGCGCTCGACTGGGAGCGGCAGTTTATCCGGCGTGGTGCCGGTCAGCTGTGCGCGCAAATCCTCATCGGCTGTGCGGGCAAAGTAGCTTCGCAGATCCTCGGCCCCATGTCGCGCCCCGAGATATCCCCGCAACAGGCGTTCTATCGCTGCCGGAACCTCATCCGCGGCAGCCCGGTAGCCAAGGGGCCTCGCCGCTCGCGCATTCCGACCGACCGCTCCGCCGACGCAAAAGAAAAATGCATCTACACTCACGCCATCCTTCTTGATCTTCTTTCCCTCAAGCCCGATGTCCGCAATCCAATGCTGTCCGCAGGAGTTTGTGCAGCCGGTGACGTGAAGCTTAATTTGCTGGTCGAAGCTCGGCATCCGCTCTTCCATTTCTTCGACCAACCATTTCGAGAACGCCTTCGTCTCGGCGATTGCCAGCTTACAGAACTCTGTCCCGGTGCAAGCAATCGCCCCGCGCCAGAACGGTGTGACATCAACATGCAGATCGATCGCCTTCAACTCCGCGATAAGGCCCTGAACTTTTTCGTTCGGCACATTGACGAGCAGAATGTTCTGCATAATGGTGGTGCGCAACTCGCCCGAGCCGAACCGCTCCGATAGCTCAGCCAGCCGCAGCAACTGGTCTCCCGAAAGGCGTCCACGCAGCACGGAGGCGCCTACCGCAGAGAGTCCTTGTTTGCGTTGCGGCGTCACGCCAATATGATCACGGTACACATCATCAGGAACCGTCTCAGCTGGATCGTCTGTTGAGAGCGGAGCGAGTTTGTAACCGAGCTTCTCCTCAAGGGCGACAAGAAAACTCTCAGCCGTCCACCCATGACGCATAAATAAGTATTTGATCCGCGCTCGCGTGCGGTTCTCACGGAGTTCACTTTGCTCTTTGAAAATTCGGCAGGTTGCCTCGCAGACCGCGTACGCCTGATCCTGCCGAACGAATGCCGGAATGCGCACAGCCATGTGCGGCTCGGTAGAAAGTCCGCCGCCGACGCGAAGCGCATAGCCAATCTCGTCTGTACCCTGCGCGGCCGGCCGGCGTAGCGCAGTAAACGACAGATCATTGATCTCCGGATACGAGCACCACAGCGGACATCCAGTCGCTGAGATCTTGAACTTGCGCGGCAGGTTGTAGAACTCCGGGTTTGCCGTCAGCTTGTGCGCAATCTCCTGTGCCAGCGGACTCGCGTCATGCACCTCATGCGCGTCCAGGCCGGCCAGCGGGCATCCAGTCACATTACGCACCACGTCGCCACACGCCCCTTTAGGAGAGAGCCCAACCGCCGTCAGCGCCTCCACCACCTCTACCAACGCGGAGATTGTCAGCCAATGCAGCTGGATATTCTGTCTCGTCGTAATATCCGAAAGATTGCGCGCATACCGCTTCGTTAGATCCGCGATCACCCGCAGCTGTGCACTTGTCAGCATCCCGTTTGGTAAGCCAATCCGCATCATGAAGTACTCGGTAGCTTTTCCTTCGCCGCCGACGCCACCCGTTACACCGAGACCGTCGCCCTGCGTGTACACGCCCCACCATTTGAAGTAAAGTCCCGCCCATTCAGGCAGTACGGACGACCGACCTTCACGAGCAAAAGCACGAACCTCGTCCCATGCCTCCCATGGGTTCTTTTCGAGCTTAAGACGCTCCGATTTCTGAGCCTTTGTTTCCTTCATAGGAACAACAGTCGAACTGGGCGTAACGGTATCAGGCATGCGTCATCAACCTTCTTTGACAGTGGAAACGGAAACGCCCATGAGGTTCGTCATGGGCGTGATGGGCACTGCTTCAGCTCCGACATCAAGGGGCCAGTCAGCCACAGAGCAGCACCCGCGCCCAGAGCGTACAACAGGCCTTGCCGATCTGAGGGAGCAACATCATCCCTTAAAGCTACGTACCGTATGATGGCGCGTCAAGGCGGGGTGTTTGCCACATGCACGATCATCAAAGCTTGTACGCGCGCCGGACAAGCGTATCCGTCAGGGCCTGCATCACTTCGAGCGCCTCTTCTTCGTCAAGCCGGTGCTCGGCAACCAGCCTGGCAAGGAACGCCGCGTCCACCCGCCGAGCTACATCATGACGCGCCGGAATTGAGAGAAACGCCCGCGTATCATCGTTGAATCCGACCGTATTGTAGAAGCCAGCCGTCTCTGTGACCCGCTCACGAAACCGCATCATGCCTTCCGGGGAGTCGTGAAACCACCACGCCGGCCCCAGAAAGACTGCAGGGTAGTGCCCAGCGAGCGGCGCCAGCTCCCGCGAATAGGTGGTCTCGTCGAGAGTAAATAAAATCAGTGTCAATCGTTTGTCGTTTCCAAACTTGGCCAGCAAGGGCTGCAGCGATCGGACATACTCGGTCGGTGACGGGATGTCGGCACCTTTATCTCGTCCAAATCGCTCATAGAGTGAGGTGTTGTGGTTCCTCACGGACCCAGGATGAAGCTGCATCGTCAGACCATCTTCGAGACTCATCCCCGCCATCTCCGTCAACATCTGCGCCTGAAAGAGGATGGCATCTTCGTCGCTGAATCGGCCACTATGAATCCTTGCATACAGAGCTTCTGCCTCTTTCGCTGAGAGATCTACCGTTCTCGCGGTCAAATGACCATGATCGGTCGCCGTCGCTCCGTTCTCTTTAAAGAACGCTCGGCGGTTACGCAGAGCGTTCAGGTAGCCCTGCCACGTCGAGATATCCTCGCCAGTCAATTCGCCAAGCCGGTCAATATTGCCACGAAATCCGGCAAACGCAACGTCAATCACAGAATCCGGCCGAAATGTAGGCAGCACCCGGCCATTCCATCCCGAAGCAAGAATCGCGCGATGATCTTCAAGCGAATCCAGAGGCGAATCAGTTGTGCTCAGCACGGCGATGCGGAACGCCTCAAAAAGCGCTCGCGGCCGAAATCCTGGTTCTTCCAGCTTGCGCGCAATGGTGTCGTAATAAGCGTCAGCATTGTCTGCTGAGAGGCGCTCTTCGAACCCGAACAGTTGGGAAAACGAAGTGTCGAGCCACAGACGTGTGGGTGTTCCCCGAAAAAGGAAGTAGTGCTTCGCAAAGATGCGCCATACCTCGCGCGGATCGACCTCAGGTGCCTCTCCGCGGGAATCGGGGATTCCCAACTCCTCGAGTGAAACGCCTTGGGAATACAGCATCCGGAAGATGTAGTGATCCGGCTGGATCAACAGTTCGGTAGGATTCGGAAACGGCTTGTCTTCCGCAAACCATTTGGCATTCGTGTGTCCGTGCGGTGAAAGCAATGGAAGCTCTCGCACCGACTCAAACAGCCTGCGCGCAACCGTCCGCGTCTGCTCCCCATCAGGAAAGAGTCGGTCGGAAGAAAGGAGAGACGATAGATCGATTGAAGGAGCAGTCATAGCGCGACTTAGACTAGCAAGAAACGTCAACCCTCGGCATTAGCTTCGCGGGAGATTACTCCCGCAAGCGAAAAGGACGCCCGAAGGCGCCCCCTTTGCCGAGCTCAACCATCGATCTACGGGATGTAATACCGCATCCCGGTAAAGATCATATTGTTGGTAGCGTGCGGTGCCCCGTAGGTTGCCGTCGGGCTCCCGAAGGTGCCACTGGTGACGCCAGCCCATGAGGTACGACCCAGGTAGCTGTAGACCGCCTGATACTGCAGACGGCCGTACTTGGGGCTGCTGACGAAGCGATAAGTGAAACCGATCGTGCCTTCTTCGATCAGGCGTGTTGGCGACTGGCAGTTTGCCGCGGTCGGCGATCCTAAAACGCCTCCCGCACCGAGTGCAACGTTGGTCGCGGTGAACGTCTTACAACCGGTATCGTTCGCCGTGATCGGACCGTACCCTACTAGGCCACCCGCCGCATTGCGATACAGCGTGCGCTGTGCGTACTCCGCACCGTAGTAGGCATACACATCGAGCTTCTTGCTGGGGTGTGTCTCGAGCGAGAACATGCCATGGTAGTTCCGCACCGGCTCAAGCGTACCGCTTGGGTGAACGGTCAGATCGGCAAGCTGCGAGGAGCCGTAGCGGCCCGTCCCGTCGCCAAACATACCTTGTGCCGCGACATCGACATACTTGCTGGTCACGCGCGCGCTGCCGAACGCACCACCGCCGAACTTGGTGTCATTGAAGCCAGGAGCCAGGTACGTGGTGGTCGTCACACCGCCCACAGTGGTGGTCGTTGACGGTGTGAGCGGATAGACCCGATCACGGAAGAAACGGGCTATACCGCCTACCTCAAAATGGCTATGCGGGAAGTCGAACGCAGCCTTTGCAATGACATCCGGAGAGACGTTGTTGGCATAATTTCCGGCAACGTTGTAGAGACCACCAGTTTGCCCGGGGCCGGCAAAGAAGAAGTTCGATGGTCCATTCAGTGCCGTGAAGCTCTGATCCTGCGCATTCTCAACGGCCATCGCGACCGTTACGGCGCTGCCGAAGATCGGATTGCCAAGCTTCTGCTGAATGCGAAGCCCAGGCTGGCGCGCCCAGCTGTAGCCGACGTGGTACTGAGAATCGACGGTGTTGGGCAGCTTCTCCGTCCGGTTGTCGGTCGACTTGCCGTTCTCTGTCACAAGTGACCACATCTGGCCACCAGTTACCGTGAAACCCGACTTTGTTGCAGCCTGACCCCAGATCTGCCGCTGACGAAACGTATAACTATTCGACTGGTTCGCGTTCGAGGTAGCACCGGCGCTCAGGAAGTCAGCCTCAAAATAGCCAGACAGCTTATAGGCTCCGGCATTGCCCTCAAAGAGCCCACCCAACCGGCTCTGCCGACCCGAAAGATTGAATTCGCTCACATGCGCCTGGTTCGCTCCCGGAAAGGGCGTCGTATTGAATGGTGTGTTGATGTCCGAGTTGATCGACCGCGTACGGTACACGCCTTCCAACGCAAAGAACGCTACCGGCGTGATCGTCAGACCTTTGTAGTGAAGAGTAGTTGGCGATTCGATCTTCTCGTTCAAGTCCCGCGTTGTTGTAACCAGTGTCGTCGCTAGACCCGAATTTGCCAGCTTCAGATCGCCAAGATCGCTGCTGAGCGTGTCAATCTTCGTCTGACTCGCCTGGATGGTCTCAGCCAGTGTCTGTGCCTGCTGATTCGCCTGTACCGCACTGGCGTTCGCGGTGGAGGCGTCCGCCGTTGCATCTGCAATCCGCTTGTCCTTGTCCGCCATCTGCTGCCGCATGGTGTCGAGCTGTGCCTGCTGGTTCACCATCTGCTCGCGCAACTCACGCAGCTCTCGGGCCGTGGCGCTCTCCACAGGTGCCTTCCGCGCTGTCGCTCGTCGGTTGGTGGATCTCTTCTTCGACTTGGAAGCCGAGCGATCTGTGGTCACCACGGTGGTCTTCGTCGTGTTTGGCGAAGTCTTCTGCGTGGTGGTCGATGTACTCAGCTGCGCCCGGACCGATATGGTTGACATCACCATAATGGCCGCCAGAGTCGCCTGGAGTTGCTTCGTCATGGAACCTCTCAAAGTTGTTCTTGGACAAGGCGGGACTAAAGTGGCGCCCATCAATCGGGCTTGCTTCGGCTGCCTTGTTCTTTCCGCTATGCTCCCAGAATTGTGTGAACGCTTGAAGAATTTCGCCCGCCGCCACTGCCGCGGTAACCTCTGCACAGTCGGTACTTAACGATCAAGGTGCCCTCCACATAGCAGAGAAAAGGTGAGTGCGATAGGGTAAATTGATGAATTGTTTCCGGTTCAGTGTGCTACTGGCAGCGATCGGTGGCCTCCTGGCAGCGGTCGTCCATGCCCAAACTCCCAAGCTGATCCCCATGCCGCGAGAGGTCCACGCCGTCTCCGACCGTCCCCTTCTTTCCGGTATCCGCGTGCTGTGTGCCGGCTGCTCCGTCGAGGACCAGTTCACCGCTGAGGATCTCACCCGGACCCTCACGCAACGTGGCGTTCCCACCGGATCTGGCATCGGCGCGCTCAGCATTGATCTGATCCACAGTGCCGGCACCAGCTTGCCCGCAGGTTTCGACGAAACCATGCGCGCCGAAGGCTACCGCATCGAGCTCTCCTCTACCGGCCTCACCGTCACCGCGGCTACCACCGAAGGCCTCTTTTACGGAGCCCAGACCGTCAAGCAGCTTATCGAGACCAACCACGGCCACGCTACGCTCCACGCCGCCAACATCAAAGATTGGCCGGCCATGCGCTATCGCGGTCTCGATGACGATCTCTCCCGCGGCCCCGTTCCCACCCTCGACTTCCAAAAGAAGATGATCCGTACTCTCGCCGAGTACAAAATCAACCTCTACTCGCCTTATTTTGAACAGACCATGCAATATGCCAGCAACCCTCTGCCTGGCTTTCCTAATGGCAGCATGAGCGCCGCCGACGCCCGCACCCTTGTCGCCTTTGCTCGCCAGTACCACATCACCGTCATTCCCGAGCAGGAAGCCTTCGGCCATCTTCATCACACCTTGGTCTGGGAGCAATACAAGGACCTCGCCGAAACCCCACACGGCGCCGTCCTCGCGCCCGGCCAGCCCGGCTCGATCGATCTCATCAAGCAGTGGTTCACGGAGCTTGCAGCCATGTATCCCGGCCCCTTCCTCCACATCGGCTCCGACGAAACGGTAGATCTCGGTCTCGGTCAGACCAAGGCCGACGTCGACAACCGCGGTCTCGGCGCCCCGTATCTCGACTTCATGCAGCGCATCGTTGCGGCGCTTGAACCACTCCATCGCAAGCTGCTTTTTTGGGGCGACATTGCCCTGAACTCGCCGGACCTCGTCAAGGCCATGCCACAGAGCTTCAAGGACGCGACGGTAGCCGTCTCTTGGGAGTACAACCCCCACCCCGAAGGTTTCGACAAGTACATTTCCCCCTTTACCCGCAATGGCTATGAGACTTGGGTCGCACCAGGCGTCAACAACTGGTCCCGCGTTTATCCCAACTACACCATGGGTCTTGCGAACATGCAGCTCTTCATCCGCGACGGCCAGCGTCTCGGTGCTACCGGCGCCCTCAACACCATCTGGAACGACGACGGCGAAGGTCTCTTCAATCAGGATTGGTACGGCATCCTCTATGGCGCTGCCGCTTCCTGGCAGAAGGGAACCAGCTCCATACCCGACTTCGAGCAGGCCTACGCGCAGGTCTTCCACGGCGACTCCACCGGCAAGCTAAATCAGGCACAACTGGAGATCATGGCCGCGCACACGTTGTTGCGTGAGCAGGCCAAGACAGGCGATGGCTCGGACGGCCTGTTCTGGATCGATCCCTGGTCCCGCGACGGCGTCACCTACGCCGACAAAATCCGCCCCTATACCCACGACGTTCGCCTCCACGCCGAGCGCGCCCTTACCCTCATTGCTGAAGCCCGCGCCGCCGCTCCCGCACCCGCCGCCACCTTTACCACCTCGCCGGGTGCAGCGCCCGTCTACAACCCGGCCAATGCCTACCCCTCCGCACCGACCTCCCTGCGCGAGACCGAAGCCATCGATGCTCTCGAACTCGGTGCCCGCCGCATGGACTTCATCGGTCTCAAATTTCAACTCGCTGACGAGATGCGTCTCAGCTACGCTAATGCCCTCGCCGCTCAGGGCAGCACCGACAAGAAAGTGCGCGCTACCGTAAGCCACGAACTCGGCGAGATCAACAACGCCGCAAATGGGCGCATCGAGGATCTTCGCGATGGCTACTCCATGCTGCGCGATCTCTACCAGCAGGCTTGGCTGCAATCCAATCGCCCCTTCGCCCTCCGCCCCGTGCTCGAACATTACGACTACACCGTTGCCCTTTGGCTCGCCCGCTCCGACAAGTTCAAAGCCGCGCAGCGTCAGTGGACCGACTCCAAAACCCTTCCATCTGCTGTAGATCTCGGCATTCCACCTCCATCCACAGGTGTCCAGTGATGCAGACCCTCGTCGCCCGCCGCCTTATCACCGGCATCGGCCTCATCGAATATCCCGTTCTCCACATCGATAACTACGGCCGCATCGCCGAGATTGAAAGTGACCCCTCTATTCGTAGCGAGGATACCCTCGCTTCCGGCCTCTTTGACCTCCACACCCACGGTTGCGCCGGACACGACGTCATGGACGTTGACTCCGCGGCTCTGCCCGCCATTCAGCGTTTCCTCGCCACCCGCGGCGTCACCCACTATCTCCCAACCACCGTCACCGCGCCCATCGACAACACTATTCGTGCGCTTGAGCGCCTAGCTGACGCAATCGAGACTGCATCGTCGAACGGCACAGACCCTACCCACCCGCAGGCTCTGCCGCTCGGTATCCACCTCGAAGGCCCCTTCGTCTCGCATGCCAAACGCGGCGTCCATCCACCCGCTTACATCATTCCTCCCAGCGTCGCCGTCTTTGATCGCTTGTGGCGCGCCGCCCGCGGCCACATCCGCGTGCTCACCATCGCTCCCGAAGAGCCCGGCGCTCTCGATCTGATCGAGTACGCCACCGCCCTCGGCGTCCGCATCTCGATTGGCCATAGCAATGCCATAGCTTCTGAAACCTGCGCCGCCATCGCCGCCGGTGCCGTCAGCGCCACTCACACCTTTAACGCCATGCGCCCGCTCGACCACCGCGAGCCCGGCATCCTAGGTGTCATCCTGGATGACGAAAACCTCTTTGCCGAACTCATCTGCGACGGCGTGCACGTCGCACCAGAGATCGTCCGCCTCTGGCTCAAAGCCAAAGGCCCCGATCGCGGCATCCTCATCACCGACAGCATGGCCGCTGCCGGTATGCCCGATGGCGAGTACACTCTCGGCGGCATGCCCGTCACCGTCGCCGGCGGTGTCTGCCTGTCGAACGGCGTCCTCGCCGGCTCCGTCCTCACCCTTGACAAAGCCGTCGCCAACCTGCAAGCCATGACCAGTACCGATCTCGCCACAGCCGTGCGCCTCGCCTCCGCCAATCCCGCTCGCATGGCCGGCTTCGATAGCATCGGTGAGGTCCGCATTGGGTCCGTCGCAGACCTCACCCGCTTCGATCGTGATGGTCATCTAGTCCAGACCTATGTCCGTGGCATCGTCGTGCCGAACCCCGTGTAGCTCAGCACTCTGGCACAATCTGTACCAAAGCCGGTCAAGAGGTGAAGGTGCCCGTCTCGCCACCCGTTCTCAGCGCGTATTTCTTCACCCACCTGCCGCTCGCCTCGCTTGGCTTCGTCCTGCCATCTCGCCTCTCGCCCATCGATCTCACCATCGTTGTCGCCTATCTCATCGGCATCACCGTCTTTGGCCTCCGCTTCCGCAAGTCGAACGCTGGCTCCGGTGCAGACGGTCGTTCTCTCCGCAGTTACTTCCTGGCGGATCAGACCATCCCATGGTGGGCCATCGCTCTTTCCATCGTCAGCGCCGAGACCAGCACTCTTACCATCATCAGCGTGCCCGGCGTCGCCTTCGCGGGTGACATGGGCTTCCTGCAGATCGTCTTCGGCTACATGGTGGGTCGCATCGTCGTTGCCCTCCTTTTCCTTCCGCGCTACTTTGTCGGAAACATGCTCACCGCCTACCAACTCATCGACCAGCGCTTCGGCCACACTCTGCACCAGACTACCTCGATCCTTTTCCTCTTCACGCGCGCCGCCGCTGAAGGCGTTCGCGTCTTCGCCATCTCCATCGTTGTCGGCATCTCCATCGGCACCCGCGATACGCTCTCCATCGCGATCATCAGCGCTCTCACCCTTCTCTATACCTTCGAGGGCGGCATGGCAGCCGTTGTCTGGACCGACGTCGTTCAAATGGCTATCTACATCGTTGGCACTGTCATTGCCATGGCGACGCTCGGCACCCATGTGTCCGGCGGCTGGGCCACAATTCACCATGTTGGCGCCGCAGCCGGCAAGTTCCACATCCTTCACTTCGCCTTCAACCTCTCGGAGAGCTACACCTTCTGGGCCGGCCTCTTTGGCGGAACGTTCCTCACCATGGCCTCGCATGGCACCGACCAGCTTATGGTTCAGCGCATGCTCGCCGCCCGCAACCTGCGCGAAAGCCGCCTCGCCCTGCTCAGCTCCGGCGTCGTAATCTTTCTGCAGTTCACCCTCTTCCTCCTCATCGGCATCGGCCTCTTCGTCTTCTACGGCCAGCATCCACAAGCTTTTGCAAATAGCGTCCACGGCCCAATCAGCACAGACCGAATCTTCCCCACCTTCATCGTCCAGCAGATGCCGCACGGCGTCGCCGGCCTGCTCATCGCCGCCGTTCTCGCCGCCGCCATGTCCAACCTCTCGGCCGCCCTCAATGCGCTGTCGTCCACCACAGTCGTAGACCTCTGGATGAGCTGGCGTCCCTTTGCGGACGACACCGAACGCGGCCGGATCGCGCGTGGCTCAACCGTCTTCTGGGCGCTCGTCCTCTTCGCTATTGCCATCTACGCTGTGCACGCCGGGGGTAAAGGTCATGTCGTCGAGATCGGCCTCTCCATTGCCTCCGTCGCCTACGGAGCCCTGCTCGGCGTCTTTCTTCTTGGCACACTCAACCCCCGCGCCACGCAGATTGGAGCCATCGTCGGCATGATCCTCGGCTTCCTCACCAACGTCACGCTTTGGCAGCACCCCGGAGCTCTCATGCTTGGCCCGATCCACATCCCACACATCGCCTTCACCTGGTACGTCCTAATCGGCTCCGCCATCACCTTCGTCGTTGGCAGCCTTGCCAGCCTCCTCTTCGGCACAAACTCAAGTCGCAGAGTCCCAACTGTCCTCCTGCCCTTCTTTTTGGTTGTCCTTCTGAGCGCAGCGAAGAACCCCCGCATTGCCTCGGCACAGACATTCACTTCCTCTACACCCACGCCCTCCGCAACCACGGAGCCCGGAGCCACACATCTCGGAGCCACACCCTCCGCAGCCACACATCCCGCAGCCACACAGACCAGCGGCACCCAACCTTCCTCCGTGCCTCACAACCTACCGCCGTCATCTCGACCGGAGCGAAGCGCAGTGGAGAGATCCCTTCTTTCAGCAAACCTCGTTCGATCGGATCCCCACGACCCCGCTTCCATCCAGCTAGCCGCCTCCTCTGTCGCTATCCCAGACTTCACCCCCGTCGACCGCGTCCTCACCGACGCCATCGCCGCCCAAAAGCTTCCCGGTGCCGTCCTCCAGGTTGGCCATGGTGGAAAAATTGTTTACGAAAAAGCCTTCGGCAACCGCGCCGAAGACCCCACCCTCGAGCCCATGACGACGAACACCATCTTCGACATGGCCTCACTCACGAAATGTCTCGCCACCGCCACCGCCGTCATGCAGCTCTATGAGGCAGGCAAATTCCAGTTCGACGACCAGCTCATCAAATACCTGCCCAACTTTGGAGATTCCGCCGACCCGCGCCGCGCCCAGGTCACCATCCGCATGCTCCTCACCCACACCTCCGGCGAAGCTCCTGACGTCGATCTTAAAGACCCTTGGGGCTTGGCCAAGCCGGACAAAGCCGAAGGCATCCACCGCGCTCTCACAACACCACTCCAGAACACGCCTGGCACCATCTTCCGCTACTCCGATATCAACTTCATCCTGCTCGGCGATCTCGTCGAGAGCCTCTCCGGCCAGCCGCTTGAGACGTTCGCCGCCGAGCACATCTTCCGCCCTCTTGGCATGAACCAGACCGGCTTCCACCCGTTCGACAAGACCTGCGGTCCCGTCGTTCGCCTCGGCGCAAACATCGAGTCCGGCCCGCAGCCCCGCACATACATCCGCATGGCCTGTCCTCCCGGCACATGGAGCCCTCTAGCCCTCGATCCGCTCACCGCTCCCACTGCCCACGATAGTGAACTCTCTGCTGCCACCAACCCCAACTTCGACCACATGCTCCGCGGCACCGTCCACGACCCCACGGTCCGCCGCATGGGCGGCGTCGCCGGGCAGGCCGGCGTCTTCTCCACCGCGCACGACATCGGCCTCTACGCGCAGGCCCTGCTCGACCGCCTCGCCGGCCGGCCCAGCAGCTTCCCGCTCAAGCAGTCCACCCTCGAGCTCATGACGAGCCCCGAGCAGCCCGGCCACACCCCCGCCGATCTCATTCAAATCCCCGCCACCACACCCGTCACTTACCCGAGCCGCAAAGGCCACGACGTCCGCGGCTTCGGCTGGGACATCGACACGGCGTTCTCCCGCCCGCGCGGCGTCGTCTTCCCCATCGGCAGCTTCGGCCACACCGGCTACACCGGCACCACACTCTGGATGGATCCCGGCTCCAACACCTACGTCGTCCTCCTCTCGAACGCCGTCCATCCCCGCGATCGCCGGGGCGCCATCTCGGGCGTTCGCGGAGACGTCGCCACCGCCGTCGCCCGTGCCCTGAACCTCTACCCCGAGCGAGTCACCGCAACCGCCGCGCCTCCTCCCACGCACGCCGCAAGCGTCCAGGCCGGTATTGACGTCCTCGAATCCACCAACTTCGCCGCTCTCCGCGACGCCGTTACCCGCCACGGAGGCCACCTCCGCCTCGGCCTCCTCACCAACCAGACCGGCCTCGACCACACCGGTCGTCGCACCGTCGACATCCTCCAAATCGACGCCGCCCATGCCATCCCCGGCCTCTCGCTCGTCCGTCTCTTCTCCCCCGAGCACGGCATCGCCGGCGCAAAAGACTCAACCGACATCACTAACTCCACCGATGCCGCCTCCGGTCTCCCCATCCACTCCCTCTATGGCGCGAAAGACGCCGACCGTCGCCCGCGCCCTGACGACCTCAAAGACCTCGACGCCGTCATCATCGATCTGCAAGACGCCGGCTGCCGCTTCTACACCTACGAGTCCGTCCTAGGCTACTTCCTCGAAGCTCTCGCCAAAACATCCGCTAACGCCTCGACCGAACTCATCATCCTGGACCGTCCCGCTCTCACCAATGGCTTCGCCACTGAAGGTCCCGTCTCCGATCCCGGCCTCGAAAGCTACACCAACTACATGGCCATCCCAGCTTGCCATGGCATGACCCTCGGCGAACTCGCCCGCTTCTTCAACGGCGAGAAGCACCTCGGCGCCACCCTCACCGTTGTTCCCGTCACCGGCTGGCATCGCGCAACCTTCTTCGACGAAACCGGCATCCCCTGGGTCAATCCCAGCCCCAACCTCCGCTCCGAGACCGCCGCTATTCTCTACCCCGGCTTCGGCTTTCTCGAGATGACCAACCTCTCCGTGGGCCGAGGCTCCACCACTTCCTTCGAGCTCTTCGGCGTCGGCGTCACTCACAGTGAGCCAGCCTGGTTTCAAGCCGCCATCGTCACGGGATACCTCAACGCCCGCAACATCCCTGGTGTGCACTTCCAGCCGACTACGACCACCATCGCCGACGATCTAAACCACTATCCCTTTCATGGTCAGACCATCGAAGCCGTCCGCCCCATCATTACCGATCGCAGCTCACTTGACGCCTCCGCCATGGGCATCGAAATTCTCGCCGCCCTCCACCATCTCTACCCGCAGCAGTTCGCCTTGGCGAAAGCCGCCCACCTCGTCGCCAACGCCGACACCATGGCCGCCCTCAATCGCGAGGATGACCCACGTTCCATCGTCGCCTCCTGGAAGCTACGCCTCGAGGACTTCCGCCTCCGTCGAGCCCTCTATCTTCTGTATCCCTGATCCAACTCTTCTCGACAGGTGATCACCTGTTGACTTGCACGTGCGAAATTCATCGTCATCTCACACATATTCCAGCGAAGATAGAAGTTGCATCTCGTTCAGAAGGATCCTCCCCATGCCTCGAACAAACTTCCATCTTCAGCTGGACGCATTAAAAGACAAGCTGCTTGCCATGGCCGCGCTTTCGCAGCAGGCCCTCGAATTCTCCCTCGAGGCCTACCTCACCGGCGACATGGGCCTCTGCGCCCACGTCCGCGAGATTGAGATGGCCATCAACGCCGCCGAGCGCAGCGTCGATGAGATGGCCTATGACCTCCTTGCGAAAGAACAGCCTATGGCCATCGATCTTCGCTTTATCCTCTCCGTCATCAAGATCAACGGTGATCTCGAGCGCATCGGCGATCAGGCCACCAACATCGCCGACCGCGCCGAGGGCCTCCGCAACCTCCCGCAAATCTCTCTTCCCATCGATATTCCCGACATGGGCGACAAGGTCCGCGTCATGATCCGCCGCGCCATCCAGGCTCTACTCGAAGCCGATGCCAAGCTCGCCGAATCCGTCCTCGCCCTCGACGACGAAGTTGATGCCATGAACTCGCACGTGCATCGCGAGCTCGCCGAAGTCATGCAGCAGCACCCCGTCGTCAGCCAGCAGGCACTCAACGCCATCATCATCTCGCGCAACCTCGAGCGCGCTGCAGACCACGCTACCAACATCGCCGAAGACGTCATCTTCTGGGTTCGCGGCTCCGACGTCCGCCACCAGTTCTCCCTCGCCGGAGCCGACTAGCAGTGCCGCTCCCCTTTCCGGTGAGCCTCATCCGTTGTCGCGATCGAATGTCCGCGATCGTCAATTCCATCTCCAGTCATTGACAAGCTCATGGGCCGCGCCTACCTTCGGAGAAATTTATCGTTTCGATTGAGAGGTCATGCATGGTCCGCTCCCCCCTTCTTCTCATCACCCTGATAGCCGCAATAAGTTGGGGTCAGAGCATGACCAGTCAGGCGTCCGGAAGCTCTCAAGCGAGCGATCGGCCCCTCTGGAGCGGCCGGCCTCATCCGCCCAAACTGACTCCCGAGTCGAGTGGCACCACCAATCGTCTGCAGGCAATCAGTCCCGTCAGCAGAGAGGTTGTCTGGGCAAGCGGTGTCGCCGGAACGTACGTCCGCACCACTGACGGTGGCGCGACGTGGAAGGCCGGTGTCGTCCCCGGCGCAGAGACACTCCAGTTTCGCGACGTGCAGGGTGTGAGCGAGCGCGTCGCCTATCTGTTATCCGCTGGAACAGGCACTGACTCGCGCATCTACAAAACCGAGAACGGCGGTGATACCTGGACGCTGCAATTCCAAAACCAGGACCCCAACGCCTTCTACGACTGCTTCGCCTTCTGGACCCCGGATCGAGGGCTCACCACCAGCGACTCCGTGAACGGTCGATTTCCGGTGATTCGTACCCTCAACGGGCGCACATGGGAAGACATCGGAGATCGTTTGCCTACCGCTCTGCCGGGAGAGGCCTCCTTTGCGGCAAGCGGTACCTGCGTAGCCACACAGGGCAGCAGCCGCGCGTGGATCGGGACCGGCGGCTCTGCTACCGCCCGCATTCTGGCGACCTCTGACGGTGGCAACAAATGGGCTGCCTACGGTGTCCCCATCATCCAGGGCACACCAACCTCTGGCGTCATCAGCGTCGACTTTCGCGATAGCAGACACGGCATCCTTGGCGGAGGCGAACTTCTCGCACCGACCCTCTTTGCTGATACCGTCGCTCGCTCGCGCGATGGAGGGAAAACCTGGTCACTGGCCAGTCGTACGCCATTTCCCGGAGCCATCTACGGTCTGAACTACGTCCGCTTTGTGCACCGGCTTGGGGACGAGCGAGACACCGAAGAGAAAAGCGCGGACGCGAACGACTTCCACGGTGCAGACCCAGGCGTCTCCCGATCCGTTGTAGCGACGGGCCCAAGCGGCGCGGCGTGGTCCTCCGACGAAGGCGATACCTGGTTCCTTCTGCCGGGTGTCGCAAACTATTGGGCCGTGGCGTTCGCCAGCCCGGATGCAGGCTGGCTGGTCGGCACCGAGGGACGGATACTCAAGATCTCGTTCTGAAACTTACATCGACCATTTGCTGCCGTCATCTCGACCGAAGCGCGCAGCGCGCAGTGGAGAGATCCCTTGTGTCGAAAAGCCGCAACAGACCATCGCGACACGCAGCGCGCAGCCACATCCAGCTTCCGCTTTGCCCAGCTTTGACCTCGCCGCGTATGCTGAAACCGTTCTTCGGAGGGCGTAACAGAAGGTGAGCACCAACCTCGAACTTCCTCGCTTCTCAATCGGCCTCGGTGATCGCTTCGCTCACCAGGCCGCCGCCCAACTCGCCGCCTGCCAGCTCGCGCTCGAGCAGGGCGTTGAAATCGCTCCAGTCTGGAACAAATCTAATCGCGAGCACACCATCATCGGCAGTGAACCTGCAGAAACCCGCATCGCTGCCGATACCGCTGTGCGCGCTGCTGGCTGGAGCCTTCCTTACTTTCTGGACGCCGATCACATCAACATCAAGACCGTCGACCGCTTCCTTGATCCGTGCGACTTCTTCACCCTGGATGTCGCTGATCTCATCGGCAAACCTGCCACCGCCAGCGCTGTCGACGCCTTTCTCTCACGCCACGCGGAACTCCTTGGTGAGATCCTCATCCCAGGTATCGACGAGCCCTTCCGCACTGACGAAGCTCTCGTCCGCACTGTCGCCAATACCTTCCTTGCTGCCGTGGAAGACGCGGGGCGCATCTTCCGCTATCTTTTAGAGCGTAAAGGCGTCGGCCACTTCGTCCCCGAGATCTCCATGGACGAGACCGACCGCCCTCAAACACCTGTCGAACTCCTCATCATCCTCGCCGCCATTGCCGACGAGCACATTCCCATTCAGACCATCGCCCCCAAATTCACCGGCCGCTTCAACAAGGGCGTCGACTATGTCGGCGATGTTGCGCAGTTCGCTCGCGAGTTCAACCAGGATCTCGCCGCCATCGCCTTTGCCATTCAGACCTTCGGCCTACCCGCAAACCTCAAGCTCAGCGTGCACTCGGGCTCCGACAAGTTCTCTATCTACCCGGCCATCCATGAAGCCATCACTCGCACCGGCGCCGGCGTTCATCTAAAGACGGCCGGCACTACCTGGCTTGAAGAGCTCATCGGTCTTGCCGAAGCCGGCTGGAACGGTCTCGCCCTCGCAAAGGAGATCTACGCCGATGCCTTTGCGCACGCCGCTGACCTCACCAAACCCTACGCCACCGTGATCGACATCGATCCCGCGCAGCTTCCTGCACCGGAGCTCGTCAACGCCTGGTCCAGCGATCAGTACACCCGCGCCCTCCGCCACACTCCATCCGACTCCGCCTACAACCCCAGCTTCCGCCAGCTGCTGCACGTCGGGTTCAAGGTTGCTGCCACTATGGGCGATCGCTACACCCGGGCACTCGACGAGCATCGCGCCGTCATCGCGAAAAATGTCACCATCAACCTCTTTGATCGTCACCTAAGGCCGGTCTTCCTTGGACAGTAGCTCTCAGACGCCACACCCTTCCCCAACGGTCTCCATCTTTGTCATCATGGGGGTCACGGGCTCCGGCAAAACCACCATCGGTGGCCTTCTGGCCGAACGCGCGGGCGTGGTCTTCGCTGATGCTGATGACTACCATCCTGAGGCCAACAAACAGAAAATGGCAGCCGGTCATCCGCTCGACGATGCGGACCGTCAACCCTGGCTCGTAACTCTGAACGGTCTTCTGCTCCATTGGCACCAATCTGGACAAGGTGGTGTTTTGGCCTGCTCTGCTCTCAAGGAGAGCTACCGCACTACGCTCGAAATAGGTCTCCCGATCAGAGCCATCCGCTTCATCCTGCTCGAGGTTCCGAAGGAGCTTCTCATCGAGCGCCTCAAGGCACGCCACCACGAGTTCATGAACCCCGATCTGCTCGACAGCCAGATCGCCACCTTGGAAGCTCCATCCGCTGCGGACTCCCTCAAGGTTGCCAACGATCGTGATCCCGATGCCGTGGTCGTCGAAATCCTTTCGCGAACGGCGAAGCAAACCTCTCAAACATCAGAAAAGGAAGTGACCAAACAGGATGGGACATTCACTCTTTGATCTATCCGGCAAGACCGCCGTCGTCGTCGGCGGGACCTCCGGCATTGGGCTCGCTATGGCTCTGGGCCTCGCTGAAGCTGGAGCCGACGTTGTTGCCACCTCGCGCCGCCAGGAACAGGTCGATGCCACTACGGCCGCCATCGAAAAGCTCGGCCGACGTAGCCTCCGTGTCACCAGCGATGTTGTGGATCGCAGCTCGCTCGAAGATCTGCTCGCGCAAACACTCGCCGCCTTTGGCAAGACTGACATCCTCATTAATTGCGCGGGGAAGATCAAGCGGGCCCCCACCGTCGACTTCCCTGAAGATCTCTGGGACGACATCATGAACACCAACGTGACCGGCACCCTCCGCGCCTGCCAGATCTTCGGTCGGCACATGCTGGAGCGCGGCTCCGGTCGCATCGTCAACATCGCATCGCTCAACACCTTCGTTTCGCTCAGGGAGGTCACCGCGTATGCCGCGAGCAAAGCCGCTGTCGGCGCGCTCACCAAAAGCCTCGCTGTCGAATGGAGTGCCCAGGGTGTCACCGTCAATGCCATCGCACCCGGCGTCTTCCGGACCGCTCTCAATGCAGATCTGCTCGACAACAGCGACCGCGGCAAGGAACTGCGTCTGCGAACCCCGATGAACCGCTTCGGTAAAACCGAAGAACTCGTTGGCGCCGCAATCTACCTTGCGAGTGATGCGGCTAGCTTCGTTACGGGAGAGATCCTGGTGGTCGACGGAGGCTTTCTCGCGAGTGGCGTCAACCAATAGCCCGCTCGCATCGAAGCTCCCCGATTAACGGGCTCGGCCCTTCGCTGCAGATCGAGCAATCAGGACGGCGGAATAGGCGGCACCGAAGCCGTTGTCGATATTCACAACGGAGACGTTCGGCGAGCACGAGTTAAGCATCCCCAAAAGTGCGCTAACCCCCGCGAAAGAGGCCCCGTACCCTACCGAAGTGGGCACTGCAAGCACCGGAACCGCTACTAAACCGCCCACAACCGAGGGCAAAGCACCCTCCATTCCGGCGCAAACGATCACAGCATCGGCCTTTGCCAGCTGGTCCCGAACCCCCAGCAAGCGCGGAAGTCCTGCTACGCCAACATCATAGAGTCGGGTCACAGCGCACCCGAACAGATCCGCGGTAACCGCCGCCTCCTCCGCCACCGCCAGATCACTCGTCCCCGCACACAGTACCGCCACCCTCCCCACCACCTCGGAAAGGGGTGTTTGCCGAAGTGCTACCGTGCGTGCTCTCGCATTGTAACTAGCTGTAGGCGTTAGACTTAGAACTTCATCCGCTGTCTGCTGCGAGGCTCTGGTCGCGAGCACATCCTGACCGGAGGCGGCCATTCTGGCGAAAATCTGAGCGGTTTGTTCGGGCTGTTTGCCTTCGGCGTAGATGACTTCCGGCAGGCCGACACGAAGGCTGCGGTGATGGTCGATGCGGGCGTCGCCGATGTCTTCGAAAGGAAAGTTGGCAAGTCTATTTGCTGCATCTGCAGGATTTAGATCGCCCCGCTCAACGGCGGATAACAGCTCAAGAAGAGCGTTCTTATGCATGCTTGGCGGAGGTGATGGCCGAGGTGGGAAGAAGGGAGTTCATGGAGCCGGAACGATATCCCTGCGTGTCGAGAGTGACAAAGGTAAAGCCCAGTCCTTTGAATGAGATGGAAATACTATCCAAAAGAGTTAGATCAAGTGCCCGGGAGAGGTCTTCGCGGGCTATTTCGATGCGGGCCAAGGTGTCATGATGGCGCACGCGAACTTGGTTAAACCCCATGGAATGAAGAAGATCTTCAGCTTGTTCGACCTGTGCCAAGCGCTCAGCAGTGACGGGGAGACCGTAGGCGAGGCGGGAGGAGAGGCAGGCGCTAGCCGGTTTGTCGTGGACGGTAAGGCCTGCTATTTGTGCGAGATAGCGGATTTCTGCCTTGGAGAGTTGAGCGGTGACGAGGGGGGCTAAAACACGATGGTTGCGGGCCGCGGTTTGTCCAGGACGGTGTTCGCCACCGTCGTCTGTGTTCATTCCAAAGGCGATAGCGTCGAAGTTGAGGCGCTCGCGGAGGGATTCCATGGCGGTGAAGAGTTCGTCTTTGCAATGGAAGCAGCGGTTTGCGTCGTTTTGTTGATAGTTGGGGTCCGAAAGCTCGTTTGTGTGCAGGATTTGGAGAGGGATACGCAGGGTTTCGCAGAGGTTAAGGGCACTTTCGAGCTCTTTTCGCGGGAGTGATGCGGAGTCCGCGATGACGGCGAGCATGCGGTCCCCGAGAACGCGATGGGCGGCGAAGGCGAGGAAGGCCGAGTCGGTGCCGCCTGAGTACGCCACCATCAGCGAGCCGCAGTCGCGGAGCGTCTGGTGGAGGACGGCGGACTTGGCGGAGAGATCGACGGAAGCCATGCGATCGATTGTAGCGAGATTTGTCGTTCGCGCCGAGAGGTAGGGCTCGAGCAGGTCAAATGTTATGACGGCAGACGCACAGCCTAAGGACGAACAAAGCCAGCACGGGAGTGGCGACATGTCTCACGTGGCCGGGAGATGGTGACTTCGGCTTCGGTCACGAGACGCCTGAGATTTCAGGCGAAGAAGCGGTCTACCGAGCGAGTCACTGCGGAGTCTCGAGGGGGTGTTGTGCCTTTTCGAAGAATTCCTTTTGGAGCTTGGCGCTTTCTTGGTCGACCTTGATGGCTTTGATGGCTTCGGCGATCTCACGCGACCAGATCTTCTGGTCGAACTCGCCGAGTTGTTTGGCGGCGACGGAGCCGTCGCCGGCGTAGTGATTGGGGAAGCGAGCGTACCACCAGATGCCGGTGTAGACAGATGCAGGCAGATGCAGGCGTTGCTGATCGGAGCCGGACTCATTCTTGGCTCGATCCATGTGAACGAGGTCAGGGCGGGCGATGAGCATGGCGGAGGTCTCCCCTTCGCCGGCGTGTAGATCGATCGAGGACTTTGCGGCGGGCCGGCCGGCACCGTCTCTGGGGATTGAGGTGATGATGTAGACGACGTAGTCGTGCGGGGTGGCAAGCTGGGACTGGCCGAAGAGAGGCAGAAGGCTTTGATTGCCGCCGTGGCCGTTGACGATGAGGATCTTCCTGCAGCCGTTGCGCGCCATCTCGTTGACAGTCTCCTGGAGGAGGGTCAGCTGGGTTGAGAGGCTATAGGCGACGGTACCGGGCTCCTGGCGTGCTTCGAAGATCTGGCCGAAGTAGTACTCGGGGAAGACGACGGCATACTCCTGCTGGACGGCGTTGGAGACGGCGAAGCGGACGTCGAGCAGATCGGTGCCGAGGGGAAGATGCGGGCCGTGTTTCTCGATGATGCCGAAGGGCAGGACGCAGACGCCCTGCGATTGTGCGATGGCGTGGACGAAGTCGGGGCCGGTGAGTTCTTCCCACTTGGGGGAGAGCTTCTGGGCTGGGGCGCTCGCACAGAGAGGGGTCGCGGCGAGGAGAGCAAGGAGGACTCGGAAGCAGGAGCGCACGGGTGGAAGGGACCTCGTTAGAGTATGCCGCATTTTAGCGGTATTTCCCCTGATGGTGTGGCGCTGATCGAGTTTCGTTGAGGCCATTTTGCTAGAAGATGGCATGGGCTGGAGAGGCCTGCTACACGCCTTCAGGAGAGATGCCTCCTGTGTTTTCGTATGTTGGGGGGCTTACTTAGAGATTTGTCTCGCGGAATAGCTGCGACATCGCGAGAGCTGGTTGCCCCCGCGGGCAAACAGCAGGTCCTTCGACCGCGCTTCTCGCGCAACGAGACTGCGAGAAACTTCGCTCAGGATGACAGTTTTCAGGCTCATCAAGAATTTGCTTGTGGCCACTATGTCGGCACGGCCTAACCGATGCCGGATGTGGGCTACTCGAGGGTGTTGCCGCCGTTGACGGCGATCTTCTGGCCGTTGATGAAGGACGCGGCATCGGAGGCGAGGAAGGCGACGGTGCGGCCGACCTCTTCGGGCAGGCCCATGCGGCCGAGCGGGACGCCGGCGATGTAGGTCTGGCGGTCGGCCTCGGTCGCGTCTAAGGAGCGTTCGGTGGGGATCCAGCCGGGGGCGACGAGGTTGACGGTGATGTTATCGGGGGCGAGCTCGCGGGCCCAGGAGCGGGTCTGGCCGAGCTGGGCGGCCTTGGCGGCGACGTAGTTGGCGAAGCGCGGGTTGCCGAGCTCGACGACTTCGCTGCCGATCTGGATGATGCGACCGAAGTGGCGGGAGCGCATGCCGGGGAGGACGGCCTGGGTGAGGAGGAGGGGCGACTTGACGAAAAACTCGAGCTGATCGAGATAGGACTGCCAGGTCTGGTCTTCAATGGCGAGCATGGGCTGATGGCCGGTGGCGTTGAGGACGAGGATCTCGATGGGGCCGAGAGTGACTTCGATGTCACGGACGAGGCTGGTGACGGCCGCTTCATCGCGGACATCGGCGCCGAAGGGATGAGCGGTGAAGCCGCGGGCGTTGAGATCGTTCGAGAGCTGCTGGGCGCGGTCGCCGTTGGCGAAGAAGTTGACGGCGACGGGGTGGCCGGCTTCGGCGAGGGCGGTGGCCATGGCGGCGCCGAGGCCGCGTGAAGCTCCGGTTACGAGGGCGGTTCGGGGCATAGGTGGAGTTTAGCTGAGGGGAGTGTTAGTCAACGGAAGTCGACTTCTGGTTACCCGTCGTACGACCTTGCTTGGAAGACCCACTTACGTCGAACCTTGACTTGACAAGCACAGTCGATCATCGATATATCTAGATCGTGAAGTTATGCCCAAGCGAAAGCTCGACCCTCTACCTGCCGCTGCGTTTCACATTCTGCTCTCGTTAGCGGAGGAAGATCTCCACGGCTACGCCATCATGCGGCAAGTCTCCGAGCAGACTGATGGTCGCATGCGGCTGGGTCCTGGAACGCTGTACAGCTCGATCCAAACGCTACTTGAAGAGAAATGTATTGAAGAGGTCGTTGGCCTAAAGGAAGGCGCAGCACTCGGCCACGAACGTCGTCGCTACTATCGGCTGACAACCGCCGGGCGAAAGCTTGCGCGTTCCGAAGCCAACAGACTAAGCGACCTGCTGCGCGTCGCCCGCGCAAAGAGCATCTTTCGAGGGGACTATGTCTGAAGGGATATATGCGTTCCTGTTGCGGTTGTACCCTTCTCGTTTTCGAAAGGCCTATGGCGAGGAAGCCCTCCAGTTGTTTCGTGATCGTTCGCGCGACGAACGAGGGTTACTCTCCCGCCTGCGACTCTGGTGCGACTTGTTAGGCGATCTTGTCCTTTCTCTCCCAATTGCTTATCGCTCAGACTCTACGCCCGTTGTTGCTTCACAAGGAGAGCACTTTTGGGATGGCACACCTTCGTTTCGGAGTTTAGAGGCTGGAACTGTCAGCCCTAGCACTCTGTTCTATGGGGGGATCGTATCGCTGGTGATTTACGCTTGCATTCTAACTTTGGTAGGCCACGGAGAAGATTTCCTTCATGCTGTTGCCTCCGAGTCCCAACGAACTCCCAGGTCTTTTGATACCGTGCCGAAGCGCATCCCAGACATCGATCTCTCCTATTCGCCTACCACTCCTGTCTCTGGATCGGTAGTTCACTTAACCGCCAAGGTATTTGCTCTTGGTGGGGAGACCCCAACCGGCACCGTACGGTTCTTCGATGGAGTCACTGTTCTGTCAGAAGGCGAGCTCGACAACGGCAGCATCTCGGTCAAGGGCAGGTTGCCGATGAACGCGAAGCACCTCCTGCGGGCAACGTACCTCGGCGACGGCAAGTACAGTTCAGCCAGTTCGGTCCAGCCCAAAGAGTGAGCATTCCGCACCCTTTTGCTTGGTACCGAGAAACGCGCTTAGCGGAAGTGATCAGCTGGCGTCACGAAGCAGGTCAGTACCCGGGACGAGGAAAGCTCTGGAAGTGGTCGATGGCGGCTTTGGCGCGGGCTCGGAGTTGGACTAGTTCGGACTCGGGTTTTTTGTGGAGGGTGCGGTAGGGCATTTGCATGCGGAAGTTGTTGGCGAGGGTGGGCTCGTTGCGCTCGAGGAAGGTCCAGTAGAGGGCGGTGAAGGGGCAGGCGTCGTCGGAGAGGGACTTCGGGTCGTACTGGCAATGGCCGCAAAAGTTGGACATGCGGTTGATGTAGGCGGCGCCGGAGACGTAGGGCTTGGTGGCGGTGAGGCCGCCGTCGGCGAAGGTGGCCATGCCGAGGACGTTGGGCTCGACGACCCAGTCGTAGGCGTCGACGTAGCCGAACCAGAACCAGTCTGTGAGCTCGCGGGGGGAGAAGCCGCAGAGGTTGGCGAGGTTGGAGAGGACCATGAGGCGGGTGATGTGGTGGGACCAGCCGTGATCGATGACCTGCTGGACGCAAGTGTCGAGGCAATGGAGGCCGGATTTGACGCCCCAGTAGGCGGCGGGAAGAGGGAGGTTGGCGCCGAGGGCGGAGGGGGTGGCGCCGGCGTAGGGGTCTTGGGCGATGGTTTGCGGCGGGGCTGCGGAGGTTGGCGCCGGGAGGTTTGGTGCGGGTGTTGAGTTTTGTGGCTTTGCGACTAAAGGGGTCTCTCCGCTTCGGCTTCGCTTCGCTGCGCCTTCGGTCGAGATGACAGGGAGGAGAGAAGCGGATCCCTCCCCTGTGGCTCCGCCTTCGTTGAGATGACAGGTTTGGTGCCGGGTAGGGAGGCGGGTTCTTCTGTGGCGGCTTCGCCTTCCCACTCCAGCGAGCAAGTACGCTCGCCGGAGGCCCCGGCTTCGGTCGGGAGGACAACGGAGGTGGGGAGTGCGGCTGAGAGGAGAGA
>JAABUQ010001792.1_pt1 | contig 44566 bp, 6 predicted proteins | sample 5560001 | NCBI WGS metagenome assembly JAABUQ01 (sample SAMN10711888, study PRJNA513371) | rock metagenome | isolation source: Antarctica rocks | place: Antarctica: Victoria Land, Finger Mt nord | collected 2015-12-18 | reverse complement strand
GGGTTCTTGGCATTGGCCCGACGAAACCCGACCCTGGGGTCGGGTTCGCGCCTTGACCCTGGCCCAACCCTACGGGGCCCAAGAGGGTGGGTCGGGTTGAGAAAAAAGTGTCCGACCCGACCCAACGGTCACACTAACTAAGATTTAAGTTGTTATCTATAGATAGTATCTTAAGCAAGCGTATTATATACGTATAATCTTTAGATTTGTCGCATCTATGTAGATTTTTATAGTTAAAATAATTTGATCTTTTATTGCTTTTAATAGTTTAATTAAAGAGCAATAATAAAGATACTTTAATATATATACGTTTAAAAGATATTTAATTTGTAGAAGTAGACAACAATGCAAACAATCCAAGCGACAACATAGATAATAACATCAAATCTCTTAAAAGAAGTTTTTTTTTATCTTGATTTAATTTATTTTAACTTAATATGTTTTAACTTAATATAAATTAATTATTTTAATTGCTTTATTTTTTCTCTTTAGTGTTATTAATATTTGCAGTATTCGTAGTATTTGTAGAAGTAATATATCTATTTTAAGAACATAAAGAGACTCTTATTTTATTATTATTCTTTTTTGTTCAAATATGTTTTGTTTTTTTGTTAGTATTGTTTTTAATATACTTCGAAGTTGTTAAATTAAACATATAATAGCTAATCTCTTTATTAAAGCGCATATCTATAAGATGCAAGTGCATCTATTGTTCGTTGGCGCACTAAGATATAAAAGACGTAAGATATAATAAACTTTTATTACTATTCTCAACTATATAGAGTAAATAGTAGTAAGACTAATTGTTGAAGAACAACAAGAAACGAGCTTTCTATCTATCTAATACTCGCTATAACGTGCGAGCTTGCTTCTTGCTTTCTAATTAGAAAGAGAAATTGTGCGATTCGAGACTTCTATAGACAATCGAAATTATATATTCTACTATACTCTAAAACGCTAGCGCGTCGATAACGCTATAGCATTACAATTATCTTCTCTCTTAGAGCACTAATCTTTAGTAATATAAGAAGTTGTATTAGTCTTATACAAGATAGAGGCGCCTATTAAGCATCAACATTACAAGAGCTTGTTAAAAATCTTCTCAAATCTCTTTAAAAATTAGAAGAAAAAGAGTCTTCTATCTAATAGAAATTAGTTTATGCTTTAGTTTAATTCAATTTGTAGAACAATATAATAGCAACAATAATAGTTTATAATAAGCTATCGCTTCGTTATTGTTGTTGTTAGAGTTCTAAATAGAATTTAAAGTAGAGTCAACATTGCGCAAACGTCAAATAAACTATAAATACAAATATTGTTGTTTCTCTCTTTTTTTATTTATTTTAATTCTTCTTAGTTGCAATTGCTTTCTTGTCGTAAATAAATTGTCGCAAAGACAACAATGCGTAAGACTTATATATATAGTACAAATATTAAATTAATATATCTTTATTTTTATCTTCTAAGAGATTAAGAGATTAAAAGAATAAATAATCTTGATATCTTATTGTTTACAAGAATTGACATATTATAGTTTGTAATAATCTTTTATGTATAACTTGCGTAAGCAAGTATGCATATATTTGCAAGAAGAAAAATGTCTACGCTTATTGCAAAGTTCTTTATCGTAAACTTAATTGCTACATTGCAATATATTTTGTTTGCGTCTACAATACAACTACTACTAATATTTACTAATTCGTTAAACGCTTTCAAGATTAAATAGAAATTCTTGTTAACAAATATTGTAAGACGTTCGAAGTCGAGAACACAATTATTAGATCGATAGAACGTTTGCGAAAGAATATTATTCTTAACATAAAAAACTAACAACGCGATAAAAGATTTATTCTATTAACAACAAATTGAACGCAATTTTGTATTCGTCGATTCGAACGTAATTTAACTCGCGCTCTAGAGCATCAAATCGAGTTCGAACAAAAACTCGAAAAAACAAAAAAGAATTGAGATAACGTTGTTATTAAATAAAATAAAGCAACTAATTAATCTTCTTTTAGAGCGTGTATTAACTATAAGTATTTTTGTCTACTTTTCGATATATTTTTTTATCTTTTTCTTTGTCTATTTCGATGTGTTGTGCAATGCACTAATATATATTTAGAATTCGAAAAAGAATAGAAATAAAAACAAGAACAAGTTGTTAACAAAAACAAAAAAAATAGAGTTAAAATAAATTGTCTCTAAATTTGTTGTCAATCTAAATTAAACGAGTTCGAAAGAATCTTTCGCAAAATTTTACAATTTTGCGACTAAGTCTCTTTGTAGCTCTAAGCTATTAACAAAATTGTTAAATAATAATATAATAAGGTTTCTTTTTCTTTTTGCTTGCACTTTGCTTACTTACACGTCTATAGAAAATAGAGAACGCGAAAATGCGTATAGATAGCAAAATCAAGTCTACAACAAAGATAATAAAAATCAAACAAAGCAAATTTTTTGCAATTTGACTTTCTTAAGAGAACGCAAATACTTTAAACAACTTCGAAGACTTATCTACAAGTAATTTTGCAAAATCTAACAATTTATTTTCGAATAAATTTGATAGCTTTCTATAATTGTTTGAAGTAAATTCGATAAATTGTTAAAGATTTGTCAAGTTGTTGCAATACGTTGTCGACTAAAAGAAGACAAAGCAAATACGTTGTGCTTTCGCATATAAATTCTCTTTATTTAATATTAATAAAGTATAGCGCACAAAATTCAAAATTATATTTTTGAGTATCTATATTAAGAGAAGCGACTCTATTATTCTTAGTATCTTGTATAATAGAATAAAAAAGTCTTCTATTGTAAATCTAATTAAATACAATAACAATACAACAACAATTGCACAATATTCTATTAAGCAAATTATTATTAATATAGTTGTCGTTGTTGCAATACGCATTGCGCTACTTTTTTTGCTTTCGCTTGTTGTACGTTTGCTCTTTAAATTTCTTTTGTAACTTATCAACATTATTAAGAGACTTTTCTCTTAGCTATTGATTATACTTTTTGCTTTAATTTATTTACTTAATTTTATACTATATTTGTTTCTTTAACTTAGTTTTGTCTAGAATTTCTTCGATCTCTTATTAAATTTTGTTATTAATAAGTTTCGAAATTTGCAATATTTATTTTGTTTGTTTGTTGTCGACGCAATACAAATATAGCTTCAAGAGTAAAATATAAAAAGTATTATAAATTCGATAGATATTTGATAAGATAAGACAATAAGTTTGCGTTTTAATCTTATTTTTAATTCTAAATAGTTCGATATACTTGTGCGATATCTTCTTGTTAAATCTCTTTTGCTTCAAATTTCTAATTAAGAGCATAATTAATTCTTCTATAACAAAGCTCTTTAATCTATATTTTTTATTGTAATATTTTGTTTGTTGCGCAACAACGTTTTTAAGACGCTTTGCTAAAACTTTTCTTAAGTTATAAAGCTATTTTACGCGTTTTTGTGTCAATAGTATTTTTTTTAATAAAGTTGTTTTTAATTTTATAGTAGATCTTCGAATAATAATTGTATATTAAATAGAACAACAAAATTTCGACTAAAATATAATAGTTATTGTTATAAACAAATTTTGTTATTAATAATAAATTAGTCTATTTTGTTTGTTTCGAGTTAATGTAAATGCGAAAATAGTACTTAAAAGTTTAATTTTGTCGTTCGATTAAATTATTTATTTAAGAATAAAAAGTAATATTCAATTGTTTTTTGATTTGTATATAAAAGTATACAACAAATTAAAAAATACTAGTAAAGACAATTTCTTCGTTACTTACTATATTAGTTGACGTTTTAAAATATAAAACAATTTTATTGAAAAATATTTTCGCTAGCTTTGTGATATCGATTCTAATAATTATAGATATATATTTAATTATTTTTGTATAGCAATCGATTATTATAAAAATTAAGTTATATACGATTTTACGACGTTTGTTTGACGACAAGCTTGTTACAAAGTTTATAATAATTTTCTTTTATAACTTCTTTGCAATAAATAAGAATCGAAGTTTATTATATAATTTATAACAAGAAATTTTAATATATTAATAGATATTATATGTTTTAATATACGCTTTTATTTAATTTGCGCAAACAAATTAGAAATATTTTTTTTAAAATAAATTTAATTTTTTTTTAATCTTAAAGTATTTTGTTAAAGAATTGTTATAATTTTTGCAAATTTTTTTTTTAACAATTGTATTTTCTAAAATATAGAGCAATTTATTATATTTAACAAAACTCTCTTAATATAAAAAATATTTTTTTGTTAATAACAAAACAACTTTTTGATCTTAATATAAATTTTTTCGATTTAAATATTTTTAATTTGAAGATTCTTAATTAAGAATCTTATTAATTTTTAAAATTTTTTATACAATTTTTTTGATATGTTTCTAATTATTTTTCTTAATATAACAATTTGAATATTAGTTAGTTGAAATAAAGATACTAGTTTATTAAGAATTTTTATTTTATTTTACAATCGCAAAATCTTCGTGCTATTAATAAGTACTTTCGCTAGTTATAATATAAAAGTTAAATTATTTAATATCTTTTGCTTGCTTTACGTTAGCAACTTTTTGTTAAACAATAACGCCAATTTATTTTAAAATATAAAAATTTAATTAATTAATATTTTTTATCTACTTTGCGTTAGCAAATTCTTATTAAACAATAATGTTAATTTGTTTTGCAATATTGATAGCAATCTTATATTTAATAGCGAGATCTTTTTATAATTAAGACGTTTTAACAATTTTTTTGTCAAATTTTTCTTATTTAAACAATAAAAGATTTTAAAGTTATAAATAATTAATTTAAGCGCTTAGCGAATTTGTCTTAAGTTTAGCTTCTTTTAATTTATAAATTTTTTAAAATTATTATAATTTAATTATATTTCGATAAAATAAATATTGCTTTTTAAATAATATCTTTATTGCTTAAAAGCGATTACAATAATTAGCAATTTCTAATTATGCGTCTTATAATTTTGCTCTATTAGAATTATTTTTTGTAATTAGAATGTTATTGAACGTTAGTTTTTGTTATTATTTTGTTAACTCAAAGTGTTTGCAATTGCAAAGTTAAATACGTTAATCTTTACTTTAATTTTTTTATTCAAATTGTAATAATAAAGTAGTAGAGTTAATATAAAAATGTCGCAAAATTAACAAAACGCTTGCTTTATTTTATTTAATTAAACAAAAAAATTAAATTTCTTGCTATTTTTACTTTATTTTAATAGATTGATAAGAAGAATAACTTTTTTTAAATAATAATATATAAAATGTCTATAAAAGTTTATAAAACTCAAAAATATTTAAAGCTTATAATAAGTTTTTAATTTAAATTGTTTTTTAATTGTTTTAATTTTTTTCAAATTTATTTATATATCTTTTGAAAATACAATAAAGTTTAGAAATTTAATTTATGTAATATTAAACTTACACTTCTTTAAATTAATATATAGCAAATATTCGCAAAGACGTTTCAATATTTGTTTAATATAATATTAGTGCTTCGCTAAATTATTGCTATATATTAGTATATTATTTATATAAACTACGCAAGTTATATTAATTAATTCTCGCAATATTTTATTAATATAAATTTGAAAAATTGCGAATGCATTTATTAGTTTAAATAGCATAACTTAATACTCGAAATATTTATAACGCGTACGAAATATTGTCTTTTATTTATTATTGCATTTAATACAAATAAAATAATAGATATTCTTTAAATTTAAGACAATAAAGCGCTTTGCTTTATATAGATAATTTAGCGTTTTCGTAATTAAAAACAATAAATAATAATTTTTGATAATAATTGTATTTAAATCTTTATAATTAATGTATAAACGTAATTTATTGTTCGATTTTAATACAAATAGAATAAAGATGTTTGCAAACAAAACTAAATACATAATTTAATTTTTAACTAACGTATTATCGAGATATTGTCGAAGTATTGTTAGCTTATTTTGTAAAAAATTATAAAGAAATATAAAAAATAATTCTTTGTTGTTTTGAAACTTAATAGTATAATTTTCTCTTTTTAATTTTGATAAAATTTTGATCAATTTATTATTATAAATATCTTTTAGATTTCTTAATTTCTTAGAAATTTTAAATTTTGCTAATTTTTTATTTAACGTCTTTGTAACACTAGCGCAAACAATAGTATAAACTATATTATATTTAACAAGATCTAAAACAAATTGCTTAAAATTAATTATTTTTAATTTTTAATTTGCAATCTTAAATTATTAATTTTTTATCTTCGAATCAATTAATATATTTTGTTTAATTAGCATTAATATGTTTAATATAAAATTAAAATCTATATATTTAATTAAGTAAAATAAGATAGTATATTGTTGATATTCAACAAGTTAATTAAATAATAGATTAACTTATAGATATTATAGCAATAGCAACTATTACTATTAAGAAAATTCAATATTAATAAGATAACAAATGTAGATTACAATTTCTATTGTATTACGTAAATATAATTAATAAGATTTAATTTAACTTTCAGATTAATTAGATTTGTAATTTAACGTTTATTATTAAAAAGTCGAATTTAATTTTTTACTAAAATCGAATCTATTATTTTTATTTGTTTTTTTTACTTTGTTTGCGAGATATTAACAAAGCTTATTTTTTTTGTATCGATTGTAATAATAGCGATAATAATAGACTTTTTCTATTTGTATTTATTAAAATACTTTATTTTGTAATGCTTCTTTTTATAATATTTAAAGTATTTGACACAACTTAAATAGTTTGCGTTATTAATCTTGTAGATTTGCTTACGCAATATTGACAAATCTTTAAAGATATAGAACTTTTTATTTTTAATAAATTTGTCGATTTTGTTTAAACGACAATTTTGATAAAATTTTTCTAAAAAAATATTAGAATCTTTTATAACTTGTTGATTGTCAAAATTGCTTAAATTTGCTTTGCGAATACAATTTAGCGTTTGTTTTTATATAATAGCTATAGTTAGAAGCTTATCGCAAATGTTTAATACGTTATTAATGTTTAAAATCTTTACTTTTAAGTTCGACTTAAACTTAATTAAAAATATATAGATTTTATGCTTTTCTAAGAATAACAATAGATAAATCTCTAGCTTATTTAGATATTTTTTAAAAATAATAATTTTTTAATTTGATTTTTGTTTAGCGTTCTTTTATCTTTTATAAATAAGAAAATAGCAATTAGCAAAATTAGCTATTAAATTTAATAGAAACTCTCTAAATTCTTTAAAGATCTTGCTTTTTAACTTAGCGTTATTGCTTGTTCTTAAATACTATTGCGTAATAACGTTATTTTTTAAAAATAATATGCAATAGAGAATTTTATTTTTAATTTGTAATAAAATACGTTGAAGATCGTATTATATTAATGTCAATTTTGCGAAATCAAATAATATATTTATTTACGTTTAAACTCTTGTATAATTTTAGCTTTTTAAGCTTTAAAAATTTAAATATAATCGATAACAATACAATAGCAATTTAAGAAACTTAAAAATTTGTTTCTTCGATTGCTATAACTTAAGTTTGCTAGACGTTTTGCAAATCTTAAATCTTTGCTATTAATGTTTTAATCTACTAATATAAAGTCGAAGTTCTAATTGTATCTAAGTTATTATCTTTGTCGATATTATATTAATAACAATTATTTTTGTCAACATTTTGTAAGCAATTGTTGTTTCGAAAAATATCAAACTTCTTAAACTTTAATTTAGTAATATTATAATTATTATAATTTAGATTGTTTTGATTCGATATAATATTATTATGTCTTGAATCTTTCTTTTCAAAAAATAAAACAATTAAAATTGTAAAATACAAGTGCGTTTGTTACTTGTCGACGCACTAAAATATAAAAGACGTAAAATATAATAGACTTTTATTACTATTTTCAACTATATAGAGTAGATAATAATAAGACTAATTGTTAAAAAACAACAAGAAATAAACTTTTTTTAAATTTAATATTTGTTATAACGTGCGAGCTTGCTTTTTGCTTTCTAATTAAAAAAAGAAATTATGCAACTCGAAACTTCTATAGACAATCAAAATTACGTGTCTTGCTATATTATAAGGCGCTAGCGCGTCGATGACGCTATAGCATTACAATATCGCGTAATAAATGCACTTGTTTTGTCTTAGAATTATACATCTTTTATTAATTTAAATCTTTATATTCTACGAGAATATCTTTCTAGAAGCGATTATTAAATTTGTATCTTATTATTGTCTTTAATATATATATATAGAAGCGATATTCTAATGCTCTTAAATTTAAAATATTTGATATAAATTTATTAATTATTTTAAAGAGTATAGTCTCGAGTTTACAAAACAATATTGTAATAATTCTATTCTAGATATAGACAATAACTTCGATAATATAATTTTATAGCTCTATTGATATCTAGTAGATCTTATAAATTGCACAAATTAAATTAACAGTTGTATATATATTCTTTTCTATAATATTGTTTTGTTTAGACGTATAAGATGCAAATAACTTTTACTAAATACTAGTCTTCTTAAATTAATTAACAAAGACAATGCTTCTTAACTTGTTGTTGCTTGTATATATTTAATTGTATAACTTGTTTACTTTTTAATTTATATTTAAAACTTCTTAAGATATAAAAGAATTTTATTCTTCGTCTTTATAATATAAACAAAGAATATGTCGAAAACGTTATTCTTAATTAATAGAAAATAACAATTGTTGCGAAAGATAATAAACAACAAGCTCTCAATATTAACATGCACTCTATCGAAAAATATAATTGCTTTTAACATTGAATATCTAGAGAACTTTGCTTGCTACTTTGTCTTTAGATACAACTTATATATCTTCTTTAGTATAGACTCTATAATTTTTATTTTAACAATCTTCTATGTATTAGATAGAATATTTCAAGAGTTTAAATATACAATGCGACGATATCAAATTTTAATGTCGATAATCTTCTTAGTTATCTTAAATATATAATAATTCTTTTGCTCTTTCTTTATAATTTTATGTAGATTTATTGCTTTAAATATTTCAAATCTTATTAAATACTATTGCTTAACATCATTTGCAAAGACTATATACTAATTCTTATAATTAAGATAGATAGATCTTTTAGACAAAAAATTACATTCTATGTTTTTATTTTTTAAAGTTGTTACGCTTATAAGATTAATTTTGATGCTACATATAAACAAAATTTATATAAAAGTTAAACTATTATCTTTAGACAATTAAATTAGATATTTACTTATATCTTTAACTAGTAGAATAAATTTATTTGTTATTTCGATATTTGTATTGTTGTAACGCAAATTCTTAAACAAATTTTAATTCTTAAAGACGTAAATTGTTGGTTTTGAGTTAATTATTTACACAACGTCTCTAATAACAATAGCGAGATAATTAATCTTTAGTTTATAATAAAAAGATTGCAAAAAAAAGATATAAGTATCTCGTCAATATATTTAATAGTTCTAATTATGCTTACAAAGATATTAAAGATAATATTGCTAGTATTGTTGTTTTCTAAGAAATTAGCAATAGAGTTTTAACAATTTTCTTTATACTTTTGTTTACAATATTGTTATTTATAATCTAACTTGTTACAATTATTGTATATAATATTCTTATAACAATATTTGCAAATTTTATATACTTCTAAAGATAGAGATTGTTCTTAACAATTATTGTTGCTTCGATTTTTGTCTTTATTACGATTTTCGCAATTACAATTTCGATCTTTTTTTTAAGATTCTTTACGTTCTCTATTGATTTCTTGATTGTTAATATAATTATTTTCTTTATAATTGTAATTCTAATAATTTTAATCTTGATTTTAATCTTTTTTTGTTTCTTGTTTCTGTTAATTTTAATCTTTGCTATTGCGAACAAGATTAATTTAATTACTTCGATTCTTCTAACAATGCTCTTTCTACTATAAATTTTGAAAAATTATATTAAAATTACATTAACAATTCGAGATAATTCTCTAGAAATCCTATTAGCGACTCGAGACTCTTGAAATTGTTGTATCGATATCTTAGTTCTAAAATTATATTAGCAATATAAAGTTGCTTCAAAACTTATCTTAAATCAAAATATCTATTTTCGCAAAACAATATTGTTATAAATTATAATATTTCTCTTGATTTATTTTGTAATATTCTAATTTATGCTTACAATATAAATTATAGAAAGCATAATGTCTCTAACGTCTATAATTACTTAGACTCTTATTCGATCACAACTTAAATACACAATAGTATTGCAATTTCTAATATAATTTATTTGATTTATATTATAATATTAAATGCATTTGCGCTTATAGAAATGCTCGATACTTTAAACATTAAATATATCTTTCTTATATATGCGTTATATTTTTACGAGAAATAAAAGTTCTTCTTATTATTTATAAAGATATTTATATACAAACATTCTTTTGCATAAGCAACAAATCTCTTGTATTTCTTTGCATTATTTACAATTAATAAGAAAATTCTTTTTCTCTTTGTATATTAAATTGTATTTGTTTTACTTTTAACATTTAACTTTTTTTAAAGCAATTTAACTAAGTATCAATTTTAACAACATATTCTTTTCTCGTTTCTTAATTCAAGCTCTATATTTATTTTATTAAAGATTATTCTTAATATTGATTTTCGACTTGACAATTAACTTGTTCGCAAATTATATTAGCACAAATAATAATATAAAGATAACAAACGCAACTTATTACATTAACATTTCTTTTTCTTAATATATCTTGTTTGTTGCTCTCTAATTAGTCTCGATCGATTTAAAATCTAATTACAATTATTAAAGACAACTTACATTTTTTGCTATATTTCTCAAAAAGTCGTAATCGTCTAATTGCAAATAAACGTAAATATTTAATATTTAACTTAGTATAATCTTTACAAGATATCTTTTATCTCGAAAATTTATTTCGATATTATTCTTTTTCTCAAATTCTCTTTATAGGCATTTTCGTCGTTAATTAATATATATATTATTATTTGTTAAATTTGAGCAAGATTTAATTCAAATTTACATCTTTATTTAAGAATGTCTATTTAAACGTTACTTTATATAACAATCTCTTCCTATAAGTACGCCCTCAATCAATTAATTAATTTGTTATTATTTGTTAAATCTAGACAAGATTTAGTTTAGATCTTCTTCTTTGTATATAAACAAATCTATCTAAACGTTGTTATTTCTCTTAGATTATTTTTATAAGCATATCTCGCAATTAGTTTATATAGCATTTATTATTTATTAAATTTAAACAAAATCTAATTTAGATTTAACTTATATTTGCTTCTTCGATTAAGAATATTTATTTTTACGTTGTTCTATTTGTCAATTCTTTTTTACAAGCATTTTTGTAATTAGTTAATACTTTTGTTGTTATTCGACAACTTAGAGAAGATTTAACTTAAGACTAATTTAAATCTAACTTAGATTTGCGTTTTTAATTAAGAATATTTACTCTAATATTGTTCTAATTGTTAATCTCTTTCTATAGATACTCTTGCAATTAATTAATATTTTCGTAATTATTTGTTAGAATTAAGTTAAATTTTCTTTGAGTAATTTACATTTATACGATTATTGCTTATATACTTGATACTCTTTCTTTATTAAAATTGTTAATTAATTGCTTAAATTAATTAATTTTTATATATCTTGTTATTTCTTAAGCTTTCAAACACGAATTTTCTATTTAAAGCATTTATCAAATTCTTGTTATTATTTTATCGATTACATCGCTTCAATAAGTACTTAAATTTCAATTTATTAATATTCAAATTTAAGAGAGACTCTTAAAGAGAAATATGCAAGATCTTGTTGTCGTCGAATTCGTTAATAACTTTTTTGTTACAAAATACAATTTTTTGTCGCAATTTTTGTATACATTTCTCTCTTTATGTTACAAATTAATTGTTTTATTTTTGTTATATTTTCTTGTAAATATTTATCAATGCACTATAAGTATAAAGATTGCAATTGTTAATAAAGTAAAGTATATATCTTCGATATATTATTCTTCGAAATAAACAAATATTTGCGTTTTGTATTTAAACTTCTCGATACAATAACAAATTATAATTTTTATAATTTTAATTGCTCTTAAGATTATAGAATTAAATATATATTTAATCAAAAAATTAATTTTAAAACTTTCTCAATTATTGTTGAAAAACAAAGACGTAAAAGTCTCAATTATTATTGAACTTGCAAATAGTTTAAATTGATTCTTCTAATTATAATTTAGCGAGAAATTAATAAAAATAAACAAACTTATATCTTGAATATTCTTGCTTAAAAAAGTCGATTTTAATAATAAAACTTGAACATAATTATGCGACTTCTTATTGCTAATAAAGTTGTAATAATTCTTAATTATATCGCGAACTTGCTTTATTATATAAAATTAATAATTCTTTATTGCGTTGTAAAGCTACAATTAAATAAGCTCTTATTTACAATAGAAAGAAACAAAAATAATATCTTTCTTGTCTTCTTTAATACAAAAACATTTTCTATATTGTTATTACGCTAATTCTTGACGCTTCTTATACAATCAATTATTTTTGTTTATACACATTTTATTAGCATTGATAGTTTGAATTTTTGTTAAGAATTAATTCAAAATTTACAATTCTTAATATTGTATTTAGTAACAGATATAATTTACAGAAAGATATATATCTTGCGTATAACAATCTTATGTTTTAATATAAAGATATATTTTGAACTTTATTTTATTTTGTCTTATAAAACAAGAATATCGATACAATATCGAATCTTGCATAATAATATTGCATTTTTTCGCTTATTTACGAATTCGAAAATCTATAATGTAAACTTTGTACAATTAATCTCTAAGAATATAATATTAAGTTTGTTGTTAAAAGATTAAAACAAATATAAGAAATGCATTTTTTAACTTCGAGATTTGTTCTCGACGAACGCAAGATTAATAGTAAATTGCATTTAATTAATAAGCATTTCTATAATTAGAAATAAACTTATATTGTATTATATTTGTAATAATAATATTCTTATTGTATTGTTCTCTTGTTTATCGAGTAATAACATTACTCTTTCACGTTTAAAAGAATCGCGCAATATTTTAAAAATCTCAAATTCTATCTTATTAATCGAATTGTTATTATTCTTTTATAAAAAAGTTAATGCATATTTTTGAGAATTTGATAAACGATAATTGCGCTTATCACTTATATGTGCGAAGTTCGTTTAAGAATTATTTGTAATACAAAATTAAATATTCGAATAAATTAATAAAACATTGTATTTAGAATAGCGTAAGTTCGCTAAAAATTGAAAGATTAATAAAAAGCGCGAGGAAATACAAACAAACGAAAGAAACTATTGTAATGCGTCGAAATACGCTAGTTCTAAATCTAGACTATATTTGATTAAGATTTAATTAAGATTTAATTAAGATCTAATTTAGATCTTGATTAAATCTTGATTAAATCTTAACAATTTTTACTCGAGCAAAGAAGATAGTATTTATTGTTATTCGAAAATGCTTTATTTTCGTTTATTTGTTAAAGTTTTCTTTATATCTTTTACAATCTTACTTAACATTATTAATTTAAATAATTATATATAGTTTAATAATTTTGAGTTCAATTATATACAACTCGATAATAGCAATAGTACGAACAATTTTTATAGCAACGTCAAAAATAACAATTTGAGTAATAATAAGACAATTGTTACAAATATCGAGTTAGACAATAACAGTAACAACAATAGCAAGAAAGATAATAATAGTTAGAAGAAGACTAGCATAGAAATAGAATTAAACAATAATAGTAATAGCAACAATAAAGAAAGTAAAAATCGAGAGAATAAGAACAAACTAGAAAGTATTGAAGAAAAGAACTATATAATTACAAACGATAGATTTTACTCTCTTAGTGTTAATTTACTCGTAATAAATTATAGCAAAATATTACTTATTGTCTCTAATAATATTAATACATTTATTAAGAATAATTCAAGTTTTGTTAATTTAATCGAGATTTATTTTGTTGCTTCGACTATTATAAAGATGTATCTTGCGTTAATAAAAACTAATTTTTGAATATCAAATTATCGAAAAATCGATTTTGTGTCTTTTTTACAATTATTGTTCTTTATTTCGAATTATTGTTCTTTTATAAAATTAATTAAATCGTATTATTAAAGTAAAAATAAAATTGTAAGCAATAAGTATAAGTTCGACAAACTCGACATTTATAAATTACGCTCAATTATTAAATTTATAACAATTGAGAATATTCGCATATATTATATATTTAATTAATATCAAAAGATATTGTTAAATACATCTTTATATTTAAGAACACAAGAAAGACGTTAGATTCGATGCTTCTAGTCTTTCGATATAATTGATAAGTTGAGCGACATTCTTATTACTTATATAAAGTTGTTGCTTTTATTATCTACAATACTAGACAATTGAATCGAGATATTGTTTGCATCATTAACAAATAATAATATAGAATTGTTGTTCTCGTTACTTAGATTAGTCGTTGCTCTTTTGTACTTTGAAGATTTCGTATTATATGTTGTTAACAACAACTTATTCGTTAAACAACAATTTCGATTATCGACTTATTCGTCGTTCTCTTCTTTGTCTATAGCAATAATAAAAAAAGCATAAATAGAACTGTTATTATCTCTTTCTCGTATATAAAGTAAAGCGACATTCTATAATTTGATTTTATTATTTTCGTCGAATTTACTCTCTTTATTTTTGTCTTTTGTGCACAAAGATTCTATTTCGAGTAAATATTATACGAGAGAATAAAATAAAAAGAGACAAACGTTAAGTTAATTATTGTTATATAGTTTAATAAATAAGACTTTGATTAAATTGTTTTCTTAAGAATTCGATAGCAACAACGCAATATTAAATAAGATTAAATCGTAAGATTATATTACTATTAACAACAATATATTTAGATTGTTATATCTTGTAAGAAAAACTCAATTGTATATTAAAACAAGCAATAATATTAATTTCAACAATAACAAAGCTAATAATTTGTCGATTTTTGTGTTTAAATACTCGCACTATATTATAATTAATTCTTCTTTTTAGTTTTGTCAAGATATACGCATTTTAACTTCTTTATTAATTTCTTTTTATCTAAGATTGTTATTTTCTAAGTTCTATAATATTTGAACAAATTGTTGTTGTTACAAATTGCGTAAATAATTAAAATGCGAAACTACAAAAGTTTCTAAAAAAAAGTAAACTTTAAAATTTATATATTAAGTGTTATTCGACAAATGTCTAGTCTTGTTTATTGTTTTCTTAATTAATTATCTTATAATTGTTTTGTTTAAATCTTGATTAAATTTTAAGCTTTTAAAGATTATAAATTTTTGAAATTAAGAAATTGATTAGTCTTGAAACTTTGTTGCTTTGTAATTTTTTTTTGTTAATATAAGTAAAACTTGCGTCTTTGCTTTTATTTTTAATACTTATATTAAGAATTCTATTATTAGCGCAGTTAAAAATGTCAAATGTGTTTTGATTTATATTAATTTTTTTATTGCGAACAAAGACAATAACAACAAAAAAGAAACAATTTCTTTTTATATAATTGCTCTTATAATTAGTATTATTAAGAAGTATAAAAATTGCATCTTAAATTTCGCGTCTTAAGAGTTTGTCTTCTTCTTTAATTCGAACGCTAGCAATATGAATTAAGATCTTGCGTAAAGTAAATATTTTTAGAGACAAGATTCTTAATATTTGACTCGAATTTGATCTAGAATAAATATTCTCAAAAATTAGATTCTTGATATTTAAAGATTAAGATAACTTAAATTTAAATCAAATCTAATCATTTTATAAAAAAGATTTTAATATTCGAAGATTAATTTGATTTAGATTTAAACTAGATCTAGCATAGAAACAATTGCTTCTTAAATAAAAGATCTTTAATATTCGAAGAACAATTTAATTTAAATTTGAATTACGTAGAATAGTTGTTTCTTAAAAAAAAGATTCTTAATATTCGAAGAACAATTTAAACCAAATCTAGACTACATTTGGTTTAGATCTAGTCTAGAACAATTGTTTCTCAAAGAGAAGATTCTTAACATTTAAAGAACAATTTGATTCAAATTTGATTTAAATCTAGTTTAAAATAATTGCTTCTTAAACAAAAGATTTTTAATATTTAAAGAACAATTTGATTCAAATCTAGATTATGTAGAACAATTGTTTCTCAAAGAAAAGATTCTTAATATTCGAAGAACAAAATGAATCAAATTTGAATTACGTAGAATAGTTGTTTCTTAAAGAAAAGACTATTAATATTTGAAGAACAATTTGATTCAGATTTGATCTAGATTTAATCTAGAACAATTGCTTCTTAAACAAAAGATCTTCAATATTCGAAGAACAATTTAGTTCAAATTTGAATTACGTAGAATAATTGTTTCTTAGAGAAAAGATTCTTAATATTCAAAGAACAATTTGAGTCAAATCTAGATTAAATCTAATCTAAATCTAATCTAAAATAGTTGCTTCTCAAAGAGAAGACTCTTAACATTCGAAGAACAATTTGACTTAAATTTAAATTACGTAGAATAGTTGTTTCTTAAAGAAAAGACTCTTAATATTTGAAGAACAATTTGAATCAAATTTGAATCAAATTTGATTTAGATTTAATCTAGAACAATTATTCCTCAAAGAGAAGATTCTTAACATTTAAAGAACAATTTGACTCAAAACAATTGCTTCTTAAAGAAAAGATTGTTAATATTTAAAGATTAACTTAATTTAAATCTAGATTAAATTTGACGTAAAATAGTTACTTCTTAAAGAAAAATTTCTTAATATTTAAAAATTAAGTTAACTCAAATTCGAACGTTTAGACGACAACAATATAATAGTCTTTTTGTCAATATTAATACCAATCGATTGAGAAGTATTGTAGTCTTTTGTTATTTTCGAATGTTTGTTATATTCGCGGACTAGTTCAAGTAACTCAATACAAGACATTTTAATTCTTTGCTTTTGTTCGTTCGATAAGCAATATTAAAAAGACGCTTTAATTGCGTCTTTACTTTTTTTATTTCAATAATAAAAAGAACTTTCTTCTTAATACGTTATATATTGTAATATTTAACAATAAGCTAAAAGTCGTATTTGAAGAATTTCTTAATATTTAATTTTTGTTGTTTTTGTCAATAACTTCGCTAGTCTTTTTAAGCAATTTTTAAAAATTTGTCAAAATTTTTTGCTAAAAGACAAAATTCTCAACATTATAAATAGAAAGTTAGCATAGCGTCGAAGAAGTTAGTTATTTTCTTTATCTTCGAAATTATAGTTGTAAATATTTCGTTATAATACATCTTAACACTAATCGATAAAGATTCGTAAAAAAATAAAAAGATAAGTTCTAGACTGGTCGCGCTGACCCGGAAATGTCACGTGCAAATGCCAAGACTCGGGTCAAAAAAAAATCGAAGAATCGAATCGCTCAAAGTAGTTTAGTAGATTACTATAAGTAGTTTAGCGCGCTTCGCGCTAAACTACTTTGAGCGATTCGATTCCAAAAAATCATTACGACCCGATCTTGGCGCCGGGTCGAGCCAGAGGGGTGGTGTCATAACTTGGCTCGACGATCAGTCTAAAGATAACATTGTTATTAGATTCGAAAATAATTTATTTTTTCGTTTTATTATCTTTGATTTAACAAAATCTTTTTTTTTATCGATATTTCTTTGTTCTATCTTCGACTTTTTAATCTTGCATAATGTTCTTGTTATTTACTCTTTATTTTATTCTTTTTTTAATAAGAATTAATTTAGATTAAGTGCGATTCGAATTAGCAATTGCGTCTTTAAGTTTCGTTTTGGATTTAATAATGTCTCGCTTATTTGTTTGCAATTCGAATTTTCTTAATCTTAAATTAAGAATTATATATTATATTGTATTAATTTTAATTAATAAAATTGTTAATATAGTACTTTGTGCACTTTTGATTTATCGATACAAAATATATGTTACAAATAATATGTAATATATTATAGAAACATCGAGATTACAAATATATAAAATTCTTATTTATATTCTTTGAATAGTTTATTACTTCGTATATTTTATATATCTCGTTAATAACTTCTTTGTTAACTTAGCACTTGAATTTAACAAATATCTCTATATATCTTTGTAATTGCTTATTACACTTTAATCTCTTATAATTAAGCACAAAGATAATAAGTTGTACGCTTTTTATATATTTGTTACTATCTATTGTTAATTTGTTGTTTCAATATTTCTTGTTCGATTCTTTATTTTGCACTTATACGCAATCTTTATATTAATTGCTTTTATTGCGTTAATAAGAAGCGCATCGAATTATATTTTTTCGCAATCAGTTTAGATTAATATAATTTTTTTTGTTTTGTTTTTAATACGTTAAAGACTTGTAAATCTTAACAAAGTAATTCTTTGTTTAAAACAAGTCTTGTTCTCGAATATTTAAATTAGGAATATCGTATCTTCTCTTGCGTTTCTTTCGAATAAATATTGCTAAAACCTCTATAAAGTTAGAGCACTTGAATTGATTTTTAATAACAAATCTCTTAGCTTTTCGTTAATATTAATTGTTTTAATCTAGATTAATAAATTGTGCATTATTGTGATTGTCGAAATCAAACGTTATTAACAAATTTATTAAATTTTGACTCAATATTGTAATATTTATTTTCGACTTTTGTTTCGCAATAAATATTGCTTAAGTTTTTAAATATAATATTATATCTTTTATAACAACAATATTAAGATATCGAATATTGTGGATTATCTATTGTATTTTTCTTGTTTTCTTGTATTTTTTTACAAGAAGTAGTTGTAAATATTAATAATCTTGTTGTAAACATAAAATTTTTAGAAGCTCTAAATAATTTATTGTTATAACGTAATGTCAACAATTATATTGTAATATTTGTCGAGATTAAAATCTTTTTTTGTTTAAGATAATTAATTGCTAAGCTTTTAAATAAATAAATATAAGAATCTCGAATTATTCGAAGTCGATTTCTTGATTTAATTGAAAGTTTTATTTTAGATTTCTTGAACAACTTATAAAAATGTAGAAGCGTAATATTTAGCCTTGCTAAATCGATAATCTTAATAATAACTCGATATTAATTGTTAATATTAACGCTTACAATTACAAATAAAATTGATTTTTTAATAAGATAATAATTATAATAATTAAAGTCGAGTTTGCACAAATAAACGTCTAATTAAATATTAAAAGTATTAATTAAAGAACAAGTAACAATCCTGAATACTTAGTAGAAACAATAACAATAAACAGCAAACTTTGTTTTTTATTTAAATAGAATATTTTTTAATCGACGCTATAAATAAATTTGAAGAACAATAACAACAATTGCTTCGATTATCTATAGATAGATATTGTTAGTTTTTATATTATTGATTAAGCTAACATATGTTATCTTCTTTAAATTTATTTTGTCTTTTATAGAAACATTATAAAGATTTTAAATACTTATATATGCTTTAGTTATAAATTAAATAATCGAACATTATTAATAAAGATAAGCAACAACATACTTGACAATAATTATATAACTTTTTTATCAATCTTTGTAGAAACTAGTTTTATAAAATATGTAATACGTTTTTATATATTATTAACAAAATGTTTATAAAGTTAACGAATTTGTGTTGTCTTAACTTTAATTCTTAGATCAATCTTAATATGCAAGCAAAGAAGTAATATTTTAACTCGATATATAAATCTCTATTTTGTGCTTTATTGTTCTTGTCTTCTTTAATTTTCTCGATATTCTCGTTCTTTTATTTTGTGTCTAGCGCGATAACAAGAATAATCTTTATTTTTCTCTTATTAATTTTGATTGCAATCTTGAACTTAAATTAATTGTTATTTCAATTGTTCGAAATATTGTTAACAATATTTCTTGATATATTTTTTGCTTAGCTTTTTTAAATAAAGACGAAATAATTGTTAATTGATTGTTGTTTAAAGATTTAAGAATTTAGAAATAAATAGCTTCGAATCTAGAGCAATGCAACGTTAATCTTAAAGACGTAAAATAAAAAGAATGTTGTAATATATTAACTAGCTCTAATAATTTTTTGCGACAACTTTGCTAAACAATATAATAGAATTTTCGTTAATTCGAAGACGTTAAAAGAAAGAAAATCGAACAAATTATTTTTAGAATTAATATTAATCGAATATTTTTGCGCTTTTTTTGTTCTTCAAATAAATTATAATACAAAAGCGAGAGATTAATTTACTTGTATTGTCTTGTAATTAATATTGACCTTTAATATAATTTCAATATATATACTAATTGTAACAATCTTGTTGCGCAAATTATTGTTTTCAAATAAAGCAATAAAATTGTTTAATATATAATATTTTAAAACTTGATTAATTTTGTTGCTAAAAATGTTGTATATTCGAAGTCGAACTTAAAAAAAACTTAAACAAAAGTTGTTAAATTGAGAGCAAATTTTAGATATAATTATAAAAAGTTGTTTAGCTCTAAGCTTGCACAAAAATATAAATAATCTTATTCGAAATAAAATGCAATTGATTGCGAATTTATTTAACGCAAACTTGAAAACAAATTAACAAAGAGAGAACAAAATAAAAAATAAAAGTAAGACAAAGAAAGAGCTAAAAGAAGCAAAAAAGAAATTTATTAATAAAAAATACTTTTAAAGATTAGTGTTGTAATTTTATCTTTTTATTCTTTTTGCGAGCTCTTCTTTTATTATAATTTTAATATTATAATTATTAATATAAGTAATTGTATCTTTATTATGACGTTTAATAAATATAAAGTGCTCAAATTTTTTTATAAGATTCTAATATTTTTGTTGCAAAATACGAACAAAGTTTACGCACTTTAATTCGAATACTATTTTGCAATAAATATTATCTTTCTAGATTTTGAAAGAATATTGTTTTGTTAAACAAGTTTTAATGCTTAAATAATAAATTGTTTAACAATATACTTGTAAAATAAAAAAAAGACTTGTTTAACAAATACTTTAGTTCAAATATATATATTATTTTTGTTAACAAAGTTAAGATTTGTTATAAGTAATATTATAATAAGTTATTAATAAATAATGTTTCGAGAAATATAATAACAAAAAGAATACAAACAAATTGTAAATATCGAAATTTGTAATACTAGTTCCTAATAATCAACGAAAACGTTATTAGTGTCAAGTTATTGTAGTAACAACTTGACATCGTGCAGAGTTTTCTCTCTAAGAATTCTCTCTCAAAATTCTTACAAATTAATGTCTTTCTAAATTGCAATTCTACATACTACATAGTCTTGTCTTTAGCATATCGATATAACAACGTCTTGTTATACGTTTGTACACAATCTTACAATATTAATTTGTCTTAATTTTTATAAACAATTGTTCGCCAAGATAATTAATTTAACACGCAATATAAGACAAAATTTGAAAACAAACAAGAAACAAATAATATCATAACATCTTTAAAGCAACAAAAGTGCGAATAATTAACTTATCTTCGACAATATTATAAAAATCTATATTATATTACAAGAAGAAGTCTTGCAAAGTAACAACGTTATATAGTTATTGCAATTCGACAAAAACATTAATTACAAAAAGCTTCTAGTTAAAGAGAAAGCAAAGAGATATAAACTTTAGACAAAGCAAGAGCTTTGCATTGCTTGAGCAAGAAACAAACTTTTTTTAAAGTTGTTTTATAAGAACAAGATTAAAGCAACAAGTTCGCATTGTTTACGCGAAAATTACTTCGATAACAAAATCAACAAATTAATACTAAAAAGACAACGTTTTGTTTATTTTATAAAATCGACTTAACTAAATCTCTATTACAAAAAGAATTTTAAAGAATAAAAGAACTAAATTCGAAGTACAAGAAACTTCTTCGAAATTAATAAAAATTGATTTTCGACAAAGAATTTAAGAATTTGCTAAATTTAATAATATCTTCGCAATACGTCGATAACGCAATAGAAAGATTATAAGAACAAGCGAACAAACAAAATAAAGAAATAAAACTAAAAATAATTTGCACAATATTTAATTAATTTTATTAAGAATTTGAAAAATTGTTGTCTTATCTTCTCTCGCAAGTACGAGAAAATTAAGCAAAGTTAATTTTAAAGCATCAACAACTTTGTAATTTATATTAAGATACTAAAGATAAATCTTGACAAATATATTAAACGTTAATAATATAATTATCTTTTGCATTATTTAAGAAAAAATCTTTGTAAAAAAATCAACAATATAACTTAAATTCTCGAGACAAAAAACGCTCTTATTGCGCTAACATAACGCATAAAGAGCACTCTATTCTCTTGATTTAATATTAAAAACAAAATCTTAAATTAAGAATTATTCTCGAGATTACGCAATAATTTCAAAGAAAGTTTGTATAATTATAAATCGAAAAAAACTATATCGACAATTAAGACTTGTAATATTTCGACAACAAAAAGTTGTTAAAAAAGTATAACAAAGTTTTTCTTATATAACTTTAACAAAGTTAATTCGAATATGTAAGAAAAGCATATCTATTACAATTGTAACAAGAAAAAATATATTTAAAGAAAATATTCTAAATTTGTTGAAGATAATTCGCAAGTTAATGCAATTAATAATTTTCGAAAAAGTTTCGAAACAAATATCTTGAAAATATTGTTATTACGTTTTTTTTATCGAAGAGATTTTTAACAATTCGAAAAACTAAATGAGTTTGCAAAAATTGTAGTTGCAATTGCAAATTAAAAATACAAAACAAAGATTCTTTTTGCAAAGCTATTAATATTTGTCGACAAAAAATAGTATAGATAAAGAGATCTTCTTGATAAAGATATTTATATTAATTGTATTAATAAACGTCTAACAAAAGTATAATATTTGAAGAAAATTAAGCAATTCGCAATCAAAGCGAAAGCTTTTACAATTCAAAAAACTCAATCTATAAAATTCTACGTTGCAAAAATCAAAATTCGCGATAATAAAAGACAAGAATATATATCGAAACAAGTTTTTTATATATTTGATAAAATTGCACACAATATTATTGTCGATCTTTTCTAAATAATAAAAGCTAATCTTTATATTAACTAATATATACTAATTTAACGTTATTAGGTTACAAAGAATATTATTGTTGTTAAGTTTTCAAAGAATTTTTTAAAATTCGAAAAACAAATTTCGATATTTGCTCTAATTTGTTGCAATTTCGACATTAATAAGATGTTAACAATATATATTATACTCAAGAATATTTAGAATTATAACAATATCTTCGATTTAAAAAATGCATTTATTTTTTCTAAGTACAAAGAAAAAGATTATAAGATCGATTTGCTTTTTAAAAAGAACTTGTCTTATAATTTATTATATACTTTGTTCGAACAAAAGTTAATTGTTTTATGTAATTATCTTTTGAAGAACTTAACTTTAAACCAAATTTTGCAAATCAATTAATCAAATTAAAATATTAATATTGTTTGTATTAAAAAATAATAAAAGTTTAAAATTATATATTAATTATTGCGATCTTAATGCAATTACAATTAAGAATTGATATTCTTTTTCTATTATAAAGAAGATGCTAAATTGTCTAACAAACTTTACGTACTTTACAAAATTAAATTTACAAAATACTTATTATTGAATTCGAATTTGTTAAGACAATAAGTAAAAGACAATCTTTCGAATATAATATAGATATTTCGAGTATATAGTAATGTTATTTAAATTGATAAACGTATTAATTATTTTTTAAATTTTAATTAACAAAGTCTTAAGAAATTTAATAGATTATCTTTGTATAATTTATCTTAATAATATTTTGATTTACTTTAAGATACAAGAGAGAAACTAAGATTGCGTACGTTAAATACTTGATAAATTATGCTTTTACAAGCTTTACGCAAAGCTATTCAAATGCTCTTTTATAACAATCTCGATTAAATTTCTAAAATATATTATAAGCAATTATAACGTATTAATAAATTTACAACAAATCGACTTTATTAGAATATAATCTTAGCTTACTACTTTACGCAAGCTTTAAGTATTTTTGAATTTCGCAAACTTTTATCGACAATTTATAAAATATTATACAAAAATTACTCGAACTTTAACAAAGCTTTTAAAAAACAACAAGCAAGACAAATAAAATAGTCTTTTTGTATTTAACAAAAATATTATTTTAATTTTTCGAAAGCTTATTACAATCTTTACGCAAGCGTTTATGCTAATTTACTTTAGTTCAAAAAATCATATTTATATTAAAATAAATATTTTGAAATTTGCAATTGCAATAATTTTGTTGCAATTAATCTATCTTATAAGAGAAGTCGATTAAACAATATAACACTCGATAATATTCTATCTAAGAAAAATAATTCTTGCGAAAACTTGATACAAGACTTACAATCAAGAATTGCTTATTATTGTTATTAACTTCAAACAATATTGACACTATTTAAAGAGTAATTATTACTTAATTACTATATTAACAAATTACAATAATCTATAATATTTTAAAAAGATAACAACGCTAAATTGTTATTAGTTTAGATAAGCACTTTTGCTAGCAAAATATAACTTCGAAATCAAATATTGCACAAAAAAATTAAACTTAATTGATAAATTTCTTTTAACATCTTAATTACAAGAACAAATTAAATAATAAAATTTGTCTATTTACGCTTTAGAATAAGCTAAAGAATATTACTATTGTTGTTATTAAAATAATATCAATACTTACAAGAGACGTTTGTTAGACATTGATATTACGCAATAAAAACAAACTCGAAACTTGAATATCGAAAATCGAAAAAAAATTCGATATTAAACTTCTTAATAAAAAAACTTTAAATAAAAAAAATACAATTAATAAATCTAAAGAGAAAGAAGCTACAAATATAACTTAAAGCATAATAACTTAACAATTGCGTTGCAACAACGTTCGTATTGCGTACAACAAAAAAAAACAATTTAAAAATTCTCTTATCTTTGTTGTTGTTTAAAATAGAAGAATTGCAAGAGAAGAATTTTATAGTGCTCAAAATTAAGAAGTAATTAATATTGCAAATCTTAAGTCAAATTTGCGCAAAAAAGACTAATTAATTTACAAAAAATAGTATTCGTTTTTTATATTGTTCTAATTCTTGACAAAATATTATTAAAAAGCGAGTTGTTACGCTTATATTATAATAACGCTTTGACAAGATACTTTAAAATTAAAAAGACACGCACTCTTATAAACAAAAAGTTCTACTAATTAAAGATAATTGCGAATATTAATATATATATCAAAGATTGCAACGTTTGTTAGCGAAATAAAATTTTATATTATTGTTTTTACAAAAAGTTAATGTTGCTTTCTATTTTCGTTCGATTATAAGTTAAAATTTCGATAAATTTTATAACAAAGTTACTTGTTAATTGTTGCGAAAATAATATATTTAACGCAATTCTAATAATAATCGATTAATACTTCAAAATATCTCTATATATTCTTGTTAAATCTATATAATTGACGAAAAATTTAATTAACATTCTATTCAAGAAGATATTGCTTATTTATTTCAAAATTTGTAAAATTGTTTTTGATTGTAACTTGCTCTTTATTAGTAATTACTAATTCGCAATATATTATTGTATATATATTAAACAAAAGCTAAGTATCGCTTTTTACTTTTAGACTAATAAATAAATTAAAAGACAAAATTAGATATTAAAATACTATTTGCGTTGTTATTGCAATTATGAACAAGATAATTAAAGCTTATTACTAGCTCTAACTTAGTATACTTACAATAGCGCATTGCATATATTAACTAAGATATTATTCTTCGAATCGATATTTAAATTTGTTGCAAATTTCGATTTAACTAAGACAACAAAAATTGTTTAAATATTTCTATTATTCGAGAGCAAATTCAATCTTTGTAAAATAAATTCAATCGATTAATAAGTTGTTTACAAATTGCGCAATAAGCGCAAATTCGAGATTACAATAAAAAGACTACTTTAAAAAGATATTAAGTCGATAACAAAGTTATACTTTCTATTAAAAATCTTTTAAATGCTTTTTTAAAAAAGAAATTATCTTACGAGTTTATAAGATTGTTCGAGATTAAAAATATTGTTAATTTGCAAATATATTGCTTGCGTCTTTTTGTTAAATAACGTATTTATGTTGTCTTCTATATTTTACTATTAAAATTATATTATTGTAACTTAAATATTGTTGTTCTAAAAAATATAATATTAATCGATAAGAATAAGAAGTAAGAAGTAAAAGATATTCTTAATTATAAATTAAGATATAACAAGTTGTAATATCTTGTTCGATAAAAAGATTTTTTATTATATAAAGATAGTTAAATATTAAGAAATTATCTTGTAAATGCAAGACAAAAGCTTAAAAAGTACAATGCGCGTAAGTCTTTCGAAAAATTAATTGCAAAAATAAGAGAATTAAAACTTTGTGTTTGCAAGAAGAATTTCGACAATAAGAAGTAAGATTTAATATTATTATACATATTTAAGACACAACAATAACACAAATAATACGTGTAAGTAATATTATAATTCTCTTAATAAATTAATTAAATATCAAGAGTTATAAAAATGTAATATAAAGTATATTTAAATTTAATTGCTTTTGTTATTTAATCTTTGTCAATAAAGAGTTCTTGCACGCGTGTTATTTAATACAAGATTTAACATTTTATTCACAATTAACTATGCGTGTCTTTCTTAATTAATTTTTTAATTGTTGTTGTTTAATTGTCTTCGATAATATACAAGCGTTGCAAAAGTAGATTATTAATAACAAGAATAAGAAACGCAATCTTTTAAAACGCAATTAATTTTATTGTTTCAAGTATAATAAAAGTATATCTTAAATAATAATCTTTTAAGCCTAAATCTTACAAGAAAATATAAATAAGATTCGATTTTCTAATTGTTAACTTTTATGTTATCGAACAAGAAAGTTACTTATTCTAAATACTCTTATTTGATAACAAGTAATTCGATATATTCGAATTAAGCATATAAGTTGTCAAAACAATTATAGTATACAAGAAAAGTCTTGTTTAGATATTTATATTACTCTTTTTCAAAAAGATTTAATTAATAAAAACAAGACAAATAGTATTGTTCTTAACAAAGTTATTAAATTACGCAAAATTTACAAATTCTTAAATTTGTTATTTGCAACAATATTGTTAGATACAAATTTATTATTCTTGTTTAACTTCTTTAAAGAAAAAGTATCGAGATTTGTTTTATAACATATTATATCAAGCATTTTCTACTAAATATTGCATAAATAATCTAGCTTAATATTAATATTAACTAGAAGATTCTCGTAAATCGAACGCAAAATCGATTTGTTTTTTTGTTGTAATGCGTATATAATAGTAAGACAATGTCGCACTTGCGAAGCAAACGCAATTTGATTAATCTTAATATTGTTTTTATTAAAGATATGTATATTAAACTTTAGTAAAATATTAACTCGCTTAATATATCAAGTAACAATAAGAATATATTAATAAATTAGATTAAATATAAGAGTATATAAACAACTTACAATCTTGCGCTTTAAAACGCAATATTTATAGCAAATATTCTTTTGTTTAATATACTATATAATATTAGATTGCAAAGCAAACAAAAGTTAAAAATATATTTAATAATCGACATTTTTGTTAATGCGAACAAGATATTGCAAACAATAAAGATAAGAGAGAGAAAGACGTTGCGCTTGCGTGCGAACAAGAAAAGCAAAAAGAATTATTTTAATTAATATTGTTGTTCTTACTAATTTTACTTATAGCAAGATTTCGTTGAAATATTGCTTACATAATTGATTCGCTACTTGTAGCGCCCCAGGAATAATAGATGCCTCGAGCCTCATTGGGCCAAAAGACTACAATAATTGCGACTTGACGAGCGCGATATCATCTATTACACATATATACTAGGAGGGTTGCCCCTGCGCGCTCGAGAGGCGAGCTCGACGACATGACAATTATCTTCCCCTTTGAATTCACGTTCGCGAGGACGAGTTAGGAGAAAGCTAGGTCGAACTACGTTCGCGACACATCTTCCCTAATTCATTAGTACTATAAATAGGCTCTCAAAGGCGAGACAACCTTGTGAGCACGATCGAAAATCCTAAGGCTTGGTGAACATTTCATGAATCGAATTCACAATTTGGCGATTTTGATCTTTGCACTCGTTAGGTCGCGATTACTCTATAGCGTCCCAAAGATAATAGGTGTCTCGAGTCTTATCGAGTCAAAAGATCACAATAATCGCGATCTAACGAACGCGATATCATCTATTACACATATATACTAGGAGGGTTGCCCCTGCGCGCTCGGGGGGCGAGCCTAACGACATGACACTACTATAATAACAAAAAATTAGTAAAAACTTACAATTATTTCTATCGAAAAGAAACTACGATACGTTAGAATAATTAAAAAAACTTATACTAAATGCGAAATTTGTGTAGAATATTGTTGTTAATATTAGAACAACTAAAAAAATATTGCATTTATCTATTAATTATAAATCGAAAAATAATATAAGAAGAGAGAAATTATAATAATGTTGTTAATAAATATTATTTACAAATTAATTGCGTTAATTCGATTAAATCGAACAAAGAAAATCGAGATAATTTATTCAAATAATAAGTTAAGCTAAACTTAAAGTTTATAAGATTTAAATAAATTATAATATATTATTGTCGAATATCTATTGCAATAACAACGCAACAATATAGCGATTAAAAATATATTTGCGCTTTGAAACAAAAGAACGAAAGGTTTCTTTGTTTGTTAATCTAAAGTTAATATACAATAAAATGCTTAAAACAAACAATATAGCGTCTTGCAATAGTATACGAAAGAAGCTATTGTTATTTCTTAACTTTTTCTCGAATATCTAAAAAAGATAGAGAAAGAGATTAAAAAAAATAATAAACGTCTCGCGATTTTGACAAGAGTATATATAAACTAGAAAAAAGTTCTAAAGAGAACTTGATAAAAGATTGACAAAATCGCGCAAACAAAACGTCGTTATAATATATTAATTCTAAAGATTAGAATTTAAAAGAGAAAGACAATTGTAGTATTAGTCTTTAATAATTAACAAATACGTTATTAATGTCAAGTTATCGTAATAACGACTTAACATTGTGTAGAGTTTTCTTTTTAAGAATTCTCTTTTAGAATTCTTACGAATTAATGTCTCTCTAAATTGCAATTCTATATACTACGTAGTCTTGTCTTTAGCATGTCGATATAGCGACGTCTTGTTATATATTTGTACACAATCTTACAAAATTATAATTTAATAATTGTAAACTTACTAAGACAGAATGTATACGCGTTAGAATTAACGCAAAATAGCAATTTACAATTTAAGTATTAACTTGTTGCAAAATGTCGAATGTTAACAAAGTAACAATATTGAGAAACTTGTTATTTATTATAAGTCTTCTTAGAATTAACGCAAATAATAAAGACTTCGAAATAAACATTAAATATTAAGAAGTCGAATTACAAAGAACATTTAAATAACAAATTAAAACAAGAATGTATTTATAAGAGTACTCTAACGCGCTAGAATGCAAAATAAATAATCGAAATTAAATTAATTAAGATTTGATTCAAATTTAACTCAAATTTTGATTACAAATAAGAAATATTTACAAGATAATGTTAATTTAAGTAATAGATTTAGACTTTCTAAAGAACTTAATTAGAATTATTAAGATACTATGTAAATTTAAGTATTCATAGAGGTTCAAAAATTGTGTGTTCGAATTTCGAAAAACGCGTTATAAATATAAATCTCTTTAAAATTAAAAGAGATTAATTTTAAATATTGAAGAAATTGCGTTTCTTATTGTTAAAGTTACTATTTAAGCGATAAAGCTTTAATGTCTAGTTTTTAAAATTATTTTGCTAAATTATATCTAGACTTCTTTTTGCTAATTCGACGTAATTTTAATAATATAATTTATCTTATAAATATATTTAAAACGTAACATTTAATATTGAATCTCGTCTACAATTATATTGTAAACAAAGAAAGTTTAAAATAATAATATCGAATATAGTTAATAAACTTAATTATTATTGTTCAAGTTAAAGAGAACACATCTATTTTATTTTAAATTAACTTTTATCTTTCTTAGATTTTTAACTTCTTTTGTAAATCGATAAACGCATTTGTTATACTATTAATTGTATTAATATTCTTGCTTCTTCGATTCTTTATTGCACTTATTATTTTAAACATCTTAGCAATAAAGTTTGTCTTATCTTTTTGTTTTTGATCGATTATGCGTTCGATTCTCGTTTTCGTATAAATAATATAGTAAATTATTTAATTAATGTTATCTTAACAATAAACGCATTTAAGTGTTTGCTTGTTGAGCTTAAGATCGTAAAGTAACTCGCATAAAATAATTATTATAGCTTGCTATAAATTTAAGTCTATTCTTATAATTCTAGTTACTTTAATAAGAATATTCGACTAACTTTAATTTAGAAACTTCTTAATTTTTACGTCTTTCTTTAGTATAAAAGTATTTATTGCTAGTTCGCGTTTCAATAAATTATTATAATATATTCGAGACTTGCAATTTAACGTGCGATACTTACAAATATATTATATAAGAGAAGTTAATACTTGTTGATTACAAAGTATATTAAATAATATATTTAATATATAAGATAAAGAAGATTTCGATTTTAAAAAATAAAGAAATTAAGACGAGATATCGATTTACGCGTTTTATTACAAGAGTTATCTTAAAGAAAGAGAATATTATAATACTTAAAGCATTGAAATGCTTTTTAAGAAATATTTTAATTGCGTCGAGTTTTAATACGTTACAAATAATTTGTAAATAGAAGTTTGTTAAAGAATACTTATTTTTTAGTCGATTAATAATTGAATTTATGCAAATTCTCTTAACGTTCGCATTAATTTACTTTATTATATTTTTAAAAACAACAAAAATAACAAAAACTAAATACGAAAGATTGTTACAAACGCGAAGAAAACAAATTGCGTTAAAAATGCTCTTAATTTTTAACAATTTTAATCTTGTCAAATATTGTCGAAAATAGACTTAAATGTGTTAGTTTTAATTTTATTTAATTTGCAAATCTTCGAATTGTTTTATTCTTATTTTAGATTAAGAGTTAATTATTGAATTGTATATTATAAGATGCTTTTCTAGAAATTTTGCAATAATTAATAATCGTATAAGATTCTTAAGATTTACAAGACATTCTTTGTCTTAAAGACTCTTATTATAACGTTAAATCAAAACATAAGATAGAAGTTCTACAAAAACTTAAACTATTTTGTTTGCTTCTTTTATTAATTTCTTTATCTTAATATTTCGATATCTTTTAATAATCTTCTTTATAGATTGTAAATTAATTAATCGAAAATTGTAATAAAAATGTTCGAAGAAATCTCAAAATTTGAAGCTCGCAATTTTAAGAGAAATTGCGATATTAATAGAGTCGAAATTAATAATTGTTTTTAACAAAGTTGTAAATCAAAATCGATATATTAATCTAACATTTATAATTCTTTTCGAAGATTCTTTATATTATGCGATTTCTTAATTATAAAAAATTTACAATATAAACGAACAATCTTCTTTATCTCTATAATTGTCTCTTTCTTTTTCTAGAAACTATATATGTATAATTTTATATTTTTTTTTTAAATACGACTTTTACAAGTTTCAAGTTGTCAACAACTAGATAGAAATACTTGTCAAAAATAAAGTTTAATATTAAATTAATCAATTAATAAACATTTGTTTCGATAATTTAATATTGAAATTTCGAACAATCTTAAGTTTATCTTTTAACATTTGCAATAATTGCACGTCGAAATTCTTAAAAAGTTTGTAAAGTTCTATAAATGTAATATCAAGACTTTTGAGATTAACAAATTTGATTATAGTTCGATACTAATTATTAATGTTAATTTCTAAGACAAAAAAGAGAATAAAATTGTTAATAAGACAAATTTCGTAAAACTTAAAATTTAATTAATAAAGATATATATCTAATAAAGAGTAAGAAGTGTTTGTTAAAAAACAAAGAAAGAACTTCGATACTTTGAAAGAACAATAAAGATAAATAATAGACTTTTGCTTTTACTTATTTCAAATTTTCTATTATCGAAGTTATAACTAATATCGAAAGACAATAGCGACGATAGCCTCTATTATTTGCACGTAAGCATTGTTAATCTTCAAGTTGTTTATTAGACTAATAGAAATTATCTTTCTTAAATTTATTTTGTTTTCTACGAGCTCTTTATATAGATTATTTTTATTTGCGTTAACTATTGCGATAAAAAAAACGATCAATTATTGTTAATAAAATATAAGTAATAGCATGTTTAATAAGTAATACTTAACTTTATTGTTAATTGCAATTAAAATTATAGACACAAACTAAATAACGCGTAATTAAATATTATCGATTAGATATTCGCATAACTAGAAATCTTAAATTGCTTTAAATTTAAGATTTGCGTTAATTCTTTATATACAAACGAGAGAACAATACATTAATTTGACGTTTATATTCTTAAGTTAATTATTGTTTTTTTCGATATTCTTGTTTTGCAAATTCTTATTATTCGATTTTAACTCTTTAACATTAATAATCTTTACTTTCGTATTAACTTTTTCAATTAAAAACTTAAATTTAAATAATTGATTCTTTTTCTTATCTAAGATATTGCTAATTATCTTTCTTTTTCCTTAATTTTTTTTAATTTTCTTCGATAAAAACAAAAAAATAATTAACTTCTTCTTATTATTAAGTTCTAAATGTTCGAACGCGAAGCGCTTCTAATTTAAAACAATGCAATATTAGTTTTAAGAATATAAAATGTGAAAAATATTATAATATACTAATTAGCTTTATTGATTTTCTTCGACGATTTTGCTAAACAATATAATTGAGTTTTCGTTAATTTGAAGACGTTAAAAGAAAGAAGATCGAACAAATTATTTTTAAAATTAATATTAATAAAAAGTTTTTGCGTTTCTTTTATTCTTTAATTAAGTTGCAATACAAAAGTAAAAAATTAACTTATTTATATCGTCTTGTATTTGAATTAGAATTCGAAAATAATTATTGTTTATTTATTAAGCTTAACGAACTTTATTGCGCAAGTTATTGTCTTCGATTAGCTTATATAATTTCTTTAATATAATATATACTAAAATTTAATTCATTTTATTTGTAAAGATATTGCGCGTTTGTAATTGAACAACAAAAGAACTTAAAAAAAACTGTTAGATTGCAAGTCGATATCGAAAACAATTGTAAAAAGCTATTTAGTTGTAAGCTTGCATAAAAGTATAAATATCTTTATTTGAAATAAAATGCAATTAAATTCGAATTCGCTTAATACAAATTATAAAACAAACCAATAGAAAGAGAATAAAACAAAAAAGAATAAAAGAGCGAAAAAGAAATTAAAAGAAACAAAGAAGAAATTTATTAATGCAAAAAGCTTTTAGAGATTAATATTGTAATCTTGTCTTCTTATTCTCTTTGCGAGCTCTTTTCTTATTACAATTTTAGTATCGAAATTATTGACATAAGTAATTGTATCTTTATTAAGACGTTCGATAAATGCAAAATAGTTAAAATTTTTTATTAAATTTCGAAATTTCTTTTGCAAAATACAATTAATCTTTGTTTGCTTTTAAATAAGTATTGTTCTAAAATAAAATTGCGCTTAATATGCTTCTAGAGTAATATTGTATTAATAGACAAGTTGTAAGACTTTGTCGAAGAAGTTCTTGATAACGTTTGAGTAATTAAGAGAGTACGCTCTCTTCGCATACGTTTGCGTTTAAACTTTTGAAATTTTGTTATAATTAAAATTAAAGACGAGTAAATAAGATGTTATTATAAATTCTTAATAGATAAATTCTTAATAATTAAACTAATAGAAAGATAATAAGAAAGAGAGAAGCAAACAATAACATTTAAGATTATTATCAAAAATCTAAGAGCTTATTGACGCAAAATACATGCGCGTTAAATTTAATTCAATAATCGTAATTTACGACGCGCTATTATATAATTTATATATTTGAACAAGATCTTAACTAGATCTAGATCAAATTTAAGTCAATTTTCTAAATATAAGAACAAAAAAAAGATTAAATTGTCGAATTACAATATTTATATCAACAAAGAAATCGTTACATATATATAGATAGAATTCGAATAAATTAAGTTACGTAAAGCAAGATCTAAGAAGCGACAAATTAAATTGTCGAGTTACAAATCTATTTATTTGCGAAGAATATATTAGAACATGTATTTAAGTTAGATTTAAATTAATCTAAACTAATATAAACAAGTTTTAATTCAAGAATAATCTATAGACGATATATATTTATAAAGTATTGTCTAAGATACGCACAATAGTAGTTAAGCAAGACAATTAAAATTGCATTAACAATATACATTACTAGAATTACAACAAAAATTACATTTCGTAATACTAAATATATTTTTTAATAAAATAAAGTAAATATAAACTATAAAGTTATTAATAAAAGAGTATCGCTATTGTAATCAAGAACTAGCTATTAGTTAATTTCAAATTATAATAGCGATATTTGTATCTTGAAGTTAGCGAATTGCTTTCTCGAATTGCCAATATAAGTAATTTGTTGTTTTCGCTATTACGAGCTTGTTGTACAAGATAGATAATCTAGATTTTAAATTGTTAATTAAGAAAATTAATTATCTTAATTACAAAGTAGTCGTCGATGAATATCTTAAGATTCTTGATCTTTATCTTTAATTTGTCTAATTAACTATAAAAGTTTGCAATATCTTTGCATTTAACAAGTAATAAATATTTAATCTTGTCTATTAACTTTTATTTATTACTTTATTTACTAGAAGTGTAAATCTTCTTAAGATAATTTTATATTTTTTTTGCGATTTAGATTAATTTTAATTGTATTTAAATTGTTTTGTTATATATAAAATCTATTTTTTTGCGTGTCTTTGCATTACAAGACTCTTATTTATAAAGCTTTTTTGCATTTACTAATATAGATTCTATTAATACAAATTTTGATTTATTATTGTTGATGTTCTTTTACAAATTTATATTTAATAGAGCGAACTTTATATTTCTTGATTAATTTGATTATATCGAAAATTCTATAAGTGATAGAGGTCTTACTACCTAGTGGGCTCTTTCCACCTAGATGATAGGTGATAGGGAAGGTGCGTTATCGTCGCGCAATGTATTTAGCAATCCTTCCACGAGAGTTAAAACTTTAATCTTTTTACCATTACGTCTTTTAAATCGTAACAATTTTGATAACTTCAACAATTATATGATCATTGCTTTGAAATCGACATCATTAGATTGCTCATTTCATGCACTAGTAGCAATCGCTACATCATAGTTCTCAATTGATAAGTCACGAAGCTTCGTACTTGCGTCATCATTTATCGAGTCATTCTTCATCTATTTAGTTCATTCATCTATTTATTAATTGACGATTAGTATTGTTATCAAGCTTCTTGTGAAACTCTTCTTTATCACTATTGCTACGCGAGCATTTGAAGTCTTACGCGAGCATCACGATTATGATAACTATCTTCACTAGAGTGACTACGATATTTGATCTCTTAATACGAGTCTTTCAAATTAGTAACTATCTTTGGGCAATTAGGCTTCCTTATTTGATTGCGAAATTAAAGCTTATTGTCACTAGCTTGATCGAAAAACAATTTAGACTAGCATTACTTCGTAATAACACTACTCGTATTATTAAACAAACTTAATTAGCGAAAACTTTGTTCTATTTATCGAAGTGAGTTGTCGATCGAAAAAGATTAATAATTGACATTAAGACCTTTGTTCACGACTATAATTGAGCACATTTAAGAGTTAACATAGTCACATTATCTAGAAGATCTATCAAGAACTACTTAATAAATAATATTTTTACAAACACTCTTTTAGCACTTGCACGATCGCGATTTCATTTTTTCGTCGATGACGAAATATCATTATTCGTGCTTCTCTTCATCGAGAAGCTTGCGAAAATCACGATTGACTCGACAATCACTTAGATCGACTCAAACAAGCTCTTATCTATTTCTTTTTTACAATTATGTCGAGTTGAAAAGAAACAAGCTTAATAGAACAACAATAAAATGTCTTATAGATCTTGATGAGTGTTCGTACTTCTAGTCTCATTGATTCATCAAATTCGACAAGATCTACTAATTCTACTATAATAAAGCAAGAACAAGAAGACTCTAAATAAAACGCGACAAAAATAGAGTTTTTCGACTCACACTACGATGAAAAGATTACGTTTACGACTTTTGCCATAGAATACGCAAGCAAAAATACATACTTTCGTGATGTTCATATCTTTATTAAGCGTGTCAAAAATATAACAACTATTAAAAGTGTTAATGTGATGCGAAGTAATCTCTATGCATGTCTACGCGATATAACTCTTAAATAATATACATTTATCTTGACAAAAAAACAAAAGTTCTATGTCAAATACGATAAGAACATTGATTATTGATCAAAGACGTTGCTCAAACGATGAAAAGAGTTCTCATTCGTAGCTCTCGCTATAGTCATTAGAAAGAGATACATCATGAACGATGTTCGTCGTCGTCGTAAACTTGATAAGTACGCTCAAACTATTATTTGCGTTGTTTAGTTTGTCAAAATGTTTGTCTACAATTAGATCTATTTAATCTACAACGATCTCGATTTCGAATTTCGTTAAAATTTGAATACGTCGTCAAGTACCTCGAACATGCATGCGTTTCTCAACGAAATAGAGGGAAAAAAAGAGATTTAATAAGCTTTAGATACACGTTATCGCGATGCTTACATAGCATCTATTGAAAATCAACGCTTTATAGACGACTTTAACAATCGTTCAAATGATAGTAATTTTCGACCTCAAGGTCAAGATCAATCCTATGATGATTATCAAGTTGGCGATAGCGCTATGAAAGCAAGGTTTGATGCTATGAAAGCATGTCTTGCTTATTAGAACACTTCTTTATTACGAAATCAATTTTCTACATTTTATCAATTTCGCTTAGATCAATATCTCTCGTATTAAAATTGTACTTACTCTTCACAATAGCAACTACGATCGTCTTATGATGAAGCATATCTTAATCGTAATAAAATTTATTCTAGTTAAAATCAAGAAACTTAATCGTTCGAATAAAGCTTTTAAATCAATTGTCTTGTTTAGACATTTAAAAATTTACGATCATCAAATTAAAATAATTCTCAATTAATTACTTTAAGCAAATACGCTAGACAACAAAGGCAATCGTTTCGTTCTTTCAATAACTACAACAATTAAAATTAATTATGACGATCGATTGCGAGAACTACTTAGTCTTAATCTCAAACACAACGTACTTATCATAATAAGATAAATAAAAATTAGGATTTTGACACAATTAACGAAGTAGACCTTGATAGTAACTATAACGACGATAACTACTATAATGATTAAAAAAATCTTAAGAAATCAAACTATAAATATCACGATTCTAATACGAATAAGATGAAATCCTTGATAAATAATGAGATCGATATCTTATTTCTCTAGTTATTTAACATTTGTACTCGCGATATCATTTGCAAACAATGCGAGAAAGCTTTTTCTTTAAGAAATAAACTTCATAAGCATATTTAAAGTTGTAGAGTGAAATTCAAGACTTTTATCACTACGAAAACAATCACGTTAGCGACTTATTACGATTTATTCGAAGTGATTTACTTAAACGCGCTTCTTAATAATTCTTAAGAGCTAGGATTTCGCTCATGGCATTACGTCATAATCAAGGGCCTTATTATAGTTGTCATAAAAAATGATATCGTCGACGTAGTCACTTATGTTACGCTAGTACTTTCGTAAAAGATATTAGAGCGAGTTATGCTATTAAAAAGATTTATAAACGTCTTCAAGCAATGCAAGCAATCACTTGATAACAAGAGTTGCAACTATAAACAATCTTATGTTCAATAAATTTTCACAAGTGATTCAATGAATTAGAGTAACAATAAGTAAAGACTTAAGATGAGTTGAATACAATTTATAAGAAAGTCGCGTTCGAAAGCTATATACTCTTTTATTATTTGAAATTCAAGATGTTTAAGATGTTTAAGACTTTGATCATCTTGATCATCTTGATTCGAAATTTAAGATGCTCAAGAATTAAGTTATCTTAATTATCTTAATTTTGTTGATAGATCTTTTCTTTCTAATTATCTTGTGAAGAACGATGCGCGACGAATAGTATCTATTAGCACGCGACTCGTAACAACTTAGAACGAAGATGATCTCACACTAAATAATGAGTGCATTATGGCAATCATTAATTGGGAATTTCTTAAACGAAAGGCTTTTCGCGTCGTCATCAAGCACTCTTCTTAAATTACTCGAATGCGTAATATTGAAAACGTCATAATATTTTCTTTAGAATACATCATCATAGAGTTCACTCTTTAAAATAAGATTAATCGAGTTCTTGTTTTAGGCAAGCTACGACGTCAAGTTCACATAGTCGATAATCTTAAGATCAACATGTTTATCGATTTAGATATTTTGGGTCTCGAGCAAATAACAATTGACTATAGAAGAGAATTGCTCATCATAAATAATTGCAAAGACATAACGATATTAATGATAGTTATTTCATTAAAAGATCACGTTAAGTGCGTCGTTAAAGCTCATCAAGCAATCATTATTTCGTCTCATTTTATTATCATGATTTCTATACGTCTTCGAGGCAAGATCAATTTTTTAATTGATCACGATTTAATGTTTATGTCATCGCACGATATCAAGAGATTTGAACTTAAAAATGATATTCTATCTTATATCGTTGACGCAAATATGTGCGTCGTTTAAATGAACAATATCTTGAATCATGCGATCACTATAGCGAAGAATTTACGTCTTGGCGTAATTTAAGACTATGAAAAGAAGAGATGTTACGCAACATCTTTGAAGTACGATCATCTAATTGCAAGGTCTTGAGTCAAGAAGATACTTAAACTTGATGTTGACGCGTTCGTCGCTTTCGTAACATCATTTTTCTTTAAAAGCTTTCAAATATCGTTTGTCTCTATCTAGATATTCTTAAACTCTATTCGAGCATCTTCTACAATACTTCAACATCTTGCTATGACTATTGAAGTGAAGAGTTTTTATATGAATGCATTCGTTCTCGCTACGAAGGCAATTAAGTGTATTATCTTTATCGAGATCACGATATATGATATCTTTGATATTCATCAAAAGCTTCTTAAGATATTGAAAGATTACTCTTTGCTATAATAAAACATTGATCGCATCGTAAACATTTTCGAAGAAAAATAAATGTCTATTACTTTGAAATCTAAAGCAAGAATCGATGTTGCTAAGATCTATTTATTCGATTTTGTTAATCGTAAATTCGTTAATTAGAAATTCAACAAATTTCACTCTTAAAAACATATAAAATACATTAAGCAATTCATAGAGTATGATTGACTCGTCTTTGTGATATGACGTATTATAGAATAAGAGTGCAAACAAGTTCGCAAAGAAAGAGTGATAATAAATATTCGAAATCTTAATAAAATTATCATTATTAATTCATATTCGTTATCACTTTAATTCGACATTATATTTAAGATGTTAAAGTGTCGCTACATTATTGTGATCGATGCAATAGAGTTCTTTCATCAATGATTAATTCGTCTCTTGAATCGTGAAAAGCTTATCGTTGTCTTGTATCGCAATTAGAAACAATTTAACGTCGTTATCATGAAATTAAAAAATTTATTGTCGTACGTTTAACGACAAATTGACATAATATTGCGATTTTATCAAGATTACGTTAAAGCATACGTCGATAACATTGTTATTTTTAGCAAGATTCTTAATAAGCATTTGTGACATCTTTGAGTCATATCTTTTTTGTTTAACTTCAAGGACGTTACTTTATCGTCTAAGAAGTCGTTTTTGAAATATTTCATTGTTACATTACTTGATTAGCGAATTGATGCATTTGATTTGATTGCTACGATTGACAAAATCGATGCAATTAAGAGCTTTGATTTTTTGTACACTCTAATAGATCTTGAACTCTATCTAGGATTGATAAAATATCTTCGTGATTACGTCGCCTTTTACGCACAAAAGGCAAAAGCGCTATAACGACGCAAAATTATATTGCTCAAGTCGTTTTTATTCAATAAAGATAGAACTAGAAAGCTATATAGTTAGCGTATTATAATTGACTTATTAATTGAAGCGAAAGTGAACTCTTATCAATAGATTTAAGAGTCTTTTTTACGCGCGACGTTCTTAATACACTTTGATTTCAAACGCGTGCTTTATATCGATATCGATGCATCGAAACGTCGCGAATTTGAAGTCATAATTTATCATCTAAAAATTAAAGTTGATTTCGAGAAATCTCGTCGCGATAATATTGAGTCTATCTTGTTTTTGAGTAAACTATTGAACTTTGCGAAGACACGATATTAATTCATGAAACTTGAAATGATTGACTTGATTTAAGTAGTAAATGTTACGCTAGTACTTCCGTGAGAGATATTAGAGAGAATTATATTATTGAAGAGATTTGTAGACGTCTTTAGGCAATGCAAGCAATCACTTAATAACAAGGATTTGCAACTTTAGCAATCGTAACAATAAGTCAAGACTTAAGATAAGTTGAATACGATTCATAAGAAAGTCGTGTTCGAAATCTATATACTAAGAGATCATTAGTGCTCTCTTTGCTCTCCTAGTAGAGTTGATAGAGCATTGCTTCCCTGCTTCTCTAGTAGAGCTAATAGAGCATATGCAGGTATTCGTTCTTTGTACTATACTCTTGCGTACTTTATATATTGCTTGGCTCGTAACACTATTCCTTTTCTTTAAGTCTTTCGTCTTGAAAGCAAACTTTCGTTATGCCTCGAACCAAATCATCTTCTTACAATCGTCGTTTAATTCAACTAATTGAACTAGGTATTTCTATCGTTAGAATGCGTCTTTGTTATCGTTGCAATCGCCTTGACAAGGCCTGTCGTATTCGAGAAGATTCGAAGAAGTGTGTGAAATGTATTAGAAAGAACTGTTCTTGCGATCTAGCCCTCTTGAATATCGCACGATGACGTCGTCTCGAGGCGCAACGAAAGATTCTTAAACAACAACTTCAAGATGCGATGCTAAAACGCAAAGAGATGCAAACGAAAGAGAATCGCTTGCTCTCTTAGCTCGAATACATGAAAGACGAGCAACAAACGATAGTTAATGAGAAACTTCAAAACCTTAAAGAGATCGCTTCTTTGATTGATAAGCTTGTGAATAAATTTCTTTTGAAGCTTCTTATTGATGTCGCTTCGAAACAAATTGTTTTTCTCAATTTCGAGAATAGCTAATTCTTTATTTTCTTGACTTCTCTTGATAAAAGTCTAAAGATGCTTGTTAGTGTTGTTGTCGACGAAATTGCTTTAGTTTATTGTGACACTTCGTTAAGTTCTTAATGGGTTCTCATGTGTTCTTTGAGATGAAATATCTCTTTTACTTAATAAGATACTTTTGATCTTCTTGTTGTAGAATTTTCTTAATCTTAAATTGTTCCTCTTTTTGTGAATGAAAATAAAATATGTCTTGTAAAGACGTAATTAAATTTGTTGATTCCAACAATAAGATATAAAATACTAGAAATACTTTGGCGTTCTTGGATAAATCGAGTTCGTAATTGATTAATCTCTTGATCTTCTTAACGAGAAACAATTCGACTTTGACATAATTTAATTTCTTGTTTAACTTTCTTGTCTTAAAATTTTTCGTAAAAAGATATATTTTATTTTTCTTCTTTAGTTAAGATGTCGTTTTTCGTTTTTTATTTTAGTACTTGGTCGATCTTTCTTGCATCTTTAAGATGTTGTCGTATATTCTTTTTAGTGTCGCTACTCTTTCGATAACTAATTGTGCTAATAGATGCTTTCGTTCTTTCTTGAAGAGATTAAGTTCTTTGTTATAATTGACGAAGAATAAAGTTATCTTAGTGATATTTGAAATCTTTGCATTTAGTGCTAGTTGTGTCATAGATAAAAGTGATACTCAATTGCTATAAGTATTGTTGACGTAATGCCTTAGATATTGCTTTAGACTCTAGTTTGTTCGCTCTATTTAATCATTTGTAATTGAATAATAGATAGTGGACATTCTAAGTCTTGTTCCTAACATTGATATAAGTGTCTTTCAATAATTAGACGTAAAGAGCTTGTTTTTGTCACTAGTTAGTTCTTTAAATATATTATGATATCGTATAAGTTGATTCAATATAATGTATTTTAGTTGTTCTATTATGAACTTTTTCTTGCATGCGATGATATATGAGTACTTGATAAGTTTGTTAATTATTATTAGTATCGAATTATATTTGTCTTTAATTGCTAGATTCGTCGACTTAAGCAACTTAATAATAAAGTTTATCGTAACTTCTTCTTATAACGATTTAGATAATTCCTAATATTGAATTTCGCTATAGTTCGCATGTGTATTATGTTTGTTTTGCTAACAACTAAGACATCGTTTAATATATATCTTGACAACTTATCTTATCTATAAGAACTAACAATGTTAGCGTAAAAGCTAAAGGATTTTGATTACTCTTAAGTGCCTTTGCAATGATTTATTATGATGTTCTCTTATACATTTATCGATTTTGTTAATAGATATCTAGAGTTTTTCTTTCTTTATTGGAAACTCTTTTGTATCGTCTTGAAATATTCGTAATGTAACGTTTAGCTCGTATTTATTTGCTAATAGTAATTCGTCTTTGTTGATCTTAAGTATGTTGTAATTAAACGATTTCTTCGTTTTTATATAATTACTTCTTTTGTTAAGTGCGTTTGCTTTGTCGTTATCTTTGTTTAAAATATATTATATCTTAAACTTGTATTGTTTAAGTCGTTTTAATTATTGTATTTGTTTCTTGTTAAGTTGTTTAATAATAATAAAATGCACAAGATTCTTATGATTCGTAAGAATCGCAAATTTTGATAATTCTTCGATGTATATTCTTCATGACTTTAAGGAAGCTACAATAGCGAGTAGTTTCTTGTCGTAAACATTCTAATTTTGTTCGATTAACAAGAGTTTTCTTAAGAGATATATTATTAAATGTTATATGTCTTTATGCTCTTAACTAAAGCATGCATCGATAACTAGATTTAATGCGTCGATTTCAATTCTACTTAATAATCGTAAATTGTACATCTTTAATATTGATTTCTTCAAACATTTTAGCTTAAGGTTCTAAAATGATTTCTTCTTTATAAATTCCTATACTTATGACGTATTTTTCTTCGTAAAATTCGTCAATAATATCGCATTAACGAAGTAGTTTTTGATAAACTTTTTGTTGTAATTTATAAAATCTAGAAAGAATTGCACTTTCTTAACATTAATAGATGATTTTTATTTTTTAATTGCTCGTAGTTTTTTAAGATTTATGCGTACTTCGTGTCGTTTTACGACGAATTCAAGAAAGTTAATTTCTTCTTGATGAAATTCGCATTTCTTTAATTTAAGATGTAAATTTCTTCTATTTAAACATTTCAATACTTTGAAAACATAACTAATATGTTCTTTTAAGATTTTTAAGTAAATTATGATGTCGTTCAAGTATGCTATGACAAATCGATTTAGATATTGTCGTAGTGCATCATTAATTATTTCTTGACACATTGTTGGGACGTTCGTAAGTTCGAACAACATCATCGTATATTTGTATAGTTTATATCGTGTGCGAAAAGTTGTCTTTTACTCTTCTCTCGTCTTCATTTTGATCTAGTTGTACGCTTTTCGTAAATTTAGTTTAATAAAGTACTTGACTCCAAATAGTCAATTCTAAAGCTCGCTAATATTAAATAGTAAATATCCATTCTTAATCGTAATATAATTTAGCTTTCGATAATCGACACATAGACGAAGAGTTTAGACTGGTCGCGTCGAGTTAAATCATCGAGTTCGAGCTAGGTTCCCGACCCGCCAAGACTCGATTTGGGTCAGAAATCTTGGCCCAAGTATTTGGGTCGAGTCAAAGGGTAGGTATGAAGTACTTAGCGTATAACCTGGCTCGACTCGCCAAGACTCGAAAAATTTAGATTATTTTTGAAAAAGTGCATTAATCAACTTAATCAAGTTGATTAATTTAATTAATTTGTTTATAATATTAT
>JAABUQ010001791.1_pt1 | contig 44601 bp, 37 predicted proteins | sample 5560001 | NCBI WGS metagenome assembly JAABUQ01 (sample SAMN10711888, study PRJNA513371) | rock metagenome | isolation source: Antarctica rocks | place: Antarctica: Victoria Land, Finger Mt nord | collected 2015-12-18 | reverse complement strand
CACGCCGCAAAGGGGATCTGTCCATCTTTGATGGCAGGATCATTCGCCAGGCCGTCCTCGACTCCTTTGTGAAACTGGACCCGCGCGTTCAACTCAGGAATCCGGTCATGTTCGTGGTCGAGGTCGGCAGCGTGGTCACGACCATCGAGTTCGTGCGCTTGCTGTTGACCCAGCCGAGCGGGTCATTCCCCCGCTCGGCGTTAACGGCTGAGACCGTCTTCGTGCTGTTGGTTGCTCTCTGGCTGTGGTTCACGGTCCTGTTCGCCAACTTCGCAGAAGCGATGGCGGAGGGACGTGGCAAGGCACAGGCCGAGACGCTGCGTAAGGCACGCACTACCACCATGGCGCGGCGCCTGGCAAGTCGTTCCCGCACGGCGTCCGTGCAAGAGGTAGCCGCCCCTGAACTCCGCAAAGGCGACTATGTGCTGGTCGAGGCGGGCGATGTCATCCCTGGCGATGGCGAAGTGGTCGAGGGCGTAGCCTCCGTCGATGAGTCCGCAATCACAGGCGAGTCCGCACCAGTCATTCGTGAGAGCGGCGGCGACAGAAGTGCTGTTACGGGCGGCACACGCGTGCTTTCAGACTGGGTGGTGATACAGGTCACGGCGAACCCAGGTGAGACCTTCCTTGACCGTATGATTGCACTGGTCGAGGGCGCGAACCGCCAGAAGACGCCAAACGAAATCGCGCTCAATATCCTGATTGCGAGCCTGACCATCATCTTTGTGCTGGTGTGCGTCTCACTCGAGCCGTATGCCATCTACTCTGGACAAGCAGTTTCCATCACTGTGCTCATCGCGCTGCTGGTCTGTCTGATCCCGACAACCATTGGCGGTCTGCTCTCCTCTATTGGGATCGCGGGCATGGACCGCATGGTGCAGCGCAATGTGCTGGCCATGAGCGGACGTGCTGTTGAAGCAGCAGGTGACGTGGATGTGCTTTTGCTCGACAAGACTGGCACCATCACGATTGGCAATCGTCAGGCGTCACGTTTGGTTCCGCTAGTCGGTGTTGATGAGCGCGACCTGGCGCAGGCAGCACTGCTCTCAAGCCTTGCCGACGAGACGCCGGAAGGACGCTCGGTTGTCGCCTTAGCAAAGGAAAAGTACGGCTTATCCGAAGACGCCGCGCCGTCCGCGAACTTCATCCCGTTCTCCGCTCAAACGCGTATGAGCGGCGTTGACCTGGAGAATGGCACCGCTATTCGTAAGGGTGCAGGTGACTCTGTTGCAGCTTACGTTGCCGAAAATGGGGGTACCACGAGTGACGAACTCAAAGGCATTGTCGAGGACATCTCCAAAGCTGGCAGCACCCCCCTCGTGGTCGCAGAAATTCTAAGGGGTGCCAATGGGCAGAGCGGACGAGCACGTCTGCTGGGCGTGATCGAACTCAAAGACATTGTAAAGCGTGGTATGCGCGAACGCTTTGACCAGTTGCGCAGTATGGGTATTCGTACCGTCATGATTACGGGCGACAACCCGCTTACGGCGACGGCCATCGCCAAAGAAGCGGGCGTTGACGACTTCCTGGCTCAGGCAACCCCTGAAACCAAGATGAAACTCATCAAAGAACAGCAGAGCGGTGGACGCCTGGTCGCCATGACGGGCGACGGCACGAACGACGCTCCCGCCCTGGCGCAAGCGGATGTCGGTGTCGCCATGAACACGGGCACGCAGGCGGCCAAAGAGGCCGCCAACATGGTGGACCTGGACTCGAACCCGACGAAGTTGATCGAGGTGGTCGAGGTCGGCAAGCAACTCTTGATTACGCGCGGTGCCTTGACGACGTTCAGTATCGCCAATGACGTTGCCAAGTACTTCGCCATCATTCCAGCCGCGTTCGCAGTCACGTACCCCCAGTTGAATGCGCTCAACGTGATGCACCTGGCATCGCCTCACAGCGCGGTGCTGTCAGCCGTGATCTTTAACGCGCTGATCATTATTGCTCTGGTGCCTCTAGCACTGCGCGGCGTCAACTATCGTCCAGTTGGAGCGGGTCGTCTGCTGCGCGACAATCTGCTCGTCTATGGCCTGGGTGGGATCATCATTCCCTTCATCGGCATTAAGCTGATTGATGTGATCCTTCAACTCTTCCACTTAACCTTGTAAGCAAATGAGAAGGACAAAGGTCTCTCAGGTCTCAATCCTGTATAAGAGCAGGACTCAGACATGAGGGAAACGTTCTTGTGAGAAAGAAAGCAGTGAAGTAATGAAAACACTCGAACCCGTTCAGGGAAATGCTTCAACGACACCAGCACCTCGTCGTGTTGGGCTTGTGGGATACCTACGACCAGCAATAGCCATGATAGTGCTCTTCACCGTTATTACCGGACTCATCTATCCTGGCATTGTGACAGCATTGGCGCAAGTGATCTTTCCCTATCAAGCCAACGGAAGTCTGCATACCGTCAACGGCAAGGTGATCGGTTCTGACCTGATCGGTCAATACTGGACCTCGTCCAAGTACTTTCATGGGCGTCCATCAGCGACGTCAAGTGCCGCGACTGGCAAACCTGCGCCGTACTCGGCGGAGAACTCATCTGCCTCGAACATAGGACCGACCAATGGGTATCTCACAGGCGGCAATGGCACGCAGGTGACAGTCACAGCAGGAACGCCAGCACCTGCTGGTGGGACGCCTGTCGCGGGCCAGAAGAACACCTACTACATCCCTGGGACCTATGCGGGTGTCAAAAGCTATGCTGAGCAGTTCCGTCAGGAGAATGGACTTGCCCCGAACACCCCGTTACCTTCTGATATCGTGACGGCATCAGGATCAGGACTCGACCCAGATATCTCTATCGAAGCGGCAAACTTGCAGGTGAACCGCATTGCGCAGGTGCGTGGTCTTTCTGTGAGGAAGGTGCAGCAGATCGTCAATGATCACATTCATGGGCGTTTCTTAGGCATTTTCGGCGAACCGTATATCAATGTGCTCGAACTCAATCTCGCACTTGATGGCAAACCATAGGATTGGTGTGGGAGAGGATGAGTCAAGACAACCCTGACAACACCCTGCGTGAGGAGGGGCGTCCCGATCCAGAGGCGCTCCTCAAACGCTACAACCTCCGTGAGACCCAGGAGGACGAGGACGAGGAAGATAATCCAACTCCTGCTTCTGGAACCGACGGGCACCGCCACAGGCGTGGTCGCCTTCGTGTGTATCTCGCTGCCGTTGCAGGTTCCGGCAAGACCTACGCCATGCTCGCAGAAGGTCACAGGCGCGAGGCTCGTGGAACTGATCTTGTCGTAGGCTTTGTCGAGACGCACGCACGGCCGCAAACACAGGCAATGGTGGGTGATCTTGAGCTTCTTCCACGCAAGAGAGTTACCTACCGAGGTGTGACACTAGAGGAGATGGATACTGATGCTATCATTGCGCGTCATCCTCAAGTAGTCCTGGTTGATGAACTGGCGCATACAAATGTCCCCGGTTCTAAGAATGCGAAGCGGTATCAGGATGTCGAAGATATTCTTGATGCTGGCATCGACGTGGTGACGACGCTCAACATCCAACACCTGGAAAGCCTCAACGATGTCGTCGCGAGTATTACAGGTGTGCGGACACGCGAAACATTGCCAGACCATGTGCTGGACGACGCCGATGAGGTCGAGCTTGTTGACATTTCACCCCGTGCCCTTCGCCAGCGCATGCGTCATGGCAATATTTATCCGCCCGAACGTATCGAGCCATCCCTCAACAATTTCTTCCGTGAAGGGAACTTGACCGCGTTGCGAGAACTTGCGCTGCGACGTACTGCCGAGAAAACCGAGTCCCAACTGCAACGCTATATGACGGATCACAAGATCACGAAGCTGTGGCCCGCCAATGACCGCGTATTGGTGGGGTTCGACGCTCGCCCGCATACGCGCCAGGTGATCCGTGACGCGTGGCGTTTGGCTCACGGCCTGCATGCAGACCTGATTGCTGTTTTCATCCAACCAGAAGGATATCTGGCCTTCATGAGCAAGCTAATCAGATTACTCAAATTTGGCTCAGACGCAACCCGGCAACACGAACTCGCACTGCGGCGGGTAGAAGACCATGCGCAACTCGCAGAAGACCTCGGAGCAACGGTGATACGAGTGAGCAGCCACGATATTGCCAAAACGCTGGTACAGGTGGCGAAAGAGCATCAGGTAACACAGATTGTGTTAGGTCAACCTGCACGGAGTTGGTGGGAAGAAATCTTGCGTAGTTCCACCGTCAACCGCTTGTTACGTTTGAGTACAGCAATGGACATCCATCTTGTGCCTCATGAAAATGATGAGTAAGGACGGGCGAGGGTCGTGATGGGAGCCATGCAGAGGTACAATCTCCTCCCCACAGGACCCGCGCCGCCCGTTCAGGTGACGCCTATGAACCATGTTCCCGAGGGAGTCAGACTCGGGAAAGTGAGTGACAGGTCACTTGGACTCGTCTCGTGGATCTGCCAATGGAAGTGCCATCGGCTTCTCACTCCTCTCCTTTCAGAGGCAGATGGGAAAAAGACGGTGAAAGGAGCTAGTGTCCAAAATCCTGAAGAAACGTATTCCTCTCGACGGTGAGCAGGAGATGTATACGTGTCTACACCTGGAGAGAAGAAGATACGTGAGGGTGCGATGAACAAAGCATAAGCCAAGTCGCTGGCAAGGGTCATACTATCCCGTCTCATGTCCAATAGGGCGGGATGATTGCACCATTCCTCTGCGAAGAGTCCTGTACGGGAAGTAACGTAGCCAGAGAAGACAGAGTGGCGGTTATGACAACAAGAAGGTCTTGCCGCTCCTGCAGCGTGGCAGTCTCCAGCACACTCGTGAGAGCCGTAAGCAGCGTCTTGATGACGCGCACGTTCCCTCCCGCATAGTGTCCAATCTCAACAAACACCTCAAGGTACTCTTCAAATGCTGGCTGACGAATGTCCAGGCTACTCGTCCCATTTGCGAAACGATAGGTGTTCGGCTGTAGGAGATGTTGCACGAGGCGTTCAAAGACCGCTTGTAAATACTTAATGCAGAGTATGCCTGTGGTCGGGTCATTGATTGCAGGTGAGAGGGCGCGTAACGCAATATCAGCCAGTTGGCGCACACCAAAACGTGCATCCTGAGCAATATCACGTTCGCGTTCAATCGCAACATGGTCGTGAATAGCGTGTACACAGCCAGCATCTGCCATACGTATGGGTCGCACCTCGGCGATGACGGTCTCCTCAGTGACAAAATCGCCAGGGCAGACGAGCAAACGGAGATGAAAGCCAGGACAGAGCAGATAGGTCATGAGACTGGCAAGTTCTATTCTCTGTACATAGCCTGGACGCGTCGCTCGAATACGGGCAGGCTCTTCCTCGGTAAGCCACGTCTGAATCATGCTTGATGTTGATTCCTCCGCATTCTCCTCATCCTCTTCCGCACGTTCCTCGTCTTCCCATTGTGGATACGGATGCTCAATGGTTTGCAGCGTCTGTGCTGCAAGACGTGCTGCGATATCTGATACCTGAATGACACGACCCGTATGGTGAACAAAGATCAGTAAGAGTGCCAGGCCCAGGAAGCTGAGACCAAGAGCAGCGAGAATACTGACTGCAGGAAGGAAGCCGTGATCGGCTGCGGACGGTTCACTCATAGCCGCAAGCACAATCATCGCATACGCGAAAATAGCGAAGAAGCCTCCAGCGATCACCTGGGTGACGCGGTTTTGCAAAAACCCTCGTAGAGCACGCGGCGTGTACTGACTCGACACCAGTTGCAGGACGACAATGGTGATTGAGAAGGCAAGCCCGGCAACGGTAATGAGTGAACCCGCGATAGTGGAGAGGATGGTACTCGCTTCCGCCGTTCCACCATGAAACAGAACGTGTTCCTGCACACCCGACAGGGTAGCATCAATTCGTAAGAGAAGGAAGGCTAGCAGTGGACCCATGAGCGAGACGAGAGCAGGAATGGACCAGAAGGTGTTGAAGAGGGCCCTGCGAGAATCAGTGAACACCTTGTTGAAACTATCCATAAAGACGCCTTGTACCGACCCGACTTCCCGGTGCGCCTCTCTCTGTTCTACCCATTGATAGAAACGTTCACGGGTAGTATAGCATGAAGTTCATTGGTAGACAAGAATAGACAAGAGCGTAAAAGCGTTCTCGGAAAAACGAGCTGTATCAGGAAATATGTACGCATATGGCTGAAACCCTGACAAATTTTTGAGCACCTTCATGCTACACTTAAGAGAGCAGAAACAGACCTGCAGAGACCTTTCATACTTAGAAGTATGTGAGCATCATTCTTGCAAATGGTACAGACACTATTCATTTTTTGAGGAGAGGACGATGAGAGAACGCTCAAGACAAGAAAACACTTCTTCTTGCTCTCCTCGCATGAAAAGCTCCGCGTTACAACCACAAAGGGCTGCAACGGCGGGAACCTTGCCAACGGATACGTTTCTCTTCTCAACTGTCGTCGTTGGCACCGCAATACTCGTCGTTGCCTTAACATACCTTCCAGCCGTTGCGCTAGGACCAATAGTAGAACATCTACTGATGGTAGGGCATTGATAAGTATTCGTAGGTATTCATGAGAAGCACAGAAATGATGATTCGTTTTTTGCTACCTTGCACTGTGAAAGCAGACAGAGGAGCGATTGATGCAGCAATTGAGGTAGCTCACTCTTGTGGAGCGATCCTCGTGCCTCTGTCACTTCAACAGACGTTGAAGACAGAGGAAGTGGGAGCAGTACAGCCGGAAACGCAACACTCTCAATACGATTTCCTAGAGATCGTTCAGCGTCAGGCGGCAATCATGGATGTGCCTCTGGAATGGTTTGAGATATCGACTCTTGTCTATGCTCACAATCACGGGGTTATCCATCAAGATATAAAACCGGACAATATCATGCTCCTTGAGAATGGGGAAGTCAAAGTGTTCGATTTCGGCATCGCGCAGTTCAAAGGAGAACGAAAAAGCTTCTTTCCAGGCTTTTCCCCATTAATTGGCACACCAGACTATATGGCACCAGAGCGACTACGGGGCAAGCCCGTTTCAGTACGTACCGATATCTATGCAGTTGGTGTTGTTCTCTACGAAACGACGCGGACAAACGTTACCAAAATGTGGGAGACATGCTTTACGCCCTGCAGCATGTCTCTGCTGTAACACCTCTTCCCTATGTCCCCGATGCACCTGCATTTGGTGGACGCTATCGACAGGTTATTTTTCTCTCACTTCTTATTGTGGTCCTCATACTCATACTGATCCTCTTTGGTGTACTTGCTCAGTTTGTCCATCATTCCGTTCGATAACGCGGTAGAGAGAAATGCCTGAATATTGAGACAAAAGCCGAGGAAATTGTCGCCGCTCTTACGCCCTTTTCCCAAATTGAAAAGGTACGCTCTCAAGAGCTTGAATCTACTAGTTCTTACCAACCATTACCTCTGTAGATTTAATAATCGCCGTAACTTGATTGCCTTCTTGCAGTTGAAGGGACTGGACGGCATCATCAGTAATGATTGAGGTAATTTGCTGACCATCGGGCAGTTCAATAACTACTTCTGCCATGATATCTCCATGCTTGATTGATTTGACGGTTCCTTTTAACTGGTTACGCGCGCTCATTTCCATTCTAAAAATCTCCTTTATCTATCTCAATACGTTGAGTACAAGTTGTATAGTAATAGAATCGGTCAAGGAACGTATCATACACGACCTCATACTTCTTGTTTACAGAAGCCAGGCTTATATGATTGGCACCAAATGCTTCGTAAACCACTGGCTTGCCAGTTGTGCTACGCGAGCAACACTCTCTTTCGTCTCGAAGAGGAGCTTTACTCCTGGCACCTGCTCAAACTGCTTCTCCACTGTGAGAACTTCCAGTGCGCTCTGGCTCATTCTAACCGCTTGCGTGTCTTGTTGTGATGCAATGAGCAGCGTGGGATCTGTGATACGACGGAGATATTCCTGGGCCTTGTCGATGTAGCCGCCCGCAGAGACGACCGCCGCCACGATGTCGGGCCGCTCCGCCGCCGCGATCAACACGGCGGCCCCGGTTGCACCAGCACCAAAGTAGCCGATGGAGAGATTTTTTGTCTCCTCGTTCTCTAAGAGCCACTCCGCCATACCCATGATGCGCTGCTCCATGATACTGGTGTTAAGGCGAAAGTAGTCCGTCCCCTGATCGAGTTGCTGCTCTTCAGTGGTGAAGAGATCAACCACCAGTGTGGCGAGAGCCTCCTGGTAGAGTGTCTGGGCGATGTTTAGAGCGGTCCTGTGGGAGCCGTCGGCGCTGCCCTCGATGCCGTGAGTGAGTATGACTATGCCTTGTGCATTCTCCGGCATATGTATTAATGCTGGCAGAGTAAGGGCACCAGCTCCAACCTGAATGAGTCTTCCACTGTTTGGGCTTCCCGAGGTATAGATGTTATCTAGCATATGCTTCGTCCTTCCTGCTGTACCCGGTAGGTACGTTTACCTGTATTACGGAAAACCCGAACACTTATCGTACAAGGCATCTACGCGGCTACACCTTCAGGGGTGAGCCGCGTAGCCGACTCTCAAGAGGTGAAGTTGTCTATTGTAAAGTTCTTGCTGATACTCCAGGATGCGTTGTTGCTCCTGCAACAATTGGTCATGTCGTTCGCGGAGTAACTCGATTTGTTTTTGTAGCAGCTTCTGCGTCTGTTCAAGTTCTGCGATGTATGGTTGTACATGACTGTTCATAAACGTTGTTGTTCCTCAATCAAAACATCGAACTGTCTTCACACTCCGGTAGCTTACAGGCACTGTTGTATGAGGCATCCTTGTCCTTTTGAATGACGGTGCTCCTGATACTATATGCACGTTGCGAGGGTGTAGAGAGGTAACATATTTTTAATACAAGAATTGCCCTCTAAATCCTCCAAAGCATATCTCAGTAATACGCAAAAACTGTACAATTCCTACTGCTTGATATAAGTAATATTAATACTCTTCTAATATTTCAAAGCCCTTTTTCGCATTTATGGTGCAACTTTTCTTGCTTGTGATACGTGTCAAACTCGACTGGTGTATGTGGACGTAGTGCTCACAATAAAACTACGTATTCCTGAGCATGAGTATTTCGTATGTCAGTGTCTACATAAAAACAGTAGAAAAAAGACAAAGAAAGTATTCTAATACAGGAGGAAAAACAAAATGGCAACTGGACGTACAATTATCGGTGTTTTTGACGAGCCCGCCATGGCTGATCATGCTATCGATGCCTTGCAGAATGCAGGTTTTGACACAAATCAGATCTATCACTCAGGTCGTCATGCCTCGGGTGGTGGTTTTCTTGCAGGTCTAAAGGGCTTGTTTACTGGCGACAATGCCGATTCTGGCAGTGTTGTTGATGACTTAACACACATGGGTGTCTCAGATGATGAGGCCCGCTACTATGAGAACGAGCACGCTGCTGGTCGTGCAGTGGTTGCTGTGCGCGCAAGTGGTCGTGAGGACGAGGCTCTGAACATTCTGCAAACGAATGGTGCTCACAGCTATACCAGACAGGGTGGCACGACGCAGACAGGCCGTGCAACGACTGATGCGACGCGAACAACTGGTTCCGCTGCTACCACGGATACGACTCGCACAAACGACTATGCTGCAGGCACCACAGGATCGACGCGTTCTGCTGACTATGCCAACGAGACCGACGAGCAGCGTGTTTTGAGACTGCGCGAAGAGCAACTCAACGTACAGAAGCAGCGCGTACAGACCGGTGAGGTAGGTGTTCGCAAGGAAGTTGTTTCAGAGCAGAAGACTGTCAATGTACCTGTTACTCATGAAGAGGTTTACATCGAGCGCCGCCCCGTCACCGATGCTACCGTTGACGATGCTACACCAATTGGCACGGGCGAGAGCATTCGCGTTCCCGTCAGCGAGGAGAAGGTCAACGTAAACAAGGAAACGGTCGTAACGGGTGAGGTTTCGCTTGGCAAGCGTGCCGTTCAGGAGAACCAGCAGGTTACGGATACTGTCAAGCGCGAAGAGGCTCGCCTTGACCGCAGCGGTAATCCCATTGTCGAAGGTGCCGACGCAGATGTTACGCGCAATACCACGACTGATGCGAGGACCGATAGAACTGATACGCGGAACTCGTATTAGGATACGAGATCAGGCAGTAATGCAAAAGAAGTCTACGGGGACATATACCCCGTAGGCTTCTTATGCATTACCGCCTTTTTAGTGATAATCGTAAGGGGTCCTGCGGTGACGCATAAAGACGTAGTGGTTTAATTTTTACCGGGTTATTTGGTAAGGGTTGTTTTTGGTGCATCTACTGCAAGAATGGGAGAACGGACATTGCTTCGCTCGTCCTTGGGTGCAATAAATTGGACCCCTACGGAAGGGCTTGGGTGCAATAAATTGGACCCCTACGGAAGGGCTTGGGTGCAATAAATTGGACCCCTACGGAAGGTTGTTTGCCTGGCGGGTGCATTAGTTATGAACCGCTACCATACACGCGGCGACGTTGACGGGTGTATGGTAGCGGACGCACTACCAGATTACCGGGTACGTGCTGAGAGGGAGATGTTTTCGTGATGTTTGGAGAGCCACTCGAGTAGTAGTTGTGTCTCTTCTGGTGTCATCTTCATACTAAAGCCGGTAGCTTGCCCAACTTTGTGACTGTAGATGCGAAGAGACCCGTTTTCGATCCAGGACTCAAAAGGTCCAATTTGTGTTCTCTGGGTCTCGTTCTTTGCGGCTGTATCAAATGTTTTCATACCTGTACTTCCTGCTCCTGTGCTGGTTGATCGGTACGTTGGTGCTGACATAACACTCATCAACGAGTGATATTATATTTTTATATTACACCAAAGAGATGATGTTTGTACAGAGTATCCAGATTGAAGCATTGATTTTTGTGCATTATGCACTATATCAAAGAGGAAGATAACATCTCTTGGCCTGGAACCGCACAGCCCGAAGAGATGAGTGTTGGTGAACGAGGGTGGAACAAGGGTGGAACGAGGGTGTAATGAATGAGACTCCTACACATTTTCGGTGTGCCATATATGAATATCATCAAATGTTATGAATATGATCGTCAGTGCAAAAGAGAGTCCCGTCGTCTTCGTCTTTTGGGGTGCCTATGCTCAAAAGAAGATTAGCCTCATCGATACCTCGCGTCATACTATTGTGCAATCCGCACACCCCTCGCCGCTCTCGGCCCGCAATGGCTTCTTCGGCAGCAGACCCTTTTCTAAGGTCAACGCCGCGCTGCGCAAGACTGAAAAACCTGAAATTGATTGGCAACTGCCCGATTTGTGAGAGAGGAGACCTATTACGTCTCCTAAGATACCAACGTTAGTGGCATCACTTGAAGAGCATGAGTTCTTTGTGTCACAGTAACAGTGCCAGGCGCGTGAAGAATACGGATCGGAAGCCGAGCTTGTACATCCATGATCTTGTCAGGCGGTTGGAGCAGTGGCTCCAAAGAAAGAGATATGTATGCGGTTCCATGAGGGAGTGCAAGCATGCGTGTGGAAAAGACGCGGCTTGTTAGACGCATCACCATTCCTGATTTCCAGGTATTTGTCTGGCACCAATAGACCGAGGGGACATCCGTGCTCACAAGATGTTCGTGGCCGTTCTTATCGGTGATGAAGACAACTTGCTGGAGTGGCATTTTAATGGGGTTATTGACCCGCCAATACGTCGTCATTGAGAGATAGTCAGTAGAAATACTGAAGGTGTGAGGAGCGCTCACAGTAAAGTTGATCAGGTCCATACTTCCAGACGAAGATGGACTTGTTTGAGAGAACGCTACTTGAACAGGATGAGGCACCTTGCGTGGTGATACCTTGACAAAGGAACAGAAGCGTTTCGGTAGCACGGTACTCACATCGGTTGTGTCTTTCGGTTGTACAGACGAAAATGGAGAGACGCCTGAAGCCGCAGGGGCACGCTTGAGAAGGAGATAGCCATCGCGTGCCGCAACGATAGCATGTGAACCATCCAACAGCAGATCTTTCGCCGCACGGATGTAATCCAGTGAGTTCACAAACGGGTACAGATCACTCGTCACATCCAGAAAGATATAGTCGGCAGTCGTCGCTGCATATGGGAAAAGATAAATCTTCGCGCGATGGCTGATATGGGGCACAAGCGACGACTGGGCGGAAACTGAGGCCATCGGTGGAATGCGTTGGAGAAACGATTGCGCCAATGCTGTATGTGAAGAGCTTCGAGGCCAGGTAAACCCTTGCGTAAATGGCGTGACGCCATGAGCGACATCAGCTCGTACCACGCTGAAAAGGAGATACCCTGCCAGGAGTACCAACAGTCCTGTCTGCCGTATTATCCTGGTATACTCATGTTGGAAATGACCTCTTTTCCTCCATCGCAGTGCTTGAGTAAGAGCGTGAGTCTCTTCTGGCTGCGGGACAATCTTGCAGGCGAGCCATTGGAGAAGACAGAATGCTTCGATGGTCGCAAAAATGAGGACAGGAACGATCTCCGCATTGTACTGATAGAGACCACTATACATTTGAGGATCGGTACTGAACAGATTGAGCACAAGTGTTGGCACGGCGAGGAGGAGTATCCATGGTGCAAGTAGGGCGAGGTATCCTGTGGGTGTGAGCAGGGTACGTAGATAAAATGCGTGATTGGGCTCAAGCACATGTTCTTTCAGCAGGTTTCCTGCATGAAACAAGGCGGTATGTAGTATCTGCCCAGGACTATTCCCTAAGTAGGCATAACGTGACGTGAGCAACGAATGACCGGTGGGGCTGAACGCGTGCATCACCGCAAGACTCATCCCTAGCCAGGCAGAGGCAAGCGCGATGAGTGTCAAACCACTCCGCCAACGATGCTGAAAGACGAGAGACCAGAGACCGAAGAAGCCAATGATACCCGGAATCTCTTCTTTGCATGCCATAGAGAGAATGGCAAAGACAAAGAGCCAGAGCGTCTGCCTGGTATAGAGGAAGTAGAGCGTGAAAAGGAGGAATGAGGAGGTTAGAGTGACGGCGTGAAAATCGAATGCGGTTGCTTGCTGCTGGGCAGGGTACAGCAGGTAGAGAACGGCACATAGGACACCTATCCACTCATTTCGCAGTCGCAGTCGAGCAAGCCAGAAGGCTGGAAACGCTCCACTCGCCACTAGCAGTGTTTGTAGCACCACGAGTGTCTTTGGCGTAGGTGCAACCAGATAGAAAAGCGAGATCGGAAAAAGAATCGGCTCAAAGTGGAGAGCAAAGCGAGAAATCCCGGTAAGCTGATAGCAGTTCGTATCAGTCAAGCCGTTACACAGCGTCTGGTGGAGCAGGTTCCCATGCAGCGTATTCCAGATGGCTTGATCCATAATACCGAGGTCTTCGGCATGTGTCATGTAGGCGTTGTGTAAGTGAGTCAAGTAGAGAATGAAGAAGCCAGCAAAAAGCAGTGCGGCCAGCGTCACCAGTGTAGTAGCTAACCAGAATGCTCGTGTACGTGGTATCGGTTCAGGCTTTGGATACAGAACAGTGTGCAGAATATGTCGAAAGCGTCGAGTGTGCGACTGATTCCAAAGTGCTTTACTCATACTATCTCCCCCAAGAAAGTGTCTCCATAGTATACACTTTTTGTTTAGTATTGCAAGCATAGGAAGACTTCTGGTAATTGAATTACCTCTTGCGTCGGCACACAGCAAAATGTCGTATAACAAGGGAGGGGTGCGATGCTTTCGTCTTTACGTCCATCGGCGTGTTCACACTCACAACGCTCCCCTTTTCAATTATTGTTTTGCATAAGCGAATGAGGCTGTAGCTATGACCCAAAAAAACGGAATCTGGATATTGATAGCAACTATTTTAGGGTCAAGTATGGCCTTTATTGATAGCAGCGTCGTCAATGTCGCCCTGCCCCGCCTTCAAACTGATCTCAACACCACCAGCGCGAATGTACAATGGGTAGTCGAGGCATACGCCCTCTTCCTCGGTGCGCTCATCCTGGTTGGTGGCTCACTCGGCGACCAGTTTGGACGCAAACGTATTTTTGCCATTGGTATTGGAATCTTCGCTCTCGCCTCTATCTGGTGCGGCCTCTCGCCCAATATCGAGCAGCTTATCATCGCGCGTTCTGTTCAGGGTATCGGCGGTGCGCTTCTGACTCCCGGCAGCCTCTCCATCATCCGCGCCACGATTGCCAGCGACCAGCGTGGTAAGGCGATTGGCACATGGTCGGGCTTCTCTGCCATCACGTCAGCAATGGGTCCTCTCCTGGGCGGCTGGATAGTACAGAATGCCTCGTGGCGTTGGATATTTCTCATCAACATTCCTCTCGCCGTTGCCGTGCTGATCGTCCTGTTTCTGCGTGTGCCCGAGAGCCGTGATGAGGGTGAAAGCAAGCATCTTGACTGGCTGGGGGCACTGCTGACAATCGTTGGATTGGGGGGTGTTGTATATGGTTTGATCGACGCGGAAAATGTCGGATTGACTGATCCTCTGGCGCTCGGCTGTGTTTTTGGGGGCCTCGTCGCACTTGTCGCCTTTGTCTTTGTGGAGAGCCGCAGCCGTGAGCCGATGATGCCGCTTACGCTCTTTCGCTCAAGGATATTTAGCGGGACAAACTTGCTCACACTCTTTTTGTATGCAGCGCTAGGTGGTGCTCTGTTCTTTTTCCCTTTCAATTTGATCGGTGCACAGGGCTACACCGCTACGGCTGCTGGTGCCTCACTGCTTCCATTTACGCTGCTGTCGTTTTTCCTCTCGCGCTGGGCCGGGGGTCTGGTGAACCGCTACGGCTCAAAGTTGCCGCTCGTTGTTGGCCCAACGATTGCTGGTATAGGCTTTATTATGTTTTCTCTACCTGGACTCGGTGGGAGCTATTGGACAACCTACTTTCCAGCAGTTGTCGTATTGGGTCTGGGTATGACAATAACTATCGCTCCTCTGACGACGACGGTGATGGGCGCTGTAGAAGATCGCTATTCCGGTACCGCTTCGGGTGTGAATAACGCTGTAGCGCGTGTTGCTGGCCTGCTTGCCGTTGCTGTCCTTGGCATCGTAGTCTCCTATGCCTTCGATGCCAGCTTTGCTGGCCGATTAGCCGCGACACATCTTCCTGCCAGTGTGCAAAGCGTTTTGTACGCGCAACGAGGACGAGCAATAGGAATAGAAATTCCAAACAGTGTGCAAGGAGCTGCGCGCCTAGCTGCGCGCCAGGCTATCGACGCATCGTTTGTAGACGGTTTTCGCCTGGCAATGCTCATCGCGGCTGGACTCTCGTTTGCTGGTGCGCTGTGCGCGTTGCTCCTGGTTTCGTCGCCAGCGAAGTACCCCGATCACAGTGGAGAAAAGCATATCGGAGACAACGCCTGTACCCTTACCTTCGCTCATCAGCGTATTAACAAGAAAACGGAGGATAGGCGGGATATGGTAACTCCCGCAGTAGCAACCAAGGAAAGATAATTGTTATGGTGAAAACGAACCATCCGTAGGGGTCTACTTCATTACACCCGCGTCACACCACAGACCCATGAGGGATTGTCGGCAAACGCGGGTGTAATGATGCACTTTACTAAAATAATGCCGGAATGATTCCCCGTAGGGGCGCAATTGATTGCGCCCCGTGGTCGTCGGCAAGGCGGGGCGCAATCAATTGCGCCCCTACGGGCGTTGTTCATCGCTGGAATAAATAACACAAAGGGGTGATTGTATGACTCAGAACGCACAAGGTCAGATAGACCTGCAAAGCAAGGCCGCAGAGGTAACGCAGACCACGGACCCTAAGCCACCATTTGTGCTCGCGCTCGATGTGGGAACCTCATCGACGCGTACTCTACTCTTCGACTCGACGGGTGCGACAATTCCGAGCGTGCATGCGCAGCGTCCCTATAAGCTCACTATCTCAAACGAAGGTGAGGTCTCGGTGGACGCGGACGCACTGGTAGACCTCGTGTCGGTGACGATTGGCGATGCCGTTAGAGCGGCAGGGCCGATGGCGCAACAGATCGGCGCGGTAGCGATAGACACTTTCTGGCACAGCCTGTTAGGTGTTGACGACAAGGGCGATCCCATCATGCCGATCATCACCTGGGAGGATACGCGCCCTTTTAACGCTGCCGCTGAGCTGCGTTCGCAACTCGACGAAGGTGACGTTCATGCCCGCACGGGTGCGCGGCTCCATGCTAGCTATTGGCCTGCCAAGCTGCGCTGGTTGGCGACACAGCAGCCGGATACCTTCAAGCGTGCGACCCAATGGATATCTTTCGGTGAATATCTGCACCGCAAGCTTTTGGGTAAATCCGTTTGTAGTCTTTCGATGGCTTCCGCGACGGGCATGCTTAACACACGCGACCGCACCTGGGACACTGAACTGATGAAGGTGCTCAATGTGCGACCTGAACAATTGCCAGAACTGGGCGATGTCCACGATGGGGTGAAGGGTCTCACATCGGAGTATGCCTCGGCATGGCCTACATTACGGAATGTGCCGTGGTATCCAGCGATAGGTGATGGTGCGGCGGCGGCTGTTGGGTCGGGTTGTGCCAACATAAAAGATTGGTCGCTCACTATCGGCACGTCCAGTGCTATACGTGTCGTCTTACCTCCTGAACAGGCAACTCCGCCACTGGGTCTGTGGCTCTACCTTGTAGACGCGAAACGTGCCATCATGGGTGGCGCACTGAGCGAGGGTGGCAACATGCTCAGCTGGGTGGATGTGACCTTGAAACTTCCCGCGCTAGCTGACGCCGAGCCGCTCATAGCGTTTTTACGACCAGATGATCATGGCTTGACTATCCTTCCGTTCATCTCTGGTGAGCGTAGTCTTGGTTGGCATGCGGATGCACATATGACGGTGACAGGTCTTCGGTCAGACACCTCGCCTGCCGATATTCTGCGTGCGAGCATGGAAGCTCTCGCCTACCAGCTCGGAGCCGTCTATCAACAGTTGCGCGACACACTGAAAACAGGAGACACGCTGCCTCATTCCAGGATGATCGCGAGTGGTGGAGCGTTGCTTAGCTCGCCGACACTCCGAAGCATTGTTGCTGATACGCTTGGTACACCAATCTATCCGTCGCTCGACCATGAAGCTTCGGCGCGTGGAGTTGCTCTGCTTGCTCTCGAAGCGTTAGGCGTCATACCCGACATCTCGCAGGTCGCCCCTCGGCTCGCAGAACCCATGCAACCCGATGCTGGACGAGGCGAGGTGTATAAGAAGGGAGCCGAGAGGCAGCGGAAGCTGTACCAGGCGTTGTTGGGGTGAGTTGTTTAGCAGGCTTGCATGAAGCAAATATGGAATGCAAGCCTGCTAAAACCATATTTATACCATTTGTTTTAACACGTTCACCAGTGTATCTATCTCATCTGGTTTGTTATAGTGCGTCAGCCCGACGCGCACCATGCCGCCTTGATTCTCTAATCCCAGGCGGTCTATCAGGGCCAGGGCATAGTAGTTGCCGTTCCATACGTTGATGCGCTTCTTGGCGAGTTTCTCCGCGACTATGCCGGGCTGCCAGTCATCAAGCGTGAATGAGAAGGTGGGGACACGCTGGCCCATTTTCTGTGGGTCGGTAATGCCTCGAATGTGTAGCCCTGGTACAGAACTTAGGCCCTCAAGCAGTGCAGAATTGAGACCTAGTTCGTACCTATCAATTACCTCTATCCCTTTTCTGAGAGCCTTGTCCAGAGGACCGGAGTCGCCGCCAAATCTTGTGCCCACCCATGCGAAGTATTGCAGCGCGCCAAGTGTTGACGCGATGGACTCGAAGCTCTGCGTGCCTGTCTCGAACTTGTCGGGCGGTTCGTTGCCCGCAGGTCTCACCTTGTACGCTGTCAACTTGTCGAGTAGTTCGTATTTGCCGTAGAGGATGCCGAGGTGCGGGCCGAAGAATTTATAGGCCGAACATGCCAGAAAGTCACAGTCGAGCATCTGTACGTCAATCAGCTTGTGTGGCGCGTACTGCACGGCGTCGATAAAGCAGAGCGCTCCAACGCCGTGTGCCAGTTCAACAACCCGCTTTACGTCGTTGACTGTGCCGACTGCGTTGGACGCGTAGCCAACCGCAACAAGTTTTGTGCGTGGAGTAATCTGCCGCTCCATGTCCTCCATATCCAGCGTGCAATCCTCTGGATGAATATCGACCCAGCGCACCTGGCATCCTCGGTCTACAGCTATGAGCAACCACGGCGCGATATTGGCATCGTGGTCCAGGCGAGTTACCACGATCTCATCCCCAGGATTGAGCAGACGTGCAATACTGCGGCTGATGTGCAGTGTAAGGCTTGTCATGTTCTGCCCAAACACAATCTCTTCTGGACGAGCGGCATTCAGGAATGCGGCTACCGCACGCCGCGCCTCAGCTACAACGGCGTCAGAATCACGACTGGTGCGGAATGCGCCACCGTGATTAGCGTTGTTGTGCTCGAAATAGTCCTGCATACGCTGCATAGCCTCGCGTGCAACCTGCGTCCCACCTGGATTATCAAAATATATCTCGCCCGAGGCCAGCGAGGGGAAGTGAGAGCGGATCTCATCTACATTAAGCGTGGTGTGCATTGCGTGCATAATATGTTCTCCTAGCGATGATAAGCGAATATTGTACGTTATTGTCTTTGGAATTGGTTGGCTGCCAACACCGTTTATTGTATCACGTTAGCAGAAGATTCTTTGTAGGGGTCTCATCCATTACACCCTTGTTCGGCAATCATCCCACGTTGGTCCTATGGCGGCAAGGGTGTAATGAATGAGACCCCTAGGGTGGGCTGTGACGATTGTTGTTGAGCTATTCTCGTTTTATAAGGCGGAACGTCATGAATTTTAGGAAAATGGGACAAATGACACTCACCTTCTGAAGACATATCGGGCATACTGTAGGCGACTGCTTGTGAGAATGCGAGCAACTTTCTTTGTTGTAGATAAAGGGGTCGGTACAATGTCTATAAACGCTTCCCTCTCGCTCTTCTGTAACGAATGTGGGGCCGCCAACTCGAACTCAGAAACAGATTGCTATGTCTGTGGTGAGCAACTTCCTGTTGCCCTTCCTTCTTCCTCGTCAACGCGCGTTCTGACAACTGTGCAGCCCGTCAATACAGCTCTTGCTCTGCCTGCAAGTACAGCTCTTGCTCCGCTGGCTCCTGGTTTCCGACTTGTGAAGCGCTACAAAATCATTGAGCAAGTTGGGGAGGGTGGTTTCGGTATGGTTTATAAGGCGAGAGATAGGAAAAAGTGCAATAAGCTGGTTGCTGTCAAGCAGATCAATTTGCATCAGTTGACGATGCGAGAGATGATTGACGCGACAGATTCTTATAACCGCGAGGTGTCTTTGCTCTCCAAAATCAGGCATCCCAACCTTCCTCGTATGTATACTCACTTCGCGGATTCGACGCACTGGTATATTGTGATGGATTTTATCAAGGGCGAGACTCTGGAGGATTACGTAAAGAATGCACCAGGGGGACGGCTCTCTGTGAAGGAGGCTCTCACGATTGGGATGCGTCTGAGTACGGTATTGCAGTATCTGCATACAAAACACAGGATCATCTTCCGCGATGTCAAGCCTGCGAATGTGATGATTACAAAGCGGGGACGGCTCTATCTAATAGACTTTGGCATTGCTCGTCGCTATGTACAGGGAAAACAAGATACGGGTTCTCTCGGGTCGCCTGGCTATGCCGCTCCTGAGCAGTATGGGCGAGCGCACACAACGAACCGCACCGATATTTACGGTCTAGGTGCCACTCTGCAGACCTTGCTGACTGGTGAAGACCTTTCTAATGCGCAAACGGGAGGAGGAATACCTGCACAAGATCAGCCCATTCCAACGAAACTGCGACAATTGCTGGGTCAGATGCTCGAACTAGATGCCAGCAAGCGACCAGAGAGCATGAAGGAGGTGAGAAGGAAGCTTCAATTTATTAGAGATGGGATAGCAGGACTGATAGCGAGATATGGCCTTGCCTGCCTATGTGGCCCGTTACTAGGCTCGACACCTTACTCCATACCTAGATTGATAATCTATTTTACTACAGTGCCCGGCATCAGCTCCAGCTATTTCGACACTTCATTGTACTGTGTTCTGTGTTACTCATTGCCTCTATTCATTGTTGGACAGTTCATCTATGCGCTTGTTTTGTCGGTCTCCTCACAGAGTCCCCTCTACAAACGCCTCTTTGGGCTATGGATGCTCGTGATGATGATATTCATGGTGTTCGCGTTTTTTCAAGGAATGTTGCCGTGATGATTATGATCTCGCAGTCATAGAAATGAGACGGCTGCACACCCCTCGGGATGTGCAGCCGTCTCATTTCTATTGCTGAGTGGTCCTATAATTGGGCCTAGTACTCGGGCATTGCTGGAGCAGCAGCCTTTTCCTTCTCAGGCAGGTCGGTGATGAGAGCCTCGGTGGTGAGGATCATCGCGGCGATGCTGGTGGCGTTCTGCAATGCGGAGCGCGTCACCTTCGCGGGATCGATGATACCAGCCTCAACCATATCGACGTAGCTGTTGTTGAGCACGTTGTAGCCGATTTGCTTGCTGCCCTTCTCCTGCTGAGCACGGCGCACACCTTCAGCGACGACGGAACCGTCTTGTCCACCGTTGATGACGAGCTGGCGCAGTGGCTCCTCAAGAGCACGGCGTAGGATGATGGCACCTGTGGCGGCATCGCCTGTCAGGTTCAGACCGTTCAGGGCCTCGACTGCATTCAGCAGGGCCACGCCACCACCGGGGACGATACCCTCTTCGACACCAGCGCGGGTTGCGGAGAGCGCATCTTCGACGCGGGTCTGACGGTACTTCTGCTCAACCTCGGTGCCAGCACCGACACGGATGAGGGCAACACCACCGGAAAGCTTGGCAAGACGCTCCTGAAGCTTCTCGCGGTCGTAGTCGCTCGTGGTCTCATCGATTTGAGCCTTGATCTGGCGGATGCGACCCTGAATATCTGTGCTGTCACCATGACCCTCAACAATGGTCGTGTCGTCCTTGTGGGAGATGACCAGGCGAGCAGAGCCAAGATCGTCAAGTGTGGCGCTGTCGAGGCGGCGGCCCATCTCTTCGCTGATGACTGTTCCACCGGTCAACACAGCGATGTCACGGAGCATGTCCTTGCGGCGATCACCAAAGCCAGGGGCCTTGACTGCCAGCACATTGAGGATACCGCGCAGCTTGTTGACAACTAGAGTTGCCAGAGCCTCACCGTCAACATCCTCGGCGATAATTACAACTTCGCGTCGGCCCTGCTGTACCATCTTCTCGACGACAGGCAGGATATCCTGAACGGCGCTGATCTTCTTGTCGGTGATGAGGATGTAGGGGTTCTCAATCGAGGCTTCCATCTTCTCGGCGTTGGTCACGAAGTAAGGGGAGATGTAGCCCTTGTCGATCTGCATACCTTCGACATACTCGGTCTCAAAGTTGATACCGCGAGACTGCTCAACCGTGATGACGCCATCCTTACCGACGCGATCCATCACTTCAGCGATGAGGTTGCCGATCTGCTCGTCTGCGGCGGAGATAGAGGCGATCTGAGCGATCTCCTTCTGACCTTCGACGGGAATAGCGGACTTGCGGATGTACTCGACGACGGCCTCGGTGCCTCGGTCGATGCCAAACTTCAACTGCATGGGATTGGCACCGGCGGCGAGGTTCTTCAAGCCCTCAGTGACAATGGCCTGAGCGAGAACAGTTGCTGTAGTTGTGCCATCACCAGCGACATCGTTGGTCCTGGTTGCGGCCTCTTTGAGGAGCTGGGCACCCATGTTCTCAAAGGGGTCCTCAAGCTGAATTTCTTTTGCGACGGTCACGCCATCATGCGTGACGCTGGGAGCACCAAACTTCTTATCTAGTGCAACGTTGCGACCCTTTGGGCCGAGCGTTGTCTTGACGGCACCCGCCAGGATATCGATACCCTTCTTAAGGGAACGGCGAGCCTCTTCATCAAATATGAGTTGCTTTGCCATGATTCTATCTTCCTCCAACCTTAGCCAATAATGGCGAGAATGTCATTTTCTTTAAGCACGAGGTAATCTTCGTTATCCAGCTTAAACTCTGTGCCGCCGTATTTGGCGAACAGAACACGATCACCTTCGTGTACGTCGAGCGCCGCGCGGTCTCCGTTGTCTAGCAAGCGACCGCTACCCACAGCGATGACGGTCCCCTCCTGGGGTTTCTCTTTCGCAGTGTCAGGAAGAACGATACCAGTTTTGGTGACTTCTTCTCTTGCCGCTGGCTTTACGACCACGCGGTCACCAACAGGACGAATGTTTGCCACGATGTGTGATTCCTTTCCTTACTTCATTGCAATACAATTAACGTTTTATTGTTCGCTCTCTATTTCATAGTGAATAACGCCTGAGATGTTCACCGAGCGATACTGTGAGTAATCGCAGTTGCAGGGTCCACCAGCGGCACAGCCTGTGCAGCAGTACGTTTTTTCCTGTACCACTACCGCAGGCCAGAGGATATCGATATCACAGTTGGCACAACGTATCCACTGCGTCTGCTGCGGGTGAGCCGACTGCATCGACTGAGTATTCTCACTATGAGATTTGGGTGAATAGTTCCTCTGTGCGTACATGTCCTCTTGCCTTTGATGTTTCCCCGGCTTGTCAGCCTCTGAGCCTAAGTATGCCATGTACTGTGTTAGAACGACGTTGGAGGAGTGTTAGAGGAATGTTAGAATTTTGGGATGCAGTTCAACCATGGTTGAACTGTACTTATGCTATAATTGCGTATATTTCACGAGTATTTAAGAGGTACAACAATATGCCATATATCGTAAGCATCAACAAACAGATTTATCACGTTGATACAGGAGAAGAAGGCCAGCAGATCGTGACGCTCGAAGGCGCAGGGCACGATATTGACTGGCGACAGATTGCTCCACTAGCGGCGGATGCCAAAGGTAGTGTTAGCGAAGGTGGCCGCTATAGCCTTCTTATCGCGGGTAAGTCCTACGATGTGTTTGCCCGTCGTATTACTAAGCCGGACGAGAAGAATAGCGAGACCTATGAAATTCAGCTCTCGGGTCAACGCTTCGAGGTCAAAGTCGAAGACGAACGTGCGAAACTCCTTGCTGGTCTAGCAAAATCGGGTGCCACAACTGGCGAGGCGACTGTGAACGCACCGATGCCAGGACTCGTAGTAGGCATTCCATTAGGGCAGGGAGCCACGGTCTCGTCGGGTCAAACGGTGGTTGTACTAGAGGCAATGAAGATGGAGAATGATCTCTCCTCTCCCATTGCGGGTGTTATCAAAGAGATACGCGTCAACAAGGGCCAAACGGTCGATCAAGGTGAGGTTCTGGTAGTGGTAACAGCAGAGGAGTAATAATACAGAAAATACTGGATGAATACAATAAGAAGACGCCTTTACCAAACATAGTAGAGGCGTCTTGTTGTTGTATTCATCCAGTACATTTGCGAATGCCTGAGTGCTGAACTTCTCTTGATTGTGAACGAGAAAAAGTTTATTTTTTGCTTAAAAGCTCTTTGCTTAGCAGAAGTAGTTATTTATTTGTCCCTTGGTAGTTCAAAATCCTCAACCGGAATAGCAAAAAATAACTACATTTTAACCAAATCTTCACATCTTGCCCGTTCCTTCTTGTACAATGTTCTTGCATAATTGCTTTATATGAAACTTGTGTAGCAAACAACAAGGTAAAGCATATTTGAGCCATATTTTGTTGGGTCATGTCTTTTTCTACACAACTATTTGCTAAACACTTCTATTTGTCTGACAGGCATCTAGCCATGTCAAAGGCTGTTAATTCATTCTTAGTGCGGTCAAGGAGAGAAAAATGAACACTAGTAGGCGTCAAGAAGGTATTCCGCAAGTGCGGGTGGCACAAGGAACAGATAGCATTTCGGATATAGTGAACAAACGGGTGAGCAGACGGGGGGTGCTGCAAACGGGACTGGGGCTGGCGGTAGCCGCGACGGGTGCTGGAGTATGGTTAGGCACACAAAGAAGTTTCACACTTGCGAAACAGCCATCGGACAGTGTAGTAGTTCAATGGAACAACGCCGCGCTGCAGGCCATACGCGATGTGAGTCCAGGACCCACCCCAGGATCGCGTGCGCTTGCTATTATGCACACCTGTATGTATGACGCATGGACGGCTTATGATTCGGTGGCAGTCCCTACGCGTCCCAATGGTATCCCTCGGCATCCTGGCTCAAATAATGGGCTTGGCAACAAGAACAAGGCAATCAGCTATGCTGCTTATCGTGCTCTCGTCGATTTATTTCCATCCGATGTTGCTCTTTACAATAACCTGATGAGTAACCTGGGATATGATCCCACCGACTCATCTACTGACACAAGTACACCAAGTGGCATTGGTAATGTAGCTGCAAAGGCTGTCCTGACGTATCGGCATGGTGACGGCTCGAACCAACTCGGCGACCTGCATCCAGGTGCGTATTCAGATTACACAGGCTACGTGTCGGTCAATACTCCTGACACGATCAATGATCCTAACCGCTGGCAACCCTTGCGTGTCCCGAACGGGAGTGGTGGCTTTGTCGTGCAGAAGTTCGCGACACCTCAGTGGGGCAAAGTGCTCCCCTTCGCGCTGACATCAGGGTCACAATTTCGCCCCGCTGGTCCTATCCTCTATCCGCAAAGTGGCTATACTGATCAGGCGAATCAAATCCTTGGGTATAGTGCTGGCCTGACGGATACGCAAAAAGCGATTGCCGATTACTGGGCAAACGGCCCCCATTCGGAAACGCCTCCGGGCCATTGGGAACTGTTCTGCCAATTCACCTCTGCCCAAAGTGTTTCGCGCCGGAACAAAAACGATTCCAATGCGGACGTTAAGATGTTCTTCACGCTCGCCAACGCGGTCTTCGACGCGGGAATCGCCTGTTGGGATTGTAAGCGAGCCTTTGACTCGGTTCGCCCTATCACCGCCGTCCGTTATTTGTTCAAGGGACAACAGGTGATGGCGTGGGGTGGCATTGGGAAGGGAACGCAGTCGATGGATGGTGGACAGTGGATGCCCTACCAGGAGGCGAATGTGGTGACACCGCCGTTCCCAGAATATGTTTCAGGACACAGCACCTTTAGCGCGGCTGGTGCCTATATCTTGCAGCAAACTACGGGGAGTGATAGCTTTGGTGATTCCTACACGGAAGTCGCAGGTAGCTCTCAGATTGAGCCTGGCGTAGCACCTTCGGCCAATATTACTCTCTCCTGGCCTACCCTTTCCGCGGCTGCGACTGAGGCTGGCATCTCTCGCCAGTATGGTGGTATTCACTTCAATCAGGGTGATCTTGATGGGAGAACATTGGGAAAGCAGGTAGCTACCGTAGCCTTGACCAAGGCGCAAAGTTATATCAACGGTACTGCCAGTTAAACTATTCATTTCGTGCGTAGTATGTCTATGTTGTCTATTTCTGTCGTTTGTGTAGCAAGAGCCCATCCTGTGTAGCCAAAGGCGATACAGAAAGCGAGGAACATTATGGCAATGCCTCCATTGAGGACGCGTACCGATTCACTCTCGGGAATATCGAGTATTTCAAATGTAGCAATACGGGAGGAGATCCGACGCAGACAGGTGGTGACCATAATTCTATGGGTTATCATCGCCTTTCAATTGCTCGAGTTGCCAGGGGCTATAATCAGTAAGAGTACTGTGAGTATTGGAACTGTGTTGCTTGGTCTGGCACTTTGTGCCGTTGCGATGTTGTTTAATCGCCTCGGCAAGGTGGCAATTGTCAGTATTCTGCTCATAGTGGTCATCGACCTGGGATGTGGGCTCATGCTTCTGACGACTCCTATGGGTCTTGATGTGTCGGATCTCCCTGTATTCGATGTCCTGATCGTATCTGAACTTATTGCCGTCTCACTTCTTCCAGCACTAAGCGTTTTTCCTGTGGCTGCAAGTAACATCGTTTTCATCATCGCCGACCTTGCCTTACAGCCTCGTACCCCTGAGTTGAAAATGCTCCTTACATCGACAATGGGCTATGATGTTGTGATACAACCTATCTGCCTGCAAATCATAGTTGCGGTCGTTACTTATGTCTGGGTGCGCAGCGCCTTTAATGCCATCAAGCGGGCTGATCGTGCGGAAGAGGTTGCTGAGCTGCGGAAACGTGAAGCCGAGCAAAAGTATCAGCTTGACACCGGTATCAGGCACTTGTTGCAGACTCTCGTATATGCAGCCAACGGTGATCGTTCAGTACGTGCAAGTCTAGGGCAGGATAATGTGCTCTGGCAGGTTGGAAACGCACTTAATCTTTTATTAGCCCGACTACGTCGATCCGGTCAGGCAGAATATGAGAATGAGCGGCTAAGGACAGAGATTGGACGGCTGAACGAGATGTTGCACGAAGCAAGAGTAACAGCGCAACAGCCGTTCCCGTCTCAAACGGTGAGATACCCGTAGGGGATTCCTGTCTACAATCTTAGGTTTCTTCGCTTATCCTCCGTATGCTATAATTTCCTTGATACACAAAGAAGGGAGCATGCTATGGACCAACGGGTAAGCAAAAGTGTCGAGGAGTGGCGCGAAACAACGGAGCGCAGCGCACGTGAGAAGACGAAAGATCGGCAAGAAAAGTTCGTCACAAGCTCAAACATTGAGGTGCCCGACCTATCTACAGCAGAAGCCCTGCAAGGGGTCGATATGCAAGAGAAGTTGGGCTATCCTGGTGAGTTTCCCTTCACACGCGGCATTCGCCCTGGTATGTATCGTTCACGTCTGTGGACGATGCGCCAGTATGCAGGGTTCGGCACAGCGGAAGAATCGAATAAACGCTATCACTTTTTACTCTCGCATGGAACAACGGGCCTTTCAGTTGCCTTTGATCTGCCAACGCAGATGGGTTATGATGCCGATCATCCTATAGCCGAGGGCGAGGTGGGCAAGGTGGGGGTCTCGATCTGTAGCCTGGAAGACATGGAGACATTGCTACACGGGCTACCGCTTGACCAGATCAGTACCTCCATGACAATCAATGCGACTGCGAGTATTTTGCTTGCGCTCTACATCGCGGTTGCGAAAAAGCAGGGCATCGGGCTGCGTAAGCTCTCCGGTACGGTTCAGAACGACGTTCTCAAAGAGTATATCGCGCGTGGCACGTATATCTATCCACCAGAGCACTCAATGCGTATCATTACCGATATATTCAGTTTCTGTGGTGAGCAGGTGCCACGCTGGAACACCATCAGCATTAGCGGCTACCACATTCGAGAGGCGGGCGCGACCGCTGTGCAGGAGGTAGCCTTCACGCTTTCTAACGCTATCAGCTATGTACAGGCCGCTATCGATGCCGGGCTCAATGTTGATCGCTTTGCGGGTCAACTCTCCTTTTTCTTCAACAGTCACAACAATCTGTTCGAGGAGGTCGCCAAGTTCCGTGCAGCACGTCGTATGTGGGCACACATTATGAGCGAGCGCTTTCACGCGAAGGACCCGCGCTCGATGATGCTGCGCTTCCACACGCAGACAGCGGGTTCGACCCTGACGGCGCAACAGCCCGATAACAACATTGTGCGTACCGCATATCAAGCACTCGCCGCAGTTCTGGGCGGTACACAGTCGCTGCATACCAACTCAAAGGATGAGGCGCTCTCTTTACCTACCGAGGAGTCCGCGCGAATTGCACTACGCACCCAGCAAATACTCGGCTATGAGACTGGAGCGGCAGATGCCGTTGACCCTCTGGCTGGCTCGTACTATGTTGAGTCACTAACCAACGAGATCGAAAAGCGAGCATGGGAGTATATCAAACAGGTTGACGAGCTGGGTGGCAGTGTGCATGCGATTGAGCATGGCTTCATGCAGGCAGAGATTGAGCAGGCAGCGTATGATTATCAACTTGCGCTAGAGCAGCAACGTGCCATCGTGGTCGGCGTTAATCGTTTTGCGGCGGAGCAAGATGTCAGACCTGAGCTACTGCGCATGGATATTGAAATGGGTAAGCGCCGGGCTGCTAATGTAGCGGATTTGCGACGCAGACGCGATAATGAACTGGTACAGCAGAAGCTGCATGCTCTTGAACAATGTGCTGTCGGAACTGAGAACCTCATGCCGTTTATTATCGAGGCGGTCGAGGCGTACGCTACGCTTGGCGAGATCAGTGATGCTATGCGCCGTGTGTTTGGTGAACAAAGAGAATTTCGTAGTATGGAATAGCAACATGAGAAGTCTGGATGATGAGATACTGAAGGCGTCTCCTATGTGTGATGCTGAAGGTAGCACTCTTACTTTTAGCGAAGCAAAAAATACAGTGGTAGGGAGAAGAGAGGCACCGATTGGTGTCTTCGACTCAGGCGCAGGAGGACTTACGATTCTATCCGCATTGCGCGAGGAGCTTCCGCAGGAGAACTACATCTACTTTGGTGATACCGCACACGTTCCCTATGGAGTGCGCAGCGAGGCCGAGATTATCGAATTGTCGCTCGCCGCGAACCGTTTCCTGATCGATCAGGGAGTTAAGCTCATCGTAGTTGCCTGTAACACCGCTTCACAGGCAGCCCTTACCGCTTTACGGAATACCTTCTCTATTCCCTTCGTTGGGGTTGTGCCAGCGGTAAAGCCTGCCGCTCGTGTCACGAAGAGCGGACGTATCGGGATAGCCGCCACGAATCGAGCGATCAAGGCGGCTTACCTGCACCATCTTATCAAAGATTTCGCGGCTGGTACGCAGGTGTTTACTGTCGGTTGTCCAGAATTGGTGACGCTGGTCGAGCACGGTGAACTTGATGGCCCTGTAGTCGAAGAGACGCTACAATACGTATTACAACCGCTGTTTTCAAAAGATGTTGACGTGATTGTGCTCGGCTGTACTCACTTTCCCGCGATGCGTTCAGCCATCGAGCGGGTTGCGGGCAAACATGTTCAGGTCATCGATAGTGGGTTAGCGGTGGCACGTCGTACACATGATGTCTTAGTGGACAAAGCTATCACGCGTCCCGTTAGCGGTGACTGTGTTCTCCAAGGCAACGTGCAGGTGTGGTGCAGTGGTGACGCGGCGGGGTTCAGCGCGGTTGCTAGCAAGGTGCTTGGCTACTCTGTCATTGCCCAGCAAGTTATGCCATAAGGAGAGATATGTCACATCGCCCTGCTCTCAACGAGAGCGAACCGGCTATGATAGCGCCTGTAGCTTCAAGATCGTCTAAACAGGTATATGTCGCACGGTACATATCCGCTATCCTCTCGCCTATAGTGGTCTCATTGCCCTTTGTCGTCCTGGTGGCACTCTATAAAATACAGGATATCCTGATGGCGTGCATCTATGCTGGCATTGTACTCTTTTTTCTCAGCTTTGGGCCAATGGTTTACATTCTGATTGGTGTACGCAAGGGAACATTTACTGACATTGATGTAAGTGTTCGCTCACAACGCACTGGTCCATTTCTCTTCGGTATAGTATCAGCTCTAGCTGGCCTATTTACGCTTTTTTTCATACATGGGCCAAAGAATCTTGAGACACTGTTACTGATAACCGTAGTGAGTGGTGCGGTGATGATGTTCGTGACGCTGTGGTGGAAGATTAGCATTCATGCCTCGTCACTGGCTGCGGCGGCGACCGTGTTGACGGCGCTCTACGGATATGTCACTCTCCTGACATTTGTGTTGCTCGTGGCGGTCTGCTGGTCGCGAGTGGTGTTGCGCCGTCATACTCTGGGGCAGGTCGTCGCAGGTTCCCTCGTCAGTGTTGGCCTTACAGTATTTGTACTGGCAATACGGGGGGTATAGAGGAGGAGACCCCGTGGTGACGCAGGGTGTAAATAATGTACTTTACTAAAATACCGCGGCAATGACCCCCTCCGTAGGGGCGCAATTGATTGCGCCCTGCCTGGGCGGATACGGGCGCAATCAATTGCGCCCCTACAGGAGCATTTCCATGACCGCATTATTTTGTTAAAAAGCATAATTAGACCCCTACAGAAGGTTTCTCTTCCCAAGAGGATGAGAATTGTGAATATGAAAAACGCCTGCTGTTCCATGCGGGAACAGCAGGCGTTTTGTGCTTGTATGAACTTACTCTGTGCCGCTAGCTACCGTAGAGGCTGACGCGGCGTTTGTGCTCTGTGGAAGTGCAACGCGCGCGGGGACTGCATCACGCAGCGGAAGTGCCGCGGACGGAGCCGAGCTTGCGCGACGTTGTGCGCGGATGGCGGGTGCCTGTGCGCGGCGTGTCGAGGAGGTCGTAACGCGACCGACCAGCCAGACGAAGCCGAACAGCGCTGCCCAGTTGACCGATGCTGTAACCGTCAGGAAGACCCAGGTAGGCAGACCCAGGCTACTTACGAATAGGTAGATCATACCAGTGACCAGGATGTTGCCCAGCGTGATGGGGATAAGGATGAGCCATGCAAACTGCATCAATTGGTCTGCACGCAGGCGCGGCAGTGTGCTGCGTACCCAAATGAAAACGAAGCACATCCCGTATATTTTTAAGAGCAGGTAGCCAAGGGCTAACAGGTTGCCCACCAGACCCCAGAGCGGCGAGTTGAGCCCCGTCAGGTAGTTGACACCAGGGCCAGACCAGCCGCCAAGGAATAGAAATGTTGTGATAGCGGCGACGATGGTCATGTTGCCATACTCACCAAGGAAGAACATGGCCCAACGCATGCCACTATACTCGGTCAGATAGCCTGCGACTAGCTCCGACTCCGCCTCTGGCAGATCGAAGGGTGCGCGGTTCGTCTCAGCCAGACCACAGGTGTAGTAGATGATGAGCATCAACGGCTGCATCAGAAAGAACCATGCCCAGGGAGTAAATCCCTGGAAGAGGAAGTCGAGGACAGGATTGCCGGTATTGTGCCATACGTTCTGGTAATCCATAATATTTCTGATAGAGATACTACCAATACCATTATTCTCTAGAACACTGGTAAACATTACAACACTTACAAGAGCGAGTATTAGAGGCAACTCGTATGAGATCATTTGTGCGGCTGAACGCAGTCCACCCATAAGGGCGTACTTGTTGTTGGAACTCCAGCCCGCCATGATAACGCCAATTACGTCGATAGAACTCATGGCTACGTAATAGATGAGACCTGTGGCGAGTGCTGTTCCCGGAATACCGACGTAGGGCGAGAGTGGCAATATAGCAAACGCCGCGATCACTGGTGCCATAAACACCGATGGTGCCAGCAAGAAGACAACTTTGTCACTGTTGGTGACATGAATGTCTTCTTTTAAGAGTAGCTTACCAACGTCAGCAACTGTCTGTAGTAATCCCCAAGGACCCGTATGCATAGGTCCAAGACGGTCTTGCATCCAGGCCATGATCTTGCGCTCGGCGAGCACCAAAATAGTGGCGCTCGTCAAGACGAAACCGAAGATGGAGGCAAAGGCAACTATGAATTGCAAAAACTGCCACGACAGGATGCCGTGCAGCAATTGCGTTCCTACATCGTCAGCTAGTAAAAGTGTGTGCATAAGAATAACTCCATTGGTGAAGACACTTTATCTATCAACCTCACCCAAGACAATATCCAGGCTGCCCATGATCGCTACCACGTCACTCATTTTGTGACCACGCAGCAATTCAGGGAGAATTTGCAAGTTTACAAAAGATGGACCGCGCAATTTAGCGCGCCAGGGGTACTCGCTTCCATCGCTGATGAAGTATACACCCAATTCACCCTTAGTACTCTCGATAGCAAAGTAGGTCTCGCCACGAGGTGGACGCAGAGCGATAGGTGTGCGGATACCGATTGGGCCGCCAGGCATTTTGTCTATAGCGACGCGACAAAGGCGAATGCTCTCATAAATTTCTTGAATGCGCACCTTGTAGCGTGCGTAGCAGTCGCCCTCCTGGCGCACCTGCACGTTGACTGGAACTTCGCGGTAGGCCATATAGGGTCGGTTCACCCGTAGGTCCCAGTTGACCCCGCTGGCACGAAGCATTGGACCCGTCAGTCCATAGGCGATTGCCTGTTGTGGATCGACATAGCCAACGCCCTGTGTACGGGCCTCAAAGATTTCGTTGCCCGTAATCAGTGCTTCTAGCTCGACCATGTTCTTGTCGAGCTGATTCAGGAATGCCTCACACTCTTTGAGCCAGTCCTTAGGGAAGTCGTGCAGCACCCCGCCGACGCGCAGGTAGTTCACGTTGAAGCGGCTCCCGCCCAATGCCTCGAACAACGTCAGGATACCTTCGCGGTCGCGGAATGTCCACAGAATGGGAGTAAATGCGCCGAGGTCTACAAGATAGGTGCCAACAGCGACAAGGTGGCTAGCGATACGCTGCAATTCCCCAACAAGCAGGCGAATATATTGTACTCGTCGTGGTGCATCGATGCTCATCTCTTGCTCGACAGCTCCCACATATGCGATTTCATTGAGCATCGGGGAGAGATAGTCGGCATTATCCATATAGCGGATACCGCCCATCACGGGGCGATTCTCCAGTATTTTCTCGATGCCACGATGCAGGTACCCAATTACTGGCGTACAATTGGTGACGGTCTCGCCTTCGAGGGACAACACCAGGCGAAGCACGCCGTGCGTACTTGGATGTTGTGGTCCCATATTTAACAACATCTCCTGCGACTTTATTCCTTCGGGTCCGCTGGAGAGCTCAGTTTGTAGGTCCGGGTTGGTAGCCATATGATTCCTCTGTATATCTCAATCCGCGTTAGTATAATGACGGATTTGGCACATTGCTATGTGTATACGTATAATAACTCTTGTTAGCGTACTGCGTTACGCATCCGCGCAATGCGTACTCCTACGATGATTGTCCATGTTATGCCCATCATCGCACACAACGCGCTGTACGCATAGTGGTTAGGATCGGGAAAGAAGAACGCAAACGAGATCGCCATGCCCCAGCAACCAAGGGCAACCATGATGGGCATAATTAAGCTATCTGCAGTACGTGCTCCTGGTTTGGAAACCGAACGTCGTGATGTATTGTTTCTGCGAGGCGTACTCACAACTGCTGCGGTTTTCGTAACTGTAGACTCAGTCATGTTTCGCGTATTGCTCGTCGTTGGTACTGTGCGAGTGATGCTATTTCCTCGTGTGCCTCCTCGCTTCCGTGTTTTTGTCTTTGACATTACACCTGCTCGTTTGTTGTCCGAACTCCGCTTTTTTCTCTATTGTCTTTGTCGAAGTCATTTCGTCCCGATACGGACTCACCTTCAGGATTTGCCTCGTTCTGGTTTGCCTGTTCTTGTTCAGCGCCAGAGGTGTGACCGAAGGTTGGCGTTCCAGGGTGGAGGCGCTCTTCCATACCTTGACCTAGCTTCTTCTGCACCACGTGCTCATAGCGTTGTTGCTGGAACTTGCCTGCAACTGCCATGTTTGGATCAACCTGCGTCGTTGCGCGAGGTTTGACTGTCAAGGGGACCTGGTGGAAGCCCTTGAGTAAGGGAAATCCCTCGAAGTCGTCGTCGAGCAGAATGCGTCTTAAATCGGGGTGTCCAGAGAAATGAATACCGAAGAGGTCGTAGACTTCTCGCTCTAACCAGTTGGCTGTAGGCCATACCGAGACGATGCTATCAACTTCCGGTTTATCTTTGTCGATACGAACTTTCAATTGTAGCAACTGATTCCGCGAGGTTGAGCGCAGATGGTAGACCGTTTCCAGGTGATCGAGCATATCGACGCCGGAGATACAGCTTAGCAAATCGAAGCCTAATTGATCGCGTAAAAAACGACAAACGGGGACCAGGTTTTCGCGGTCGATGTCGAGGGCGAGGTAGTCACCTTTGAGCGTTTTTGGCGCAAGAGGCTTATTGGTGATCTGTGCTATAGGAGCTAGATCGCGTGCAAGAGCAGCGTTCTGGTTACGGTAGCCAGTTGTCGCGGTTGGAATATTAGCTGAACGTGGTACTAAATCCATCGAGTTACTCCTTTACGCCATGCATAGGCCAGGCCGAGTGCGAGCACAACAATAAAGAAGAGAATTTCAAAGAAACCAAAGAAGCTTAGTTGTTTAAAGATAATGGCCCAGGCGATGATAAACACGATATCAACATCGAATGCGACAAAGAGCAGCGCGAAAATGTAGAAGCCGAGGGGATACTGTACCCAGGCCGAGCCGATAGGTACCTCGCCGGACTCATACGTCTGGAGTTTTTCCTTCGTTCTGTTATGTGGTGCAATCAAATTGGCAAATACAGTCGCGACTATGACGAATACAAACCCGGCTGCCAACAGAATGCCTGCGTAGAGATATCCAATATTTACTGCCACAGATTTTCCTCCCAAAAGTTGCCTTAAGAAGGCGAGAAGATGCTGTTTTGATTATAGCACAGAGCGTAAGGTCCGACAATTTTATGTGGGTCGCCCTGCAAGCCCGACCTGTTAGGAGAGCTGTGGCAGATGGATGTTCTGTTGAACGTAGATTGGCTCTAAGCCTGGTTTCAAGTCCCGTTGAGCCATTTCTATGACGTTCACCACAATGACACTGACGTTGTCCTCGCCCCCGCCTTCGAGTGCAGCCTTAATCAGATTGTCGCCGACTTGTCTGGGGTCTGCTGTAGGAGTCTTCAACACCTCTTCGATCTTGGGGTCGCGGACCATATCCCACAAGCCATCGGAACAGAGAAGCAGTTTGTCCCCTGATTGCAACTGTACGACAAAGGGATCAACCTCTACGAAAGGTTTTTCGCCGAGGCTCCGGTAAATCTGGTTACGCTTAGGGTGTGTGTAGATGTCGTCAGGCTTGATGATACCTGCATCCACCAGACTGGCAACAACCGAGTGATCTCTTGTGACCTTTGAGAGCCCCTCGGAGACGCGGTAGAGATAGGTGCGGCTATCTCCAACATTGGCGATATAGGCGGTGGAGTCAATTACAAGTGTTGCTGTAACAGTCGTACCCATATCGGCATGGTTGTCCGCGTTATGTTGATGGACTGCCTGATTCGCACCCTGTACGCTATCAACCAGCAGTTGTGCTGGTTCGCTTGCAGCGCCATTGTGTACTAATCGTGGTAACACATAGTCGATAATGGTCTGAATTGCCAGTCTGCTGGCATCCTGTCCATTGGCATGACCGCCCATACCGTCTGCAACGACAAACAGACCGATCTGTTGAAGCGACCCATTTCCGTTTCTCACACCCTGGATAGCGAACAGGCTATCTTCATTGGGCTTATGCTTTCTCTTCAACCCTGGGTCTGTGCTTGTAATGATCTCGAAACCTAGTTGTTCCCCATGTATTGGTCGCAGCGAACTCTGCGAGAAGGGGATCGTATTATCTGTCTCCATCTGTCTATTCCTCTGTGTCTCTTGTATCATATCAACAGTTGGTGCATCAGCTATGGCGCTCGACTGCATAGGGAAGCCAGATTGTGTTGAGCCTGCCGACATAGAGGCCAGCGGCGCGATAGGTACACCGTTCAGCGGCTGTTGGGCAGCTTGAGAAGTCACAGGAGACATGCCCTGCGGTATCGTTGGCTGCGCCCATACGGGAGGAGGCGGTTGTGGTGGTGGCGCTTGCTGTGGCTGTTGTCTTTGTGCCACCTCCATCTCTTGTATCTTTTGTGCTTGCAGTGCGGCCTCTCGATCTGCCTCTGCGAATTCTTCTCTCAGGCGCTGTCCGCGCCTGAACAGCGCACTAAGAAATACCAGTAACACGATCAAAAGTACCAGTCCAAGAATGCTGACTATCAGTACCAGGTAGGGAACAAAGCCAAGGGATGGCAACGTGATGCCGTTCTTATCTGCTGACGGAGTGCTCGCTGAGCTAGAAGAGCCTCTATCTCCACTATCAGACTGTTGAGTTGCAATGCGCGCGAACGTCTGTGCTCCCTGAAACTGCTGATTACTGGCGCTGAATGCTCGGTTAAAGTAGTCGCGCGCTTTGCTATAATGACTTGTCCCCTGGACGTATTCAGAGATGCCGCTATTCCAGTTATCATGCACCGGGTTCTGATGGGTGCTGGTATTTTCCGCTATATTTTGCTCATTTAGTAGATTGCTTATCTCATCGATGAAGGCGAGCTTCGGCTGAGAGTTGGTTGCGACATATATCCCCAGTAGAGCGCCATTTCTGCTGACAAGCGGGGTTCCTCTTTCGCGCCCAGACAGATTGTCTACCGTGGGAGTGGCCTCTCCATTGAGCGCGACTCGAGATGGAGTTAAATACTGCGGAAAATTGTTTGCCGAGGTCACGGGTGTCGTCAGGCTGGAAGATGATGTGCTTAATGCAATGGCTGTGTACGAAGGTGTGTTGGATAAGTTGGAGAAGATATTGATGAATGGCAAGGGAATATCACTATGGAAAGAAAAGAGAGAGACGCCGTTGCTGCATGGACGCTGACTGCATTGCACAGTATCGACTTTGCCGGAATATCCTTGCTGTTGTAGGGTGCTGTAGGCATTGCTCAGCAGGACCTTGACCGATAGTAAGTTCACGTTGGGAAGAGAAGGAGTGGCACATGTGAAGCCGTCACGGTTGACGAGAGAACCATCGGTCAACACCCAGGCATTCTGTTCTTCCTTGCTGGAACTCGACCAACTGGCTACTAGAACTCCAAGACCTGTACATGGTGCAGGGATGGGAACTGAGGAGGGTGTCAGGGATGTTTTTGAATTGTTTTGTGCGGAGGATGCGGAGGATAATGTATGTCCGGCAGGTGCTGATGGGCCATACGAAACAACCAGACGAACAATAGAGACTCCTGCTCGGGCTATATCTTCCGGCGAATTGGAACCTATTTTTTGAGCGGCAGAGGCGATAGGGGATGAAGACAAAATAAATGGTATAAAAAGGAGAGCAATAAGACGCCCGAGTACGCAGCGTGCCGCCCAGCCAGTCAACTCGGTACCCTTTCGCTTATTGAAAGTGGAACGATACGTACTCATGAATTGTTCTCCCTCGTATGGGTCGTATTTATGTAATAATAAAAGTATTAATGAGTATATGAACGTCTTTTTTTACCGTCCTAGTTGTGCACGAAGGCGTTGAAACATTGGTTGTACCGCCGGATTTATTTGCCCCAGAGGGCCTACCACATACTTACACTCACGAAATGCATCCTCTAATTTATTCTGCTTCTCATATGTCTGACTAAGTAAGAAACGAGTTTGATGATCCCCTGCATTGATCATAAGAACTTGCACAAAGGCTTGCTCTGCGAGCTGAAACTGACCGAGACGCATAGCAAGCTGTCCAAGCGCGAAATGCAGCGGTGCAGCGATATTTGGTTGTTTTGGTGCCAGACGTACCGCCTCCTGATACTCTCGCAGAGCCAAGGCAAGCTGATTCGTCTTTTCATAGCTTTGTGCGAGCCGTTGATGTGCTTCATAATCCTTCGCATTGAGCCGCAGCGATTGCGTATAGGCAGGAATAGCCTGGTGCGGCTGCTGACGCAGGAAGAGCCAGATATCGCCTATCAATTTATGCGTTTCGGCATCTTCAGGATGGAGCTGAAGCGATTTAGCATACGCCTGATTTGCGAGATCCGGCTGTTGGCGACGCGCGAACACTTGCCCAAAGAGCTTGTGAACGAGGGCATTGTTCGGCTCGATGGCGTAGGCGCGCTGTACCGATGCATATGCCTCGTCGATTCGACCTATAGCAACCTGGTTGATCGCGGCAATGATGTGTGTTCCTGCGGGACCATTCACACCGAGTTGAGGTGGAGGTCCTGAAATAGGCTTTTCACCGCTGGGCGTACGTGGATTCGACGGTGGTTCGGGTCTCATTGATCCTAGAGGAGGACTAACAGGTCCTGTTGAAAGAGGTGGCAGATTGATGATAGCGCGTTCCATCTCAGCTGCATTGAGCCAGCGTTGCTCGGGATACATTGCTAACGCCCTCATTACGATGTACTCAAAAGCTGGTGTAACATCTGGACGGAGTGCGCGTAGAGGTGGAAACGAAAAAATAGTAGGCGTATTGTTGGAGGCATCGTGGCGCGTAAGTACTCTATAAAGAGTTGCTCCCAGTGCGTAGAGGTCGCTTCGTGGCTCCGGGTTGCCCAACAACTGCTCTTGAGGGGCGTAGCCAACCGTCATGATAATCGTCGATTGGCGTTGTGATTGAAAGGTACGTGCGATGCCGAAGTCGATCAGCTTGATTTCATCACGGTCTGTCACCATAATATTTGTAGGTTTGAGGTCACGAAAAATGATTGGTGGTGACTGGCGGTGGAGGTAGCTCAGCACACTACACACCTGTTGTGCCCAGTAACGTGCTCGTGCCTCTGTCACGCCGCGTACACTGTTGAGTCCGGCCACGGTAGACTCTTGCTCCATGACCGCACTCATCGTACGTCCTTCGATGAAGTCCATAACGAGATAATGTCTACCGCCATCAACAAAGAAATCGCGTACGCGTGGAATGCATTGATGATTTAGCTCAAGGAGCAAAGAAGCTTCACGTGAGAACCATTCTACAGACTGTGCCCGCTCGCTCTCGCTCTGAAAATCGTCCAGCATTTCTTTGACTGCACAGGGCTTATTAAAGCGTTTATCAATCGCACGATAGACGGCACCCATGCCGCCAGAAGCAACCATTTTTTCGATCCTGTAGCGTTTTCCGTCGGAAAGTTCGGTGCCAGGGGCAAGGCGTCGCTGGTTGCTAGCGTTCTCGCCATTTGTGCCCATGTAAGGTGTTGCCGAAGGAGATGGCGAGGATACAGAAACCTGTGGCTGGGCTTGAGCAGGTAAAGGAAACTCCGGCTCTGTTCCACTCGGCCCACTTTGTGGCGTAGCAGAATTACTCACAGATGATATATTTTTAGGGTCATACGAATAATTGCTTGCCATATTTTAATCACACCGCTCTATACTGATCGAACTTCCGTTTCTCGTCTATTAAGTAGGTCACGTATACTATGGAGTCCAGGAAGACATTGTTCCCATGGAGCCTCACATTGCAGGCATTATAACATATCTTCCCAATTCTGAGCAGTAGAATAGGTCACAAGAGTAGAGGCTCGATGATGCTTTTTAACAAAATCATCCGGTCATGGATCGATCCCTCCGTAGGGGCGCAATTGATTGCGCCTCATGGTCCTCGCCCAAGCGGGCGGGGCGCAATCAATTGCGCCTCATGGTCCTCGCCCAAGCGGGGCGCAATCAATTGCGCCTCATGGTCCTCGCCCAAGCGGGGCGCAATCAATTGCGCCCCTACGCAGGGGATCATTGCCGCAGTATTTTAGTAAAGTACATTATCGGACCCCTACGAGATCACACCTAGCATTGCGAACTGAACCATGATAGGATAGCTAGAAAGACGTATAAATTGGAGCATAATAAAGGTACAGGCAAAACATGGTCCGTCGCACCTGGTATCTATTCTTTCTACTCTTGCTTATAGTCATGATGTTTCCCGTGCCGGGGTATGCCGATGGTTTTCCTATTGTAGGAACGCTCCACTCGGGAAAACGTCCAGAGGCTATGGCGGTGGATACGCAGACGCATCTACTTTATATTGCTCACGAAGCCTCTGGTGTCGTTGTCGCCTTCGATCCTGTCAGGGGAAATATGCGCTGGCGGAACACGTTGGGCGATGTCGCGACGGATGTGCAGGTTGATAGCGTTAGCCATCATGTCTATGTGACTGCAACCTCTTATGGTAGTAAGAAAAGTGATCTCTTCATTCTTGATGGCGCAACGGGTGGCATTCTGTCAACGCTGCCTACAGGTCCTGGCGATAATGGTATCGCGCTAGATAGAAAACGGCACCAGGCATTCGTCTCCAGTGGAGACGATGGTGTAGTGTATGTCTTTACTTTGCAGTCGGGTTGGCAATCTGGGCCGATTCGCGCCACGACTTCCCAGTTGCATATCGGGCCGCATCCACAGGGGCTTGGCGTTAATAGTCGCCTCGGTCGGCTCTATGTTACCGACACTGCTGAACACAAGCTCTTTATTGTCGATGAGCAGAGTCTGCACACGCTGACCACGTTACCATTAGCCAATGCGCCACTCCATCCTTTACGAGTTGATGAGACGACGGGACGGGTCTATATCGTTTGTTCGAGTGGACAGGAATTAGATGTCGTTGATGGCAACAAAAATCAGATGATCGCGCGTGTTCCTGTGAAACCCCATCCTGAGGGTATAGCATTCAACACTGCAACGGGGCGTATTTATGTTGCTGATGAAGGAAGCAACGAGGGCAGTCAGAGCGAGAGAGATAGTGGTACCACCATTACTGTTATTGATGGGAAGACCTTTGACGTGCTTGGGACAATGCAAGTCGGGAAGGCTCCCGATGGCGTCGAGTCAGACCCAGCCTTGCGCCGTGTCTATGTGGCCTTAGAAGATAGCGATGCCGTCGTAGAGGTGAGCGATAGCATTGACTTGCCATTGAAGGTCGATACAACCTTGCGCCAGGCGGTCGCCGCCCGCCGGGCTGTTTTCTTACTTCAGCAGGCGGCGATTATTACGCTCGTTGTTATGCTTCTAACGGTTGTGTGGGCGACACTTTCCGCCCTGTCACCGCGTTGGCGTGCGCGGGAAAGCCCTCGAATTCAGCAAGGCGACGTGTCGTCTCGCTCAGAGATACATAGCCTTCCTCGGTGACGTAGGCCAGCCCAGTTCGTTTCAGGAAATCGTAAACAGAGGTGCAGGAGTATGAATGCGCGAAGCCACCCGTTGGCAAAATCGCATTTGTGCCGACACTATAGTTTCCTGTGCTGATCGGTGTGTATGGCCCAATCAAAATTTCACCGGCATTTTTCAAATCTGCAAGCAGCGCGAATGGCTCTTGCATCTGCACTTCGAGGTGCTCTGGTGCATACTCGTTGACAAAATCGACCGCCTCATGCATAGTGGGGGCGAGGATGATACCGCCAGTTCCTTCAGTGGCCTCAAATCCCGTATGACAGAAGGTCCGGCGCGGCTCTGGTAGTGCTGCTATCTTCTTTGGAAGCAATGTGAGGACGGCATCTACCAAAGTACGGCTATCGGTCACCAGCAAGCTAGATGAGTCGGCTCCATGCTCTGCTTCGATAAGTAGATCGCGTGCCACAAGCTCCGGGTCCGCACTGGCATCAGCGAGCAGAATTGACTCGCTTGGACCAGCAGGAACGCCCACATCTACTGTACCATACAACAGGCGTTTGGCCGCTGAGACGTATGCATTTCCTGGTCCGGTAATCTTACGTACACGTGGGATACTTTCCGTGCCGTAGGCAAGCGCTGCTATGCCGTGTGCGCCGCCTATGCGATAAATTTCATGAACACCACAGAGATCGGCTGCCACAAGAGACGCTGGATCAATAGCTCCATCTGGTCCTGGTGGTGTGCAAACGACGATTCTTGGGACGCCTGCGATAGCGGCGGGCGTTGCTAACATGTACATGACCGATGGAAAGATACCTTTGCGCCCTGGTACACAGAGACCGAGGCTGCTAATGGGCGTGATCTTCTCACCTGCCATTACACCAGGGGCAACCTGCGTGAAGGTCTGTTGGTGTGGCATCTGCCGCTCATGGAAGGTGTACACGTTGGAAATAGCATGCTTGAGCGCGGTGAATACCCCGGGGTCGAGTTGCTCGTGAGCGCGGTCGATCTCCTCGCGGCTCACGCGAAGTTGGTCGGGTGTCAGTCGCACGCGATCAAAACGCTCCATGAACTCGATCAGGGCTGCGTCGCCACGGTCACGCACCGCGCGAACGATAGGTCGCACATACTCGATGAGGTCGTCGATCTCGATCTCCGCACGCCTTAGCAAGCGCGCGCGTTCAATGGAGTCAAGTTGGGACAGTTCATAGAAATGGATCATGAGTTGTTTCCTTTACCTCTGTGTCGCTCTGTCTGCTTCTTGAGCCGCAGCAACATCGGTTGTCATCCAGCGTGCTCCGAAGAGGCCGACGAGACCCGCTATGGCGAGTGCTGGTGTGCATGTTACTAGTAGAGCCCGGCCCAGGTCCTGGCCCGCCATGCTTGCCTTAAAATGCAGGCCATGCGTCGGGTCAAAGTTTGTCGCGAGTACACCTACTAGTGTAGGCGCAAATGCGTCGCCAAACAAGTGGGCGATTAGCAATGTAACCGCGACCGCCGATGCGCGTAAGGCAGACGGGGCGACATCCTGAGTTGCCGCTGTGCTTGGACCAGTATAAAGAGTGATCAGAAGTGTTGACAGAACGAAGAAGACGGTAAATACAAGCAGACTATGATAGCTTACGGCAGCCGCGAACGCAGGTGCACCGAGCAGAAAGCCGATGCCGCACACAAGTATTCGCGATCCTGGATGGCGGCGGTTCAGCCAATCAGCCATATAGCCGCCGAGGACCGTTCCAGCCATACCAGCCAGCACGACGACGGCACCAGAGAAGAGGCCAGCCTGTCCCGATGAGAGACCAAACGTGTCTTTCTGCTGAAGATACGTCGGCAAGAAGACCACGGATACGCTCAATACAAAGAAGGCAAATATTTGCATCACTATCAGAATCAGCAGTGTTTTGATGCGCAACAGTGTACCAAACTGGGCAAATACATTTCCTGGTACTGGAATAGGGTGAGTAGCCTCGCGTGACTCTGCTACAGCTACCTCCATCACAAGCTCGTCTTCATCGGCTTGATTGCGGCGTGGTTCGCGAACGCGCCACACGAAGAGTGCCAGGAGCAGACCAGGGATGCCTGTGAAGATAAAGGCCAGCCGCCAACTACCAGGGTAGAGACCAGCAATAGCGCCACCAAGGACAAAGCCGATCAGGATGCCGAAGAGCTGCGCGGTGCTCCACCAGCTCATGACGCGCGACCGCTTCTCGCGACTGAAATAGTCGCTCATCAATGCGGTGCCAGCAGGGAAATAGCCAGCTTCGCCGATACCGAGCACCATACGCGAAATAAAGAGGGTTGCAAAGTTCGTTGCCAGTGCAGTCGCGGCAGTTGCGACGCTCCACAGAGCAACGCAGACAGCGACCACATCTCTACGCTTCGCGCGGTCTGCCCAGATGCCCAGTGGAACGGTGCCGAGCGTGTAGACGATGAGGAAGGCCGAGGCCATATAGCCAATACCGTCGAGTTGGAAACCTAGCTCTTTAGCAACGACATTCGCTGCACCCGTCAGCACGTTGCGGTCTAAATAGTTCAAGAAGCTGATGCTGAACATAATCCCAAAGACATAACGAGCATAGCCAGCGGTAATGCGTTCTGAGGTTTTCGCGTCAGCGTTGGTGGAAGGAGCAATTTCACTCATATGTACCTCCATGTGGGGGCGAGTGTATAAAAATATAAGTCCAGGTCTCCGTTGGTTCCCTTCAGTACGATACCATACCACACATTGGAACTGTTGCCTAGCTTTCAGGTAAAGTGCTATCACTATCCCATGAGGAGGCGCAACGACTCAAACATAGCCATATTGGTACAGAGCATCTGCTCCTGGGATTGGTGCGTGAGGGTGAGGGGGTTGCGGCACAGGTGTTAAAAAATTTAGGCGTAGAATTAGCAAAAGTTCGTAGCGGGGTAGAAAGCATCATTGGTATCGGTGAACACGAAGTTCAAGGAGAACTTGGTCTGACTCCACGAGCTAAAAAGGTTATCATGCTTGCTGTGGAAGAGGCGCAATACATCGCCCCTACGACGTTCCACTGCCTCATAATGCGTTCCATTCGAGAGGCAGCGGAGGCTAGCGCAGCATCTCTAGAAAGCTCCATGACTTTAGCTCTCGCTCTAAGTGGAAGCGCAGCAGGCTGTGCATCGCCATTTCAAGCTCGGAGTGAAGGCGGGCGTCGAGGCGGAGATGGGGGACCTTTGCCCAGTCGGTGCGATGAAGTAGGCGCAGGACTTTGAGGGCGTTCATTGAGAGCGATTGCGACCACAGGTGTGAGCATTTTGGGCATAAGGCACCGCCGAGGGCAGGTGCGAAGCCGTTTTCCTCTGGTTGTAGTTTCGTTTCGCAGTTCGCACAGATGCGCAAGACTGGCTCATAGCCGACACTGGAAAGCAGGTAGATTTCGAAGTAGCGCATGAGGAGCTGTGTACGATCATGCTGATTCCGTACTCGCTCTCCTGTGGGCGTCTCCTCCTCTGTTCGCTGTTGTTGGATTTCCGCTGCGTCATCATTGAGGCTGCGCAGCGACTCTAAGAGGAGTTTGTACACGTCGGGATGTGGCGTGGTATCCTCGATGAAGCGGTCAACGAGTTCGGCGAGGTAGAGGCCACAGGTGATATGCCAGAGTTCGTCCCGCATATGCAGGAAGTTTTCGATGCCCTGAGCCTGGGTTATGATATCGAGATTGCGACCGACCGCGACCTGGAGCTTGCTATGACAAAGTAGTTCGAGATGACCCGCCTTCTTGCTGATAGGACGCCGTATCCCCTTTGCTATCGCGCTGTATTTGCCTTTATAGGGTGTGAAGAGAGTAAGCACGCGGTCGGCCTCGCCAAGATCGGAGTGTTTGAGAATAATAGCCTCGGTGGGGTAGCTGCGTTGCTCTCGCATGAGTAGTATCCTAGATGAAAAAAGAGACGCGATAAGCATCACGTCTCTTGGAGGCGACGAGCGGACTCGAACCGCTGGTGCAGCTTTTGCAGAGCCGTGCCTTACCACTTGGCGACGTCGCCTGGGCAGGGGAGCGGGAGACGGGGATCGAACCCGCGACTTTCTCCTTGGCAAGGAGATGCTCTACCACTGAGCCACTCCCGCATATGCCATTGCTATACTGCATCGCATTACTGCGATTTTGTGTGCAGAATTAAGATATCATACCTTTGGCGAATTGTCAACAGGGTACACGCTAAAAATTAGAGAAGTGGGGGGGGGGGGGGGGGGGGGGGGGGGGCGGGCCCCCCAGC
>JAABUQ010001790.1_pt1 | contig 44629 bp, 40 predicted proteins | sample 5560001 | NCBI WGS metagenome assembly JAABUQ01 (sample SAMN10711888, study PRJNA513371) | rock metagenome | isolation source: Antarctica rocks | place: Antarctica: Victoria Land, Finger Mt nord | collected 2015-12-18 | reverse complement strand
CCACGTTCGCGGTCTGATCGCTGTAGACCTTCCAGCTGATGCCGGCGGCCCGCAGCTGCTCGGGCATGGTCGTCCAGGTGAAGTCGTAGGAATTGCCCTTCACGCCCCTCACCTTGGCGTCGGTCTTTAGCATCGGACCGCCGTTCTTGCCGTCCGGGTCAAGCCACGCGGAGACGGTGTACAGACGGTTGGGATCGGTCGGGCCCAGCACCGAGCAGTGATAGCCGTCGCAGATCGTGAACGCGTCGGCAAGCGCGTGGTAGTAGGCGAGGTCGGCGCGCTCGTAGTAGCCCATGGTCAGTGCGCCGTTGGCAGGGCTTGGGTCGGCCTTCAGGTGCTCGATGACGAACTTGTCCATGGCACCGTTGTTGAAGCTGATGTGCTGCGGGCCCCAGTTATGGGTGATGTCGTTCGTGCACTCCCCGTTTCCCCCGTTCTGGGTGTTCAGGCGGAAGGGCAGCAGATGACCGGCGGGGGTGTGTCCCGCTACGTCATAGCCGGGCTGGGCGAACACGCTCAGGCCGCTGCCGTCGTTGAGGCGCAGCGCCTGCGGGTCAGAGAACCCGCGCACGCCCGGGTAGGTGCCGAAGTAGTGGTCGAACCCGCGGTTCTCCTGCACCAGGATCACCACGTGCTCGATGTCCTTCAGCTGCGCACCGCTTGGCGCTGATGTCGCCAGGGCCCGGGCCACGTGCTCGGGGAACAGTGGGGCCAGCGAGGCCGCGGCCGCGGTGGCCGCACCGGCCTTGAGCAGCTCCTTGCGCGTCAGTTCACGAGCCACGACATCTCTCTTCCCAAGGGGGTGATCTTCACCGTGCCGAGGCTAGCGGCCGTCGTCACACCGCCGTTACCAACCTGTGACGCACGCTGATCGGCGGCGAGCTGACGGCGCTCGCCCGGGCGCTCGTGTCCGGGGCCGGGCCGCTCAGCACGCTGGGCCGGCCCTTTCTCGTGCGGCCGACAACCCTCACGTGCGCCTGCGCCCCCCGGCCCGTGGAGAGGCGGCCAGCCGCCCGGCCAGCTCGCCGGCCAGGGGAGACCCAGCGAAGCTGCCCCGTCGACTCGCGCGGCGCACCCGGCCCAGCACCAGACGATCGAGCAGTCGACGCGGGGCCCTCCGCATCAAGGCGTACCCGACCGTGCCGCTGCGCGTGGTGGCGAGGTCTCGCACGGGCGCATCCAGGGCGGCCCGCACGAGGGTGCGAGCCGCGTCCTCGACGCGCTCGGCCGGCACCATTCCCTCCAGCGCGATGCCCTGCTGCTGTGAGGCGAGGTGGATGGGCGTGCGGATGTACCCCGGGTAGACGGTGCTCACCGTGATGCGGTCACCCTCCTCCAGGCGCAGCGCGTCGGAGTAGCCCACCAGCCCGCGCTTGCTCATGCAGTAGGCGGGTGCGAAGGGGACGGTGAAGTGCGCCAGGCCCGAGGCCACGTTGATCACGCGGCCGCCCGATTCGCGCAGCGACGGCAACGCGGCGGCGGTTACCCGCCACGGGCCCACCAGGTTGATCTCGAGCACCGCCATGGCCGCCGCGTCGGGCGCGGTCGCGGCACTCTGCGGCGTGCCGACGCCCGCGTTGTTGATCAGCACGTCCAGGCCACCCAGACGCTCGACCGCCTCCGCGACGGCGAGTTGCACCGAGGCCTGCTCGCGCACGTCACAGTGCAGGATGTCCGCGCCGTCGGCGTTCACGTCCAGGCCGATCACCCGCGCCCCCCGGCGGCGCAGCTCGCTCACCGTGGCGGCCCCGATCCCGCTCGCCGCGCCGGTGATGATCACGCGGCTGCCAGCCCCCGACGGCGCGCCGGCCACTTGCGGAGCGCTCACGCCGCCACCGTGACGGGAGCGCCGGAGGGAGCGGCCAGACGGTAACTGTCGGCGTCGAAGGCGGCCGTGCGCTGGCGAAAGCGCCAGGTCCAGTCCGGCCACAGACTGCCGTTGCGCCCGGTGTCATCCAGGTACCAGCTCGCGCAGCCGGTGTTCCACACCGTGCCCTGCAGCTGGCGATCGATCTGCGCGTTGTACTGGCGCTCGTCCTCGGCCCGCACCTCCATCGTCGCCAGGCCCTGCGCGCGCATCGTGCGCAGCGCCTCGAGCACGTAGGCGATCTGAGACTCGATCATGTAGATCATCGAGGAGTGCCCGAGGCCCGTGTTGGGTCCCAGGAGCATGAACAGGTTGGGAAAGCCCGGCACCGTGCTGCCCAGGTGGGCGTGGGGACTGCTGCCCCAGACCTCCTGCATCGTGCGACCGTCGCGTCCGCGGATCAGCTTGGATGCGGGCATCTCGGTGACCCGGAAACCCGTGCCGAAGATGATCGCGTCGACCTCGCGCTCCTGGCCGTCGGCGCTGACCACCGAGCGCTCGCGCACCTGCGAGATGGCGTCGGTCACCAGCTCGACGTGCGGCCGGGCCAGCGCGGGGTACCAGCGGTTGGAGGGCAGGATGCGCTTGCAGCCGATCGTGTAGTCGGGGGTGACCTTGCGTCGTAGCTTGGGATCGGAGATGTGGCGGCGGATGTGAAGCCGCGCCAGACGCTCGACTATGCCCATCAGCCGAGGCTGCTTGACGAAGCCCAGGACCAGCGTCTCGCGCGCGGAGTAGATCGCACCGCGCACCAGCTTCTGCGCCGCCGGCACCGCGCGGTAGAGCCGTCGCTCGACCTCGCTGGTGGGTCGTGCGGTGTGGGGCAGCACCCAGGGAGCGGTGCGTTGGAAGATGTGCAGCGCCTCGACCTGACCCTCGATGGAAGGGACGAACTGGATGGCCGACGCCCCGGTGCCGATCACCGCGACACGCTTGTCCCGCAGGTCATAGTCGTGGTCCCACCGGGCCGAGTGAAAGCTGTGTCCCTGGAAGTCGTCAAGGCCGGGAACGTCAGGTTTCTTGGGCTCGAAGAGGGGTCCGGGTCCGCTGATCAGTACCCGCGCCTGAAGCGCACCGCTCGTGGTCTGAAGCTGCCAGCGTTCGCTTTCCCCGTCCCACGTGGCACCCGTGAGCTCACACCCCAGGCGAATATGCGGGCGCACGCCGAAACGGTCGGCACAGTCGCGCAGGTAGGCGCCGATCTCCGGCTGGCGCGAGTACGTCTGCGTCCAGTCGGGATTGGGGGCAAAGGAGTAGGAATAAAGGTGGGACGGGACGTCACACCCGCATCCGGGATAGGTGTTGTAGTGCCAGGTTCCGCCGACCTCCGCCCCGCGCTCGAGCACCAGGAAGTCCTCGCTGCCCTGCTGCTTGAGGCGAATGGCCATACCCAGGCCGGAGAATCCGGCTCCGACGATCGCGACGTCTACGGTGGCGGGGAGCGCGGCCGCGGGCGCGACCGGTGGGGCGGGCAGGGTGTTCATCGGGTTGCTTCTCCTTGAGGTACGGGAGGGAGCGCGGAGGGGTGGCGCGCTACGCGGACGGCAGGTTACAGACGCGTAACTTACAGCAGTGTAAAGTGGCCGTCAAGTGGAGCGCGCAGCGGACACCGGGGCGCGTATGAGCGGAGCGCGCAGACGCGAGCAGCTGCTGGATGTCACACGCACGCTCGTGGTCAGGGAGGGCTTCCACGCCGTCTCCATGGAGGCGGTGGCCCGTGCCGCCGGCATCACGCGACCGGTGGTCTACGGTCACTTCTCCGACCTGCGGGGTCTGCTCGAGGCGCTCATCTCGCGCGAAACGGCGCTGGCCCTGGAGCAGCTGGCGGCCATCGTGCCGGTCGACCTCGCGGGTGGGCCGCGCGAGCTGCTGCTCGCCGGGCTGCGTGACTACCTGCGGGCTGCCGAGGCTGAGCCGGACAGGTGGCGACTCGTGCTCATGCCGCCCGAGGGGGCGCCGGCGCTCCTGCGCCAGCAAATCGCCCGCGGGCGGGAGGCGCTGGTGGCCAGCCTGGCGGCGGCGGTGCGCCCCGGGCTGCTCGTCGGGCGTGAGCCGCCTGACCCCGAGCTCACGGCGCGCGCTCTGGCGGTCATGTCGGACGAGTCGGTCCGCCTGCTGCTCACCGATCCTGTTCGCTTCCCGGTGGCGCGCCTGGTGGCCCAGGCCGACTGGTTCCTGGCCACCCTGACCGAGGGCCCCAGCCGTGCTGCACGCGCCGAGCACAGGCAGACCGCGTAGGATGTGACCCATGCGCCAGCGCTCCACGCGCCACCTGCCGCGCCTTTCCCGGCTCCGGCTCACCGCCATCTTCGTTGCCTTGGCGCTCCTCAGCGGCCTCGTTCCCGCCGCTGCACTGGCCGACGCGGGTAGCGCGTCGGGAACCGTCCTGGTCGCTCGCGGCTTTGGCGGAGGCGGGTTTCACGGGGGCGGCGGCTTTCGCAGTGGCGGCGGCAGCTTGTTTCACCGGCGCTCCGGCGGTGGCGGGCTGCTCAGCCGTCTGCGCGCGCGTCGCCAAGCCCGTCGCTCCTTCGGCGGCGTGCGCCATCGCAGCATCTTCAGCCGGATCGCGCGCGTGCTGGCCTTCGCAGCCATCCTGCATTTCCTCTTCCGCGGCGGTCTGGGCGGACTGCTCGTGTTGATCTTGATCGTCGTGGCCCTGGCGCTGCTCTTCCGTGCGGTGCGCCGTGCGATGCGCCGCCGACGCACCGCCGCGTACTAGCCGCCGCTGCTCACGGCGCGCGCCCGGCGGCTGACGCTCCCATCATGCTCACCGTGTTCGGTGCCGCGGCGGTGAGCTTCATGGTGGCCATGTATGCGCTGGAGCGCCGTGGCCCCCGGTTCGTGTTGCTGTTCGCCGGCGGTTGTGCGCTGTCCAGCGTGTATGGCTTCCTGGCGGGCACATGGCCCTTTGGTGTGGTGGAGGCGGTCTGGTCACTGATCGCCCTGCGACGCTGGCGCGCCTAGGCCTTCGCGCCTTTCGCTGAGGCATCGAGGCGGTCTTTTCAGAAGACGACGGTCCGCCCCTGGCTGACCAGGACCCGATCGTCGATGTGGCGGGCCACCGCGCGGGCGAGCACGACCCGCTCGATGTCGCGTCCGATGCGCTCGAGCTCCTCGGCGCCGTCGCGGTGCGATACGTGGGCGACGTCCTGCTCGATGATCGGCCCCGCGTCGAGCTGCTCGGTCACGTAGTGGGCGGTGGCACCGATGACCTTGACGCCGCGCTCACGCGCCTTCTCATAGGCCCCCGCGCCCGGGAAGGACGGCAGGAAGGAGTGATGAATGTTGATTACCGGTACCCCCAGGCGCGCGAGGAATTCTCCGCTCAGGATCTGCATGTAGCGCGCGAGCACCACGACGTCTACCGAGCCACGCAGCAGCTTCAGCATCTGCCCCTCGGCCTGGGTCTTGCCTCCGCTGGGCACGCGCACGTGGTGGTAGGGCACTCCGAACGTCGCCACGTCGTCGGCCAGATCGTTGTGGTTTGAGACCACGCAGGTCATCTGGGCGCCCAGCTCGCCGCGGCGCCAGCGCCACAGCAGGTCGAGCGCACAGTGGTCATGGCGCGAGACGAGGATCGCCATCCGCGGATGCTCGCCCTCGCCGCGGATTCGCCAGTCCATGGCGAAGCGTTGCCCGACACGCGTCTGGAAGTCGGCCTCGAGCTCCTCACGCCGTTGCGCGAGCCCCGCGAGGTGAAACTGCATGCGCAGGAAGAAACGCCCGCCCGCCGGGTCGGTCGAGTACTGATCCGAGGAGGTTATGTTCGCGCCGTGCTCGAACAGAAAGGCGGATACCGCGGCCACGATTCCCGGTTGGTCGGGGCAGGAGACCACGAGCCGAGCGGCGCGGGTGGCGATCACGTTCATGGCGCCGTCAACGGGAGGTCAGAGGGCCAGTCCAGCCGCGATGCTGGCCAGGCCCGCCGCCGCGGCGACCGCGCACCCGGCGGCGCGAAAGCGTCGCTCGCCAAGGCCGCTGAACACGCGACGGCCGATGAGGCTACCGACGAGGACTGCAGGGATGAGCTCGGCCAGTAGGGCGGCGTCGAGTACCCCTCCGCCGTTGCTCAGCAGGACCAGCGCGCCCGCTCCCAGCAGGTTGAGGCCCAGGAAGCACAGGGCCAGCGCGTCTCGTACCTGAGCCGCGGTCGCCTGCCTGGCGTTCAGCCACATCAGCAGCAGGGGTCCGTTGACGCTGGTGGCTGTGGTCAGTGTGCCGCAGGCCAGGCCTATTACGGCGACGTTCCAGGCACGCGCGCGCCGCGCGACCGTCGGCCTGCGGCGAGGCCTGGCCCTGAGGGCAACGCCGACGGCGGCGAGCACGGCCACGCCCACCGTCACTTGCACGACCTGCTTGGGGATCACGCAAGCAGCATCACGCCGGCGATCAATCCGGGAAGTGACCAGGCCAGCAGGGGAGCGATGCTCCCGCGCAGGTCGCCGGCGGGGTGGGGCACACGCGCGAGCATGAGCACATTGACCAGGATGCTGGTGAGCAACAGCGTGGCGATCGCCCTGGGAGCGGGGGTGATCGCCAACAGCGCGGGGCCGGCCACCAGCGCGTAGCCGATGCCGGTGGTGGTCTGCAGTAGGGCCCCGGTGGCCGCTGCGGCCAGGGCGAGCGCAAGCACGAGCGCGAGCCTAGACGGTTGGGGGGCGAACCATGGTGCCCACCGCTCACGGCGGTTGGTGCCACACGGTGTTTGGTTTACCGTGTCCCCGCGCAATATGGGCTGGCGTTCCGTCCCGCTCTCACCGCCCGCGACGGAAACCGACGGCGTGTCCCCCGCGTCTCTTCCGCGCAGTCGTGCGGCGCCGTTGAGCTGGAGTCGCGTGGTGGGCCTGAGCCGGCCCTATGAGCGGGTGCTCTGCGCTCCGCCGCGGGTGGGGGCGGTGTGTGGGCTGTGCAAGTCGTTTGCCGGCGCCCAGGACGAGGGGATCTGCCCGAGCTGCCGCCGATTGCCCGACAACCTGGATGCCGTGCTGCCCCTGTCGCTGAGCTGCGGCGGGGGCCCGGTGCACCGCGAGTTACGCGCCTACAAGGACGATCGCAGCGAGGTTGTCCGCGATCACTGCACGCTGGGCTTGGCTGCGGTGCTCGCCCGCTTCCTGGCCGATCATGAGGTTTGCCTGACCTACGCGGCCGGCAGTGCCGGCTTCGGACTGGTCACCACCGTGCCCTCCCGCGAGCCTCGCGCCGACCAGTCGCGCGCGCGACTGCGCGAGATCGTAGGGTGCCGCTGCCCCACGACCGCAGACCGCTTCAGGCGTGTGCTGAGAGCGGCCGGTGCCGATGGTGCCCCTCACCGCTACACGCCGGCAGGCTACTGCGCGACATCGGAGCTTCAGGGCGCCGACGTTCTCCTGGTTGACGACACCTGGACGACAGGTGCCAGCGCGCAGGCGGCGGCCCGCGCGCTCAGGGCGGCGGGCGCCCGCCGTGTGGCTCTCGTGGCCATCGGTCGACACGTCAATCCGGCGTGGGCAGACCACGCGACGCGCATCCGCGACCTGCCCGCCTTCAGCTGGTCGATCTGCGCGTTACCCAGATGTAGCCGTGGGCGCCACGTCGCATGAGTTTGGGCCCCGACCCCGTACCGGGCCGTTGGTCACGGAGCGGCCGCGCCGCCACCCATGCCATCGCCGGGAAGGGCGGGCATGTATGTGGCACCGGTGACGCTCGCCGGAACCGGAACCGCGGCGGGCGCGACAGGCGCCTTGGGTGCAGCCTGGGGGCGGTGCTTGGGTCCGCGGGGGGTGCGAACGGGGGTGCGAGCGGCGATCGGGGTCCCGGGCAGGGGAGGCATCCGGTCGCTCGCAGCCACGGCCGGCAGGCTCTGACCCGGGGGGAGCACGTAGACGGGTTGTCCCGCGACGGTCTGGCCGGGGTCAAGCGGGCTCTGCGGGGGGCTGCGGTAGACGTCGATGTGATGCCCGCGGATGGCCCCGCCCGTGTCCTGGGCCAGGAACCAGCCGTGGGCCGGGCTGTTGCGGTAGGCGGGAATGTAGACGCGGCTGCCTCTGGGGATCAGACGCGGATCGACGGCCACGCTTGCCCAGAACGTCAGCGGCTGTGGAGCGCCAGGGGCAAAGCTCACACCCGGCAGCGGCACGTAGCGCCCGCCGCTTCCGGCCGACCAGCGCCCGCTGTCCAGCGGATAGGTGACGGCTCCGAGAGCGTTGCGCCAATACCCACCTGCGCGCCAGTAGGGCGAGCCGCTGCTCACGCTGGTGGAACGGCCCGACGCGCTCACCCAACCGCCCCGTCCCAGAGCGTCGATGTGGTACATGCGCCCGTCCATACCGATGCCGTCTCCCTCCATGGATAGGCCGTGAGCTGAGTACAGCCAGTCAATGCGATGCAGGCCCGGGAGGCCGGGGGCCTGCACGAAGGCGCCGTGAAACCACGCCTCCGGAGCGGGCCAATACTGGGTCAGGAGCACGCCGGACAGCCATCCGGGGCGGCGTATAGGCCGGGCCCCGGCCGAGTTGGCAAGTACTCCGGCGCACACCAGGGCGCAGCCGAGCAGCATGAACAGGCGTCGCATTCGCATCACCGGGACTTAGGCGGCATCCCGGACGGGTAGCCCAAGGCGGGTGGGGCGCTCGTGGACGTTCGTCGGAGTCTGGGGCCGGCGTGCCGGGCGGCGCGATGGCGAGGTGTCCGCGTACTTCAACGACGACTGGAGCGCCTCTGCCCCCCGCCACGCGCTCTACCTGCAGCACGCGAGCGGGGAAGGGTGACACGATCACGGGGGGAGGAGCCGCCGCCTGGAGATCGACAAACCCACGGAGGTCCGGCGCCCGTCGGATCAGAGCTCAACCGAAGGGATCTGACAGGACATGAATTTCGTCGGCTCGTCTTGGCGGTCGCGGCGTGTGGGGTGGGTGACGGCCGCCGGGATGCTGCTGGTTGCGCTGACATGGCTGACCGTCGTGGAGAACGCCTGGGCAGGCCGGTACCACGTCTTCTCCTGCCGGACCCCTTCCGGGCAGGTCGCTCCCACGGACGGCTGGTCTTCCAGTTTCGTCGGCTCCTACGTCTACGCCGTCAACAGCTGTCCCAACGGCGGGGCGCTTGACGCAGAGATCGATGCGGCCGTCGCGCAGCCGACGAACCTGGCCATAGCGAAGTGGTCCTATGCCACCCCGGCGAGCACCAGTGTGGCCGCCGCGACCCTGTGGCGCTACGGCGGCGAGTCCGAGAACGTGCCCAATGCCACAGGCCTGTTTTCGCTGGCCGGGCCACACGACGCCTACGACGCCGGGGATGTGTTCGATCAATGTGTGGGGCCGTCGTGCACCTCGGTGGGCAGTTCCGCCAACCCGCTGTCGGCCGAGAATCGCGTCGTCGTGCCCGCCGCCAATGCGGCCGGTTCGCTGCACCTGTACTCGTCGTCGGCTTGCGCCGGCGCCCCCGGGTACACGTGCCCCAGCAATGGCGGGACGGGTAGTCCACGGTTCACCGCCGAGGTGCACGTCAGCGCCGCCGATATCACCCTCGAAGATGACGAGGCACCGAGCTCTACGGCAGCCGCGGGGTCGCTGGTCAGCGCCTCTTCGCTCACCGGCCTGGAGGACATCGGCTTCCATGCCACCGATGCGGGTTCAGGGTTGTACGCGGTGATCTACCGCGTGGACGGCCAGGAGGTCAGTCAGGCCGCGGCGGGCGACAACGGCGGTCGCTGTCGCGACGTGGGCGCCACCGGCGACGGCCTGCGTGCGTTCCTCTACGGGCAGCCGTGTGCGCTCACGGCCGACGTGCACCAGCTGTTCAACAGTGCTCAGGTGCCCGACGGTAAGCACGAGCTCACGGTGTCGCTCAGCGATGCCGCCGGCAACGAGGCCAAGGTCCTGGATCGCATCGTGCGCTTTGCCAACGGCGTGGGGGCTGGAGCTCGTGGCCGCGGCCCGGGCAACGGCAGCGACCCGTCTGACCGGGCCCAGCTGCGCGTGAGATGGGCCCAGGGGCGCGCGGCGCGCCTCCAGAGCGGGTTCGGGCAGGGTCATCGCGTAGTCGGCCGCCTGACTGCGCCGGGCGGTCGCCCCATCTCGGGCGCCGCGCTCGAGATCGTTGCCCGGCCCAATTACCCGGGCGCAAGAGCGGTCCGTGAGGGAGAGGCGCGCACGGGTGATGACGGGCGTTTTGTCTATCGGCTGGCCGGCGGCAGTTCGCGGACGCTGCGCTTCCGCTATCGCAGTCACCGCAATGACACCCGGGCGGCGGCTGCGCATTCTCTGCAGATCGCCGTGCGTGCCGGCCTGCGTCTGACCGTCACCCCGCTCACCGCCAGTCAGGGAACTCGCATCTTCTTCAGCGGCCAGCTCGGCGGTCGCCCCGTGCCGCGAGGTGGCAAGCAGCTGATCCTGGAAGCGCGTCAGCCTGGGGGTGGGTGGATCCAATTTCGAGTGGTGCGCACCGATGGCGCTGGTCGCTTCCGCTCGGCCTACCGGTTTCGCCTGGCCGGTCCCGCTCGGTATCAGTTCCGTGTCCTGTCGCGGTACGAGGCTGCCTTCCCCTACGTCGCGGGGACGTCCAACGTGGTGGGTGTCACCGAGCACTGATGGGCTCACGGCGAGACTGCCGGCCCCGCGGTCGCCGGGCTGACTGGCTCGCCCCGCGGGGGAGCCGAGTCGGGGAGAGGGTGAGGCGTTGAGGATGACGTCGCGTATTTGCGCGGTGGGAAACATACACATGCTAATGTATGAGTATGCCCTTGGAGCATCGCTTGCAGATACTCCTGGACGAGGGGCGTCATGCGCGCATCGTCGCCGCTGCGCAGGAGCGCGGCGTGTCCGTCGCCAGGATCGTGCGCGAGGCGATCGACCGCGGCCTGCCGCCATCCCACGGTGGGCGCCGCGCCGCGGGGCGCCGACTGCTCGACGCGCCCGACATGCCGGTCCCGGACCCCGCTGGTCTGCGGGCGGAGCTCGAGGCACTGCGGGCCCGACACGCGTGATCGTTCTCGACACCACCGTGCTCGTTTACGCGGTCGGCGCCGAGCACCCGCTGCGCGACCCGTGCCGGCGACTCGTTGAGGCAATCGCCGATGGGCAGCTCGAGGCAACCACGACGGTTGAGGTCATCCAGGAGTTCGCTCATGTTCGCTCACGCCGTCGGGGACGGTCCGATGCCGCGCGCCTCAGCAACGACTACGCCGAGCTCTTGGCGCCCCTCATCACCGTCAGCCCCGAGGATCTGCGAGCCGGTCTCACGCTCTTCGAGCACCACGAACGTCTCGGTGCCTTCGACGCGGTACTGGCGGCGACCGCGGGTGCACACGAGGCAACGGCGTTGGTATCGACCGATAGCGCGTTCGGAGCCGCGTTCGAGGCGTCCGAGCTAACGCACGTCATTCCGGACGGTCGCGGTATCGCGCAATTGCTGAGGCGTTAGCAGGGGCAGCGGCTCCCAGGCGCGGGCCTGGCAGAGCCACCACGACGAGGCAAGGCCCCCTCATGAATCAGCCCGCGTCCGCGACCGCTCGCTGCGCCGAGGCGCTCACGTGGCGAAGCTCGTGCCACGCGCTGGGATCGTGCGTGGGCACGAGGATCGCGTCTGGCTCGCTGTCGGCGAATGCCCTGAGCTGGCGCAGCGAGCGCCGGGAGGTCTCGTCGTCGTCGGTGAGCATGGGGAGGATCTCCTCGCGGATGCTGCGCAGCGTGTAGGCGGCGTCGCCGACGACCAGCACCCGGCGGCCCTGGGGGAGGCGCAACAGGACGGACAGGTGGCCCGCCGTGTGTCCCGGGGTGGAGATGAGGCGGACGCTGCCGTCGCCGAGCAGGTCGATGGTCTTCGCGAAGGGCCCGTAGGGCTCGCCGTCCATGTCGAAGTCGAGCAGTCGCATGCGCGACTCGGGGGGGAGGTGGTGCGCTACGTACCCGTTGCGAACGGCAAACCCGCGACGAGCGGCCGCCCACTCCTCGCGCGAGCAGGTGAATTCGGCCGCCGGGAGCAGCCGCATGCCGCTCGTGTGGTCGACGTGCAGGTGGGTCATGATCACCCGCTGGACGCTTGCCGGTTCGATGCCCAGTCCTCGTAGCTGACCATCGAACGGCGTGTCCGCTGGGCGCAGACTGGCAAACAGCAGGCCCATCGGGCCTCCGAAGTCCTCGCGCAGGTGCTCGTGGGCACGGGGGTGCAGGCCCGTATCGATCAGAATGGTGCCCGCCGAAAGATGGCGAGCCGCATAGGCCAGGCACGGCGACCGCACGACCTCTCCGCCCGGGCGCAGCGCGCCCACGAAACGGGTCAGGGGGTTGGCGCCTTCGGCGCGGAACACGTATCCGCGGGGCATGGCCACCTCTGCCGTGAGCATCACGTCGAGCTCCACCGTCCCGCTGCTCAACGCATCGCGCACGGACCGGTACGGTATCGCCGGCTGCCGGGAGTTGACTGGGCCGGTGGTGGCGCGCGTGAGCGGCGACAGTCAGCGGCTACGCTGCCACGCGATGAAGGCGGTGATCCTTGCGGGCGGAATCGGTTCGCGACTCAGCGAAGAGACATCTGTGCGCCCCAAGCCGATGGTGGAGATCGGTGGCCGACCGATGCTCTGGCACATCATGAAGCACTACTCGGTGCATGGCATCGACGAGTTCGTGATCTGCCTTGGCTACAAGGGCCACATGATCAAGCAGTGGTTCGCCGACTACTTTCTCATGACCAGCGACGTCACCCTCAACCTGGCCAACCAGAGCATGGAGGTCCACCGCTCCCAGACCGAGCCGTGGCGCGTCACCCTGCTCGATACGGGGGAGAGCACCCTGACCGGTGGTCGACTCAAGCGTGCTCTGGCCCACGTCGGACCGGGCACCTTCTGCATGACCTATGGCGACGGCGTGGCGCCGATCGACCTAGGTGCCCTGCTCGCGTTCCATCGCGCGCAGGGGACGCTGGCCACGGTCACCGCCGTACAGCCTCCGGGACGCTTCGGCGCCCTCGACGTCCACGGCGAGCGCGTGACGCATTTCCGTGAGAAGCGACGCGGCGATGGCCCGTGGACCAACGGCGGCTTTTTCGTGCTCGAACCGGCGATCGGTGACTACATCGAGGGTGACAGCACGGTCTGGGAGGAGGACCCGCTGCGTCGCCTGGCGGCTGAGGGCGAGCTCGCCTCCTACCGCTACGAGGGCTACTGGCAGGTGATGGACACCCTGCGCGACAAGCTCGACCTCCAGGCGCGCTGGGACGCGGGCTCGCCGCCGTGGGTCACGTGGGAGTAGATCCCTCCTTCTGGAGCGGGCGTCGGGTGCTCGTCACCGGGCACACCGGGTTCAAGGGATCGTGGTTGGTGCTGTGGCTGGCGTCCATGGGAGCCGAGGTGACCGGCCTGGCTCGCCGGGAGCCGACGAGACCCTCGCTCTACAGCCTGGCGCGGCTGGGCGAGCTCTGCGCCACACGGCCGGTCGACGTTCGCGACTTCGAGGCGGTCAACGAGACGCTGGCCGTCGCTCGGCCGGAGGTGGTCATCCACCTGGCCGCCGAGGCCCTCGTCCGCCGATCTTTCCGCGATCCACGCACCACCTACGAGGTCAACGTGATGGGAACGGTCAACGTGCTTGACGCGGTCCGGCGCACTCCCGGCGTGCGGGCCGTGGTCAACGTCACCTCGGACAAGTGCTATGAGAACCGCGAGTGGGAGTGGGGCTACCGCGAGGACGAGGCGATGGGGGGCTTTGATCCCTACTCGAGCTCCAAGGGCTGCTCGGAGCTGGTCACGGGTGCCTTTCGCCGGTCCTTCTTCGCCGACCCCGACGCACCACGTGTGGCCAGCGCGCGGGCCGGAAACGTCATCGGCGGTGGCGATTGGGGCGAGGATCGTCTGATCCCCGACATCATGCGCGGAGCTCTGGCTGGAGTGCCCATCCCGGTTCGCCGGCCCGATGCGGTGCGTCCCTGGCAGCACGTGCTCAACCCGCTCAGCGGCTATCTGATGTTGGCGCAGGCTCTGACCGACGACCCCGCGCAGGCCACCGCCTTCAACTTCGGACCCCCGTCGCAGGACGCACGACCCGTGGACTGGATCGTCGCGCGGCTGGCCGAGCGCTGGCCCGAGCCCCTGAACTGGGAGGTGGACCCGGGGCCCCACCCACACGAGGCCACCTATCTGAAGCTCGACTCCAGCCGGGCGCACAACCGTTTGGGCTGGAGACCGCGCTGGAGCCTGGTCGAGGCGCTTGACTCGACCGTCGACTGGTACCTCGCGCTGCGTGCCGGTCAGGACGTGCGCCGGACGACGCTCGCTCAGGTCGAGGATTTCGTCGCAGATCGTCAGTGACGACATATTCATCTCGCACGGTTCTGCCTCGGTCGGTGCCCCCGTGCGCAAGCCTCACGAGCTGCCTGCTCGCTATGCGGGAGTGGGCGCCGCCGGCCGCGGGCTCAAGACCTCGCGGTAGAGAGCAGACAGATCGCTGACCTGGGCGGCCAGCGGGCGGATCAACTCGTCGCGCAACTCGATGGCCCTGGCGCCTAGGCGCTGCACCTCGCCCGGAGCGTCCATGGCGACGGTCATCAGGTCCGCCAGCTCGATCGCGGAGGCGGAACGGTTCAACCAGCCGGTCTCCCCTGGGCGCACGTATTCGGGAATTCCGCCGAGCGCGCTGCCGATGACGGGGATTCCCTTGGCCAGGAACTCGACGCCGACGAATCCGTAGACCTCCTCCCAGATCGACGGCACCAGCCCGACATCCACGTCCTCGAGCAACTCGTTGAGCTGCTCGGCACGGTAGTCACCGTCCAACGTGACCGACGGGTGCGCAGCCAACGCGGGGTACACGTGGGCCGCGGTCCAGCCCCGAACCGACAGGCGGTAGCGGTGGTCGAGTCCCCGACGGGAGAGGAGATTGAGGGCGTCGACGATCAGGTCCGCCCCCTTGGGGGTGCTGTTGCACGCGTTGAGCACCGCGAAGCGCAGCGGCATCCCGGGCTGACGGCGGCGCTTGGGCCGCAGGTGCTCGATGTGCCCGGGGTTGATGCGCAGCACGCGCAGCCGCTCGTCGCTCACTCCAAGCTCGCGGTAGATCTCGGCCGAACGGGTGGAGTAGGCGATCAGCGCATCGAGTCGGCTGAGGCGATCGACGTTGCCGTCACGCCGATGCTGATAGTCGGCGCCCGTAGCTCCCGTAGCTCCCGTAGCTCCCGTAGCTCCCGTAGCTCCCGTAGCTCCCCTAGCTCCCCTAGCTCCCCTAGCTCCCCTAGCTCCCGTAGCGCCGGACCGCTGAGCGAGCGCGGGTGGCCCGTGCACCGCCGACGCCTCCCCGTCGCCGCCGCCGCGGCGACGACGACTCATGAGGCGCTCCGCTTGCCTCATTCCGCGGGCCGCCAAGCGCTCAACCGCGGGTCGGCGCAGCGCACCGTCAAGGCCGGGCACGGTGGTCCTCAACCGCATGCGCGCATACCAGACGGTCCGCTCGAGATCCTCGCGGTTATCCGTGGGGGCGTTCGCGCAGCAGGCCACGCACATCGCCCCCGGCTGGCGCCGCAGGCAGACCCGACCCTCGACATCGTAGAGCTTGACCGTCGGGCAAAGGGAGAAGTAATCGTGCAGCGTCATCACCACAGGAATGCCGCGCAGCTGGGAGATCTCGGCGATCGACGAGGGCATGCCGCCGAGGTCATGGATGTGAACGATCTGCGGCCTGTGGCGCTGCAGCACCCGCGCAAACGCGGCTTCCGTGGGCGCGTGCGCGAGGTCGTGCTCAGGGCTGGGGGTACCCCGGTGGCGACCCACCACCAGGTCGGAGTTCAGCCATTCGAACATGGCCACTCCGGGCCGGCTCCAGCGGTGCAGGAACGGTCGGCGCACGAGCGGCAGCTGGCGACCCGCGAAAAAGTAGCCGACCTCATGCCCCGCCTGGGCCTGGGCATGCATGAGCTCTTCGCAGTAGATGACCAAGCCGTTGACGATCCACGGGCGGAAGCCGAACCCCACGTGCAGGATGCGCATATGCGCTAGCGGGAGGGCACCAGCACGAACCAGCTCGGCCATGGAGGATCGGCAAACGTGGCGCCTACCCTCAGTTCTCGGGCGGCGAAGAAAGCGTCGACCGCCGAGCGCACTCCGAACTCCCCTTCCGGGAAGGTGCCGTCGACGTAGTCGTGTCCGGCGATGATGCCGCCCGGACGCACCTTCTCAAACCAATTCGCGAGGTCCGTGGCCACGGATTCCCGGTCGTGTCGGGCGTCGAGGTACACGAAGTCCAGGCAATGATGGGGCAGCCGAGGCGCCGCCTCAGCTCCGGTCACACGCCAGATGGTGCTGCGCTCGCCGAACGGCGCAAGTCGTTCTACGGTCTCCCGGTGGAATTCGTCGTGCTCAGGTTGGTGCGTGTTGGCGACGTCCCGGTAGCTCTCGGGCGGAGCTTCTGACCACGGGTCCACCGATATCAGGTGCGTGCCGTTCCACGCCTCAAGCAGGGCCCGAGAGAACTCCCCCCGCCTGACCCCCACCTCGACGCTGCAGCCACACAGCTCCCGGCGATTGAGCAGAACGGCGAGCTCGAAGCGGTCGGGGACGACGGGGCGCGACGAGTGGTAAGTAGCGCGGTTGGCTCGCTTGGCGCCCCGCAAGGCACCGGCCAGAGCCGGCGAGTCGGCGGCGCGACCCAGGGTCTTCTGTAGCTGCGTGCCCAATGCTCAGAGGATAGTCTTCGCGCGCTCCATGCCGGGCCACGATGGCCCCGGCTGTGCGCAGTTGACGTGTCCGATCATTCCTTAGGGGTAGCGCCAGGCGTCGCCCCGCACCTGCCACACGCCCAAGCGCTGATCGCGGAAGAGAAGCGTCGTGTCGACAGAGGCGTTGAGCTCGCGGCCCACCGGCGCGAGACTCCGCCATTCAAAGACGTCATCGAGTACGAGGAGCCCGCCGGGTCGCAGAAGCGTCCGGAGCTCGGCGAGCTCGCGGCTCAGATACGCCGGCTCGTGGTTACCATCGATCAGGGCAATGTCGATGCTGCCCGGCGCCAGAGCGGCAAGGTGGGGGAGCGCGTTCTGACAGCTCTGGTCACGGGCGAAGTGAGCGCCCGGGTCATCGAGCGGCAGATCGCTCGGGTTCTTCCGCAGGGTGTAACCCGTCACGAGCAGAACACGATCATCGAGACCAAACCCGGTCAGCAGGTCGATCGCGTGCTCCTGCGGGCGCTCGATCCCACGGTGTATGACATTGGGGTCGATGGCCACGACGCGCGACTGCGGGCTCCACCGGCGCGCGAAGTCGGCGAACCAAGAGAGTGAAACGCCCAGGAAGTTGCCGACGTGAAGGATGGTGAGGGGTCCAGCGTGCTCGAATTGGCTCTGAAACACCTCGCCACATCGTTCCAGTGAGCTCTCGGGCATCGAGCCACCTCGCACCTCTGACTCCGGCAGGCCCCTCGCCGTGAGGTGCGCCACCGCAAGTTCGTAGGTGTAGTCCCGCTGCTCGGACTGACTGGCGTGCTCGCGCTGGAGTTGCAGCGACTCGTCGATTCGCCGATCCGGACGGTGCATCACGTCAACGATCATCGCCACGACGGAGTGCGGTACGACAAGACCAGCGAGGAACCGCGGCCAGGACATGTGGGGAGGCTTACGCAACATCGGCGCCAGACTACGGGGTGGACACCGGCGCCACTCCTGCGCCCGCTAGGGTCGCCCCATGGGCGTGTGCGCCGTGGTCGTGACCTACAACCGTCGAGCGCTACTGCGCGAGTGCCTGGCTGCCCTGGCCGCCCAGCATCGGGCGGCCGACCATGTGCTGGTGGTGGATAACGCGTCCACCGACGGCACGCCGGAGATGATCCGGGCAGAGTATCCCGAGGTTGAGCTGCTGGCTCTGGCGAGCAACGGAGGCGGCGCGGGAGGCTTTCACGCCGGGTTGGCGCATGCTCACACGGGCGGACACGAGTGGATCTGGCTCATGGACGACGACACCATGGCCGAACCCGCGGCGCTCGAGGAGCTGCTCCAAGCTCCGGTCCGCGCGGGACTCGTCCGGCCGCCGGCTCTGCTTTCGAGCAGGGTGGTGTGGCAGGACGGACGACTGCATCCCATGAACTGGCCCGGCTTTGAGCGCGAGGACACCGCAGCGGTAATCGAAGGCGCTCGCTACGGGCTCGTGCCGCTACGCACCGCGACCTTCGTCTCGCTGCTCGTGCATCGGGGCACGATCGACCGCCACGAGCTGCCACTGCGTCGCTACTTCATCTGGAGCGATGACATCGAGTACACAGCGCGGGTTACTCGGCACGAAACTGCCTACCTGGTACCGACCAGCGTGGTTCTACACAAGACCGCGCAGCCGTACACCGCGCTCAACGACAGCGGCGAGCGCTTTTACTTCCATGTGCGCAACACCCTCTACATGATTCGGGGCAGCGCGTGGCGATTGCGCGAAAAGCCCTCATTGATGGTGGTCCTGATTACCGGCACGGTCGCCTATCTGCGTCACAACCGTTTTTCGCGGCGGGCGGTCCTGCCCGTCCTGCGCGGACTGCGCGACGGCCTGGCCCCCGGGGCGCCCGTGCCTGCGCGCCCCTGAGGGGCACCCAGGACGCTCGGCAGCTCGCCGGCCAGAAGAAAGGCCTCCCACATCCGCTCCAGCGGGGACCACGCGGTTCCGTCGACCAGCAGCTGCGCTCGCGCAAGCCAACGGCGGCGACGGCGCTCGGTCAGGCTTCGTGGGGGCAGGTCGCAAACTGCGACGCTGGCGGTCACCAGGTAACCCGGGTCTGTCCAAAGCCGCAGCATGCGCGCACTCCACTCGTAGGTCTCCGCGCCGTCCCGGAGGTCTGGACGGGGGCCGCCGAAGCGCTCAAGCGCCCGAACCGAGATGAGCAGTGATCCGGGCCACAGCGCCCTGAGCTGCACCATGTGCGCAGCGGCCGCGGCCACCGAGATCTCCTTTTCGAAGACTTCGTGGCGGGGAAGGGCATCGGGATGCGCCCGGCCGTCGCCGTCCACTACACGGCCGGCTAGCAGCAACGGCGCCGGCAGGCCGTTGTCCCCGTCCAGGGCGCTCAGCAGCGCCGTCAGGGCCTCGGGTTGCGGGCGCGTGCGGGGACCGAGCACCCAGAGCCAGTCCAGCGGCTGGCGCCGCGCCGCCTCCACTGCGCCGAGCAGGGCTGCTCCGGCCGGGGCGCCTGCGGGCACGCGCACCAGCTCAGTCTCCCCGCCTGGTACCTGGGGCGGCGGGCTGTCGCCGGAGTGCAGGAGCACCACGCGCTGCGGACGTTGCGAGCCGGCCGCCACAGCCTGGAGGGTCCTGTCGGCGCCCGGGCCGCCGACCAGAGCGCAGACAAGCGGCGCGCTCACCGAGGCTCCGCGACCACGTCATCGAGGGCCAGCCGCTCGCGCATTGCCGGCAGCGCGCGGCGCATGATCTCCTCTTGGGGGGCGAAGGAGTAGTGACCCGCCAGGGTGCCGTGGCTTACGGCCATAACCCTGGAGAACGTGGTGCACGCCGCACAGATGTGGGCCTCATCCACCCCGATGCCGCCCACGAAGGGCCGCACCTTGAACCCGCCGAACCGCTCCCAGAAGGCACGCTCGAAGAGGATCGCCCCGATCGAGAACTTGTGCGGGACGGTCGAGTACCCGGTCTCCCCGGCACGAACACGGGCCGCCACCTCGTCGAAGGGCAGGCTGCGCTCCCAGATCCAGCGGGCCGCCTCGCCGTCTTCGGTCGCTCGGATGGGCCCTGCCGCCTGTATGAGCTCGCCGAATCGCTCGCGGTAATCCGCCGCCGCGCCGATGGCCTCCAGGAAGGGCCGGTAGGAGTAGCCGTTGACGTTGAGCAGTGGCGCCACGAAGCCGGGCCAGTGGCGGCCGTCCTGTTCTACGTGTCGGTAGGTGTCCAGCAGACCCTCCACGAACCCCTCGGCCACCAGCACGTCCTCGTCGATCTTGAGGATGTGGCGGGCCCGGGGATGGTGGCGGATGGTCAGGTTCTGAGCGAGCGAGGGGTAGTTACCCGAGGTGGCCAGGTAGGAGAAGCCGTTGGTCCTTGCCCAGCCGTCGAGCTCCTCGTGCACGACGCCTGGTGAAGTCACGCAAACGTCGACGTCGCCGGGGAGGAAGCGCGCCAGACGCGCCAGGGAGAGATCCCAGAGGTAGGGCTTGTAGCCGGCCAGGATCACCACCAGGGTCTCGCTATCGCGCCGGCGATCGTCAAAGCGGTGTCGTCCGGCGAAGTTGATGAGGCGCTGGCCCGTCAGGTAGGCCTGCTCCATGCGCACGACCTGGGAGCGCCTCATCCGCGCAGGCCATCCCGCACGGCTCTGGCGAGTAGCGGCAGGCTGCCGTGGCGCAGACGGTTGTGGCCAAGGAAGATCCACACCCCCATGAGCGTGGCGATGAGCAGGTGGATCTTCTCTCGGCTGGTGAACGAGTCGCTGCGCATCTGCCACAGCTTGTTACGTACCTCGTAGTAGTAGCGCCCGCTGCGATCCAGGTGCACCGAGCTGAGCGCGGCCGTCTTGTGGTTCACGATGCTGGCCGGAACCGTGTATCCGACCCCGTCCTTGAGGATCCGCGCCGTGTACTCACCGTCGTCGCCCCACATGAAGTAGCGGGCGTCGGGCAGACCGTGACGTTCTATCGCCGGCCGGGATATGAGGACGGACACGAAGGAGGCCAGGCGAATGGGGAGCAGTCCCTGGCCCACCGCCTCGACGAAGTGGTCGTTGCTGCTCTCATCCAAGCGCGGAGCGGGAAAGTTCTTGGGATGCAGGCGCTGATCGGTCCACACCACGCGGCTGGCCAGGACCTGGGGGGTGGGCAGGCCGTTCGGTTCGTCCAGCGGGCGCAGCAGCTCGGCCAGCGCGGTAGGGGTGGCAATCGTGTCGTCATCCATCAGCCACAACCAGTCAAAGCCCTGTGCGTGGGCTCGACTCATGCCCTCGAGGAAGCCGCCGGCTCCGCCCACGTTGTCGGTCAGGTACACGTACTGTGCCCCAGGGAATTCGGCTCGCACCATGTCGCCCGTGCCGTCGGCACTGGCGGTGTCGATCACGAGGACACCCTCCACCGGACGTGTCTGCACCTCGAGTGCGAGCAGGCACTCGCGCAGCAGGTCGCGGCGCTCGTGGGTGACGACCACCGCCGCGACGGCAAGCGATCGGGTTTCCGACACAGCTGTGGAGGAGGGCTTGCTCATGACGACGAAAGTCAAGCAGAGGTGGGCGGACTCGCTCACGCGCAGCCTTCCCGCGCCAGCTGATCGCTGCGTCGGGACCTCGCTGACACACCCACCCGCGGCCGGGTGATAACGAACCGAACTGCAAAGCTCCACGCGATGAGCATCACGGCGCCCAATGACCGCCCCGGAGAGCCAGGGGCCCTTGTTCAGGACGTCCTCGACACACCCGAGGCTGGCCCCCGCGCAATCCGCGGCGCCGCACTGCGCACCGGTAGCTACTTCACCTCAGCGCTGCTCGCGGCGGTCTCGGCACCCCTGCTCGCCCGCCACCTCGGGGTGGTTCGCTTTGGCGAGTACTACGCCGTGATTTCGCTGGTCGCCCTGGTCAGCGGCCTCACCGAGGGAGGGCTCGGATCGATCGGGATGCGCGAGTACGTGGTCCTGAGCGGCGATCGGCGCTGGCGATTCATGCGCAACCTGTTGGGTATGCGTCTGGCGTTCGTGGGGCTTGGTCTCGCGGGTGGGATCGCCTTCGCCGCGCTTGTGTATCCGTCCTTACTCGTGCTGGGGACGGTCATCGCGGGTGCCAGCGTCCTGATCGCAGTGGCCCAGACGACCCTGGCCGTCCCGCTCTACAGCGAGCTGGTCGTGGGACGCCAGGTGCTCTTCGAGCTGCTCAGTCAGGTGGTGATGGCAGGGCTCGTGGTCCTCGGGGTCCTCGCGGGCGCCGGTCTGCTGCCCTTCCTGGCCATTCCCGTGCCCGCCGGCCTGCTGCTGCTGGTGCTCACGGCCCGCATGGTCCGCCACCGGGCTCCCAGGCGACCGTCTCTGGAGCTCGGGCGCTGGTGGGAGATCATCCGCGAGACCTATCCCGTGGCGGCCTCGACCGCGGTTCAGACCCTCTACCTGCGTAGCGTGATCTTGATCATGACGCTGGTGGCCTCTCCGGCGGTGTGGGGAATCTATGCCTACTCGATCAGGGTCATGGAGGTCCTCGTCGGCGTGCCGCTGCTGCTGGTGAGCACCGTCTTTCCGGTGATTGCTCGCGCCGTGCGCGATGACCGTGATCGCCTCGCGTACGTGATGCGGCGCACGCTGCAGGCGGGCGTCATCGTGGGCCTGGGCATGACCCTGTGCACCATGATCGGGGCCGACCTGGCGATGACGATCCTGACCGGACGTCACGGAGGTCAGGCCGCGACCGTCCTGCGGGTGCAAGCCCCCGGTCTGCTGCTCGCCTTCTTCTCGGCTTCCTGGGCAGGCTTGCTCATCGCCCTGCGACGCCACGGCGTGTTGCTACTGGCGAGTGCCGTGGCGATGGTCCTCACCGCCGGGTTCACCGCCGTGCTCGTACCCGACTACGGCGCACTGGGCGGCGGCGTGGCGAGCCTGACCGGGGAGGTCGGCCTGGTCGTGACCATGGGAGTGTCGCTCTGGCGCGCCGGCAAGCTGTATCTCCCACTGGACCGGCTCCCGCGGGTTCTGCTGTGTGCGGCGCTGGCCTTGGCGGCTGCTCTTCTCGCTCCCGTGTTCGACCTGGCCCGCCTGACCATCTTCCTCGGCTTCTACGGCGCCGGGCTGCTGCTCACGCGGGCCATTCCGGTGGAGATCCGCGAGGCCGTGCGCCACCGTGTGTGGGCCGCCCCGTGATCTCCGTGATCATTCCGGTGCGCAACGGTGCCGCCGACCTCGCGCGCTGTCTGAAAGCCATCGGGTGCCAGCAGGACACAGACGAGGTCGAGATCGTGGTGATCGACTCCGGCTCGACCGACGGCAGCGCGGAGCTTGCCCGGGCCGCCGGGGCGCGCGTGCACGCGATCGCGCCGCAGACGTTCAACCACGGCGGTACCCGCAACCTCGGCGTGAGCCTCGCGGGCGGGGACGTGGTCGTGTTCATCAGCCAGGATGCATTCCCGGACGGAGCCCTGTGGCTGTCACGGCTCGTCGGGCCGCTGCAAAATGACGTCACCCTGGCCGGCACCTATGGCCGCCAGATCGCCCACGACGACGCCTCGCCCTCGGAGCGCTTCTTCCTGGACTTTCTGTACGGCGAGACGGCACGCGAGCAGCGTGCGACATCAGCAGCGGGTCTGTCGATGTCCACCACCCTTTTCTCCAACGTCAACTCCGCCATGCGACGCCAGGTGTTTGACGAGTTCCCCTTCGCCGATGACCTGATCATGAGCGAAGACCAGGACTGGGCACGGCGGGTGCTGTTGGCCGGCTACAGCCTGAAGTATGTGCCCGACGCGGCGGTGAGGCACTCTCACCCCTACACGCTCGAGCAGGCGTTTCGGCGCTTCTTTGATTCGGGCGTGTCCGCCGAGCGCGCCTACCTGGCCGGGGCCCGGCCCTCCGCGACGGTGCTCCGACGGGAGGCCACGCGCTACGCCCGCCAGGAACTGATCTGGCTATGGCACCGAGGCCACCGACGCGCGATTCCCTACGCGGTCCTCTACGAGCTGGTCAAGTTCGTGGGCCTCCAGCTGGGGATCCGCCATCGCCGGCTGCCCATCGGGCTCAAGCGCCGTCTATCGGCCCTGCCCGTGTACTGGAGCGGCGTCAGGGACGGGTCACACATCTCGTGACGAGCGTTCGCGCTTCGCCTGACCGTCGGACCGGCCGCTATGCTCGCTTCGCGGGGGCCGGCCGGCCTTGGTTTCAGGCGCAACTCTCGGCGGGGCCGGTCGTTTGGGTGATGGCCTCGGTCGGATACCGTTTGCCTTCATGAGCACGCTCGAGCACATCCCCACGCTCGACCCAGCCTCGGACTCCGTCGCGCGTGAGGTCCTGGTCTCGGTGGTCATTCCCTGCCTCAACGAGGCCGAGAACATCGCTCGCTGTGTGAGCGCCTCGCTGGAGACGTTCGCCCGGGAAGGCCTGAGCGGCGAGGTGGTGGTCGCCGACAACGCATCGGAGGACGACAGCGCCGCGCTCGCCGCTGCGGCGGGAGCCCGGGTCGTGCTGGAGCCGCGCCGCGGATACGGCAGCGCCTACCTCGCCGGGTTCGCCGCAGCGCGAGGTCGCTACATCGTGATGGCCGATGCTGACCTGACCTATGACTTCGGTGAGATACCGCGCTTCGTCGAGCAGCTCGACGCGGGCGCGGAGCTTGTGATGGGCGACCGCATGGGCAACATCCATCCGGGGGCCATGCCCTGGTTGCACCGTTACGTCGGCAATCCGGTCCTCACGGGCATGCTCAACCTGTTCTTTCGGACCGGGATCAACGATGCGCACTGCGGGATGCGCGCCCTGCGCCGCGACGTGCTGCCCCGTCTGGAACTGCGCACGACGGGCATGGAGTTCGCGTCCGAGATGGTCATCCGGGCCTCCAAGGAGAAGCTCGACATCCGCCAGTTCCCGATCGAGTACCACCCCCGTGGCGGTGAGTCCAAGCTCTCGAGCTTCCGCGATGGCTGGCGTCATCTGCGCTTTCTGCTCGTCCACAGCCCGACGCACCTGTTCGTCACCCCCGGTGTGGCCATGTCCCTGGTGGGGTCGTTGATCATGCTCACCGTCCTCGGCCACGTCGACGTGTTCGGCCGCACCTGGGACGTGCACACCATGATCGCCGGTGCTCTGCTGCTCATCCTGGGCACCCAGGTCGTCGGACTGGGGCTCTGCGCTCACGCCTACGGGACCTACTTCATGGGCGAGAAGGACGCCTGGTTTGACCGCATGCGCGCGCGCTACCGCCTCGAACACGGCCTCCTCGTGGGTGGCGCGATCGCTGTGGTCGGTTTGGGCGTGGCCTTGAGTATCGTCATCACCTGGGTCAACCGGGGGTTCGGCGACCTCCGTGAGATCAAGCTGGCCGTTGTCGCCGCGGCGCTGCTCACCGTGGGCGTCCAGATCATCTTCTCCTCGTTCTTGCTGTCCATCCTCGGCCTGCGCCGGGGCTGACCGGCCCGCCGGCGCCTGCATCCCAGCTGATGGGGGCAGCTCCTGTCCTGGGCGGCTCACGCGCGCTGGCGCCCGCGCGGCGACGGACGGCCCGACCGATGTCGCGGCTCTTCGCCGGCGATCGTCGAGTGTGGGTGGCGGCGGGTCTCCTGGGCCTACCGCTGGCCCTTCTCATTCTCATCTGGTGCCTGGTTCCGCGCGACTACCTGACGGGCACGAACAGCGTCAACGTCTACACGTACGTGGCCCTTGCCCCGCCGCACCAGAGCCTGTGCGTCAGCGGCCTGCGCCTGCCTCGCGGCACCGAGCGCGTGGCGCTCAGCCTGATCTCCCGGACGCGAGTCAGGCCGGTTCTGGACTTCGCCCTGCGCATCGGCCCGACGTCGCTCACGCGGCGCCTTCCCCCGCAGCCTGTGGGCCCCGACCGGGTCAGCACGGCAACGGTCCCGATCCCATCGGTCATTGGGCCGGGACCCTACGTCCCGGCCCAGCTATGCGCGAGCGCGCAGGACCTCGTCAACTGGGGGGGCACACCGGTACCCACCGGGCTGGAGCCGCTCCCCACCGTCAACGGTCAGCCCCTGCCGGTGAGGATCGCGCTCTTCTACCTCCCCGCGGTCGGCGCCAAGCGGAGCTATCTCGCTGCGGCGGGTGACCTGTTCAGAAGAGCCGCGTTGTTTCGCGCCGGGTTTGTGAGCCCAGGGCTCTACGCGCTGATCTTCTTCGTGGTGCTGCCCGGCGTGGCGGTGGCGGCCATTCGCCTGCTCGCCCTGGCCGTGGCCGGACGGGCGCGCCGCCTGGCGCTGGGCGTCTTCCTGGTGTGCTTGGCCAACGCTGTGTGCTGGAGCGTGATCACTCCGGCCTTTCACGGACCCGACGAGACCGAGCACTTCGCCTACGTCTCCTCGATCGCCGAGCGTGGCCAGGCGCCCCTTCGATCCCCCGGCGCGCTGCCGACATACTCCAGCAGCCAGTCCCTGGGGATGGCGGCCAGCCGCATGAACACCAACCACCAGGGCGCCGACACCAGGGCTCCGGGACTGGCCGCCGACGAACAGGCGTGGCGGGCGGCGGTCGCTCGCACCCATCCGTCCTCCTCCGACGGCGGCGGCTTCAGCGCCGCGGGCTCGTCGCACGGCCCGCTGTACTACCTGGCCCTCGCGCCCGCCTACCTGCTGGGCGGACGGTCGGTCTTCGCGCAGCTGACCCTGGCGCGCTTTGCCTCCGCCCTGATCGGATCGGTGAGCGCCCTCTTCGCCTGCCTGATCATGCTGGAGTTCGCGCCGCGACGCGCATGGCTGGCAGTCATGGCGGGACTGCTGGTCGCCTTCCATCCCATGTACGGGTTCATGTCCGGGGTCGTCGACAACGACGTCGGGGTCAACGCCGGGGCGGCCGCGGTCGAGCTGCTGCTCATCCGGATGCTCCTGCGCGGGATCACCGTGCGCCTGGCCGCGATGACCGGTGCCCTGCTGCTCCTTCTCCCGATCGTCAAGGGCACCGGTTACTCGCTGTTCCCCGTCGCCGGCTTGGCCCTGCTGGCGACGCTCTGGCGCCATCACCGCCGCGGCCAACTGGCGGCCTTCGGTGCCTTCTTCCTCGCCGCCTTCGCCGCTCAGACGGGGTGGGGTCGGTTGTCCAGCGTGTTTCACCGTCCGGTGTTCACCACCCCCAGCGGACAGTCACCTTTCACCGGCCCGCTCGCCCTGCACCAGCCCGGTGGTCTGCTGTCCACGCTGTGGGAGACGTTCCTCCCGCGCCTGCCGTTCATGGTGCCGCACTTCGTCGACCCACATCCGGGGTTCACGATCTTCGTGGTGCGGGGCTTTGCCGCGTTCGGCTGGTACACCATCTACTTTCCGGGATGGGTCTACGACGTCATCTACACGACGATGCTGATCGTCGGCGCCCTGGCCCTGGTCGCGCTCGTGCGCGAACGTGCCTACGTGCGCTCTCGCTGGTATGCCATCGCCATCCTGTTGCTCTTTCCCATGGCGGTGATCGCCGGCTTCATGGCCGCCTTCTACACGCCCGGGGTGCAGGGCCTCGTGCCCGAGTTCGGTCGCTACGCCTTCCCGGCCATCGCGCCCCTTGCGGTGCTGGTCATCGCCAGCCTGCACGCCTTCGGACGTCGGGCGGTGCTCGTGGCCGGTACCGTGCTCGTGGTCGCCTCGATCGGGCTGAGCTACGCCTCTCAGGTCCTCACCCTCACCGGCTTCTTCGCTTGATGGCCGACGCGGTCGCGACGGCTGATCTGCCTGAAAAAGAGGTGCGGGCGTGAGTGAGCCTCCCCGGGACGGCCCGGGAGCAGTGGCCCGGTTCGCTCGCCTGGGTCGCCGCGCCCTGCTGACCTACCGCCACCTCGGTGCGCGCACGTTGGCCTGTCGCGCGCTCACCTTCCCGCTGCGCGCCACGCCCCTGCGCGAGTACGTCTACCTGGGCCCGCGCGCGGTTGCCGACCGGCTGCCGGCTCGACGCTGGTACCGCCGCCATGGCCGTCCGGTGACGGTGGTCATCCCCAGCTACCGCGACGCTGGCCACGTCGAAGCCCTGGTGGCCAGCATCCGACGCACCACGTCGCGCGCGCTGGTGCACATCGTGGTCGCCGACGACGCGAGCGGCACCGAGCACGTCGCGCGTCTGCGGGCGATCGTCGGCGTGCAGGTGGTGGCCGCAGAGGAGAACCGCGGCTTCGCGGCGAACGTCAACCGGGGCCTGAGGGCGGCCGACCCGCGCCACGACGTCGTGTTGCTCAACTCGGACATGATCGCGCTGGACGGGTGGCTGGCCTGCCTGCAGTACGCCGCCCACCGCGACGAGGACGTGGGCATCGTCGGCGCCCGGCTGCTCTACCCCGACGGGCGCATTCAGTTCGGGGGGACCGTGCGCAACCTGGGTGCGCGCGAGTGGTTCGATCACCGCTTCCGCTTCAAGCCGGCCGACTGGGGCCCGGCCTGCGTCGGGGGCGAGGCGTTGGCGGTCACCGGCGCGTGCATGTACGTGCGCCGCACGCTGATCGAGCGCATCGGGTTACTCGACGAGCGGTACCCGATGGCCTACGAGGACGTGGACTGGTGTCTACGCGCATGGCAGGCTGGGCTGCGCGTGCTCTACTACCCTCCGGCTGCACTCGAGCACCACGAGTCGGTCACAAGGGGTACGGTGCAGGGTGACCGCGAGGTGGCTTCCCAGCGCCTGTTCTGGAGCCGCTGGGGCGACTTTCTCGACGCTCGCAGGGTGCGTGACGAGAACGGACGCCTGCGCATCGTCTACGTCACCCACGACACCGGCGTGGGTGGTGGACACCGCGAGGTCTTCGAGCAGCTCAACCGCCTCGCTGAGCGCGGGCACGACGTGCGTCTGTACACGCTCGACGCACCACCCGAGTGGTTTGCCCTGCGCTGCCCGGTGCACACGTTCGGCGACTACGACGCCCTGGTCGACGAGCTGGCACCGCTCGAGGCCATCAAGGTGGCCACCTGGTGGAAGACCGCTTCGCCCGTGTGGCGGGCCAGCGTCCTGGCGGGCATACCCGTGTACTTCGTACAGGACCAGGAGAGCAGCTACTACCCCGACAGCGAGCGAGCGCGTGCCGAGGTGCTGGAGACCTACCGCCACGAATTTCGCTACCTGACCACGTCGCGCTGGAACCGGGCGCGACTGGCCGAGCTGCACCTACCCAGTACCGCGGTCGGCTGTGGGGTTGACGTCGAGCGCTTTGCCCCGCTGCCCGGCGAGCCACGCGAAGAGCGCATGGTCCTGGCCCTGGGGCGACTCAACCCGCTCAAGAACGTGGGTCTGACCGTCGCCGCGTGGAGGCGTCTGTCCGAGCCGCGCCCGCAGTTGTGCCTGTTTGGGTCAGAGCCCCAAAGCCAACCCGGCCAGGGCGTGCGCTACGTGACCTCGCCCACCGACGAGGAGGTCAACCGCCTGTACAACCGCGCGACGGTGTTCGTGGCTACCTCCGTGCACGAGGGCTTTGGCCTGCCTGCCCTGGAGGCCATGTCCGCGGGAACGGCGGTGGTGTGCACCGACGCCGATGGCAATCGCGACTACTGCCGCGACGGCGAGAACTGCCTGATGACCGCCGCTGACGCCGGGTCGGTGGCGGCTGCCCTCCAGCGCGTGATCGGCGACGCCTCACTGCGCCAGCGTTTGGGCCGAGCCGGGCGCCAGACCGCACTGGAGTACGCCTGGCCCGCGCACATCGACGCCGTGGAGGCCTTCTTCGAGGATGTGGCTCGCCCCACGCGGGTGGTGCTGGGCGACCAGCCCACGGCCGGGGCGCTGACGGACGCCGGGCAGGCACCTCTCGCCCGGGGCATGTCCGGTCAGTGACCGCGCCCCCGGCTACGGCCCGCCCGGCTCGTCCTGCAGGCGCGTGAGCTCCTCGCGCAGGCGGCGCAGCTCGGCATCCTGCTCCTCCAGGGCCCCCCGGGCCTCGCTGAGCGCACGGAGCACCGCACGGTCGTGCTCACTCTGCGCCCAGGTGAACCAGCGCGTGGCGCGGGCCAGTTCCTGCTTTACCCGCAGCTCGAGTCTGGCGGTGCGTCCGTGGCGGCGACTGACAATCGGCGGAAGCATGTCCGTGCGGTCGGGTACTGACGCTATGGCTGCCCGCAGGTGGGTCAGCGACTGGCGAGGCACCGCCGGGCGGCGCTTGGCCACCCGGCGCACGACGTAGTGGTAGCTCTCGAACTCGCTGCCCGCATTCTCGTCCGGTAGCTCATGCAGCACCTCACCGCCCGCATCGATCACGGTGTCCCTGACGTCCCCGGGGGGCACGCTGTACATCTCCATGATCGGCGTGAACAGCTCGGTGGTGGCGGAGCCCGTGTCGGCGGCCGTCGCCGCCCGGTCGCCTTCGCCACCGCGCACGTTGACGGCCAAGCGCACCACGGGAGACCCGCGATGGACAAACCAGGTGACCTGCTCCTGGACCAGATCGAGTTCCAGCGTGTGGCGCCCGGCCAGCGGCGGTGCCCTCACCAGCAGGCCGAGGGTTACTTCCGCGCCCGGACGCAGTTCGGTGTCGATCTCGCTGCGTCCGTCGTTCACCGCCAGGGGCTGACCGCGCGCATCGACCCAGTGGTTTCCCAGCCGTACGCGCGAGCCGACCGGCCACGTGTGCGGGCTCTCGTTGCGCACACGCACCTGCAGGAGCGTCTGCTCGAGGGCCACAAGCTCACGGGGAGCGGCTTCCTCCAACGCGATGGACGCCCGAAAGGCGCCTTCGGGCAGCGGTGCCGGGGGTGGCGTGCGCATGCCCGCGGGCACCTGGAAGAGCGCGAGTCCGCCCGGTTTGAGCACGCGGACGAACTCGGCCATGTAACCCCTGGCATAACGGGGCTCCATGTGCTGGAGCACGATCGAGGACAGCACGAAGTCAAAGCTCTCGCCGGCGAACAGCTCGAGGTTGGGCGCGTCGTTGACGTGGTAATCCACGCGCTCGGCGCGTCGGTTGATGCGGCGCGCCTCGGCGATCATCGGCTCGGCGATGTCCACTCCGTCGCAGTGCTCGAAGCGCTCGGCCAACGCCTGGGTCAGGCGTCCCACTCCGCAGCCGAAATCAAGCGCTCGCCCTCCTACCGGCGCTGCGCCCAGCCGCTCGAGCTCATCCAGGTAGCCGGCGACCTCCCGTTCCCCCGTGGCGAGAAATTCTTCGAGGTCCCAGCCCCGGCCCACGCGGCTGGAGTCGGTGAGCACGGCCCACAGAGGATCGTCGCGGCTGAAGGCCTCCCAGTGCTTCTTGAGAAGGTCTATCTCCATGGTCGCGGGCTGAGAAAGGTGGGCTGCGTGCCCCGCAGAGGGCCCCGCCGGGTCCAGTGCGCAAATGACCGTGAACCGAGCGTCAGCGGGCGGTGGGCGATCATAGCGGCCGGGCCAGCGGGCGAGCCCCCGAGGCGATGTTCTAGCGTGCGGGCGCTCATGAGCTCGCCATCGCCACGTGACCCCGAGCTTGTCGGTCTGCTTGGGCTGGTGCGCCGACTTGTCCTGACCGTGCGCTACCTGGGGCTCAGCGGTCTGCTGCGCCGCGTTGCCCTGCGTCTGCGCCCCGGAGGTGGGCCGCGTCCCACCGTGGCCGCCGAGCGCTTCGCACGCCACGGGCGTCCGGTCACGGTGATCATCACGACCTACGGACCCTGCGAGCACGTCGCGCGGGCGGTGGCCAGCGTACGCGCCAGCACACCCGCGAGCAAGGTGCGCGTGATCGTCGTCGACGACGCGAGCTCGGCCGAGCAGCAGGCACGTCTGCGCGTACTGGCGGGGGTGGACGAGCTCATCCTGGGAGACGAGAACCTCGGTCCGGCAGCCAACGTCAACCGCGGCCTGGCTCGCGCGCCGCGCGATCACGACGTGGTGCTGCTGCACGCCGACGTGGTGGCCGCCCGTGACGACTGGCTCGGAATCCTTCAACGCGGCGCTGAGTCGGCGCCCGATATCGGCATCATCGGAGCCAAGCTCGTCTATCCCCAACCGCTGATCCAGCACGCGGGCATGTACCGCAGCCTCGAGGATCCGCTGGCCTTCGAGCACCGCCACCGCTTCGAGTCCCCGCTGCACCCCGCCGCCAACGTGACCGAGGGTGCGCTGGCCGTGACCGGAGCCTGCATGTACGTGCGCCGCGCGCTGCTGGAGCGCATCGGGGGCTTTGACGAGTCGCTGCCCATGGGCTATGAGGACGTTGACCTGTGCCTGCGCGCCTGGCAAGCGGACTACCGCGTGGTCTATGAGCCCACGGTCAAGCTGACCCACTTCGAGGGCGCCACCGCACCGCTGGTCGACGACGAGCGCCGGCGGCGCTCGCGCGCGACGTTCTGGGCGAAATGGGGCGCCGCCCTGGATCATCGCGACGTCCGCCACTCCGATGGGCGCCTGCGGGTCATCTACGTGCTCGAGGACACCGGTGTCGGTGGCGGGGCGCGCATCGTCTTTGAACACGTCAACCGGCTGGCCGATCGCGGCCACGATGTCGCCCTGTACACCCTTTCCGCTGCCCCGGATTGGTTTGTCCTGCGCGCGCCCGTGCGCAGCTTCGCCAACTACGGGGAGCTCGTGGACGACCTGGCGCGCCGCGACGCCATCAAGGTCGCGACGTGGTGGAACACGGCAACCGCCGTGTGGCGTGCGTCCCTGCTGCGCGGGAAACCGGTGTTCTTCGTACAGGACATCGAGACGTCCTACTACCCCGGTCAGCACGAGCTGCTGGCGTCGGTCATGTCGGTGTACCGGCCCGAGTTTCACTACATGACCACCTCGGGGTGGAATCAGCAGCGCCTGCTCGACCTGGGCCTGCGGGCGGCGCTGGTGCCGTGCGCGGTGGACCTCGATGTCTACCGGCCCAGTGATGCGCCGCGGCGCACGGACATGGTCCTCGCACTGGGGCGCTCCAACCCGCTGAAGAACCTGCCGCTGACCCATCGTGCCTGGCTGGCGCTGGAGCATCCCCGCCCAGAACTGTGCCTGTTCGGCATCGAGCCTGAGCTGGGCGAGCAGCTCGGCGCGCGATACGTGCAGCGACCGACTGACCAGATCGTCAACGAGCTGCTCAACCAGGCCGCGATCTTCGTTCAGACCTCGGTGCACGAGGGCTTCTCGCTGCCGCCCCTGGAGGCCATGGCCACCGGCGCCGCCGTGTTGTGCACCGACGCCGACGGCAATCGCGACTTCTGCCGCGACGGGGAGAACTGCGTGGTCGTCGAGCCCCGCATTCATGCGGTGTCCGCCGCCATGCGGCGCCTGCTGGACGATCCTCAGCTGCGCGCGGATCTGGGCGCTGCGGGACGCCGCACTGCGCTTGACTACGGCTGGACCCAGACCACCGATGCGCTCGAGGCCTTCTTGGACGGGGTGGCCGCTGCTGGGCCCCCGCCGGCCCCCGCGCCTTCGGCGCTGCCGTCGAGCCCGTGAACGTTCAGGCTCGACAGTACGACGCGTACGCGAACCGCCCCTAGAGGTACTCGCCCTCTCCGCTCGCACGCACCGTGCGGCCGCCGCGCGGCTCGGCCCGCGCGCGCAGCGCGGCCAGCTGAGCCCGCAGCGAGCGCAGCTCCGCCTGCTGTTCGCTCAGTACAGTGCGCGTCTCGCGCAGTGCTTTCACCACCGATCGGTCGTGCTCGGCTTGGGCCCAGGTGAACCACCGCAACGCGCGGCCGAACCCCCGCTTGACGAGCAACTCGGCCTGCCCGGTCCGCCCGGCGCGTCGGCTGAGCACCGGCGGCAGCATGTCCGGTCGGTCCACGATCGCGGCGATCGTCGCCTCCAGGTCCTCCAGCCACTGCCGGCGGACGGGACGTTCGGTCAAGGACGTTCGCCGCACCACGTAGCGAAAGCCCAGAAACCCCGCGCCCGCATTTCCGTCGGGTAGCGCATCCAGCACCTCGCCTCCCATCTGCGCGACCGTCGCGGTCACCGCTTCGCGCGAAACGCTGTGCATCTCCATCCGCGGCGCGAAGGAGGCGTCGGCTTCGGGGAGCGGCTCGGAGCCCGAAACGATCGTGACCGGCACGCTCAGCGTCTTGGACCCGCGGCTTGCGAATCAGCCCACCTGCTCTTGGACCATGTCCAGCTCCAGCCTGGCGCGGCCGGATAAGCGGGGCACGGTGACGGTCAGCTCTAGGCTCACCTCCTCGCCCGGGGCGACCTCCACCGGCAGCGCGCAGCGCGCGTCGTCGGGGACCAGCCGGCGCCCGCGCCGGTCGGCCCAGTGGTTGCCCAGGGTCACGCGCGAGCCGGGTGGCCAAGCCGCGCTGCCGGCATTTCGGACTCGGACCCGGAGCGGGACGTGGTCCCCCGAGCGCAACTGCCGAAGAGGCTTGCAACGGCCAGAGCTTCCACCCCGAATGGAACTACACCATCAAACCACGGGTTATTCCTTGACGTGCCCTTAGGTGGATGCCGGTCGGTCACCCGCGGCCCTGTTCAGCCGGGCTCGCGCGGCGCGCTCCGATTCAGCCGGCCTCCGGCGGAGCGGCTTCGGCTGGTGGAAGTCCGCCGGTCGAGGAGCTCGCACCTCGTCGCCCGCGGGCGCGTTCGCGCCGCACGCCCACCAGGCGCGCGCCGACGGCCCACAGCCCCACGATGACCAGGATGGGTAGCCCGAAGAACAGCACGACGCCCAGGCCCGGCGCGACGGCCAGGACGATGGCGGTCAGCGCAGCGGCGAGAACCACGTCGATCGTCAGGGTCCGTGTGCGGCGCCTGCGCTCTCTGAGCTCGTGCCGGCGAGCGTGGCGCTCCTCCACGGTGGACGTTTCGTCGTCGGTTAGCAGCGAGCGACCCTCGATCGGGGAATCGCCGCCGCTCTCGAGACCCGCGGTCACCCGGTCCAGGCTAATGCCTGCACGTGTCGTACAGGTTGGTGCAGGTGAGGATGTCCTTAGCACCACGGCCTGCTTGGGGAGGCTGTGTCACCCTCCGGTAATCATGTCCGGCGCTGCCATGCGGTCCCGTCCCCAACCGCCTCCGCCGTCGTGCGGGCGGCCGTGCTAGCTCCCTGGCGCCGTGCCCGGCGGATCGTCTTGGTCGCGCTGAGCCTGAGCATCGCCGCTGCGCTGGTGTCCTACGTTCAGGCGCTGGTGGCGCGCTCGGACGCGAGCGCGGGCATCCGCAGCGTGGAGTGGTTGCGCGACCACGGGGCCGCGAGATTGGTCACCAACGTCGAGGACGCCTACTACGCGCTAACCGCCCCGGCCAAGGGGGGAGCCTCGTTGGCGGGGCTTCCCTCGGTGGGGGTGTCGGGCGGCAACACGCCGGGTCGCAGCCGCGTTCGCGTCTATCGCCCGCATCGAATCAGGCCGGTGATTACGCCTGGCCTGCGCGGCGAGGGAGTCTGGCGGCCGGCCATGGCCAACGCGGGCCCGCGGCCCCCCGTGCTCCTGACCACGCTTCGCGGCGAGGCCGACTATCCCCGTCTGGTGGCTGGGGTGGCCTGGATCGACATGGGTGCCGCCCGACTGTCGTACTTTCCGGGAGCCCTCGAGCCGCCGGTACCGATCAGGCGGGGACCGGAGCAGGTCCCCGCGTCGATGCGCGGCGCGCTCGCGGCGACCTTCAACGGTGGCATCAAGCTGCACGACGCAGCCGAGGGATTCGCCTATCAGGGCCGCACCTGGACGCCGATGGTCAGAGGCGTCGGCACGTTCATCCAGTACCGCAGCGGTCGCGTGGGCATCTCCTCATGGCGGGGCGGACCGAGCGCACCCAGCGACGTGGTGTTCGCGCGCCAGAACCTGCCGCTGATCATCGAACAAGGTCGTCCCAATCCCAATCTCAGTGACGGGCCACAGTGGGGAGCGACCGTGCATAACGCCATCCGCGTATGGCGCTCGGGCCTGGGCATCGATCGCCGAGGCAACCTGATCTACGCCGCGGCCAACCAGCAGACTGTTCGCAGCCTGGCCAACGTCCTCCTGCGTGCCGGGGCCAGACGGGCGATCGAGCTTGACATCAACGCGTACTGGACGAGCCTGATCACCTACCGGCGTCGTTCCGCCGGGGCGCCTTCGAATCTCCTGCCGGACATGGTGCGTTCTGCCACGCGCTACCTCACCCGCGACGATCGAGACTTCTTCGCGGTGTTTGCCCGCCGTCCGGGCAGGTAGCAACCTCTCGACGCCCGATTTGTCGATGGGCGTCCACCGCCACTAAGGCGGGCGGCGAGCCGGGTCGATGTCTGTCGCGGCGGAGCACCGTGCCCTGTCCCGACCACCCCTCAAGGCGACTCTGGAGAGCAAGACAGACATGAGACGATCGACCCACAACCATCACCTCGGGCACACCCTCCCGCTGCGGGGCCGTCGCGCCGTCGTGGCTCTGCTGGTCGCCGGCGCGGGAGTGCTGGCGGTCCCCGCCGCCGGCCAGGCCGCCACCACCGGCTTCGGCAGCGACCTGTCCGCCCCGGCGAGCCTGGACACCACGACCGCGGTGCAGCCCAGCAACCACTACGGCGCCGACACCTCAATCTGGAACACGGTGCTGGGTAACGGGTCCCGCCCCGTCGCCCCGGCGGCCGGGCAGATTGTGCAGGTTAGGCTCAAGGGCTGCGCGGTACAGCCCCCCGGTGCCCCGGCACCCGACACCCAGATTCACATCGCCACGCTGCGTCCCCAGGGCGGTGGCGCCGTGAAGGTCATCTACAGCGCCACCGACCTCCAGGGTCACTACTTTCACATTCCCATCTGCAGCGGGCTCGCCGACGTCAACACGGTGAGCACCTACGTGCCCCAAAACCTGTGCGTAAACGCAGGCGACTACGTGGCGTTCAACGACGAGGGGGGCTTCGCGCCCAACTACTACGTCAACGGCGTGGCCTACCGGGTCCTCAGCGCTGCGGGCGGATCGACGTTTGACTCGTTCATCCGCAACAACGGCGAGAACATCGGTGACACGTTCTCGCCCAGCGACCGGACCGCACACGACGGCTTCGGCACGACCCACGGCGCCGAGCTGATGCTCCAGGCCGTGCTGGCCACCGGGCCCGACGCCACCCCGCTGTGCCCCGGCGGCACGCAGGGCGCGAGCGCTGTCCGCCCTGGCGCGGCGCCAGTCGGATACATCCCCGGCGCGTCGGCCGCGCCGGCCAGCGCGGGCAAGAACGCACGTGCGCGGGTCAACGCACGCGGCGTGGCGCTGGTCTCGCTGCACTGCGCCACGGCGACGCGCTGCCAGGGACAGATGTCCCTCGACCAAGTCGGCGCGATCAACAAGCACCTCGGCGTGGCCCGGTTCTCCGTCGCCGGCCATGGCAGCGGCAAGGTCCGCCTGCAGGTGGGGCGCCGCGTGTTCAAGCAGATCCGCCACCAGCACGGCCAGATGAAGGTCGGCGTGCTCGTGGCCAGCAGCCCTTACGGACCTGCCAACACCTACACGGGCTCGCTGCGGCTTACGGCGCGCAAGCGCTAGAGGATTCGCGGTAACGCGCGGAGCCGGCGGAGAGCGACCGATCGGGTCGTCTCCGCCGGCGACCGCAAGGTCGCTAGAGATTCTCGGCGATGTGCCGAGCCGAGCGATTGAACACGACGAAGCCGACGACGAACGTCGCCAGCACGATGCCAACGGGCTCCAGGAGAGCAGCCTGGCTTCCGATCACCTGTGCGGCGCTGGGGGAGGCGTGGGTGACCATGGCGTGGCGGAACTGTTGGAAGGCCACCGCGAGCGGGTTGAGCATGTAAATCTGCACCAGGGCGTGGCTGAGACGCTCGCGGACACTGTCAATGGGGATGATGACCGGGGAAACGTAGAACAGGACCTGGGTCAGTACGTCCCAGATCGGCTGCACGTCGCGGAAGTGCACGAACAACGCGGACAGCAACATGGCCACGCCGGTGGCAAAGACGGCGAGCAGGGCAAGGATCAGGGGCAACTCCAGCCAACTGAGCATCGGGCGCACACCTGCCACCAGGGCAAAGATCAGCACCACGATCAGGTTGAGGCTCAGATTGAACAAGGCGACCAGGACCACCGACACCGGAATCACCAGACGCGGGAACTGGATCTTGCGCACGAGGTTCTCGCGATCCACGACGCTGCGCACCGCACCGCCGGTGGCCTCGGCAAAGAAGGTAAAGAGGACTATCGAGCCGAGCAGTTGGGCCGCGTAGTGGGCTTCGGCCGGCCCGCCATGTCCGATTCGCGTGATTCTGGTGAAGAAGATGTCCAGGACTCCGAAGAGCAGCAGCGGACGCATCAGCTGCCACACATATCCAAGCGCCGATCCGAAAAAGCGCAGCTTGAACTCGTTGCGAGCGATGTTGTAGGTCAGATGCCAGAAGCGACCCCAGTCGTCACTCAGCGCGCCGGGCCCGCGAATGGGCTGACCGAGCGACTCCACCGCGCCCTCGCCGCTCACCCAGGGAGTCCGTGAAGGCTGTGCTGCTCTACCCGCTGGATGCGGGTCTCGAACGGCAGGTCGACCAGGCCCCCCAGAGCAGCGGCTCCGGTCACCACGATGGAGTCGCTTTCGAACCTGTCGATAATGTCCAGGCCGCTCCCGCGATGAGCGAGCATCCACACGGGCGCGTAGCGACCGGGCGCAATCGCTGTGTCAAACCCGAAGGACACAATGATCTCGACTCCCGGCGCGTAGCCCCCCGAACGTTCAGCGTCATGCGCGGTGGAGGTCACCAGCACCGGCTGCTGCTTGTCGTCGAGCAGGTGCATGTGCACCAGCGGATCGTGTACCGCTTGCTGGAAGAGGATCCGGGCCCTGAGGATCGTGCGCCGGCCCTGGATGACGGCGTGCTGGCGCTCGCCGTGCTCGTCCTCGAGCCAGGTCTCGAGTATCCGCGCGTGCCCGTCACCCACGCCCGTGGACCGCTCCCGGGTGGTCACCGGCGAGCCACGACCAAAGTTCAGCTCCAGATACTCATCAGCCACCTGACTCGGGTCGCCGATCAGCTTGCAGACTCCGCGCTCGAGCAACATGGCTCGATGGCAGAAGCGGTTGACCGCCCCCATGTCGTGAGTCACGAAAACGATCGTCTTGCCCGAGTCGCGCATCTCGTTGAAAACGTCGAAGCATTTCTGCTGGAACGCGGCGTCGCCGACGGCCAACACCTCGTCGATCAGCAGGACATCCGCGTCGACCTGGATGGCCACCGAGAACGCGAGCCGCACATGCATGCCTGACGAGTAGTTCTTGAGCTTGAGTTCCTGAAACTCTCCGAGCTCGGCGAAGTCGATCACGCGGTCATAGCGGGCCCGGGCCTCGCGCGGAGAAAGGCCCATCATGATCCCGTTCATCACCACGTTGTCCTTGGCCGCGAGGTCGGCGTTGAAGCCGACCCCGAGCTCGATGAAAGTGGACAGCCGTCCCGAGATCCAGATGTCCCCTCGGTCCAGGGCGTAGATGCCGGCGAGGCACTTGAGCAGCGTGCTCTTGCCGCTTCCGTTGCGACCGACGATCCCAAAGAACTCTCCGCGCTCGACGGCGAAGGAGATGTCTTGCACCGCCCGGAAGGCCTCGTGACCGGTGCGTCGCCGGGGGTGCAGCACGCGCTCCTTGAGCGTGTGAGTACGCTCCTCGGGGACACGGAAGGTCTTGTCCACGTTCTGCGCGACGACTACGTGACGCCCCGGGCGTTCGGGGTCGGTGGTCCCCATGCTGGTCAGAGGGTAGCGGCGGGAGTACCTGGCGCGGCCGAGCAATCCGGCGCAGGGGGCTCGCGCAACCTATGCTGCCGGACGTGAGCGGATCCCTAGCAGGCCGTGACCATGGAGTCCCCGAACGCTTCGTTCCCGCCGAGATGAGCGGACAGCTGGTGGAGGCCGAGCACGTGCTCCGCTACGGATGGGCGGCCCAGCATGGCCGGGATCGCACGATCCTGGACGCGGGCTGCGGCGTGGGCTACGGCGCGCGCAGGCTAAAGGAGGCCGGTGCGACGAGGGTTGTGGGCGTCGACTCCTCCGCGGCGGTGGTCGAGGCCGCCCGCGCCCAGGCGCCTGATGGGGTCACCTTCGAGGTGGGCGACGTGGCGTCGCTGGCTCACCCCGACGACGCCTTCGGCCTCGTGGTGTGCTTCGAGGTGATCGAGCACGTCGCGGATGGCGATGCTGTCCTGGACGAGCTGGCCCGCGTGCTCGCACCCGGCGGCCTGCTGCTGATCTCCTCACCCAACCGCGAGCGCTACGTGCCGGGAAATCCTCACCACCGTTACGAATACACGCCCGCGGAGTTGCACGCCGCGCTGACGCCGCGCTTCGCGCACGTGCACATGGCGCGCCAGCACGTGATGGTCGCCAGCGTCGTCGCGTCGGCTGACCCTGGCGGGGGTCTCGCGGGCGCCGACGTGCGCCGTCTGGTTACGCCATCCGAGGACGAGGAGATCTACACGCTGGCCGTCGCCGGTGACGGCCCGCTGCCCCCGTCGGCGCCCATGGTGGCGCTGACCCACTTCGTGGAGCTCCGGCGGTGGATGGAGTTATACGAAGAGCAGCAGGTCATCGCCGATGATCAGAGGCGGCTGCTGGCCGAGCGCGAGGTGCTCAATTCACAACGGCGCAGCGCGCTCACGCTGCTGGCCGAGCGCGAGCAGCAGCTTTCCGCAGTGCCCGACCTACGGGAGCGCCTGCAGGACAGCACCGCCCGGGCCGAAGCGGCCGTGGCACGGGTTGAGGTGGCGGTAAGCGAAAACCAGCAGTTGCACGACGCCAACGCCCAGCTTCACCGCGACCTTCTCGCCTGCCGCGAGGCGCTCGAGGCGCTCAAGGCCTCGCCCAGCTGGCGGGTAACGGCTCCGCTGCGCGGCGCCAAGCGCCAACTGCGCGGCTGACGCGGGCCGCGCGCAGCCGGCCGCCGTGGCCCCCGTCTGGTGGTGGGTCTAATCCGGCGCTCGCATGCCCGCCATCAGGCGCGGCGCGCGCTCGAAGATCAGCGAGAACGCGTCCGTGGCCGAGACGTTGGTCACCGACAACATCGAGTGATCGGTCGTGCGGTAGCGGGCGACTATCTCAGGCACGAACGCTCCGTAGCCACCGTTCTCGGCCAGCCGGCACCAGAGCTCGTAGTCTTCCCACCCGAACAGCCGACGCTCGACGGTGTATCCGCCCAGATCACGCAGCACCCCCGTGCGGATGAGCGCCATGGCGTCGATCTGGTTGCCCATCCGCAGTCTCCGCGGCTCCCAGGGCAGGGTGTTCAGCAGGCCGATGGTCTGTCTCGCGTCGAAGCGCTCGAAGATGCCATAGGCGAACGCCGCCGCGGGGTCCGAGTCCAGCGCCTCGGCGAGGCGCTCCAGGCAGTGGGGGTAGATCTCGTTGTCAGCGTCGAGCACGAAGCACAGCTCGCCCCGCGCCCAGCCCAGCGCGGCGTTACGAGCGTGAGCGAGCCCCCGGTTGACTGGGTGGACGAGCAGGGTGGCCGCCACGTCGGGGTGGGCGTCCATCCAGGCGAGCGCCCGGTCAGCCGAAGCGTCCGAGGAGGCGTCGTCGACGATCACCACCTCCCACGATGGCTCGTGGCCGACCAGCAGGGAGTCCAGCGCCCCGGTCACGTACTCCTCGTAGTTGAACAGCGTCAACAGCACGCTGATCCTGGGTCGCACCGTCCAGTAGGCGCTGGTGCACCGGCGCACCGTCAGCACCGGCGCCGCGCTACCCAGAGCAGCCGTCCATTCGAGGCGTGCCTGGGCCCGGCGGATGTCGATGAGGTCCAGTTTGAGGTCCTTCGCGGCACGACGCAGCACGGCCGCGTTGTGGTCGCCCTGGGCCGGCGATGGCGGACGATCGGGTTCGTGAAACCCTGGGATTCTCGCGGGATCCGGCTGCGGCTGGCCGAAGAACGGATGCTCGCTCGTCGCCACGGGGGCGCAGCGCGCGACGGCGCAGGCGTCTCTGAGGAGATGCCTGACCGCGTCGGCGAGCGGAACATGCGACCGCAGGAAATCGTAGGCGCACCGGCGCATCGTCTCGAGACGCTCGCTGTCATCGAGCAACATCTCGGTCAAGAGGCCCAGGCTCTCGGGCGCCCCGGCGAGCAGATGCCGGTCGCAGACCAGGGGTTCCATGTCGACCGAGTGCTCCGAGACGACGACCGCACCTGTGCTCATCGCCTGGGCGACCCGTAACCATTCAAAGGATTCAGAGCGACTCTGGTGCAGATTGATGAGCACCTTGGAGCGGCTCAACAGGTCCCACTTGTCGCGGCCGGCGCGAAACCCCGCTGTCGCGCGCCAGGTGGGCTGCGGGCCTTCCGAGAGGACGAACGCCACTCGGCGCCGCCAAAACCACTGCGCGTAGCGCGCGAGGGCACGCTCCCGGCGCTCGGTTCTGTAGCCCATGAACAGGACGTCGATGTCGCGCTCACCGTCATGCATCTGGTCCCATGCCGCAGTCCAACCGAGCTGCAGGTAGCGTGCGCCGACACCCTCTCTGGCAAAGGCGCGCACCGCCCGGCGATTGATGTCAAAGACCGCCCCACACCCGCGGGCCAGACGCAGGTTGTGTTCGAAGAAGGGACTTCCGGGCTGCTCGGCGCATATGAGCAGCGTGCGTGCGTGGGCCTCGGGGGGAGGGCCGATGCGGCCGTCCATGAGTGCGTAGTACTCGTGGGCGCTGACCAGCACGTAGATCAGATCGCGCCGGGGTGGGGGGAAGTTGCCCACGTGTATCGAGGTACGAGCACCCAGTCCTTCGGCCTCCGCGCGCAGCGCCGCCGCCAGCTCGGTGAAGAACAGGCTCTGGCCCGGAGCGCACACAAAGGCGAGTTCGGGCAGAGGGCCGGTGAGGTCCCCGGCTTCTCGGCTCGGCGTGAGGGCCGCAGGGACGGGAGGATCGAAGGGCTCGGGGGACGTCATTCTTGCCGAGCTTATCCCGCGCCCCCGGCCAGCTCACGGCCCTGTTCGGTGTCTCCGATCAACATACGTCGCGGCCGATGCCGGCTCGGCGAGCTCGCACGCGAAGTAGGCACTGACGGTGGCAAATTCGCCGAGAGGACCGGCGGTGTGGCCGAACTCTTCGCAGACCTCGAATCCAACCGCCTCCAGCATCCAGCGCATCACCAAGCCTTCCGGGTACCCACCACCACGTCGGATCGCCGTCGTAGGAGGTGGGGACGAAGCGGGCGTACTCCGCTAGCTCTGGGTCGGCCAGCATCATGGATCCGAGCAGCAGCCTCCCGCTCGGGGGCGATCATCTCGCGCAGTCGTTGGAGCAAGGCAACGGGATGCAGCTCGTCGTTCTATGCGCTTCAGCGCTTTTACTACTGTGGCGGTCCCCGCCGGCCCACTCCTCCCGGAGCGCGAGGCTTTCGAGTCAGCACCATCCCGTGAAGACCATTGCCACCCGCCTCCCCGGCCCGCTGCTGTTGGCCCCGGCCGTGCACGGCGATGCGCGCGGATTCTTTGCGGAGACCTACCGCATGGCGGAGCTCGCCGAGCTCGGGGTCACCGACTCCTTCGTGCAGGACAACCACTCGCGCTCGCGCCGGGGGGTCATACGCGGCATGCACTTTCACATCGGCGAGGGAGTGGCCAAGCTCGTGCGCTGTGCTCGCGGGGAGATCCTTGATGTTCTTGTCGACCTGCGCCGCGGCTCGCCCACCTACGGCGAGTGGGAGGGGTTTGCCCTCAGCGACGAGAACATGCGCGTGCTCTACTGCCCGGTGGGCTTTGCGCACGGCTTCTGTGTGATCAGCGAGGTGGCCGACGTGCTCTACAAGCAGAGCGCCTACTACGACGCCGCCGTCGAGCGCGGCATCTCCATCGACGACCCCGAGGTCGCCATCCGGTGGCCGGCGCCTCCCGGGCAGCGCGTCGTCTCCGACCGTGACCGCAGCGCGCCCACGCTGCGCGAGGTGGCCGCGGAGCTGCCGTTCAGCATCGACAGCTGAAGGTCATGATGGCTGCGCAGCCCGCGGTCCGCCCGGGCAACCCGAGGCTGCTGCTGGTGGCCTGCATCCTCGGGTCGGCGATGGTGTTCATCGACACCACGGTGGTCAACGTGGGCCTTGCCGCTATCGGGGCCGGCCTGCACGTCGGCTTGGGCGACCAGCAGTGGGTGATCGAGGCGTATCTGCTCGCCCTCGGGTCACTGGTGCTCGTCGGGGGCTCGCTGGGCGACGTGCTGGGTCGCCGCCGGGTCTTTGCGGCCGGAGTTGCCGGCTTTGGCGCGGCATCGCTGGGTTGTGCGCTGGCGCCGTCGATCGGCGTGCTCATCGTCGCGCGCGCGGCCCAGGGGGTGGCCGCCGCGCTGCTGGTGCCAAGCTCGCTGGCGATCATCACCGCGACCTCCACGTCGGCTCGGCGGGGGGCGATGATCGGGGCGTGGACGGCGTGGACGTCGGCGGCCGCCGCCGCCGGGCCGCCGCTGGGCGGCCGGCTCATCGAGCTGGCGTCCTGGAGGCTCATCTTCGCGATCAACCTGCCGCTGGCGGGCGCCACCCTGTGGTTGATCGCGCGCCACGTTCCCGAGCTTCCCCGCCGCGCGCAGGCCCTCGACCTTCCGGGTGCGCTGCTGTGCGCCGCGGGCCGGGGGGGACCCGTGTACGCGCTCATCCACGAGCCCGGACACGGCTGGGCCAGCGTCGGAGTGCTGCTGCCGCTGCTCGTGGGCCTGCTTCTCATGGGCGCCTTCTTGGTGCGCGAGCGCCGCACGCCCGAGCCGATGCTGTCCCTTGACCTGTTTGCCATCCGCAGCTTCGCCGCCGCCAACGCGGCCACCGTGGCCGTGTGGGGCAGCCTGGCGGCCACCACGTTCCTGGTTCCGCTCTTCCTCCAGCAGGTCGCCGGCTACGGGGCGCTGGCTGCCGGCCTGGCGCTGCTTCCGTTCATCGTGATGATGGTGGCGCTGTCACGCCGCTTCGGGGCGTTGGCCGGTCGTCGGGGCGCGCGTACGCTGTTGGGGCTGGGTCCGGTGTGCGCCGGGATCGGGGTGCTGATGTTCGCGCGGCTGGGCACCCACGTCGACTACGCGACGGAGATCCTGCCGGCCGCCGCCCTGCTGGGGCTGGGGATGTCAGCGACCGTGGCCCCCCTGACCGCCACCTTGCTGGGCGCGGTGCCGAGCACCCACGCCGGGGTGGCCTCCGGAGTCAACAACGCGCTGGCCCGCGTGGCCGGCCTGCTGGCCATCGCCCTGGTTGGACTGGTGGTGGCCACCAGCTTTGGCTCTGCTCTGGACGCTCGCCTCCCTGCGAGCGCCGCCTCGGCCCATCAGCGAGCCGCGGAGGTGCGCCCCCTGCGTGTGAGCCAGGCGTCGGCTGAGTTGCGCCCTGCCGTGCGCGCCGCCTCGGTCAGCGCCTT